>Ga0181519_10000356_pt1 | contig 42624 bp, 40 predicted proteins | sample PEATcosm2014_Bin_26_FD_121102 | JGI IMG/M metagenome (GOLD analysis project Ga0181519, IMG submission 121102) | Peatland microbial communities from MTU Mesocosm Facility, Houghton, MI, USA - PEATcosm2014_Bin02_10_metaG | ecosystem: Environmental > Terrestrial > Soil > Wetlands > Peat | place...
GCCAACGTCACGATCATCGAGCGTCTGGGCTGAGCGCCAGGTTCAAAAAGCCCGATGGGGCTCGCCGCGTCAAGCCACGATCCCGCGTGCTGCGAGGTCGCTGATCCGATCCTCGCTGTAGCCGATCTCACTGAGGATCCTCGACGTGCTCGTCTCTCCATCCCCGGCGACGGCGTAGGGGTGGTCAGCGCGGGCAGTCCCGGCCCAGACCGGTCCGACTGATGCGAACTCGCCCCGGTTCGGATGCCGGGTCGTCGTGACGACACCGCGGGCCTCCACCTGGGGATCCCTTGGAAGTTCGTCGACCGAGAGCACGGGTGCGACGCACGCATCGAGATGCGCGAGCAGGCTGATCCACTCGTCGCGTGCGCGCTGCGCGAACACCGTTCGGAGCGCACCGGCGAGCTCGTCCTGAGCACCGTCCTCGTACTGCCTCGACACCCAGTCGGAGAGTCCGAGCTCCCGGCAGAGGTTCGCGAAGAACTTCGATTCGATGGCGCCGACGGCGAGGAAGCGACCGTCGGCACACTCGTAGACGCCGTAGCAGGCGTACCTGCCGGTGAGGACCCCGTGTCCGGGGCCCGGGATCGCTCCCGTCGCCAGGTACTCATCGAGGTTCATCGACATGAGCCCGAGCACACCGTCTGTCGCCGCGACGTCCAGGTAGCAGCCGGTCCCCGTCGCCGCGCGTCCGAGGAGCCCCGACATGATCGCCATGGCAGCGTGGAGTCCGCCACCGGCGGAGTCTGCGATCGTCGCTCCGGGAAGTGCGGGGACGCCTCGGGCGTCACGTCCACCCGTGTGGAGGTAGCCGCCGACCGCGAGGTAGTTCAGGTCATGCCCTGCCCACCCCGCATACGGACCGGTCTGGCCATATCCGGTCGCGGCGCAGTAGACGACGCCGGGATTGCGCTCGGACACCGCGGCATAGCCCACCCCGAGCCGATCGGCCACGCCCGGACGGAAGCCCTCGATGATGACATCCGCCCGCGCAGCGAGGTCGAGGACTGCCGTCAGGCCGTCGGCATCCTTCAGGTCGATCCGGCAGCGCTCGAACCCGCGCCAGGCGCCATATGCGTAGAAGGGCAGCTGTACCGATCCCGGCCCCCTGGACGGCTCGACGCGGATCATCCGGGCTCCGTAGTCGGCGAGGAAGCGGGCGGCCCGAGCGCCGGGACCGAAGGTACCGAGATCGAGCATGGTGTAGGAGCCGAGTGCCCCTGCTCGCCCCCCGGGGATGCTCACGTCTCGGTGTGGCGACGGACCACGCTCGCCCGAGACACACCGTTCTCGGGGATGGCCTCGATCGGGGGAAGATCATGCTGGCGAGAGCCCATGAGGTCACCAATCTAACGCTTGCTTTGGTTGTGAACAAGGCTATCGTTAGCCTCCGGATCGGATGGGGGTGACAGTGGACGGACCGCTTGGTGCCACGCTGGAAGGCGTTCGTGTGATCGAGTGCGCGATGCTCGAACCGGACTCGCTCGGCATGATTCTTGCTGACCTCGGGGCTGACGTGATCAAGGTCGAGGTCCCCGGCGGCGACTACGTCCGGAGCATCGGGTGGCCGTTCGTCGAGGGGGTGTCAATCATGCACCTGCACCTCAATCGAGGAAAGCGAAGCATCGAGATCGACCTTCGGACCGACGAGGGTGCCGACGTCTTCCGTGACCTCGTCCGAAACGCGCATGTCGTGATCGAGGGGATGCGCCCTGGCGCGTTGGCTCGCAGGGGGCTCGGCTTCGACCAGCTCATCGAGATTAATCCCGCGCTCGTGTTCTGCACCCTGTCCGGATTCGGCACGACTGGTCCCTACAGGAACCTGCCCTCGCACGGCGTTGGATTCGATTCCTGGGCGGGAGTCGCTCCACCGGCGATCGACGAACGCGGGTTCACCTATGTCGCCGATCACACCTCGATCGGCACGAGGGTGGGCGGCGTGTGGGCGGCGCTCGGGATCTGCGCGGCGCTCCTGCGCGCGCGAGAGACCGGGGTCGGCTGCCAGCTCGACGTCGCGCAGACCGATGCGGCCGCATTCACCAACTGGCTGCCGATCGAGGGACTCCGCGCCCACGAGCGTCCGCAGAGCGAGGTCACCGGGAATCCCTCTGACGGCGGCGTGCGCCGTGAGCCCGGCCCCGGAGGCATGAGCGGGGCCGTCCGGTACCAGTACTACGCGACGCAGGACGGGAACATCCTGTTCATGGCTTCCGAGCGCGCCTTCTGGGAGAACTTCTGCGTGGGAATCGGCCGGCCCGATATGTACGAGCGGCATCCCGGGGAAAAGATCGGCGACCATGCCCTTGGCGATGTCGAGCTGCGTGCCGAGCTGCGCGAAATCTTTGCCTCCAGGACGACAGGCGAGTGGGTTACGTTCGGACTCGAGCAGAACTGCCCGATCAGTCCCGTCAACGATGCGACGTCGATCACGCGGGATCCGCAGTTCCTCGATCGGATGCCGTGGCTTCCCGCCTCGGAGTACGGGACGGATCTCCTGCCGCTCCCGATTCGACGGATCGGCGAAGCCCCCCATCACACACGTAGGGCGCCCGAACCCGGCGAGCACACACGCGAGATCCTCACCGAGGTCCTCGGCTACTCGCCCGAGCGAATCGCCGCGCTCGAGACGGCAGACGTCTTCGGTCCCCACGCCTCGAACTGATCCGAGCCCTCGCCTCGAGTCGATGGCGCGCGTCAGCCGGCTGCGGGGACGACGAGTGCGTCGGCCGCCACTGCACCGCGCTTCATCACGAACACCGGATTGGCCTCTACCTCGCTCACGACTCCCTCGAGATCCACCGCGATCTCCTGGAACGCCATGATCACGTCGACCAGGGCCTCGACATCCAATGGCTCGCTCCCGCGGTATCCCGTCAGGAGCGGTGCGAAGCGGAGGTCCGCCACCATGCGCCGGCCTTCCTGTCGGGTGAACGGCGGGATCCGGAACTGGACATCTTTCGACAGTTCTGCGGCGACTCCACCCAGCCCTACCATGACGGCAGGGCCGAACACCGCGTCGGTCACGATCCCGACGATCATCTCGACGCCCCCTGTGACCTGCTCACTCACGAGCACGCCCTGCGAGCTCCCCGCCTCAGGGAACGCTGCGAGCTTCGATGACAGATCGCCGAAGGCACGACGGGCCTCCTCAGCATCGCGGATGCCCGTGTGCACGAGTCCGAACTCGGACTTGTGGAGGGCTGCGGTGTGCAGGCCCTTCATGACGACCGGGTAGCCGAGATCGTCCGCGGCGCTCACCGCTTCATGCTCCGATGTGACGACCTGCTCTCGCGTCACGGGCACGCCGTAGTCGGCGAGCAGGCGCTTGGCGGCGTGCTCCGTGAGCGGCGAACCATCATGCAGCGATTCAGCGGCGCGCTTCCTGCGCTCGCCGTCGTCGGCACCCGGCCGCTCCTGGCCGTATGGCGAAACGTAGCGCTCGACGAACGCGTAGAACTCCAAGTACTCCCGAATGGCCCGGGCAGAGTTCCGGAAGTTGCGGAATGTGATCACCCGGTGCGAGCTCAGTAGGACGTCGCGGTACGCGGTCTCGGTGCCGGTGGGTGATCCCCAGATCACGCAGATGGGCTTGTCGGTGGTCTCTGCAACCTGCACGAGGTCAGCCGCGAAGCGGTCGCTCATCGGCGGCGTGGCACCGGTGATCGCGCAGACCAGGACGTCGACATCCGGGTCGTTGACGAGCGTCTCGAGGATCCGCACACCCCGTGCATCTCCCGTGGGGTGGCCGCCGCTGTCGACCGGGTTGGACACGTCGAGCGACTCGGGTATCCACTCGTGCAGCTGCTGCTGGGTCGCCTCGGAGAGTTTGGGCAACCGCAGTCCCGCCGAGGCGCACACATCGGCCAGATGCGCTCCGGTTCCACCCGAGATCGAGTACAGGCACACGCCGTCGCCTTGAGGGGGCTTCGCTCGCACAAGCATCTGCGAGACCTCGATCAGCTCGTCGATGTCATCGACGCGTATCACGCCCGACTGGCGGAAGGCACCGTCGACGACGCCGTCGGACCCCGTCAGCTTTCCAGTGTGCGAGAGGGCCATGGCAGTGCCTGCTTGCGTCCTTCCCACCTTGATCGTCACGATCGGAGTGCGCCGCTGGACCGCAGAGTCCGCTGCCTTGAGCAGCGTCCTGCCGTCGCGGAACCCCTCGACGTATCCTGCGATCACGCCGACCTCGGCGCTGTTCGCATAGAAGCGGGCGAGGTCCGCGAACTCGACATCAGCCTCATTGCCTGTCGTCGCCCAGTAGGCGAGTCCGTACCCGTTCTCCTGAGTCTGGAACACGGGCCGCCCCTGGTGCCCGCTCTGCGTGATGAGTCCGATTCCCCGCTGATCATCGAGGAGTCCCGGCGTCTTGATGTCAAAGGCATTGAGCACCGTGTTCGGTCCAAACAGCCTCGTCTCGCTCGGTCCGACGAGCTCCTCGAGTCTCGCCTGGCTTCGTCGGCCCTCCTCGCCAGATTCGGCGAACCCCGCCCCGAAGACGATCACGTAGCGCGATTTGTTCCGCACGGCCGATTCGACCGCCGGAAGCACATCGCTGACGAGCACAGCGCACAGGTCGACTGGTACCGGCACGTCGTCCATGCTCGCGTAGCAGGGGAGTCCTGCGATCGTGTCGCGCTTCGGGTTGACCATGTAGATGGTCACACCCCCGACATGCTCGGCCCATCGCAGCAGCAGTCGCGTCATTCCCGCGCCGGGGCTGCCCTCCGTCTCGGAAGCGCCGAGGATGGCCACCGTGGTCGGGGCGAAGAACCGCTCGAGATCGAGCGAGCGCAGGTCGTTGTCGATCATCCTCCGAGTCACCACGCGATTCCTCCTTCGATGGCGCCACCTGACGGCCCCATGGTCGTTCGGTACCGGGCCACTGCAGCACGCCGCTGCCCGGGTCGCCAGAGATCGTAGAGCAGGACACAACCAAGCGCTTGCTAGGTACCTGTGGCTTCAGTTACGATTCGGCCGACCAGTTGCATCGGGTGTTCGCGTGCGCGTACCAGGGGCCATGTGCTGATCGAGGAAGCGGAGGGTATGTCCCATGAACTTCGAGTTCTCGCCCGAGCAGCACAGCTTCGTCGCAGAGGTCGAGCGGTTCCTTGACGAGCATGACGATCCAGAGGTGTTTGACGTCACGCGCGAGAACATGGCCCAGATTGTCGATACTCCGAAGCGCAGGGATTTCATGGCGGAGATGGGCCGGAGGGGCTGGCTCGGCATCACCTGGCCGAAGGACGTCGGCGGGCAGGAGGGTGATGGCGTCTACGAGTACCTCCTGAACGAGTCCCTGGCGCGTCGGGGCGGACCGCAGATCGGCAAGGGCGTCGGGATCATCGGCAAGACGATCGTCCGTCATGGCAGCGACCGGCTAAAAGCTGAGTTCCTCCCGAAGATCCTGCGCAACGAGATCGAGTTCGCCGTCGGGTATTCCGAGCCGAATGCAGGTTCGGATGCAGCATCGATGCAGCTCAAGGCCATCCGAGACGGTGACGGCTGGATGCTCAACGGGCAGAAGACCTGGACGACGTCCGCGCACTTCGCCGAGTGGTACTGGGTCGGGGCCCGGACCGACCCCGAGGCGCCGAAGCACTTCGGGATCACGTTGTTCCTCGTTCCATTGGACCACCCCGGGATCACGGTGAAGCCGATCTGGACGATGGGAGACGAGCGGACCAACGAGGTCTATCTCGACAACGTGTGGGTGTCCGACGACTACGTCGTCGGTGACGTCAACCGGGGATTCCAGTACATATCTGAGGCGCTCGATCTCGAGCGATTCACGCTCTTCACCTTCTCGCCGATCCAGCAGCGCCTTGACATCCTGTGCGAGTACGTCGCCACCGCGAGTCGCGACGGCAAGCCCCTCAAGGACGACCCCGTGGTCCGCCAGCGAATCGCGCAGCTCGTGACGCAGGCCGAGGTCGCTCGCGTGCTCGGCCTCAAGTTCGTCTTCCAGTCGAGCAAGGGTGGCGCCGCTCCGACGACGGAGGCATCCGAATACAAGCTGTACGCGACGGAGCTCTCCAAGCGCCTCGCGAATGCCTCCATGGACCTTGTTGGTCCGGGGAGCCAGCTGCGGGTGAAGTCCGAGGGGGCACCACTGGACGGAAGGTCCGAGTCCACCTACCGGTACACGGTGATCGACACGATCGGCGGTGGATCCTCGGAGATCCAGAAGAACATCATCGCGCGACGCAAGCTCGACCTGCCCCGGAACTTCTGACCGGCCGATGCACGATGCAGTGACACGACAGGCGGGACGGGCTGGCGCCCACCCACGAGATGACCAAGGGGTGATGCGGTGACGCAGAACGAGACTGAGAGTCAGACAGGCACCATTGAGGAGGGCAACGACCTCCCCGCGGACGTCTCGGCGCTCATTGGCGTTCGCCAGTACGAGGAGGTAGCCGAGTTCCCCGTCGAGCGTGGCTACATCTGGACGACGTGCGCATCGGTCGAGAACGGCAATCCTCTGTTCTGGGACGACGACGCGGCAGCTGAGATCACCGGCGGCCCGATCGCTCCGCCGACGATGCTCTCCGTGTGGCTCCGCGCGCACCACTGGGCACCGGGGCGCGAGGCGGGGTCGCAGCTGCCCCTGCGCATCCATTTCGACCTGAAGGAGCGCCTCGAACTTCCCGAGGCCATCATGACCGAGGACGTCCTCGTGTTCCACGAGCCCGTTCGTCCGGGAGACCTCCTGCAGTCGAGCCAGATCCTCCGATCGGTGAGCGAGCTCAAGCACACGAAGCTCGGTGTCGGGCGGTTCTGGGTGATCGATGTCGAGTACAGGAACCAGCGGGACGAGTTGGTCGGCGTCGACACCCTGACCGGCCTCGGATACAGGAGGCAAGGTCAATGACGACATCAAACCTGACGGCGGGCGAGATCGCAGTCGGCGACCGCCTCGCTGAGCTGCGACACGATGTCACCGCGACGACAGTCGTTCTCGGGGCACTTGCAAGCCGAGATGATCGCCCGATGCACCACGACAGGGATTTCGCGCAGAAGCGCAACGGCACGCAGGACATCTTCTTGAATACGCCGAACCAGGCTGCGTGGTTCGAGCGGTATCTCACCGACTGGACCGGCCCGATGGGTCGGCTCGGGCGCGTCAACTTCAGGATGACGGGACCGGTGTTCCCCGACGACACGATGGTGCTCGCCGGCGTGGTCACTGACACGTGGACGGATGACGTGGGCTGCACCTGGGCGAAACTGGACGTCGAGCTGTCCGTTGGAGGTGTGGTCAAGACCCTCGCCGCAGCGTCCATCGCGGTGCCTTCAGGACCAGACGACAATCCATGGTCGCGCAAGGGTGACCAGTGGCGCCCATGACCGGCGACAACGTTCTCGCAATCCACGAGCAAGGAGCCGCACGTGCTTGATCTCGAATTCTCAGATGAGCAGGAGATGCTGCGTCAGACGGTTCGTGCCCTCTGCGCCACCCACAGCCCGCTGACCGTTGTCCGCGAGCTCGAGGACGATCCGCGCGGCTACTCGCCCGAGCTGTGGCGCCAGCTCGGAGAACTCGATCTCATCGGGCTGATGCTCCCCGAGCGCTTCGGTGGCGCGGGCATGGGATTGCTCGAGGGTGTCGCGCTGTACGAGGAACTGGGGCGAAGCCTCGCATCGACCCCGCACTTCGTGAGTGCCATCGTCAGCGGTGGTGTCCTGGCGTCTGCCGGAAGCGAGGAGCAGCAGGCGTCCTGGTTGCCCCGCATCGCGACGGGAGAAGCAATCGTCACCCCTGCATGGCTCGAGCCCGAGAACGGCTTCGGTCCCGAAGGAGTGCAGGTGCGCGCGGTGGACGCTTCCGGCGGCTGGACGATCTCCGGAGTGAAGCGCCACGTCGCCTTCGCCGGTGCGGCCGATGCGCTCCTCGTGCTGGCCCGCACGGGTGCCGATGCAGACGCTGTCGACCTCTTCCTGGTCGACCCCTCAGCCGAGGGCGTGACGCTCACGCAGCAGTTCTCGCTGGCGTCGGACACGCAGTACCTGGTCGAGCTCGTTGGCGTCCGCGTCACCGAGGCAGACAGGGTCGGTCCGGCCGGGTCGGGGTGGGAGACGTGGGATGCCGTGATGCATGACGCGATCGTCCTGCTCGCCGCGCAGGCGATGGGTGGCGCGCAGTACGCCCTGGAAATCGCGGTGCAGTACGCCAAGGACCGAGAGCAGTTCGGCAAGCCGCTCGGAGCGTTCCAGGCCCTTGCCCACAACCTCGCAGATGCCGTCACGACAGTGGATGGAGCCTTCCAGCTCGTGCATGAGGCTGCGTGGGCGCGGGACAGCGGGCATCGGGTCGATCGGCTTGCGCCGATGGCGAAGCTCTTCGCGTGCCACACTTTCCGAGACGTGACCGCGCTGGCCGAGCAGATCTTCGGGGGCGTCGGCTTCACGCTCGAGTTCGACATCCAGCTGTACTTCCGGCGGGCCAAAGTGCTGCAGATCAGCTGGTGGGACACCCGCTACCTCGAGGAGCTGGTCGCGGCCTCCGTGCTCGACCGTCAGCCTGCCTGATCGGGCCCGGCGTCAGGCGGGCGCTCAGGCTCCGTAGACAGGCGCCGGCGCCGGCGCCTCGGCGAGCAGTCTCCGCACCACCGGACCGAGATCCGAGGAGTCCCACTTCGCCCGGTTGTCGGCGCTGGGACCGGGCTGCCAGCCGTCGGCCACGCTGACGATGCCAGCCTGCACCTCGAACACGCGGCCCGTGACGTCTCCGGATTCCTCACTCGCGAGCCACGCGACGAGTGGTGAGACGTTGTCCGGGCTCATCGGGTCGAAGCCCGACTTGGGCGCTGCCATGGTCTCGGCGAACACCTCCTCGGTCATCGGCGTGCGGGCGGCAGGGGCGATGGCGTTGACCGTGATGCCGTACCGGGCGAGCTCCACGGCCGCGACCAGCGTCAGCGCGGTGATGCCGGCCTTCGCGGCGGCGTAGTTCGATTGGCCCACGCTGCCGAGCAGGCCCGCGCCCGACGTCGTGTTGATGACGCGGGCGGTAACCACTTCACCGAGCTTCGAGCGCTCCCTCCAGTACGCCGCGGCGTGGCGGAACGGGCAGACGTGCCCTTTCAGGTCGACGCGAAGGACGAGGTCCCACTCCTCCTCGGTGAGGTTGACGAACATCTTGTCTCGAACCAGGCCTGCGTTGTTCACGAGCGCGTCGAGCCTTCCGTAGGTGCTGACGGCGGTGTCGATCAGTGCCGCTGCGTAATCCCAGTCCGAAACATCGCCCACACTCGCGGTCGCCACCCCTCCGGCAGCCCGGATCTCCGAGACGACCTGTTCAGCAGCTTCCCCGACGTCGTTGACGACGACCGAGGCGCCTTGGCGCGCGAACTCCAGCGCATGGGAGCGCCCGAGCCCCTGGCCCGCCCCCGTGATCACCGCGACACGGCCCTTGACGACTCCGCTCATGCTGCTTCCCCTCTCGTGGTTGGACGTGGCACTTCGACAGCCGGCTCCCTCGGGAGCCCAAGACCGCGCTCACCGATGATGTTCCGCTGGATCTGGTCGGACCCCCCGTAGATGGAGTCTGCACGGGTGAACAGGAAGAGCCGCTGCGCCGCGGTGAGTTCGGCGCCGAAGCCGTCCTGGACCATTGACTCGGCTCCAACCGTGTCGATGAAGAACTCACCGAGATCCTGGTGGAGCCGAGCCCAGTAGAGCTTGGAGATGTAGGCGGCTCCGGAGAGCTCGGGGCGATCCGCATCGGTCAGGGTGCGCAACGTGTTGAGGCGCATGATCTCGAGGCGGCTCCACATCGACGCGTACTGCTGGCGAAACGCCGGCTTCATCGATGTGCCGTTGGCGTCGGCGGCAGCCCGGATCGCTGCGAGCTCGCGCGCGAACGCGAACTGCTGGCCGAGCGTCGACGCGCCGCGCTCGAACGAGAGGAGGCCCATTGCGACCTCCCAGCCATGGTCGATGTCGCCGACCACGAGTTCAGCGGCGGTGCGCGTCTCGGTGAAGAAGACCTCGTTGAATTCGGAGGTCCCCGTGATCTGGACGATGGGCCGGATCTCTATGCCAGGCGCGCTGAGCGGGACGAGGAGAAACGAGATGCCTCGGTGCTTGGGAGCCGTCGAGTTCGTGCGCGCGAGGACGAAGCACCAGTCGCTCACCTGGGCGAGCGAGGTCCAGACCTTCTGGCCCGAGATGACCCACTCGTTCCCGTCGAGCACGGCCCTCGTAGCGAGGTTGGCGAGGTCCGATCCGGCATCTGGCTCGGAGTACCCCTGGCACCACAACTCCTGGCCGAGTCGAATCGCAGGAAGGAAGCGGCGCTGCTGCTCGTCGGTCCCGAAGTGGATCAAGGTCGGACCGATCAGTCCCTCCCCGATGTGGCCGAGCCTGCCGGGCCCTCCTGCCCGCGCGTACTCCTCGAAATAGATCACCTGCTTCGCGAGCGGGAGCCCCCTGCCACCGAACTGCTCGGGCCAACCAACGCAGGTCCAGCCGTCGGCGCCGAGCCTGCGCTCCCATGCCAGGCGCTCGTCGAAGCGGGCATCCTCATCGCCTGGTCCGCCTCGACCGCGGACGACGGAGAACTCCCCTTCGAGCTGCCCGACCAGGTAGTCGCGAATCTCGGTTCGGAACGCCTCCTCGTCTGGGGTGAATCGCAGATCCATCGTGGCTCGCAGTCCATTCGTCGTCGACATCGGTCGCGCCCCCAGCGTGCCACCGCGAGTGGCACATGCTGGCCTGCGATCGATCGTCGGACATCGTGTTGGGATCTCGCCCGGGAAGGCAGACTATCGAGCGCCAGATAAGGAGACAAGCGCTTGCTTGGTACTTCTCCTGATGTTACATTCGCGCAGCGGCGACCTGCAGGTTCGAGACGTGGGGGATGCGCACGCACAGCAATGAGAGGCATAGTCGGGGCGGCCAGGTCGACCGGTCCTAATGGCCGAGTGGGCGGATACTCCGAGGGGAGACGGTTGTGCCAGAGATCGAGTCGCAGCCCACGTCGTTCGGGGAGCCTCCGGCGCGCCCATCTGGTCACGACCTGCTGGCAGGCCGCACCGTCGTGGTCACGGCTGCTGCAGGGACCGGCATCGGCTTCGCGACCGCCCGTCGGTGCGTCGAGGAGGGAGCGCGGGTCGTGATCAGCGATCGGCACGAGCGTCGTCTCGCGGAGGCAGCCTTGTCGCTCGCAGAGGTGGCGGGAGAGCCCCCTCTCGCGATCCCCTGCGACGTGACTGATCGAGCACAGGTCGAGGCGCTCTTCGACGGTGTCGTGGACGCATACGGGGGATTCGACGTGGTCGTCAACAACGCCGGCCTCGGGGGCACGGCGAACGTCGTAGACATGACCGACGAGCAGTGGAACGCGGTGCTCGGCGTGACGCTGACCGGGACCTTTCTCTGCATGCGCGCGGCGCTTCGTCATCTCGAGGCCCAGGGTCACGGGGTCGTCATCAACAACGCCTCGGTCCTCGGCTGGCGGGCCCAGGCTGGACAGGCGCACTACGCGGCCGCGAAGGCGGGCGTGATGGCGCTGACGCGGTGCGCCGCAGTCGAGGTTGCGCACTCGGGAGTTCGGGTCAACGCCGTCGCGCCGAGCATCGCGATGCATGAGCACCTCGCGAAGGTCACGAGTGACGAGCTCCTCGATGAGCTTGCGTCGCGCGAGGCATTTGGTCGAGCAGCCGAACCTTGGGAGGTCGCAAACGTCATCATCTTCCTCGCCAGTGACTACTCGTCCTACATGACCGGCGAGGTCCTGTCGGTGAGCAGCCAGCATCCCTAGGGACACAGGAGACGAGGACCCATGGTGGATCGAAGCGCTCTCGGCGCGGCAGGCGAGTGGTTTGAGATGGACGTTGAGCGCGGCAAGATCCGCGAATTCGCTCGGGCAACCCTGTCGGACAATCCTGCCTATCTCGCGGACGAGCGTGCGATCAGTGAGCCGACCTTCCTCACGACGATGATCTTCTGGCAGGACGAGTCCTCGAATCCCTGGGACACGGTCGCCATGGACCAGGAGCGCGGACTGCACGCGGAGCAGGAGTTCACGTTCTTCGGTCCACCACCGCGCGCTGGCACGCGCCTCAAGGCACGCTCGACGATCAGCGCGATTTACGACAAGGAGGGACGCCGCGGCGGGACCATGACCTTTGTCGAGATGACGACGGACTTCCACGATGCCGACGGTGCCCTGGTCGCCCAGTCGAAGATGACTGGCGTCGAGACCTCCCGGCCTCCGGACTCGGCGCCATGACCGTGCCTGCGCCGCCAGCGGCGATGGTCTTCGGTCCGCTCACGAGGACGGACTTCGTCCGCTACCAAGGCGCCTCGGGTGACATGGTCCCGATCCACCACGACGAGACCTTCGCTCGCGCCGCAGGATTCCCGTCGCCGTTCTCAGTCGGCATGATGCAGGCCGGCGTGCTCGCCAACTGGGCGACCGACTGGCTCGGCGCTGAGAACGTGCGCCGGTACCGCGTGCGGTTCAAGGAACAGGTCTGGCCCGGCGACGTCCTCACCTGCAGCGGGTCTGTTGAGCGCGAGTACGAGCAGCTCGGGGAGCGAAAGGTCGATGTGGCGCTGATCTGCACTCGCCAGACCGGCGGCGTCGCCGTGCAAGGGTGGGCGACATTCGTCCTTTATTCGAACGGAGCACAGTCATGACAGAGCAACCCGGGACGCGCGACGTGTCATCAATCGTGCACGAGGACGGGATCGCCGAGGTGGTCGTCGATCGGCCCCCCGTGAACGCCTTGCCCGTCGCCGGCTGGTTCGAGCTGGCACGCGTCGTGCGCACGCTCGGGGAGGATGCGGCCGTCAGGGTGGTGGTGCTGCGGGCGGAGGGTCGGGGGTTCAATGCCGGAGTGGACATCAAGGAGATCCAGGCGTCGGTTGGATTCGAGGCGCTCATCGGGGCGAACCGTGGCTGCGCCGCCGCGTTCGCGGCTGTCTACGAGTGCGCCGTGCCCGTCATCTCCGCGGTGCACGGGTTCTGCCTCGGCGGCGGGATCGGGCTCGTCGGCAACTCTGACGTGATCATCGCGAGTGACGACGCGACCTTCGGGCTCCCCGAGGTCGACCGCGGGGCACTGGGAGCTGCGACGCACCTGTCACGCCTCGTGCCGCAGCACAAGATGCGCGCAATGATGTACACGTCGTCGACGGCCTCGGCCGCGGAGCTGCATGCGTTCGGTTCGGTGCTGAGGGTGGTGCCGCGCGCTGACCTGCGCGCTGCGGCGTTCGAGACGGCAGCCGAGATCGCATCCAAGGACCCGACCGTCATCCGGGCGGCCAAGGAATCCCTCAACGGGATCGACCTGTGGGATGTTCGGCGCAGCTACCGCTACGAGCAGGGGTTCACCTTCGAGCTCAACCTGAGCGGCGTTTCTGATGAGATCCGCAAGGGCTTTGGGGAGCATGATGCCGACTGATCCCCCCGCCGGGTCCCTGAGCGTGGCGTCGCTGGCCGACGACTTCTCAGGTCGCGCCGGTGCCGCACTCGTGACCGGCGGCACAGGTGGGCTCGGACGCGCGATCTGCGTGATGCTCGCAGCACGGGGCAGCGATGTCTCATTCACCTACCGCTCGGCTGCGGGAACGGCCGACGAGGTGGTGGCGGAGATCCAGGGATCGGGCCGGCGCGCCGCTGCATGCCAACTCGACCTCGAGGACAGCGAGGCGGCGCGCAGCGTGGTCACCGCGGTCGTCGAGGAGTTCGGTGGCGTGCACACGCTGGTCCACGCGGCGGGACCGACGATCAACCAGCTGTATATGAGCCGGGTCGAGCCCTCGACGTACAAGCGCCATATCGACCAGGAGGTGGGGGCGTTCTTCAATGTCGCGTCCGCGGCGCTGCCGCACCTGCGCGAGAGCAAGGGGAGCATCGTTGTGGTGACGACGGCCGCGGTCCGCAGGTTCCCGCTTCGAGACGGACTGTCGTCCGCACCGAAGGCGGCCGTTGAGGCGACGGTTCGGGCGATTGCGGCCGAGGAAGGTCGATTCGGCATCCGGGCGAACTGCGTGGGGCCCGGGATGCTCACGGACGGGATGGCCGAGCGTCTCATGGCATCGGGAGACATCAACGAGGCTGCACAGGAGGCCGCGCTCAGGAACACGCCGCTGCGCCGGTTCGGCTCGGCACGTGACATCGCGGAGGCCACCTGCTTCCTCGCCAGTGATCGGGCCGGCTTCATCACCGGCCAGTTCCTTGACGTGGACGGAGGCTTCGGTGTCTGAGCGGCCGAGCCGTCGTCCCTCGCCTGCGAGCGACTGAGAAGAGAGGAGTTGACCCGATGAAATTCGGAATCTTCCCGCCTGTCGTCTCGGGGGTCTGCGCCGATCCCGATTGGATGTCGAGCTTCGCGGTGCGCGCAGAGGGCTGCGGCTTCGAGTCGATCGTCGTGGTCGAGCACACCATCGTGGTGTCCGGGACGTCGAGCTCCTATCCATACTCCAGGTCCGGACGGATGCCCCTGGCCGACGACTGCCCCATCCCCGATCCGCTCGACCTGCTGGCGTTCCTCGGCGCCAAGACCGAGCGGATCGGGCTCGCGACGGGCGTCCTCATAATCTCCAACCATCATCCCGTCGACCTTGCCAAGCGTGTCGCGACGCTCGACGCCCTGACGCGCGGCAGGGTCCGACTCTGCGTCGGCGTCGGGTGGATGCAGGAGGAGATCGAGGCGTGCGGGTCGGACTTCGCCAGTCGGGGCCGCCGCGCCGACGAGTCGATCGACGTGATGCGCGCGCTCTGGGCCGACAGCGGTGCTGACGGTGCTTCGCATGACGGCGAGTTCTTCTCCTTCGAGCACGCCCACTCGTTCCCGAAGCCTCCTCGCGGGAACGTGCCGATCCACATCGGTGGGCACAGCCTCGCTGCCGCTCGGCGCGCGGGCCTGCGTGGCGATGGGCTCCAGCCGCTCGGCCTTGCCCCGGACCGCTTCGCCGAGGTTGCCGCAGTGATGCGCCAGACCGCCGAGGATGCCGGCCGCGATCCAGCCGCGCTCGAGCTCACCGTCAGCGGGCTGCTCGCCAGGACCGACGACGCCGCGGTGGATGCCGCGGTGGCGGCGGGTGTCGACCGGATGGTCCTGCAGTCCATGGCCACGACGAACCTCGACGAGGCGTTGGAGGAGATGTCCGCCTTCGCGACCAGCATCGGACTGCCGAGCGGACCGTGACCGCGGGTCTGCTCGACGGGAGCGTCGCAGTCGTCACCGGGGGAGCCGCTGGGATCGGCGGGGCCATCTCGCGACGCCTTGCGGCGGAGGGCGCAACGGTCGTTGTGAACGACCTGGATCAGGCGCTCCTCGACGAGGCGCTGTCTGACATCGAGCGGGCAGGCGGGAGTGCGGTGCGCGTGCCCGGGGACATCCGGACGGCCGACACCGTCGAGGCCCTCGCAGATGCGGCACGTGGAGTTGCCGGCGGACGCGTCGACGTCCTCGTCAACAACGTGGGCGACTATCGACCATCGGGCAGGTTCCTCAAGAACCCGCCGGAGCGCTGGCAGGCGAGCTACGCCATCAACCTCGAGCATGTCTTCGCGTGCACGCATGCGATCGCTCCCGCGATGGTGGAACGGGGCTCTGGAAGCATCATCAACGTCTCGACCGTCGAAGCCTTCCGGGGGATCCCAGCGAACGCGGTGTACTCGGCCTTCAACGCGGGGGTGAATGCCTTCACGAAGAGCCTTGCGGTCGAGCTCGGACGAGATGGAGTCCGCGTCAATGCGATCGCGCCGGACCTGATGGACACCCTGCAGACGCCGATCGAGGCGATGCTCGCGGGACGCGATCTCGAGCTCGTGCGCCAGTGGGTCCCCCTCGGGCGGTTCGGCCGTCCCGAGGACTGCGCCGACGCAGTCCTCTTCCTCGCGAGCGACCTGTCGAGCTTCATCACGGGGCACGTGATCCCCGTCGATGGCGGGACGACCGCTGCGAGCGGGTGGTATGGGCGCGCTGACGGTCGCGGTTGGACGAATCTGCCGACGAATCCCTGAGCGTCGGGGTCACCCGACCGGATGACTCGCGCCCTACCTAGGGTCGGACGCCTGGGCGTGCCTTGGGTCCGAGTTTCGATCGCCGGCTCTCCTGCGCAGCTTCGAGAAGCCTGATGAGCATCGGTCGCGTCTCGCGAGGATCGAACACGTCCTCGACGCCGAGGGCCTCGGCCGTCAGGAACGGCGAGCGGAGTCTCGTGATGGTCTCTTCGATCTCGACTCGCTTCGCATCGGGGTCGTCCGCCTCCTGGATCACCCTGCGGAAGGCTGCATCGACGCCGCCCTCGATCGGAATGCCGCCGAACTCCGCGGACGGCCACGCAATCCGGAGGTTGAGCCGGTCGGTTCGGCTCGTCGTCGCGCTTCCGACGCCGTAGCAGCGCCGCACGATCACCTGCAGCAGGGGGACCGTGATGGAGTACGTCATCCAGAATGCGCGCATTCCCCGGCGAAGCGCCGCGGAATTCTCCGCATCCGGGCCGACCATGAAGCCCGGCACGTCCACGAAGTACACGATCGGGATGTGGAACTGGTCGCAGAGCTCCATGAAGCGGACCTGCTTGTCTGCCCCGGGGCCGTCGAGCGCGCCGCCCTGGCTCATCGGATTGTTCGCGATGACGCCGACCACGTGCCCGTCAAGCCGCGCGAAGGCGGTGATCAGGCACTTCCCATAGTGGGGCCGCAGCTCGAAGAAGTGGCCGTCGTCCACGACCAAGCGAATCAGATCGCGCATGTTGTATGGCTGACGCCGATTCTTCGGGATGATGCTGAGGAGGCCCTCCTCCTTCCGGTCAGGCCTATCGGTGGGTTGCGAGTACGGCGGGAGCTCCCAGACGTTTCGCGGCATGAACGAGAGGAACTCGCGGATCTGGCGGAAGCAGTCGAACTCATCGACTCCCTCGTTGTCGATGGCGCCGCTCGTGTGGACGTGGACGTGCGAGCCTCCGAGCTCCTTCTTGGTCACATCGAGCCCGATGGCCCGCTTCACGACCGGTGGTCCTGCGATGAAGAAGTCGGCCGTGTCCTTCGGCATGATCGACCAGTGCGAAAGCATCGAACGGCTCGCGGGCCCTCCGGCGACCGAGCCCATGACACCGGCGACGACGGGGACGGTCGCGGTGAGCCCGACCTCCCCGGCTGCGTTGAGCCAGGTGGGGATCTGCATATAGCCACGCCGGATCGTGTTCTCGATGTTGCCGCCGGCCCCGTCGTGCAGCAGCACGAGCGGCACGCGGTATTCGGTCGCCATCGCCACGAGCATGTGGACCTTCGTGCGTCCGTCGCGCTCCGATCCGCCTCGTACCGTGAAGTCCTCGCCGCCCACGGCGACATCGCGCCCGTCGATCCGCCCGAGTCCGCCCACGTAGCCGGCAGGGATGAAGTTCTCGTCGCCTCCCTCGCCGGCGAGTCCGCCGATCTCGACGAATGAGTCCTTGTCGAGCAGCGCATCCAGCCGCTCTCGGATCGTCAGGCGCCCGGCATCGTGCTGGCGGCGAACTCGCTCTTCGCCGCCGAGCTCCTTCGCGCGCTCTCGACGCCGCTCAACCTCGTCAACTCCATCGATCCAGGTCATCGTGCCCTGCCCTCGCTCACGTGCTCTCGAGCAGGGCGACGATCTGATTGCCCGACACGGGATCTCCCTCGGAAACGAGGATCTCGGTCACGCGCCCAGCAGTCGGTGCCGAAATGGGGATCTCCATCTTCATGGACTCCAGAATCATGAGCACATGATCCGCGGCGACGGTGTCGCCGGCTGCGACATAGACCCTCCAGATGCTGCCGGCAGTCTCGGATCTCACCTCTATTACGGCCATCAGGTCTCCTCGGATCAATCAGCGGGCTAGGCGATCGCGCCCTCGAAGCGCAATCGCTCGAGCGTCGGGTCATCCAGGTCGAGGTACTCGCGAAGCACCTCGTCAGTGTGTTCGCCGACCGTCGGGAAGTCTCCCTCGGGCCCTTCTGCGAGCCGGGACATCTTCACAGGGTTCCCTGCAATGAGGACGGGCTGCTCGACACCGTCGGTCCTCTCGATCTCGACGAGCATGCGGTGCGAGACGACATGGGGGTCATCGATGAGGTCGACAGCCGAGTTCCCCGGCGCTGCGGCGATCTTCGCTTCGGCGAGGAGCTGTGCCGCCTCCCTCTTGGTCTTGTCGCCTGCCCACGCCTCGACTGCCGGCCTGATGACATCCTCGAGGTGGTCGACCCAGCCCCACTGATCGTTCAGACGCTCGTCGTCGAGCCACTCCAGGTGGCCGACGAGCTCCGCCAGCCGCTCGAACTGGTGACGCCGGATCACCGACATCATGAACCAGCCGTCGCTCGCCTGGAACGAGGTTGTCAGGAGTGGGACACGCAGCTCCTTGTCCGGATCCCGGACGATGCCGAGCGACCAGAAGTTCGGGACCAGATCGCAGATCGAGATCATCGTGTCGAACATCGAGACGTCGATGTACTGCCCGCGGCCCATGACGTCGCGGTGTCGAAGCGCCGCGAGGATCCCGATCAGCGCGAAGAGCCCCGTACCCGTGTCACCGACGCCGCCGAGCGGATTCATGACGGGAAGCTGGTGCGGGCGTCGCGAGTACTCGTAGATGCCCGACATCGCCTCGGCAACTGCGGCGAAGGCCGGCCACTCCGTGTAAGGCGACTCGCCGACGTTGCCGAACCCCGAGAGCGACGCGACGATGATCCTCGGGTTGATCGCGTCGAGGACGGGGTAGCCGATCCCGAGCTTGTCAGCGCGGTGCGGCCCGAGGTTCTCGCACACCACATCGAAGTGGGGCACGAGGTCGAGCATGACCTGGCGGCCCTGCTCGCTCTTGAGGTTGACTGCGATGCTGCGCTTGCCCAGGTTGTACCGGAGGAAGGTCGCACCGGCCTTGCGCCCAGACTTGTCGGTGATCGCCGGGAGCGACTGGCGTCCCGACTCGCCGTTCCCCGGGGGCTCGAGCTTCACCACCTCGGCACCCATGCGGACCATCATCTGGGTCGCTACGGGCAGTGCCTGGAGCTGCTCGATCGCGAGGACCCGGACGCCATCAAGCGGCCGACCGAAGTCGGCGTCGGATCGTTCCTCCCCACTCATTTCGCCCATGATTTCCCCCCGGCGCATCGCACACGCTGCCTGCGACCTCTTTCGACCCTGGGTGTCGGTGCGGCAATGGTGAGTGCACGATAGTGCCGACCCCCTCGCGTGCCGTTCCCGTGAGCGCCCATTGTGCGGCGATGTTAGCGTGTAGGTTGATCAAGCGCTTGCTACTTACGCGCATGGCCTTGAGAGAGGGGTCCGATGAGGCGGGTGCTCTACGCGCAGAGTGCGCACGATGAGGACGAGATCGAAGCCGTGACGGAGGTCCTCCGCGGCGGACCGCAGGCACTGCGGATCGGGAGAAACGTCACGGAGATGGAACATCGCGTCGCACAACTGTTCGGCAAGTCGCAGGGGCTCATGTGCAACTCGGGTTCCTCCGCAATTTTCCTCGCCTTCGCACTGCTCGATCTCCCCGTCGGATCCGAGGTCGTCACGAGCGCGCTGACGTTCTCCACCGACGTGTCGGCGATCGTCAAGTCCGGCCTGGTGCCAGTGTTCGTGGACGTCGAAGCGGACACCTTCAACGCCGACGTCAGCCGGATTGAGGAGCTGATCACGCCGTTGACCAGGGCCATCTTCCTGCCGAACCTCATCGGCAACGCGCCGGACTGGGACGTCGTTCGCAGGATCGCCGATGACCGGGGGATCGCCGTCATCGAGGACTCGTGCGACGCGCTGGGCGCGACACTGCGGGGTACCCCGACGGGACTTCGAGCGGACCTGAGTGTGACCAGTTTCGCCATGTCGCACATCATCACCTGCGCAGGAAACGGGGGGATGGTGATCATGGACGATGAGTTGCTGAGGGACAAGGGCCTCATGCTGCGGCGATGGGGACGTCGATCCGAGCCCCACCTGTTCGGCTCACTGAAGACGGGCAGGGTCTTTCGAGAGGACCTCGACGGTGTCCCCTACGACAACGACTTCATCTTTGACGTGCTGCCATGGAATTTCGAGCCATCGGAGCTGGGCGCGGCGTTCGGTTTGCAGCAGCTCGAGAAGCTGAACGTCTTCTATGAGCGGCGACAGGCGAACTTCTCGAGCTACTCGGCGTTCTTACGCCGGTACCCGGGAGTCTTCGTTCCTCCACGCCAGCTTGAGGGACTCGTGACTGCGTGGCTGTGCTACCCGTTCCTGGTCGGCGAGGACGCCGGGTTCACACGGCCCGACCTCCAAGAGCACCTCGAGGCCAACGGCGTGGACACCCGCACGATCTGGAGCGGAAACGTGACCCGTCATCCGATGATGCGGGGCGTCACGTACCGCGAGCCTGACGACGGACTACCCAACTCGGACAGGGTGATGGAGCGTGGGCTCCTCCTTCCCTGCAGCCACGGCCTGACCCAGAGCGACATCGACTACGTCTGCAGCCTGCTGGATGAGTTCGTGTCAGCGCACTCGTAGCGCCTGATCACGGGTGACGGGCAGACCGCAATGACTCAGACTCCCCCCTTCGCGAGACAGGGAAGTGACCTGAGGGCTGCGCGCTTGCGCGAGCAGGTGGCAGCGGGATGACGGAACTCCCCGACATCCTGTTCGTTGGCGCGGGGGCGGCGGGCGGAGTGGCTGCTCGCCACCTCGCGTCACACGGCCTATCAGTGGTCTGCCTCGAGCAGCGTGCGTGGCATGATGCCTCGGCGTTCCGGGGGAGCGAGCGCGACTGGAGGTTGACGTCGCGCAAGCAGTGGACCTCGAATCCGAACATACAGTCGAACGCCGCCGACTACCCGGTGAACGACTCTTACTCCGACGTGAGCGTGGGGATGTGCAACGGCGTCGGGGGCGGCACGATTCACCTTGACGATCGCGTGCGAGAGTCCATCGGGTACCCCAGCCGGAAGCCGGTACCGGTCGGGGTCGAGCGCTTCCCCGAGTACGTGGCCGAGGGTCTGCTCGACCACGTCATGGCCGCGGGGAACCGAGCACCATGAGCGCGCATCGCCACGAGGGTCCGCCGATGTCGAGCGAGCCTGCTCGGGTGGTCATCCGTATCCTCGGTCCACGGATGCGCACTGCCGCGACGATGAAGGAGAGCGACCATGGAGATGCGTAACGTCGGAGACTCGGGACTCATCACCTCGCTTGTCGGGCTCGGGTGCAACAACTTCGGCATGCGAACCGACAAGGAGCAGTCAACGTCGGTCGTGCATGCGGCACTGGACAGTGGCTACACCATGTTCGACACGTCTGACAGCTACGGGAAGGGGATCTCCGAGGAGTACCTAGGTGCCGCGCTCGGGCACCGCCGCGGCGACGTCCTCATTGCGACGAAGTTCTCCTCTCCGATGGGCGACGGGCCCTACATGCGCGGCGCGTCGAGGCATTATGTCATCAGTGCTTGCGAGGCGAGCCTGCGCCGACTGGGCACCGACTCCATCGACCTGTACTACCTGCATCGGCCGGATCCCCTGACACCGATCGCCGAGACCCTCGACGCCCTCAGCGACCTGGTGCACCAGGGCAAGGTCCGGTACATCGGAGCATCCAACTTCGCCGGCTGGCAGGTGGCAGATGCCGCCCACGTCGCCATATCCACGCATGGCTCGCATTTCGTGGCGAACCAGGTCGAATGGAGCCTCCTGGCTCGTGACATCGAAGCCGAGTGTGTGCCGGCGTGCCGGCACTTCGGTGTGGGTGTGATTCCGTATTTCCCGCTGGCCTCGGGGATGCTGACCGGGAAGTACATGAAGGGGCAGGCGTTCCCGAAGGACACGCGCTTCGGTGACCTCCCCTTCTTCTCGGGCACGGCGACGGAGCAGCGCTTCGACCAGGTCGAGCGGTTGCGCCTGATTGCGGAGGACTCCGGCAGGAGTCTTACCGAGCTGGCGATGTCGTGGCTGGCCGCGCGCAGCGAGGTCTCGACGATCCTCGTCGGCGCGACCAAGGTCGAGCAGGTCGAAGTTAACGCCATGTCGGTCAACTGGCAGCTGGACGCCGACGATCTGGCTGCCGTCGATGCGGCCCTGATACCGAGCGAGGTTCCATCGTGAACAGCAAGGTCTACATCCACGAGTTCATCGACATCACCGGGCACAACCGAGGCCGGTACATGTATCACATGACCGCGAACTGGAGTCCGGCTGCCCGCGAGGACCGCAACCAGCTCTGCTACGGCGTCTGGGGCGTCGTGGGGAGCACCGGTCGATGGCCGCAGGTGGTCAACATCTGGGAGGAAGATGGCTTCCATGGACTGGCGGAGTCGTTCCGTCACGAGCTTGGCCATCGCGACCTGCAGGACCCGAAGTTGGCCGCGTGGTGGGCGGCAGCCGAAACGATGCGGGCTGGCGGCGCGGATCGGCTGCTGGTCCCCGCGCCGTGGATGCCAACGATCGAGGAGGCGTGCACGGCGGGCCTCCGAGGCGAGGTCTACGCCCACGAGCAGATCACGGTCCCGAGGGGGACGTCCCGCGACTACCTCGAGATGGTCCGCGAGGAGGCCGTGCCGGCAATGGAGCGGTTCGGGTGGACGCTCGCCGGCGCATGGAGCACGGCGCTCGGCGATGACGATGAGTGCTTCGTCCTCTGGGCGATCTCACATTGGGAGCAGTGGGCTGACCGCGAGGCCGCGCGAGGGAACGATGCGGCGCTCGATCGCTTCGAGTCGCGCCAGATCGAGCGGACCGAGAAGCTCGCGCGGATATTGCTCGTCGATGCGGCGCTCTCTCCGATGCGTCTGGGCCGTCAGCCTGCTCGCACCGACCGGACCGAGCCGTGGTCGGACTAGCCGTGTGGACGTCGGATCGCCGTGCCGACGCCACCGCTTCCGCGCGCCGTGGCACCCGGTCGGTGGCCCGCAGAGCGCACCGCGTCACGCACACCGCGTTGACCCCGAAGACCCTTCCCCCTGACCCGCACGTTCCGAACCACTTGGAGGCTTGATGCCAGAGATTCCGAAGATTGTCAGCGTCGACGACCACGTCGTCGAACCCAGCCATGTCTGGGAGATGTGGCTCCCGTCGCGATTCAAGGAACAGGCACCCCGGATCGAGCGACGCGGCGTCGGACCGATGCGTCACACCGGCGGGGGTAACTACGAGATCACCTGGGATGAAGATGCTCCCAAGGCTGACTGCTGGATCTTCGAGGACCTCGTCTACGTGCACAAGAGACACGTCGCGGCGGTCGGCTTCGACCGAGACGAGATGACGATGACGCCGATCACCTACGACGAGATGCGCTCGGGCTGCTACGAGCCGAAGGCGAGGATCGATGACATGGAGCTGAACCATGTCGAGGCATCGCTGTGCTTCCCCACCTTCCCGAGGTTCTGCGGGCAGACGTTCATGGAGGCGACGGCTGACCGGGCCCTCGGGCTGGCCTGCGTCCAGGCCTACAACGACTGGATGGTTGAGGAGTGGTGCGGCGACAGCGGCGGCCGCCTCATCCCCCTGTGTCTGATCCCGCTCTGGGATGCCGAGCTCGCGGCCACCGAGGTCCGTCGCAATGCCGCACGGGGTGTGCGAGCCGTGTGCTTCAGCGAGATCCCGTACCACCTCGGCCTCCCGAGCGTCCACACGGCGGCATGGGACCCGTTCTTCGCCGCGTGCGGCGAGACGGGAACCGTCGTCTGCATGCATATCGGCTCGTCCTCCAAGATGCCGGCAACATCCCCCGACGCCCCCGCCGCCGTTGCGACGACGCTGTCGTTCAACAACGCGATGGCATCGTTGGCGGACTTCCTCTTCTCCGGCGTGCTGGTGCGCTTCCCGGACCTGCGCCTCGCGTACTCGGAGGGCCAGATCGGCTGGCTGCCCTACGTCCTCGAGCGCGTCGACGACGTGTGGAGCGAGCACCGGGCGTGGGGCGGGGTGCGCGACGTGATCCCCGAGCCACCATCCTCCTACTACTACCGCCAGGTCTACGGATGCTTCTTCCGGGACCAACACGGTTTGGACGCGCTCGACAAGGTCGGTCTCGACAACATCACGTTCGAGACCGACTATCCGCACACCGACTCCACATGGCCCAACACGAAGCAGGTTGCCGAGGAGATGATGCGGGGCCTGACCGAAGAGCAGGTCTACAAGGTCGTGCGAGGCAACGCGATCCGCATGCTGCAGCTTGATCTCGACCGGTGATCGCCGGGGATCCGGTTCGGGCGCCGATGGATGACGGGGTGCGACCATGGATGAGCTGACCGGCCGCGCCGTGATCGTCACCGGTGCGGGCCGCGGGCTCGGTCGGGCGTATGCCCTGTCCGCCGCGTCGCATGGCGCGCATGTCGTGGTTAACGATGTGGACGCCGACGAGGCCGCCTATGTTGCTCGTGAGATCGCGACAGCGGGAGGCACGGCGCGAGCCTCAGGACACGACGTGTCCGATCCGCTTCAGGCCGCCGCGCTGATCGCGCAGGGCATCGAGTCATTCGGTCGGCTCGACGGGCTGGTGAACAATGCCGGGCTGCTGGAGTTCGGCCCTCCCGGCGATGACGACCCCGAACTCGTGCGGCGGCTCGTCGAGGTCAACGTGCTCGGCCCGCTGTACTGCGGGTCGGCGGCGATCCGGTGGATGCGCGACCACGGAGGAGGATCGATCGTCAACGTCACGTCCGGGGCGCATCTGGGCATGACGTCGCTCGCCGCGTATGGCGCCTCAAAGGGGGCCGTCGCCTCGCTGACGTACGCGTGGGCGCTCGACTGCGGTGCGCACGGCATCCGCGTCAACGCGGTGTCACCGACGGCTGCGACCCGCATGACGGACAGGTTCGGGGTCGACCGCGCGACACAGCAGACTCCCGTCCAGGTCGCGCCGCTCGTCACCTACCTCCTGAGCGACGCCTCGGCGCCGCTCACGGGCCAGATCTTCAGAATGGACCACCTGGCGCTCAGCAGGCTGGCGCCCGCGCGCTTCGGTGATCCCACGGCGCCGCGCGACGCCTGGGAGATCGCCGAGGTCGCGGCCATGGTGCGATCCGGGCAGCTGGGTCCAGACGAGCCGTTCGGCTACTCGGGATGAAGGTGTCAGCGCTTCCCGGGCCTCTCCCCCTAGCCGATCGCGCCATCTCGGCGCAGGGCTCCGATGGACGCATGGTCGAGTCCGAGGAGCTCCGAGAGGACCTCGTCGGTATGCTGCCCGACGGACGGCAGGCCGAGACCTGCGTCCTCATCGAGACGAGACATCTTGATGGGATTGCCCGCGACGAGGACCGGCTGGGGCACGCCGTCGGATCGGGGAATGGCCGTGAGCATGCGGTGGGCGACGACGTGCGCGTCGTCGACAAGATCCACCGCCGAGTTGCCCGGTGCCGCCGCGATGCCGGACTGGGCCAACGTGCTCGACGCCTGGTGCTTGGAGAGCGACGATGCCCACGCCTCGACCGCGGGCCTGATCGTTCCCGCGAGGTTGTCCGCCCAGCCCCAGGGGTCATCGAACCGCGAGTCGCTGCACCACTCGGGTCGATCAATGAGATGCGCGAGCCGCTCGAACTGGTGCCGGCGGAAGACCGACATCATGAACCAGCCGTCGCTTGCCTTGAAGGCGGTGTTGATGAGCGGGAGCCGCAGATCTTCGTCAGGATCCCGGCGGACCCCGAGCGACCAGTAGTTGGGAACCAGGTCGCACATCGAGATCATCGAGTCGAACTTCGAGACGTCGACGCGCTGTCCCAATCCCATCCGGTCGCGATGCCGGATCGCCGCGAGGATGCCGACCAGCGCGAACAGGCCGGCCGTTGTGTCGGCGCTGTCTCCCATCGGGTTGAGGACGGGGGGCTGATGCGGCCGCCGCGAGTATTCGTACACGCCCGACATCGCCTCGGGGACCACAGCCGGGTCCGGCCAGTGCGCATACGGGGAGTCGTCAGCAGCCCCGAATCCCGAGAGCGAGGCGTAGATGATCCTTGGGTTCACATCGTTGAGCGCGGCGTAGCCCACGCCGAGGTCATCGGCCACCCCCGGACCGAGGTTCTCGCAGACCACATCGACAGCGGCAGCCATCGCGCGCACGAGGTCGCGGCCTTGGAGTGTGGCCAGGTCGATGGCGGCACTTCGCTTGCCGAGGCCGTAGCGAAGGAACGTGGCTCCCGCCGGCCGACCCGAGTTATCGGTGATCGACGGAAGGGTCGCGCGCCCAGGCTCCCCAGTCTCCGGAGGCTCGATCTTGATGACGTCGGCTCCCAGGTGGACCATCAGCTGCGTGGCAACGGGAAGCGACTGGAGTTGCTCCAGCGCGAGCACGCGCACGCCATCAAGCGGCCGGCGGATCGTCGAGCCCTCGTCAGTCACGATCCGAGGTTTCCGGGTGTCACGTGCGCCGGCAACAGCCATCGATCCCGTACTCCCCGTTTCGGGGTGTCATGCAGGGCAGAACACCGGGATCAGGGCCTCGCCGTCCTCGCCAGCGGGAGCGAAGTCGACATGCACCTCCATCCCGATGCGCACCGAGGAGGGATCCACGCCGACCACGTTCGCCATCATGCGCGGCCCCTCGTGCAGTTCCACGATCGCCGGCACGTACGGGACCCGGGAGGCGAATGCGGGAAGGTCGTTGCGCCTCACGACCGAGTACGTGTAGACCACGCCCTTTCCGCTCGCCACCTCCCAGTGGACGTCGGTACTCCAGCAGTGCGGACAGAACGGGCGGGGATAGAAGTGCGCCGCCTCACACGACCCGCATCGTTTGATGAGAAGTTCGTGCCGGCATGCGGCGTCCCAGTACTCCTGCGTGCTGGGATCGGGCGTCGGCAACTGGAAGTTGTGATCCGCCACGGTGCGTCGCTCCCGGCTCGTCGGGTTCGCGTCGGAGGCGCTCCGATGCGAACAACTACTGTCAAAACCATAACTGGTCGTGGTGCCTGATGGTGTCGCAACGGGAGGTCCGCATGGGTTCGTCAGGCGCAAGCCGCCGCGTCGCGATTGTCGGCGCAGCGCTCTCCGACTGCGGTCGGGTGGATGACAAGACGGTGTACGAACTGCACTACCAGGCGACCGCGAGGGCGCTGGAGGACGCAGGTCTCGGACGCGGCGACGTCGACGGCTTCATGTCGACCGGCACCGGCGTGCTCGCGCCGATCGAGGTCGCCGACTACCTCGGCCTGCGGCCGAGGTGGGTCGACGGCACGAACGTTGGTGGCGCCGCATGGGAGTTCATGCTCCAGCACGCGACTGCCGCCATCACATGCGGGATGGCTGACGTGGTGGCGATCACCTACGGTTCGACGGCACGCGCCGACCTCAAGCGCCAGCAGCGAACCGCGAACCTCACCTTCGGCGGTCGAGGCGCCGAGCAGTTTGAGATCCCCTACGGCCACACGCTCATCTCCCGGTACGCCATGGCGGCGATGCGCCACATGTACGAGTACGGGACGACGATCGAGCAGCTCGCCGAGATCGCGGTGTCCGCGCGCTACAACGCGTCGCTGAATCCTGATGCGTACTACCGCGACCCCATCACGATCGACGACGTCCAGGCAGCGCCGATGATGGCCGACCCGCTGACCCAGCTGCACTGCTGCATCAGGTCCGACGGCGGGGGGTCGGTGATCGTGACGAGCGAGGAGAGGGCACGCGACTGCCGCAAGGAGCCCATCTGGGTCCTCGGAACCGGAGAGTCGATCTCGCACACGACGATGAGCGAGTGGGGCGACTTCACGGAGTCCCCATGCGTATCGTCGGGGCGCGAGGCGTTCGGCCGCGCCGGCGTGACGCCATCTGACATCGACGTGTGCGAGGTCTACGACTCCTTCACGCCCACGGTCCTCCTGACGCTCGAAGGTCTGGGCTTCTGCGAGAAGGGGGACGGGGGCCGGTTCGTCGAAGGAGGAACGCTGCGCGTCGGTGGAGCGCTCCCGACGAACACCGACGGCGGCGGACTGTCGTGCAGCCACCCCGGGATGCGGGGCATCTTCCTGCTCGTCGAGGCCGTGCGTCAGTTGCGCGGAGAGTGCGGCGACCGCCAGGTGCCCGGCGCGGAGCTGGCATGCGTCAACGGCACCGGTGGTTGGTTCTCGTCGTCCGGCACAGCGATCCTCGGGCGCGGGTGACGCAGTGCGAGCGCAAGCTGCCCGACATCGCTTTGGTACGTTCATGACACGAGTGCCGACCGCGTCGCCTCGCTGCGCGCGGTCCCGACTGCAAGGAGACACGTGGCTCGCCTGTTAGAGGGAAAAGTAGCGATAGTGACCGGTGCCGGTCATGGAATCGGCAGGGGCCATGCGCTGGAACTGGCGAAGCATGGTGCCTCGGTGGTCGTGAATGACCTGGGCTCGCGAGTCGACGGGTCCGGTTCGGGGTCCGACGCCGACGAGACGGTCCGGCTCATCGGTGACAAGGGGGGCACGGCCGTCGCCAACTACGGGGACGTCGGCGACGAGCAGGACACCGCGGAGCTGGTCGACCAGGCCGTGGAGACGTTCGGCGGCCTCGACATCGTCGTGAACAACGCCGGCATCGTCCGGGACCGCGTCGTGTGGAAGATGACACCGGAGGACTTCGATCTCGTGATCCGGGTGCACCTCCGCGGGACCTGGCTGATGACCCACCATGCAGCACTCCACTGGCGTTCGAGGTCCGAGGAGACTGGAGGCCCGGTCCGTGGGCGCGTGATCAACACGACGTCGGGGGCGGGCCTCGTGGGCAACTTCGGCCAGAGCAACTACGCGACCGCGAAGTCGGCCATCGCCGGACTCACGCTCACGACGAGCCTCGAGCTGTACAGCATCGGCGTCACCGTCAATGCGATCGGTCCGGTCGGCTTGACCCGCCTCACCGCGACGATGCCCGGTGCTGGCGACCCGTTCGAGCCCAATGACCTGGAGGACGACGAGTACCACCCGATGGACCCGGCCGGAAGCTCGCCCATCGTCGCATGGCTCGCGAGCGACGAGGCCCAGCACGTCACGGGTCAGGTCATCCGTGTGGTGCACGACAAGATCTTCCTGATGCGCGGGTGGACCGAGGAGGCCGAGGTGTCGAGCGGGGGGCGCCGCTGGGACGCGACCAAGCTCGGATCGGTCTTCGCGACGGAAATCTTCAAGACGCGGGCTCCGGGACTCCGGGCGTGAACGCTGACGTCGAACTTGCGGGTGGCCAGCTCCTCCATCGCGTGGACGGAGGGGTCGCATGGATCCGACTGAACCGACCCGATGTCGCGAACTCACTCACGCCGCTGTTGCGCAACGCCGTCATCGACCTGCTCAGGACGTGCGACGAGGATCCTTCGGTGCGCGTGGTCGTTTTGTGCGCGAGCGGTCGGCACTTCTGCGGGGGAGCCGACCTGCGCGTCGACCATCCCGAGCTCGACCGTCCCGAAGAATTGCTGAGTGGCCCCGAGACCGGGTCTGTGGTGCGGATGATCGAGTACGGCACCCATCGGCTAGTGACCGCGCTGCTCGACTGCCAGAAGCCGATCATCGCGTCGGTGCAGGGGACCGCGGCCGGGCTTGGCGTGCAGGTGGCGCTGGCATGCGACCTCGTGCTCATGGCGCAGGAGGCCAGCTTCATCGAGGTTTTCGTCCAGCGCGGGATCGTCCCCGACGGCGGTGCCGCGTATCTGCTGACGCGGCTCGCGGGGCTCCAGCGCGCGAAGGAGCTCATGCTGCTCGGAGACAGGGTCAGTGCGGACAAGGCCCGCGACTATGGGCTCGCGACCGAGGTGGTGCCGCTCGACGAGCTGGAGGCGCGCACCGCGGAGCTCGCCGCACGGCTGGCCCAGGGCCCGACCGTCGCGCTCGGGATGATGAAGCGGCTCGCGAACCGGGCGCTCGACTCGGACCGCGCGACGGCGCTCTACGAGGAAGCGCTCGCACAGGAGCTCGTGATGACGTCGCGTGACGCCCAGGAGGGGGTCGCCTCGTTTGTGGAGCGGCGACAGACCGACTTCCAGGGACGCTGAGCCATGGCTGCCAGCGAACCAGCACCAGCCCCTGGCGACCCCGCCCACGAGGGACCGATCGTCGCGGAACTCGAGATACGCAACCTCATCGCCCGACTGGCTCACCTCGCGGACCACGGCGATCTCGAGGAGTACGTCCTCCTCTTCACCGAGGACGCCTCGTGGGAGTTCCCCGGAGGGCCGCGTCGCGGTCGCGCCGACATCCTGGCGGGCGCCACGGAGCGCCGCACCCAGGGACTCACCGGGCCCGGGAGCGCGAGTCGCCACGTCATCACCACGCTCGCAGTCCAGGTGCACGACGACACGACCGCGACGGCCGACTCGTATTGGATGTTCTGGCGAGACACCGACACGGCGCCTGCGGTCTTCAACATGGGGCACTATCACGACACCGTGCGCCGGGAGAGGGGCACATGGCGACTCGCCCAGCGCGAGATCACGCTCGGCTGAAGGCATCGCGGGCGATGCGAACACTTCGCGGTTCGGTGCGGCTCCCGCTGCCTCGGTGGTCGACGGATAGCATCGCCACGCAGTTTGGCAACGCACCGCGACGGTGCTTGAGGGAGGGCAAGCCATGGGCGAGGTGCGCTTCGATGACATCGACGGACTGAACGGCGAGGCCGGCGAGTTCAGCGGCTGGAGCGAGCCGCTCACCGTCAGCCAGGAGATGATCGACCAGTTCGCCGAGCTCACGGGCGACCGCCAGTGGATCCACGTGGACGTCGAGCGCGCTCGGCGCGAGAGTCCCTTCGGCGACCCCATCGCGCACGGGTTCCTGACCCTCAGCCTGATCCCGAACCTGATCCCGACGGACGCCCTCCAGGTCACCGGCTATGCCAGCGCTGCAAACTACGGGGCCGAGAAGCTCCGGTTCCTCTCGCCGGTGCCCGCGGGCTCGCAGATCCATGCGCGAAGCCGCCTGATCAGGGCGGAGGCGAGGAACCACGGGACGCTCGTCACCCGCGAGGTCGAGGTGGCCGTCGTGGGGGCCGAGCGGCCGGCCCTTCTCTACGGCATGCAGGTCCTCTACATGCGAGGGTCCTGAACCTCGCCTCCGCGGGCAGGTCAGGAGATCCGAGGGAGACCGCGTGCTCGCTCGACGAGGGCGCGCTTGTCGACCTTGCCCATTGATGTGAGGGGGAGCTCCGAGACGATCTCGAGCATGTCCGGCGCCTTGTAGTTGGAGATCGACCTGTTCGACCACTCCCTGATCTCCGCCAGCGTCGGTGCATCGTGGTTCTCTGCTGCGATGACGAAGGCCACACCGATATCGCCGAGCACCGGGTCCAGTTTCGCGACGATGGCCACCTGGGCGACCGCGGGGTGCTCGGACACGACTCGCTCGACCTCGACGGGGTACACGTTGTACCCGCCTCGGAAGTACATCTCGGTCCGTCTTCCGACGAGCGTGAGGTAGCCGGCCTCGTCCAGCCAGCCGCCGTCGCCGGTATCGAGCCACCCGTCCTCGTCAAGGACGGCGCTGGTTGCGTCCGAGTCCTCCCAGTACCGGCGCATGACCGCGCCGGAACGGCACTGCACCCCGCCGGTCGTCCTGGGAGCGACCTCTGCCCCGTCGTCATCGACCAGTCGCAGCTCCACGTTGGCGCGCGCGCGCCCCACCGTGCGAGCTATGAGCTCGGCATCGTCACCGGGAAGCGAGCCGGTCGTGAGTGCAGCCTCGGTGCTCGTGTAGCCGATGACGACCGGGCAGCCCATGCGCTCCTGCATCTCTCGAACGAGGGCCGGTGAGGCCGGCGCGGCGCCGGTGCCGCAAATGCGCAGCGTCGACAGGTCCGTCGCGTCGAACTCAGGTCGGTCGAGCAGCAGCCGCCACTGCGTCGGGACACCCTGACCGACAGTCGCACGCTCGCGCTCCATGAGAGCGAGGACCGCGTCGGCCTTCCACGGCGTCGGCGGGACGATCGTGGTCATGACGTACTCGATCTCCTCGGTGAGGTGCACCATGTACCCCACATGCGAGAACGGCGACGGCGAGATCCTTCGGTCGTACGCCGCGCGCAGCGGGCCAGCACCTGCCGAGACCGCGGTGAGGTTGCGGTGATCGAAGACGGCGCCCTTCGGGTCCCCCGTCGTGCCGCTCGTCCAGACGATCGCGACCGGTCGGCCCGGATCGGGTGTCGCCTCGCGCGCGGGCCTGCCCAGCGAGCGGAAGGAGCCGAGGATCGAGCGGTCGAGGCGGTGGAACTCCCCTGGCGGGAGCTCTCGATCGCCCTCGGTGATCAGGACGCTCGGCCTGCTGCGGCGGAGGATGCTCGCGACCTCGCCGGGGCCGAGTCGGGGATTCACGCCCGAGGTGATTGCGCCGAGCCGCATTGCGGCCTGATAGCAGATCGCATAGTCGATGGAAGAGGCGATGATGAGCGCGACGACGTCTCCCTCCGCGACGCCGAGGTCCGCGAGCGCAGCTGCGGTCCCATCGGCGGCACTGTCCCACTCGGCGAACGTCATGCGCTCCCCGTGGGCGTCCACGTAGGCCTCGCGATCCCCATACTCAGCTGCGACCGCACGAAGCGTCTCGTGCGATGTCGCGTCGTCGAGGTGGACGACCGGTCGCGGATTGTCGAAGTCGGAGCTCAACGGACAGTTCCGCGCGGCGGAGGCTGACATGCTGAGCGGCGCCCTGCTGTCACGTCCCGGAAGGTAGCAGAGGATGGTGCCCGTCCTCGACTGCGACATGGCTCGGCACCCAGCGGGGTCCGTTCCGGCGCACCAATCGGCGCTGCCCGGCACGCCCTTGAAGGGTCCGGACACAGAGACGGTGATCCACCCGCCGTCGAAGCCGCCGGGCTGCGGACGCGCCTGCTCGTCGCCGACGAAGCAGGCGTCCATCCTCGAGGCGTAGAACCCGACGTGTCGCGCAATCGCATCGAACCCGGCGACGGAGCCCCGTAGGTCCAGGCCGTATCCGCTTCGATCCGGTCGCCGGAGCGGACGTCGAAGGAGCGCGCACGTCCTTTCCACTCGCAGAAGGATCGCTGGACGGTCGCGATGAGGGAGTCGAGCGCGATGTCCTGCGGCGGGATGTAGTGGTTGGGTGGATGGTTAGTCTCAAGCACCCGCAGCGCGTCCACGGTGCCGGCGATCACCACCTCGCAGAGCACGATACGGACGCGCGCTGCGACCCGTGCGACCCTCGGAGGCCGTGGGTAGTCCCTCACCGACTCCACGCACGGGAATGCCGTGTCTGGACGTGGCTGCGAGCGGGCCCTCAGGTTCCCCCGGAGCGCCCTGCCATCTTGTTGCGGATGTCGGTGCGCTGCTGCTGGATCTCGCGGTGGGTCAGGCCACTGGCCTTCGGATCCATGCCGACCGAGTTCAAGAGCGCCTCGGAGTCGAAGCTCACTGCCGCGGGGTTCATTCCGAGCTGGCGCGAGATCGTCTCGCCGTAGGTGGTCGCGAAGTAGCCCGAGATGAAGGTGAGTTCGGCGAGGAGGTTCAGGTCCGGGGCGAGCGTCGCGATCGAGGCATCGAGGAATACGAAGTCCTTCATGAACAGGACGATCTCCTTCGGCAGCTTCAGCCCGTGTGCGACGAGCGCCTTGGTCACGCGCCGCATCTCGAGGAGCATCTGGTCCGCATCAGCGGTGGCCGGGTCGACGATCGGCCGGTCGACTGGGATCTCCTCGAGGAACCGGTCGAGATCGGCGTCGGCGGGCAGCGCGCCCAACTCCTGGTAGCACCGCAGGACCGCCATGTGGTCACCGCCGAGCGAGGACAGCATCATCTTGAGGAAGATCCCGCGGCGCCGCTCGTCCAGCCTGCCGGTGATGCCGTGGTCGAGCAGCCCGACGCGGCCGTCCGGGAGGACCAGCAGGTTGCCGCCGTGGAGGTCGCCGTGGAACACGCCGTAGATGAGGGCGCCCTCGAGCAGCGAGACCATGAGCGCCCGGACGACGGCGTTCGTGTCGACCCCAGCCTCGTGCATCCCCGCGACGTCGTCGAAGCTGAAACCCTCGAGCCGCTCCATCACGAGGACCCGCTTGGTCACCAGGGAGGGGTGGGGCCGTGGGACGACGATGGTGGCGTGGCCGGTCTCGTCCAGCACGCGGGCGATGTCGAGCATGTTGCCCGCCTCGAGCCGGAAGTCGAGTTCCTCGACGATGGTCTCGGCGAACACCTCGATGAGCGCGGGCAGGTTGATGATCTTGAGCGCGTCGACGTGTTCGGCGAGGATGGGCGCCATCCACGCCATGATCGTGAGGTCGCGCTCCACGAGCCGCTCGATCCCGGGCCGCTGCACCTTCACGGCGACGGGCTCGCCGGTGCGCAGGGTCGCGAAGTGGACCTGGGCGATGGACGCGGCTGCGACGGGGATGGCGTCGAAGCTGGAGAAGACCTGGTCGAGCGGCCTGCCGAGGTCGGCCTCGATGACCCTGCGGACGTGGTCGAACGGCTCGGCGGGAACGCGGTCGCGGAGCACCTTGAACTCGGCGACGAGCTCCTCGGGAAGCAGGCCCTCGGCCGCGGAGATGATCTGGCCGAGCTTGATGTAGGTCGGGCCGAGGCGCACGAACGCCTTGCGGAGCCGCCGGCTCAGCCCCGCCCTCGAGACGGGGCCGCCGGTGCGGCGCTCGGTCAGCGCCCACCCTCCGGTCGCGACCCCGAGGACGACGCCGGTCCTGCCGACCCTGCGCCCCGGAGGAAGGATCCGGTGGCGGATCCACCGAGGCACCTTCGCCTGGGCGGCGGCGCGGATCGCGGGCAGGCCGACGGACCATGCGATGGCGTCGAGATCCAGCGTCCATGGGCCGTCTTCTGTGAATGACTGCAGTTCTGGCATCGGTCTCCGTGGCTCGGCATCAACGCTAGCCACGCCGAGGGTGCGCTGATCCGCCGCCACCCGTGCAGCAACCGGCCGACCAGAGACTGGCCGGCCGGTTCGCAGGGGTGAAGCCCGTCGACGCAGGAGCTACGCCGTCAGGGTGCCGCTCAGAGCGGACGTGAACTTGGGGGTCTGCGATCCGCTTGCGACGCCGGTGATCTTGAACGAGCCGCTGAACTTCAGCGTCCCCTTGGCGCCCTTCCACTTGCCCGTGCCGCTCGTGACGGTCGCGGAGCCGCTGAGCGTCACGGTGCCGGCGCCGTCAGGCGACGTGGCCGATGCGCTCGCGACCTTCAGGACGAGGGTGCTGCCCCCGCCGGCGAGGGTCCCCGAGCCAGTGAACTTGAAGCCGGTGTCGGTGGACGTCGTCGGGACCGCACCCTTGCCGCTGAACGTGCTCGTGGTGCCGAGGTTCGTGCCGGTTCCCTTGCCCTTCACCGAGGAGACCGTGGCGGATGCCGAGGTCGAGTGGTTGACGATGAGCACCGTAAGCGTTCCGGTGTAGTGGCCCTTGAAGGCGACCTTCTTCGCCGCGTGGCTCGAGACCGCAGCGGGCGCGACGGTCCGAGCGGTGGCGCCGGCGGGCGTGCACACGCCTGCCGCGGCGATCAGGGCCACGACGCCCACTGCGGAGATCCGCTGCGCCATCGACATCGGTCGAAGCGCCCTGGTCGTGCTGCTGGAGTTCCTCATGGTGATCCTCTCGACTTGAGGCCCGTTTACGAACCTGTAGTCAAGGGTAGGAACGTGTACCCGCCAGCGGTCATCGCCCCCTAGGGCACAAGGACCCATATCGCCAGTCTCGGGTTCGAGGCGGGGCGGAAGGGGGAGTCCGTGCCTACGAGCCCGTTCCCGTGAAGCTGACGAGGTGGTCGACGGTCAGCGCGGCCTCCCCCTCGAAGCGGTAGGCGACGAGTGCACCGCCGTTGGAGACCGCGCTGTAGTCGACGCAGACGGTGTTGGGCCCCTCGAGGGAGATCCCGCCCTGCTTCCAGTAGTGCCCGAAGAACACGGGCCGCTCGTCCTTCGGGTACCGGTACTTCTCACCGCTGGGGCAGGGGATCTCGGGAATGTCTGGATACGGCTCGCCGTCCTCGGTCGGGGATCCGGGCGGGATCTCGGCGAAGTCGCGCAGCGTTGTCGCGTCGTTGCGCCACCAGCGCAGGCGTGCCTCCTCCCTCGGGACACCTTCCTTGTCCCGGAACGCTGGGAGGTTGTTCTTCGTGAGGCTGACCTCGGGCCCCTTGAGCACGACCTCGATCAGCTTGTGCTCGTGGGTCTTCTTGGTGCTCGCCTTGACGACGAACCCGTCGCCCATGGAAGAACCCTGGGGACGGATCCCGTCCAGGTCGAAGATCGATCTCGAATGCCAGCACGCATGCACGACCCGCAGCTCGGGCAGCTCCAGATAGAAGGGGAGCGTCCGGAACCAGCCGACGACCTCGCGGTGCAGCGGGGAGCCGAAGGGAACCGCCGCGAGGAAGTCGCCGTGGCTGTCGAGGTGCTTCGCGCCCGCCTTCCCCTCGTGGGAGCGCGCGTAGTCGCCCGGCTTGCCGGGATCCGGCGTGGCGTAGGCGACGGCGTTGAACTCGTGGTTGCCCATGACGGCGGCCGCGGAACCGGCGTCGACCATCGAGCGCACAACCTCGAGGGTGCGCACCTGCTTCGGTCCACGGTCGATGAAGTCGCCGACGAAGAGGACCTGGTGCCCGGTCTGGCGATAGGCGCCCTGGCGCTCGACGTAGCCGAGCTTCAAGAGCAGACCCTCGAGCTTGTCCGCACAGCCGTGGATGTCACCGATGATGTCGTAAGTGGTCACGCCGCCATCTTCGCATTGTGAAGGAACCCAGCGGCCCGGAGCGTGCCCGACCTCCCCCGCGAGCGAACCGGTAGGTTGCGGGGGTTGGGGAGGGCTCATGAGGCTGGGGGTCTCGAGGATCGCCATCGGCGCCGTCGTCGCGGTCCTCCTGCTCGTGCCGGTGATGTCGGATGCGGCGCACGCGGCGGCCCGCGGTGCGCCACCCGCGCACCTCGGTGCCGAGGTCGGTCGCGGCACGATCCACGCCAGGGTCCTCGAGGGAGTGAACGTCCTGCGAGACACGTTCGGGGACCCGGTCGGGATCTCCGCCGACGGCACGCACGTGTGGGTCGTGAACCTCGACGATTCGGTCACGGAGCTCGACGAGGCAACCGGGTCGCTCGTGCGCCAGCTCACCGGCCCCCAGTACGGCTTCGACGACCCTGACGCCATCGTCGCCGGCCGGACCGACGTGTGGGTCGTGAACCTCGCGGGTTCGGTCACCGAGATCGATGCTGCGAGCGGCACCGACGTGCGGATCATCAGCGGCGCCGAGTACGGGTTCGACGATCCCGATTCCATCGCGATCGACGGCTCGGACGTCTGGGTGGCCAGCCTCGGCGGCTCGGTCACGGAGTTCGACGGAGCGACGGGGAACCTGGTCCGGGTCGTGAGCGGTCCGTCCTTCGGATTCCAGGGACCGACGGGGATCACGGCGGACGGCCCGCACCTCTGGATCGCGAACAGCGCCAGCACCGCTGGGGATGGATCGGTGACCGAGATCGGTGCGGCGACCGGCGCGCTCGTGCGGGTGGTCAGTGCCGCCGCCTACGGCTTTGCGAGCCCCGTCTCGATCACTATTGGCGGCACCGACATCTGGGTGGCGAGCTCTGGCGGAACCGTCGGGGTGGCGTCGGTGACCGAGATCGACGGCTCGAACGGGAAGCTCATCCGCGTTGTGGACCGGACGAGGTTCGGACTGGACGGCCCGGCGGGCATCGCTGCGGGTGGCGGTCACGTCTGGGTGACCGATCAGGCAAGCAACGATGTCACCGAGCTCGACGAGTCGACCGGCGCCCTCGTCCGGATCGTTGGTGGCGGCCGATACGGATTCAGCGATCCTGGGGCGATCACGGTGATGGGAGCCCGCCTGTGGGTGGCGAACTTCGGCGACTCGGTGACCGAGCTCAACGGCACCAGCGGCTCGCTCGTCCGGGTGCTCACCTACTCGGAGTACGGCTTCATCCGCCCCACCGCGATCGCCTCGGACGGGTCGCACGTGTGGGTGGTGAACGGTGACGGCAACTCGGTCACCGAACTCGATGCGACATCGGGGGCGCTTCTGCGGATCATCTCGAGTCCGGCGTACGGGTTCGACCTGCCCTGGGCGGCGGCGTCCGACGGCACGGATCTGTGGGTGACGAACGAGGACAGCGATTCGGTGACCGAGATCGACGAGGCGACCGGCGGCCTCGTGCGGGTGCTGCGCTCCAAGGGCTACGAGTTCAGCAACCCCGGCGCGATCTCGGCCGACGGGACCCACATCTGGGTGGCGAGCTTCGACGACAAGGTCGCGGAGATCGATGAGTCGACCGGCGCGCTCGTGCGGATCCTCAGCGGACCCGCATTCCAGTTCACCCTGCTCACCTCGATCGCCGCCGACGGCACGGACGTGTGGGTCGTGAGTGCGGGCGGGTCGGTCACGCAGGTCAATGCCGCGACCGGTGCGGTCGTGCGCGTGATCAGCGGTGCGAGCTTCGGGTTCGACCTGCCGTGGGCCGTCGACGCCGACGGCCCGGACGTGTGGGTGGCCAACGAGGGCGGTGACTCGCTCACGGAGGTCGATGCCGCGACCGGCGCGCTGGTCCGGGTGCTCAGCGACCCGAGCTACAGCTTCGACAAGCCGTGGGCCGTCGTCGCCGACGGCACGGACGTGTGGGTGGCCAACGAGGGCGGCAACTCGGTCACGCAGATCGACGAGGGGACCGGCGCGCTGGTCCGGGTGCTCAGCGACCCCAGCTACGGCTTCGACGGCCCTTACGCGGTGTCGACCGACGGGACGCGGGTCTGGGTTGCGAACGACTTCGGCCACTCGGTGACCGAGTTCCCCGAGCCGTAGGGTCGGCGTCCCCCGCGTCAGGCACTGCGGAGCCGCGCCTTCGCCGACGTGATGAGCGCATCGGGCGTCCGCAGGGCGACCGAGAGCCAGTAACGGAGGCCCAGCCACCTGAGATAGGGGAGCGACGCGCGCAGGAATGCGATCACGGCGCCTCCCACGCTCCCGCTGTCGACAAGCTCGCGAAGGGACTCGGGGAAGATGGCCACGCGCACGTTGGGCTCGGGCACCCGGCTCGTGGGCGGCGCAGATCGCCGTCCGATCGCACGAAGGTAGCCCTCGCTGACATCGATCCCCGCAGAGAGGAAGTTCGCTGCGCCGCCGAACGCGCGCGCATTGAAGTCGACGAGCCAGTCTCGGCCCTGCGCGTCGCGGATGATGTCCATGTTGATGAGGCCGGTGCACCCTGCAGCCTCGATCGCCGCGCGCCCGATCGCGACAAGCTGATCGTCATCCACCGTCTCGACCTCGGTCGCCTGCCCCACGGGCTGCTTCCATCGGACGACGAGGTAGGCGAGTTCCTGCTCGCTGCCGGCATTGCTGACCGACGCGGCGAAGTTGAACTTGCAGCCCTCCACGTGCTGCTCCGCGTACAGGCCGTCGGGGCCCACCTCCCGATCGCCCATCGCTGCACGCAGGGTCGCAAGGTCGCGGGCAATGGTCACGTGCTGGCCGCTCCCGATCCGCGGCTTGACCACGACGGGGAGTCCGAACCGATCGGCGATGTCTTCGGGGGTGGCGCCCGCGACGCCGGCAACCGGTGGGGTGCGGACGCCCGCTGCGGTGAAGGCGTGCGACATCCTGAGCTTGTCGGAGACCACTAGGCGCTGCACCACCTCGGACGCGACATCGTTGGCCAGCAGGTCGATCCCACGCCTGACGAGGTGGCCGAGGGTCTCGACGAACTGGATGTCGAGGACGTCTTCCTCGGCGAGCACGGTTCGCACCGTCGCATCGTCGTCTCCATCCGAGAGCACGACGTGGCGATCGAAGACCAGCAGAGAGGTCGCCTGGGAGCGCATCCCGCGCTCGGTGGTGAGCCGGACGGTGCGAACCCCTGCGAGCCGCAGTTGCGAGGCGAGCTGGTTGAACGAGTCCCAGCGGCGCTCGTCGAGGAAGATGACCGACGGGGACCCCATGGGGCGTCGGGCGCCAGCCACCCTGTTCCACCACTGCCCCCCGGTCACGAGCACCATTGTCTCAATCCGGCGAGCGTCCGACTGGACACGGAGGAGCTGGAGGTCGGAGGGCTGTCGAGTCCGAATGGCGCGCGACATCTTGCATGGGTCCGCCAGTCGAGCCACGCATCGGCGACCAGGCCGGGATCACGCATCGTGGCCCGTCAGGAACTCCTTCGCGAGCATCGTGAGCAATTTCCCGTTCGCGTTTCGCAGCTGCCCCACCTCCTGGTAGCCGCGGGATGCGTGGAACGCGAGCGACGCAGGATTCGGGGGATCGAGGTCGACCTCGCAGCAAAGGCGCGCGTGGCCGACGGCATCGCGCTCCATCGCGTCGTAGATGAGCGTGCCGAGACCCCTGCGGCGCCAGGGCTCGCCGACCGCGATGCGGTCGAGATACAAGAAGTCCGCGTACCGCTCGGTGAACCAGCCGTAGTTGGGGCTCCGGTAGGCCGATCCCGGCAGCAGCGTGACGGTGAACGCGGCGGTGCTGCCGTCGTCGTCGATGACGACGACACGGTGGCCGTTCTCGACGAACCACTCGAGCGCGTCGTGGTCCAGCGGGGACACGTGGTCCTCCGCTGCGCGATTCAGCTCGAGCACCTGGTCGAAGTCCCCGAGTTCGATGGGCCGCAACTGCATGGGAGGAGATATTGCCACCGCGCGCCGACGGACACTCGCCGCCGCCTCCGCTGGAAGGCGTGGTCGCCCTGCGTCAGGCGGCGGTCGGAACCTTGTCTGCGAGGAACGAGCGAGCGTCGGCGTAGGTCATCCACCTGCCGTCCTCGAAGTCGTAGAGCTTGCACGCCCGCGTGGTCCTTCGGAAGTCCCTGAATCGCCAGGGGGCGTCGTGGACGACGTCAGGGAAGGCCTTCTCGATCGCCTTCGCAGCCTTCGAGAGGTTGTACATCGGGATCCGCATGTCCACGTGGTGGGGCGTGTGGATCATGATCCAGTGGAAGAAGAAGTTGAAGCCTCTTGGCACGCGGAGGATGGTGGTCCCCTCCATCTGGCCCTTGAACTTGGTCCAGTCGGCTCGCTTCCACCACCGGATGTCCGGCTGGATGTGGTGGACGTGGACCGTCGCGCCGATCATCACGCAGAAGCCGAGGAAGGGGATGACCTCGACGCGAGCGACGAGCCACAGCGATCCGTAGACGGAGTGCGTCCTGGCGTAGCCGAGGAGGCCGAATCCGACCGCCATGAGCACGATGAACGCGGCCGTGAGGAAGCGGTCCCGGCGGATCGACTTCCTCCACCGCGACGGAGGGCTGAAGGCGATCATCTTGTGCCACCAGACCTCCTTCAGGTAGTAGAGACCGGTGCCCATCCAGGACCACTCGAGGCGGTGGAGGAGCTTGGCGTGCCAGCTCTTCGCCGCGTACTCCTCGGCGGTGACTGGATGCCAGACGAAGTCGTACCCCTGACGCACCGTGAAGGCGTGGTGGATGCGGTTGTGTCCCAGGATCCATGCCTCGTAGACGTGCCACGAAGGGAGCATCGAGAGCTTCCCGATGAACGAGTTCTTCCGCTTGGTATTGAACAGGGCGCCATGCGCCGAGTCGTGGCCGACGACGAACAGTGCGGTCACGGAGAAGATGAGCACTATCTCGATCGGCAGGTCGAGCAGCGGGTTGGTCACGAACACGAGCAGCGCGATCATCCCGAGGTAGATGGAGGCATCTCGCAGGAAGTACCCGAGCCCCTTCCATGTGGGGTTCGCATACGCAGATGCCGGAATCGCATCGATCACCTGCTTCAGCGACCCTTCGCGCTCCGGGCTCAACTGGTCCTCAGCCAGGCTGTCAGCCATCGGCTCTCCCTTGCAACGTGGTCTCCCCGCATTATCACCGCTTTTGCGGGGTGCCCACGCAACGATGCGTCCGTCCTGATCAAGCCGCCTTCGCTAACTGCAGCGCGCACTCGCACGATCGCTGTCACGTGGATGCGGGGCATTCGTTCCCAATAACGCGCCGCACGCAAAAGCGCCCGTCCCACGAGCGATCGGGGATCGGGCGCTTTCTTCAGTCTCTGTTCCCTGGACGGACTGCTGGGAGGAAATGGCTCCGAGGGGGCTGACTTTCCCCTGAAGTTGCATCGCTCAGACCTCGAGCTTCATGCCCTCGATCAACTCGGACCTATCGGGTGACTCCCCGCACAATCCTCTGCAACCTGTCCTAGGGATGGGCCTTCGCTTCTACATCCAATGGTCTGGCACCCCCTCCGAGGCCCCTTCGGACCCCTCACCCTCATTGTGAGCGGACGACGCGCCGAATGCAACGGTCAGGCGAGGAATACTTCGGCGGGATGCCGTCGATCAACGGGCCTCGCGAGGTTCGTCAGGTGATGGCGAGCGTGAACGCCATCAGGAGGAGCGGGCTTGCCTCGTCGTAGGGCTCCTCATCGATGAGGACGTCTAGGTCGGGTGCGCGCAGGAAGCCAAGGCTTGCGTAGAGGGCGTGGGCTCGAGTCATCTCCGGCGTGGAGTGCAGGATGATCCGTGATCTCGACCCCTCGACCGCTCGTGCGATGCATGCCTCCATGAGCTTCCGCCCGACGCCTTTTCCCTGTCGAGTTGGATCCACCGCGAGCATCCGGATGCCGGCGGCTTGAGGGTCCTCGAACTCCGCCAATGCCCGGTCTGCCCCGGGGACATAGGCCACGCCGCCGAGCAGGGATCCCTCGTCGTCGACCGCGACGAGGACCTCACTGTCAGCGGCGCGCGTGGCCACATCCGAGAGCTCGTGTACGTAGCCGCCGAGGGGCACAGGCGCGAA
>Ga0181519_10000359_pt1 | contig 42367 bp, 36 predicted proteins | sample PEATcosm2014_Bin_26_FD_121102 | JGI IMG/M metagenome (GOLD analysis project Ga0181519, IMG submission 121102) | Peatland microbial communities from MTU Mesocosm Facility, Houghton, MI, USA - PEATcosm2014_Bin02_10_metaG | ecosystem: Environmental > Terrestrial > Soil > Wetlands > Peat | place...
AGCGCCAGCTCGCGCCGGGCCGCCTGCAGCTTCTGGACGGTCTCGGCCGTGCTGGTGAAGAGGACGCGGCGGCCGCGTTCGATGAGCGCGTAGCCGATGGCGGCGCAGGCGTGCGACTTGCCCGTGCCGCTCTGGCTGCAGGAGCCCCACAGTTCGGAAGGGATCAGGCAATGCGCAGCAGTCAACGGCTGGATATCGGCGTGCGGCACGGCTCGTCGGAGCGGCAGCCCCCTGCCCCGGCGCATGCCACCGCCCCTCCCGTCATCCCGTTTGCCCAGCGCGTCACCTGCACGGTGCCCGATGCCTGCGCGGCCACCGGACTGGGCCGGACGAAACTCTACGAGCTGATCGGCAGCGGAGCGGTTCGCACGACGACGATCGGCCGGCGCCGGTTGGTGCTGGTCTCCTCGCTGCTGCGGCTCATGCAGCCGGACGGAGCCGCGCCGGTCTGACGCATCACGGCCGTCCCCGAATCGAGAATCAGAATCAGGGGTGCCGCCAGGCCGAATGCGGCATCAGCGGTTGCCCGGCGCCCCCTTCTTGAGCTAGACCACTCCGACGAGAGTTCGTAGGGGCCGGCAATGCTTCACTACGTCTTTACACCGAGATTGAGTCGTAACAAAATACCGCGATCTGGTATCGGACTCAGGGTATTTCCCCTCGAAAACTAGCTTTTCACTATGACCGAAACTGTGCTATATTTTATCCGTTGCGCATCGCATTCACGGTTAGATTGTGCGATTGGTGGGCTGAGTACGACGAAATGCCAAAAGACCCTTATATATTATATGCATGATGGCGGACACCCCATCCGCCAGTTTGGAACAGAATCGCGAACTCCATTCGCGGCCGGTCCAGCCGCTGTCGCCGCAGCAAGCTTCGGCAATAAGTTGCTCTTCGATCCCATGATTCGGACCTCGCCGTCGGCGACCTCGACACGCTGAGCCAGTGCGCGGAGACGGTCGCGGCGATAGCCGCCACCTTCGATGCGCATGTGCTCGCGGGCGACTGCCGCGAAGCGTTCGACCATGTCCGGGGTGATGGACTGGTGCTCGGGGCTTGCGAGCGCTGCGGTGGCGCGATCGGCGTCGGTGCGCGCCTGGTCTCGGGTCGCCTTGAGGCTGGTGATACGGACCCTGAGTTCCGGGTCGTCGAGGGCGGCGACGCCGCTCTCGATGGCGTCGTAGCGTCGTTTCAGACGGAGATCGGCTTTGGCGGCGCGCTTGTTCAATTCGGCAATGTGCTCGCGGCGCCGTTCGGCTCGCTCTTGCCGGCGGTCGAGCACGGAGGCCAGCACCGCTTCGAGCCGTTCGGTCTGCAGCAGCCGCTCTTCGATGTGGCCGACAACGAGGGCGTCCAGCTTCTCCATCGGCACGGACCTGCTCTTACAGCCCGTCTCGCCAAAAGCTCGAGCGTCCACCGGGCGCGGGCGCGCTGGCGCAGTTCGCCGCGCTTGCCGTGAGTATACCCCAATGAGGCGGTATCACCGATCGCCGGCGCAGAGAATCCTGCGCCGGACCGCCGACAATCGCGAGCTGCCGCGCGGATTCGCCCTCTGGCGACCGGGCCGGTCAGTCCGCCGAGCGAGCGGCCGAAAATTTGGTCGCACCCTTGATCACGCCGTCGCGTGGCGCCTCCGCCAGAATGGCTGCGTCGCCCAGCGCCATTCCAGGCCATACCAGGCGCTGAGATGCGTCCGATAGGCGGCACGGATTGCCGCGGCTCCTGCTTGGTAGCCGGGCAATGCCGATGCATCGCCGGCCAGATAACGGTCGGCCGCCTCGGCTCCGGCGAGGCCCGTATAGAGCGCGTTGAACAGCCCTTGGGACGAAAGCGGATCGAAGCTCGAAGCGGCATCGCCGATCGCGATCCAGCCATCGCCAGCGGCCGGGGTCAGTTCGGCGCTATGGGCGGCGCAAAATCCGGCCGCCTCGTCAGGCTGGAAGCCGCTTGCCGCCAGAATTTCGGCGAAGAACGGCAGGGTGGCGGCCCTGGCCAGCAAGCCCGCCCGAGTTTGCGCCGCCTCGGCAGGCGGCATATCCGCGTCGGTGTGAAAGGCCAGGACACGCCGCCGCCCGGGCAGGGATGCCGTATACCACCAGCCCCCGGCTTCGGCCTCGACCTGGGTGAGCCCCGATTGCCGGTCACCCGCATCGGTGCCGTGCACGAAGCCGCAGACCAGCCGATCCTGGGCGAGGCGCTCGGCGCCGAATCGGCGGAGCAGCGGCGAGCCCCGCCCGCCGGCATCGACCAGCAGCGTCGTGCGCACAGGCAGGCGCCTGCCGTCGAAATTCACGTCGAGCCGCCAGGCGCCGGAAGCGTCGCGTTCGACCGCATGCGGCTGGGCCGGCACCAGCAATGCGGCGCCGCGCGCCACCGCGACCCCGCGCAGCCAGTGATCGAACCGGTTGCGGTCGAGATGCCAAGCGGGTCCGTCGAGATCGCGTAGCGCATCGGCCTCGACCGGCGTGTCGCCGCCCCATACGGACCGGCCGGCATGGCACGGCTCATGGCCCTGGTCGAGGAACGCCTGCCACAGCCCCATATCGGCAAGCAGGCGCCGTGCCGCGGCGGCCAGGGATTCGCCGATGCGCAGCGGTGCCGGCTCACGCCGGTCGATCATCAGCACGCGGCGCGAGGGTGCCAGATTGAGAGCGAACGCCGCCCCGGCCGGCCCGGCGCCGACCACGACGGCATCCGCTTCGACGATCATCCCGGCAGCGGTGGCCTAACGGCGGAGCCCCCGCGGAAAGCGGCGCACTTTGTCGATCTTGGACAAATCGACCTCGCCCAGATCGCCGCCGAGACCGGCGCCGACGGAGACGACGGCCGATTCCGTCCGGATCGTCCGGCGGACCGGGCGCTTCTGCGCCGTGGTCGCCGGATCGACGATCGGACGATGCTCGTCTTCGACCGAGATGAACTCCGGGAAGAGCCGCCGACCGGCTTCGTCAGTCGGGCCGGGATTGACCTCGACCACGCCCAGATGGTCGAAGTGATGGATCATGTTGTTGATCTGATCGGTGTAGCTGGTCGTGCCCAGCGGTGCGATCCACGCGGCACGGTTGGCGAAAGCGGCCAGCCGCACCTGTTCCGGCTGCGCCGCATCCATCACCGTCGCGTAGTTTTCGCGCGTCAGCACCTGGTTCGGCACGCGCGCCGGCCAGAAGGTCGGGACATTGGGATCATAGGCGGGGGTATAGCCCGACCGGCAGCTCGCCGTGTCGGTCTGCCACGGCACCGCCATCCAGCGGGTGATGCCGCCCGGCACCTGGCCGTAAAGCGGGCCGTTCGGGATAGTCATCGTGTCGCTCGACAGGATCTCGCCCATGCCGGGCTCGATCCAGCCCTCGGGCGCATGGTCGAAGCGGAACGGCGCCATATACATGGTCGAGAAGCGCACCGGCCAGGTCATTTCGCAGCCCGGATGGAACGCATCGGCCAGGCAGAATTCGAGCGCCGCCTTGGTCAGCATGTCGCCCTGCTCGGGCACCGGCACCTCATCGAACTCGGTATAGATCGGCACCTTGCCCCAATCATCGTCGAAATCGCCGGCGACCCATTGGTCGAGCATCGAGAGTTGTGTCTCGGTCAGGGCGGCAAAGGCGAGCGGGGTCGGCGGCGTCGGGATCGCCATGGCGTCGCCATAGACCCAGGGCCAGGGCATGGGCGACCAGGCATCGGTCTGCGGATGGCGGAACGAGTTCTTCAGCACCCGGCGCCATTCCTGATTGGCCGGGCTCGGGTCGTTCAAGCGCCGGATCCATTCCGCTCGAGTGAAATCATTGGCGGAGTGCCAGCCGAAGCCGGCAGCGAAGCCGGCATTGACCCATTGCAACCCGGTCAGCCGTTCGAAGACCGGATAGATATCGTAGGTGAAGGACGGGCGCGGCGGTCGCGGCAGCATGCCGGCCTTGATCGCGACGTCGCGCATCAGGTCCCACATGGTGCGGACGGATTTCTCCTGCGGCCCGTAATTGGGCGGCGCCACCACCAGCCAGGACGGTGTCACCGGCAGTTCAGCCCCGGCATAGGTGACCTTGGCGGTGACCGGCCCGTCCGACACATCGTCGTGCCAGCCTTCATTATTGGCGAAGGTGATGGCGATCGTGCCGTCGCAGGAGGCGGAAAAGCCGCGCCCGCCGGTGACCAGCAGGCGCGGATCGCCGTCGCACCACATGCGTCCCAGATAGACCGGCTCACCCTGGTGCATGAACTTGCCGGCGATCATGTCTTGGCTCTGCGGGCCGTAGCCGGCACGGATGCTGTGGGACCCGGCATCGAGGGTGAGTGCGGCGCGGTCGCTGACCGTAGCGTTGCGCAAGGTGGTCGGATCGGCCGAGGCCGCTTCCGGGATGTCGAGCGCCACCTGGAAGGTGTACCAGGCCGCTTTCTTGTTCGCGAGATGGACGGTCCATTCGATATCGGCGCCGGCGCCGGGTGCGCTCAGTTCCTTGACGATCTCGCCCTTGGCGTTGCAGCCGTAGACGCGGAACCGCGCCGCCTCAGGATAGAGCCGCCCCTCGGCGTCGCGATAGGGATTCTTGCCCGGTGCCGGATCGGCCATCTTGGGCTTCGGATGGGTGACCTCCGGCCCCACGACATAGCCTTCGGGCGCATTGCCGACACGGGCGATGCCGATCGCCGGATAGATCACCGCCTGCACGATGCACTCGTCCTTAGGTGGCGCGACGGCAGCCTCGCGCGGCTTCAGCGGCTGTTCGAGCGGCTGGCCATTGGCCTGATGGCGCAGATCCGCACCGCTCTGATAGACCACCTTGCGCGCGGCCGCGATCGAGCCTTGCGGCGTCTGCTCGACCGGCGTGCGCCAGATGTTGAAAGACAATTCCTGGCCGTAATCGGGCTGCCCGCGCCGGGTGACATCCTGCTTCGGCAGGATCAGCGTCGCCACCGGCTGATAGGGGAACTTGTCGGTCGGCCATTCCTCGGTGGCTTCGTCCAGCGGCGGGTCGGCCGATTTCGGCACCGCCTGCACCATGAAGGTGAAGCGGTATTCATGCGACGCAAGTCGATGCGCAAGATCGGTCGCCAGGTAGTTGGCGTCGCTGGTCGGCACATTGACCGCCGGCTGGCCCGGCGGCGGCGCATCCGGCACCAGCGTATAGCGCGCGTAATATTCCGGCCCGAAATCGAAGGGCAGGATCGCCCAATATTGCGTCGTGAGCACGCTGCCGTCGACCTGCGCCGACATCCTGTCCAGAATGGCGGCGGTCTTCGGATGCTGGGCCAGATATGTCGGATAATCCTTCAGTACCACGCCGGCATAGGTGAACTCGCACATCTCCTGCGCCGTATCGAGGAAGAAGACCGGGTAGTTCTGCATGATGAAATCGGCGACATCGCCGGTTTCGCCGAGCGCATTGACGCCATCGACGCCCCAAAGCTTCAAGCCGATGCCGAGGGTCGAGCCCAGATCGGGCGAGGTCGGCCCGGTGTCGCTGGAGAACCGGATCCAGGCCGGCAGGGATTGCTTGGCGAAGACGCCGACCTTGAGATCCGGCGGCAGGTCCGGCCGCATGACCAGCGTGCCGGCGGCAACACCGTGCAGCTTGCGGAACACCGCGCGCTCGGCCGGGCGCTGGCCCAAGGCCAGGCGCTTCGCCTGCACGATGCCGACGAACATCTCGTCGAGCCGCGCCGTGGCGTTGGCCGCACAATCGAAACAGCCGGGAATGGCAGTCTTGTCAGCGCTCATGCATTTCCTCCGTGCTCGCGGCTGCAAGCCGCCTGTCCTTTGCTCGCGCGGAGACATACGAGAGTTAGGTTGCCTTTTCTATCGGAATATGCGGTGCTTCGGAAAATTCAAGCCGACCGCCGGAAGCGCTTGCGGCCGGCGGTCAACCCTGGTCGACCGTTGCACCTGCCCAGGCCACCCGGCGGCCGGCATGCGAGATTCGCGCGGGCGGAGTCGACGCCGCCGGATGTTTCGTGCGATCAGACCTGGCCGCAGCAGCGAATATTGCGGCTGGCTCGACACGAATTTCTCGACGCCGGGGCGTGCCAGGGCCGCTTCGATCTGCGCCGGCGATCATTCGCTAAAGCCGATATAGCGCGCTTTGCCCGACCGCACGACCTCGCTCAGCGCCGCCATGGTCTCTTCCAGCGGCGTGGCGGCGTCATAGCGGTGACACTGGTAAAGGTCCACATAGTCGGTGCGCAGGCGTGCCAGCGACGCGTCGATCTGCTTGGCGATCTGTGTTGCCGACAGGCCTTTATCGGTAGCGCTCATCGGGAAGAATACCTTGGTCGCCAGCAGGTAGCTGTCGCGGGCCCGGCCGGATCGCTGGCGCCGAGCTTGCGATACTTCATGATGGCAGAATTCCTGAGGTCAGACAGTGGGTGGGAACGCGATATCCGCCACTATACAGCATCGCCGGCGACGATCATGGTGCACCGCCGCAGCGCCTATCAGGCATCGGGATCAACGATAGGCTGGACGCCTTTGTCGGGTTCCATGGCATCCGGTCGCCCGTGTCGAGCGGGCTTTAGGTGCGTGCCGGCTGCTCTATCTTGGTGGTCAAATCGCCAGTGGGGTTGTCGTGCGTGCCTGCAGTGGGTGCATGAGCGACTCAGACCTCGACCATGGCGTCTTGTAGAATTCGAGGGCTGCAGGGTACTCCTAAAAGCCCAAGCGCCGCCCCGAAACGATGATCTGCGCACCAGTGCTGCAAGCCGATTTCGGCTTGCAGCACTCCAAACCTGAAGGATTCCGAAGAGTTACACTATCCCCACCAATCTCCTCGAATAATCCGGCCTAAACAAGCGTCCGCTGGTAGAGCGCGGTGAGCTCGGCCCAGGCCTTTTCCGCTCCAGCTTCATTGTAGACCGGGCTGCCCTTGACGCACCATCCGTGGTTACAGCCGTCATAAACCTCGACCGTCGCGGGCCGACTCACGGCAGCAAAACCGGCTTTCAGCTTATCCTTCGCATCGGGCTGCTTGCTGTCGTCATTGGCCGCGACCGCACAATAGAATTGCGCCTTGGTCTTCGGGATCAGCGTGTACGGGCTGTCCGGCTGGTCCGTCACCAGCGCTGCGCCATGGAAGGTCGCGGCAGCGCCGACCCGATCGGGAACCGCCGCCGCCGTGCGGAACGTCAAGGGTCCGCCCATGCAATAGCCCTGCACGCCGGCCTTCTTCTTGGTGTCCGTTTGCGGCTGCGCGTCGAGGAAGGCGATGAACGCCGGGCCGTCCGCCGTGGCCGTTGCGGGTGAGAGAGTGCCCATCATCCCGAAATATTTCTGGCGCACCTCGGGCGCGCTGTAGTCCGGCTCCGTCGTCGCCTTCATCGAGCGGTAGAAGGGATTCGGCACGAGGACGACATAGCCCTGCGCGGCCAGGCGACGCCCCATGTCCCGGAAGACCGGGCGCAGGCCGAACACATCGGTCCAGATCAGCACCGCGGGGTGCTGGCCCTTGGCCGGGTAGAACAGCACGGCATCGGCCTCGCCGTCTGGAGTCTTCACCGTCACGTCTTTCGAAACGACGTCGTCATCAGCAAAGGCAGGCGCCACGCCCAGGACGGCCAGCGCCGCCGCCGAGAGCGTGAACACGCGCCGTGACATGGCCGGCGCATTGAATTGATGGATTTCGTCGTCGCACATCGCGTTTAGACCTTCTCGCCATGGGAGCAGCTGGCCAAATCATGCGGCGGGCGCCGTGATTGAATCCAGATCATTCAGCGGGCCGCTGGTGAGATCTGCGCCGGCTGAGCAGGCAATCGTCGCGCGCGTTTTGCTGAGACCCTTTGTTCCAACCGCGCGAGGGCGCCAGGCCGGCCCGAGCTGAGCGACCATGCGCGTCCGAACTGTCCGATTGTCTTGGGCACCGGCTCATAGGATAACGAGATGATGATCCCGCTCTCCGTACTCGACCTCAGCCCCGTCCCTGAAGGCAGCGCTGTCGGGCAGGCCCTGCGCAACTCGATCGACCTGGCACGGCATGTCGAGAGTCTGGGATATGCGCGCTATTGGATGGCCGAGCACCACAACATGCCGGGCATCGCCAGTGCCGCCACCGCCGTGGCATTGGCGCATGTCGCGACCGCGACCAGCCGCATCCGGATTGGGGCGGGCGGCATCATGCTGCCCAATCACGCGCCGCTGATCATCGCCGAGCAGTTCGGCACGCTTGCAGCCTTGCATCCGGGGCGCATCGATCTCGGCCTCGGCCGGGCGCCCGGCACAGATCCGGCCGCCATGCAGGCGATGCGGCGCAACCTGTTTGCCGATGAGAGCGGTTTCCCGCGCGACGTGGCGGAGCTGATGGCCTATTTCAGTCCGGCCGTGCCGGGCCAGGCGGTGCAAGCCGTGCCGGGCGCCGGACAGGATGTCGAGGTCTGGATTCTCGGATCCAGCACCTTCGGAGCCCAGCTCGCCGCCATGCTGGGCCTGCCCTACGCCTTCGCCTCGCATTTCGCGCCGGCGCAGATGACCGACGCGGTCGCGATCTACCGTGAGCGGTTCAGGCCTTCGGACCGGCTTGCCACACCCCGCGTGATGCTGGGCCTCAACGTCTTCGCGGCGGACACCGATGCCGAGGCACGATTCCTCTTCTCGTCCCTGCAGCAGGCCTTCGTCAATCTGCGCCGCGGCCGTCCCGGCAAGCTCCCGCCGCCGGTGGCGGAGTTCGACCTCTCGCTCGATCCCGCAGCCGGTGCGATGCTGGCGCGGGCGCTCGCCTGCTCCGTCGTTGGGGGACCGGGCACCGTCCGGCAAGATCTTCGAGCCTTCGTCGCCGCAACCAATGCCGACGAGCTGATGGTGACCACACAGATCTTCGATCACGGCGCGCGCAAGCGATCCTTCGAGATCTTGGCGGACGTCCAGGCTTCCCTTGCGGCCTGACGCGATCAGATCGATGGCTTCGGTCTCTCTTGGATGGGGTGCCGGCGACCACACGACGCCATCGACCTGACATTCAGTCATTGCCTTGGATCGGCGGCGCCCGACAGGATCGCTCGGCCCTTGGCGATTGCGATGGCCCCCTGGTCCAGTGCCGCCCGGACCGTCCCGTCCGAGGGAGCCGCATCGGCGGCGCATCGCAGTTCTTCGGTGACCGCCTCCAGAACCGAGACGGGGTCGCCGAAATACCCCGTCTTCCGGTTCGCGGTCTCGTCGAATTGGGCTGGGATCGGCAGGGCTTCGCCCCGGTAGGCGGCGTCCTCGCCTACCCAAAGGCCCGACACAAAGGTCTCGCCGGCACTCTCGTGTTCGGCTTGCCCGCCGTCCCAATCGTCATTCTCCAACGCCGCCAGACAAGCGGCGGCCGGATCGTCGGCGATGTAGCTGCGGTGGCGATATGTGGGCAAATGATAGGAGGATTCGACGGCGTAGGCCGGCATGATGGTTGTCCTTTCGCTCGAAGTCGGAAGTGCGGCGGGTGCTCCAGATCGGACGCACCCGCCTGCGCGAGTGGCGAGCGCGGAAATCACGCGCCCGGCCGTATGTCGTCGCCGGGAGATCCACGGTGTCCGCGCTCCCAGGGCGCCGGCCCTTCTTCGCCGTCGCCGACGGTTTCCTCGTCGGCCGCATTGGTGTTCGGGGCCTCGTCGCCCGATACTCCGTCCTCGGAATCGATTGCGGAGCACGCCGCCATTTCGGCCGCTTCATCCGCCGTGAGCGCGAACCGCGCTGCCGGCAGGATGAAGATCCCCTCGCGACTGCAGGATACGCTCGATGGTCTGAATCCCACCGGCTTTTTCGGGGATATCCGCGCCGGGATCGAGCGCGTAGTTCTGACGCCAGATTTCCATCGAGGCGCCGGGTTCCGGTCGGAACGGTCTTTCTTGCCAATGGCTTCGTCGTTCCCAGAGCGGTCGGAAACGATATCGGCTGCGGCATATTTTCTTCGAAGGCGGGCGTGACGTGGCGATGAACCCATTGCACCGCGACGGCATTCTCCGTGACGGCATCCAGGCTTTGCCAGACGGCCCACGCCCGGAAAGCGCCACCTGGGCATCTTCCGCATTGTCCTCGTCCAAGACGTCGCGCCGCCATTCCTGCGCGTCGCGGAGCCTCTCGAAAGTCTTGGTCTATCAGACGCCGTTGCGCCTGATCTGAACACGGAATTGGTCAGGTCCGCGAACCTGAATTCCGTCCGCCATGGCGGCCTCCTTGGCACGTTCTTCAGCACGGTAAGCGTGCCAAATTGTGCCAAAAAACGCCAGGGATCTACCAGGGAGGATCGTAAGTCATTGAAATCATTGGAGCGGGTGAAGGGAATCGAACCCTCGTCGTAAGCTTGGGAAGCTTCTGCTCTACCATTGAGCTACACCCGCGGTGCGGGCGACGGTCTCCCGCGCCGGCAACAGAGGCCAACTATACGGGACAGGATCGGCGAATTGCAAGGCGGCAGCCATCGCCGATGTCGCGGGATTCCGCCGGGGGGAGCGGCGTCTGCGGCGAAGGCCGCGCCCCTGCCGCGCCGCAGCAAGATGCCAAGCGGAGCCAATAGCTCGACGGCGGGCGCGTTTCGCCGGTCCCCTTCCCGCTACGCCGACGCGCCGACTTGCCAGCACCGCCGGAGTAAGGCAGATCTGCAAGGTGTGGTAGCCGCAGGTGACGGCGAACGGGGTTGACCTCGATGCAGTTCGAACCAAGCTTGGGAGGAGGCGCACCCCCGGTCGGTATCGTGCCGCGACGCTGGAAAGAGATGAAGAGCCATGTATACCGAGACGACGAACTCGATCCGGATCACCGTCCGCCCGACCTATCTCGACGACCAGTCCCAGCCGGATGACAATCATTTCGTCTGGGCCTACGAGATTCGGATCGAGAATCTGGGTAACGAGACGGCGCAGCTGCGTTCGCGCCGCTGGCGGATTACAGACGCCGCCGGCCGCACCCAGGAAGTCGCCGGGCCCGGCGTCGTCGGCGAACAGCCGGTCTTGAAACCGGGCGACAGCTTTGAATATCAAAGCGGCACCCATCTGACGACGCCGTCCGGCATCATGGTCGGCAGCTACCACATGCAGACGGCAGACGGTCGGCAGTTCGAGGTGCGGATCCCCGCCTTCTCGCTCGATTCGCCGCATCAGCCGGCGCTCCGCCACTGAGGATTTGAATTCATGTGTCCCGATACCTTGGCCGATCCTTCGGCCCTTGACGGCGAGCGGCCGGAGCCGCTCAAGCCAACCCGCGAACAGGCAGTCGACGCCGTACGCCTGCTGCTGCAATGGGCCGGCGACGATCCCGGACGCGAAGGTCTGCTCGGCACGCCGGAACGCGTCGTCCGTGCGTTCGAAGAGCATTTTGCCGGATACCATGTGGATCCGGTGGCCCTGCTGCAGCGGACTTTCGAAGAAACCGATGGGTATGACGAGATGGTCATGCTCAAGGACATCCGCTTCGAAAGCCATTGCGAGCATCACATGGAACCGATCATCGGCCGGGTCCATATCGCCTATCTGCCGTGCAATCGGGTGATCGGCATCTCGAAGCTGGCGCGGCTCGTCGACGTCTTCGCCAAGCGCCTCACCATCCAGGAAAAGATGACGGCGCAGATCGCCAATACGCTGGACGAGGTGCTGCAGCCGAAGGGCGTTGCGGTGGTCATCGACGCCGCGCATCAATGCATGACGACCCGCGGCGTCCACAAGCCCGGCGTCTCGATGCAGACCAGCCGCATGCTCGGCGTCTTCCGCACCGATCCGACCACCCGCCGCGAATTCCTCGCCATGCTGAACCTGCCGGGCCTCGGCGTTCCGGGCAATGTATGACACGCGGGAATTCGAATTCGGGCGCAAGTCGCGGATAGCGGCCGTGCCGGGCTGCAACCATTCTCCCATCATGACCAAATCCCAAGGGGAGACGGAACATGACCGGGATGACGAGCCGCATGGAGGACCATGATGTTGCCGGCGGCGACGAGGCGCGGTGGCGAGCGGTGCAGACGCGCGACCGGGCCGCGGAGGGTCGGTTCTTCTATGCCGTCGTTACGACGGGTGTGTTCTGCCGCGTAACCTGCCCGTCGCGCCTGCCGCGCCGCGAAAACGTCGCCTTCTTCGCGACGCCGGGCGAGGCGCAGCGGGCGGGATATCGCCCATGCAAGCGCTGCCATCCGACCGGGCGATCCGTCGAAGAGTCGCAGCTGGCCGCAATCCGCCGCGCCTGCGCGCTGATCGACACTGCTGAGACGCCGCCGCGCCTCGACGACCTGGCCGCAGCCGCTTGCCTCAGCCCGTTCCATTTCCATCGGCTGTTCAAGGAAATCGTCGGCGTCACGCCCAAGGCCTACGCCGCGGCCAAGCGGGCGGTGCGCGTTCGGGATGAGCTCGCCGCCGGCGCGCCGGTCGCCGAGGCCCTCTACGGCGCCGGCTACGGCTCGTCGAGCCGGCTCTACGAACAGGCGCGGGCGACTTTAGGCATGACGCCGGCGGCGTTCCGCAAGGGCGGCGCAGGGGCCATGATCCGCTGGAGCATGGCGGCAACGCCGCTTGGGTCCCTGATCGTCGCCGCGACGGCGGACGGGGTCTGCATGATCGAGTTCGATGACGGCGAGACCGCGCCGGAAGCCCGCGTGCAGGCACGCTTCCCCAAGGCCGTGGCCGTGCGCGCCGATACCGACCTTGCCGCCGCCCTCGCCGCCATCGCCGATTTCGTCGAGCGGCCGGCGCGCGGGCTGGATCTGCCGCTCGACATCCAGGGCACCGCCTTTCAGCGCCGCGTCTGGCAGGCGCTGCAGACGATTCCGGCCGGCGAGACCGCCAGCTATGCCGAGATCGCCCGGCGCCTCGGCCAGCCGAAGGCCGTGCGCGCCGTGGCGCGGGCCTGCGCCTCGAACGGCATCGCGCTGGCGATACCCTGCCACCGCGTCATCGGCAGCGATGGCAGCCTGACCGGCTATCGCTGGGGGGTCGAGCGCAAGCGTGAATTGCTGGCACGGGAACGGCGCACCTGACCCGAGGTGCGCCGTTGCCGATCCCGGCTGTGTCACAGCAACTGAGTCGCTGTACCGTTTGCGATTGCCTGATCGAGCATGACGTGCATCTTGGCCTCGGCGTCCCGCGCCAGCTGCTTCTGCTGCTCGCCGAGCTTCCGCTGTTCGTTGCCCAGAGCTCGCTGCCGCTCGCCAAGCGCCCGCTGCTGCTCGCCCAAGGCACTCTGCTGACGGCCCAGCTCCCGCGCCTGCCGGTTCAAATCTTCTCTGTGCTGCACGGCATCGGAATCGGGCTCGGCATCGTCATCTTCCTTCTCGTCGCCGTCCTTGTCGTCGTCGGACTTGCCGAGACGCGCCATCGAGGCGGCCAGGGCGCGAGCGTGTTTCACCACGGCCCTGGCCTGGTCCCGCGCCAGGGCACCCAGTTCGCGGCCAACCTCACCCTGCTGGCGCCCGAAATCGCCCTGCTGGCGTCCGAGTTCGCCCTGCTGCCGGCCGAGTTCCTCCTGCTTGCGGCCCAATTCCTCTTGCCGCTTGCTCAATTCCTCCTCTGGGCGCATCAGATCCGTTATCCGGTCGATCAGGTCGGAATCAGTGCTCCGGTAGAAAATCCCGTCACGGCCGAACAGAACCTGGTTCTTGCGGTTTCCGCCGCGATCATTGAGCAGCACGTTGACCGACGAACCGGCACCGGTCACGGTAACCCGGTCATTGTCCACATTGATGCTGCCGTCGAGCATGGTGAGGTGGCCATCATGCTGGATGACCAGGAAGTCGTACCGGTACCCCGCACCTGATGCGGCCTTCTCCTCCGCCTTGCCGGCCGGCTCCGCCGCCGCCGCTCTGTCCGCAGCCCGGCCGGCTTGGTCGGGAACAGCCTGTGCGGCGATGTCGGCCACCGGATTGGCTGTCTGGGCGCGCGCGTGCCAGGCGGTGCCGCCGATCACTACGATGCCGGGCAGCAGCGCCAGCACCAGAAGTGCGCGGCGCAGCGGCGCCAGTCCGATCGCCGGAACGTCGCGCGCCAGCAGGCTTTCGACGCGCTGGCGCAGCATGGCCGGGCGCGCCATGGCGATGCCGGCCGGTACGCCGCGGGCGCCGACGGCCAGATCGAGCAGGATTTCGGCATAGTCGACGCGGCTGCCGACCCGGGCGATCGCCGCCTCGTCGCTGGTCCGCTCGGCCAGGAATGCCAGCCGCAGCTGCAGCCACCACGCCAGCGGGCTGAACCAGAAGAGCGCGGCATGGATGGCGCCCAGGAGCTGGATTTCGAAATCGTGATGGTCGAGATGCGAGCATTCATGCGACAGCACCGCGCGCCGCTTCGCTGGCGGCCAATCGGCGAAGGCGACCGGCAGCAGGACGGTCCGGCCGAAGGTTACCGGTGAGGTGACGGCGTCGGTCAGGCGCAAATCCCTGCCGCACACCCAGTCGCCGCGGATCGGCACCGCGCGCCGCACGATCCGCCAGGTCCGGACCACGCCGATGGCGAGCCGCGCCAGCAGCATTCCGGCAATCGCCAGATAGAGCACGGGCAGCACATCGATGTCGCCGGCTCCGGCCACCGGCTCCGCGATTTCCGCCTCGGTGGCAGACGGGACCAGGGCCGACCCGGCATCCGGCCAGCTCTGCGCCAGCGCTGCCGGGCTGAAATCCGGGAGCGTTTCCGGCACGGCGACCGGTGCCGAGGACAGGAACAGGATCGGCCAGCACAGCAGCAGCGGCATGGCCAGTGCCGCGACCAGCACGGTGATCCAGGCCGTCATCTCGACTTGCGGGTTGCGCACCTTGAGCGCCTGCAAGGCCAGCCCGACGACACCGCCGATCATGAGCGAACGCAAGGCCGCGTCGATCAGAATCTCAATCATTTGCCCTGCCCTCCCGGGTTCGGCGCGGCCGCGTCGCGCTGCCGCTTCGCCTGTTCGATACGCTCCGCCAATTCGTGCAATTGCCGGTCGTCGAGCATGGCCTGGTCGATCATACCGACCAGTACCTCTTCGACCGAGCCATTGCAGAACCAGTCGACGATCCGCTTGACCGCCTTGGCCGCCACGCGCCGCGGCGCCTCCGTGGCGTGAAAGGTAAAGGTCCGCTGGTCCACCGTGTGGCTGAGATAGCCTTTCTCTTCGAGCCGGCGCAGCACGGTCCGCACCGTCGATTCCTTCAGCGGCCGGGCCAGCCGCTCGCGCACCAGCTCCGCCGTCATCGGACCTTTGGCCCAGATGAGCTGCATCGCTTCGAGTTCGAGATCGCCCAGATCGGGGGGTGTTTGACTCATCGTAGCGTTACCTTTCGTAATGCTACAAAACGTAACATATTGAATTCGACGCCGTCAAGACACGGAAACTGGGGCGCCTCCGGTTTCGGCGGTAATGAGTTGAGCACACCGACCGGCCGCTACCGCCAGTGGGAGACCGAGGGAGCCATTTTACGCTCGGCGCGATCGAGCCTCGCGACGAACGTCAGGTATTTGGCCTTGCTCTCGAAGAGCAGACTGCCGGAAAGCCACCCGACTCGCCCATCCAAACCCGCCTATCGCACCGGCTCATCGGCCCCTTCCGCCGCTGTCGAACGTGTCGCGCTGAACCGCCGGCGCATTCCCGATAGACTGGCGGCCCGCCATGTCAGGTCGGAGCTATCGCGTGAAACACTGGCTTGGCCGGATTGCCGGCATCCTCCTCATGAGCCCGCTCGCCGCAACCGCGGCCGAGGCGCCGCCGGTGCTGCATTATTCGGCGTCCTGGGCCGGGCTGCCCGCGGCGCAGATCGATCTGGCGCTCGGCGGCGGCGGCGATCATTATCGCGACGAGATCGATATCCGGTCGGTCGGCTTGCCGCGCTGGTTCACCAATTTTACCGGTGACGCCACCGGCGAGGGCGATTTGGCCGCCGACGGCGCCGCCGTGCCGCAGCGCTATGACGCGCTCTATACGCTGCGCCGACGCCACGACAAGCGCATCGCGCTGCGTGTGGTCGAACAGGATGGCGCGCGGGTCACGATCCGGGCGCCGGAGGATTCCAGCACCAAGCCGCCACTCGACGAGGTGTACCGCCGGAACGTGCTCGATCCGCTCTCGGCCTTGGCGGCGATTCGCCATTATCTCGAAACCCACCCGCACGAACCCGGCGCCAATTTCTCCGTGCCGGTGTTCGACGGCGCCCGGCGCTTCGACGTGCTCGGCCGGGTCGTCGGGCGGGACAGCGACCCCACGACCGGGCCGATCGTTCGGCTTGTGCTGTCGCTGCACCCGATCGCCGGCTTCAAGGGCGAGACCAGCGAGGATGGCGACCCGGACAGCGCGCCGCGCGATGTCGATCTGCGCCTGACCGACGATGCCAAGCTGCTGCCGCTCTACCTGCGGGTCCACATCGCCTTCCTGCCGCTGGTCGTGCGCTTCGAGCGGCTGTGCCCGGCGCTGGGTGCATGCCCGGGCTGACCGCGGCGGATTAACCCTGCCCGTTCATGCGCCGGACGAAATTGGCGAAATGCTGGCGCAGCGCCTCGGCTTGCTTCGACAAATCCGAAGCGCCCGTGAGCACGGCCTGGGCAGTGCGGCCGGTTTCCGAAACGGCGTCGTTGACACCCGCGATATTGGCCGAGACTTGCGCCGTGCCCGACGCGGCCTGCTGCACATTGCGGGCGATTTCGCCGGTCGCCGCTCCCTGCTCCTCGACCGCCGCGGCGATGGCCGAGCCGATCTCGTCGATTTCGCGGATCGTCGTGTCGATCGAGCCGATCGCCTCGACCGCGCGGCTCGCCGCCGTCTGGATCTCCGTGACCTGGCTCTTGATGTCTTCGGTCGCGCGCGCGGTCTGGTTGGCCAGCGATTTCACCTCGGACGCCACGACCGCGAAGCCCTTGCCGGCCTCGCCGGCCCGCGCCGCCTCGATCGTCGCGTTCAGCGCCAGGAGATTGGTCTGGCTGGCGATGTCGTTGATCAACCGCACCACCTCGCCGATCCGGTCGGCCGCATCGGCCAGGCTGCGCATGGTATCGCTCGTTTCGCCGGCCTGGCGCACCGCGGCGGCCGCGACCTGGCTCGATTTCGCAACCTGGCGGGCGATTTCGCTGATCGAATGCGAGAGCTCTTCGGCCGCCGAGGCGACGGTCTGGACATTGGCCGAGGCCTGTTCCGAGGCGGTCGCGACGGTGGTCGCCTGGCGGCTCGACTTTTCGACCGCGGTAGAAAGGGATTGCGCGCTGCCCTGCAACGCGCCGGCCGCGCGCCCGACCGTGTCGACGACGCCGTTGATCGTGGCGGCGAATTCATCGGATCCCTTGCGCAGATCCGCCTCGGCCGAATGCTTGCGGCCGTCGTCGAATACGGCCAGGACGAGATCGCCGTCGAGCAGCATGGCCCGGCCGATCGCCGAAACAAGCTCTCCGGTCGCGGCGGGGTTGCCGCGCGTGAACCAGCCGGCGGGCTGGCTCTGCGCGGCGCGGCGCAGCATCTCGCCGAGTGCGGTGGCGAGGCCGCCGAGATACCAGCTGGGCTCGAGACCGAGCTTGACATGGGCCTCGCCGACCCGGCGCGCCGATGCCAGATAGGCATCGTCGAAGGATGCGGCGAAAAGCAGCTTCCAATGCTCGCGCAGCACCGCCTGCGCCCGATCGACGGTGCCGGGACCGGCGAGGCGGCTCGCCGCTTCCGGCCAGCGCCGCAAATGCTCGTAGAAGCCGCGCAGGATCTCGGCCAAGGCCGGCTCGATGACCGGACCGAAGCCGCGCAGCGCCGCGCGCGCCGTTTCATCGAGTTTGAATAGCTGCAGCCGGTCGGCCGCCGTCATCTGCCGCGCCATCTTCTCACCTCGTCCTGCCCGCCCCGGCACGCGCCGGGTGTCAAGACAATCCCTCGCCGACCCTTTGCAAATGGTTTAGGCGGCGGATTATCCGGGCTGAGGTGCGGCCAACGCTTCTTCGCGGTCGTCCGGCGCCAAGCCCATATGCACCAGGATTCGCGATTTCGGCCACTGCTCGCGATAGGCGGCGAGATCCGGGATGCGGATCAGGCCGACCGAGGCGATCTGGCCGATCAGCCTGGTCGTGACCTGCGGCAAGCCCGGCCCGGCCAGAAACGGCACCGCGCCGCCGACATTGACGACGTCGCTGGTCGGCGCGCCCAGGGTGATCTGGTTGCTGAAGCTCGGATCGGTCTGCCGGTCGATCGAATAGGCCGGCACACGCTCGCCGGTCGGCAGCTCCAGCACCGCCGAGGTGATCGGCAGCCGGTCGAGCGCCCGGACATTGATGACCTGGACGTCCTGGCCGACCGCGAAGGATACCTTGATCTCGCCGAACTCCGGCACATCGACGCGGCGCGCCGGCGGGGCCGCGCAAGACGCGAGGCCGAGCGCCAGGATCAGACCGGGAACGGCCAATCGGTGGATCCGACAACGGCGTGCGCCACCCGCTTCCCTTGCCGCCATCAACATCTCCCGCCCCCTCGCCCGTTCATCCGTATTATGCGCCGGCGACGATGCCGCGGGAAATGAGTCATTTATGGCTCGTGTCGCTCAAAGCGATTGCCGCTCGAGGTTTTCGCCCGGGCTCTTCTCCGATGCTTTGCAAGCTGGTACAAGATCTCTCGCCACAGGCTGGGTGGAGAAGCATTTTGTCGCGTCGAAGTTCCGCGGGATTGATGGCCGCCCTTGCGTGCATCGGCGCCATGCCGGCATTGGCGGGCGAGTGCAAGTTGAAGCGCTTCGCGTCGATTCCCATATCACCCATAAATGGCCAGATTCTGGTCGATTCATCGATCAACGGCGAAGCGGTCAAATTGCTTGTCGATACCGGGTCGTGGGGCAACTCGCTTGCCCAGAACTTCGTCAACCGGACCCACGGCGCCAAATCGGACACGCCCAACGGCTTCGGCCTGACCGGCAAGATCATCCGGGGCGAGACACATATCGACCAGCTCACGCTCGGCGGTGCCGTCGCGCGAGACGCCGTTTTCGGGATTGCCAATCTCGGCGGCGACGGCAGCGATGGCCGTCCCGTCGGCCTCTTAGGCGCCGCCTTCCTCGCGCATTTCGACGTTGAAATCGACCCCGGGGCGCGGCGAATGAACCTGTTCTCGCAGGATCATTGTCCGGGGAGTGGCGTATATTGGGCGAAGGAGTTCTTTCGCCTGCCGATCGACCTCACGCCGGATAAGCACTTGACGGCCCAAATCGAGATCGACGGGAAGGTTCTGCACGGGCTGATCGATACCGGCGCCAGCGTCACGACGATGCGCTTGGCCGTCGCGAGGGCGGTCTTCGATATCTCGCCGGACGCCGTGGCACCTCAGGACCACCGTTCGATGATCGGTGCCGACGGCACGAAGATCGACAGCTTTACCCATAGCTTCAAGAGTCTTCGTTTCGGCGACATCACCTTGCACGATACCAAAGTGATGATCGGCGATATCGACAGCGGAAAAGGTTACGTAACCACCGGCTCCCGTATCACAGGCCTTGCAGACCAGCCTGACGTGATCATCGGCCTGTCGCTGCTGAGCCGGCTCCATCTTTTCATCGCCTATAGCGAGCCGGCGCTATATTTCACAATCATGGAACAGACCGCACCGCCGGGGAACTGACCGTACTCGGAACTCCGCCAGGAACGATCTTCCTGGCGCTCGAACCATAGGAACGCCTGGCACCGGTCAGTTCAGGTCAATGTATGGATAGAACCCGGCGTCGATCTGACGCTGCAATTCCTTGTCGAGCGCGCCCACCAGCTCCCGCGTCATGTCGTACCAGGTTTGGTCGCGCTCGTTGAGCGTGATGCCCTCGGCGACCGAACTCGTGCGCACGGCCTCGGCGCGTGCGACCCGCACCGTGCGGCCGGATTCGTCGATGATCTCGAGGCGCACCGCGACATGGCCGTCATAGCGCTCGGCCTGGTCGATGGTGAAGGCGCCCTTGATCCCCGGCGTCCGCGGCAGCTCGCTTTCGCGCACGCCCGCATCCTCGATCACGAAGCGCGCGATGCGCTGGCTCGCCGGTTCGACCGCCTGCAGCCGGTCCCGACCCAAGGCTTCGAGCGCCCGCTGCGGCGGCACCGGGAATTCGTGTTCGACCGCGGGCGGCTGGAAGCTCGGCCGGAACGCGTCCACGACGTCGATTTTCGCTACTTTGAGCCGGATCGGCGGCTCGCGGTCGAATCGGAAATCGGCGAAATGCGCGGGCGGCGGCTCGGGGGCGCCGCATGCGGCAAGGGCAGCGGCCAGCAGCGCGCAGAAACACAGGCGTCGAAGCATCATGGAATTTCCTTTGTGGCGTCGAAGACCGTCCGGTGGGCAGATAACGGACGACGCCGCGATTCGTTGCCAAGTCTCGGCGCTGCCGGCGCGGGCGCTATGCCCGCAATGCCGCGATCTCGGCGTCGCTGAAACTGTATTGAGTCGAACAGAATTCGCAGGTCACGCCGACCACGCCGTCGACCGCAAGATGATCCAGATCCTCTACCGGCAGGCTGCGCAACACATGCTCGATGCGCTGGCGCGAACAGCGGCAGCGGGCTTCGAGCGGCTGCGCCGGATAGACGCGCACGCCCTCCTCATGGAACAGGCGGAACAGCAGCGCGTCCGAATCGAGGCCGGGATCGGTCAGTTCGTCATCGCGGCAGGTGCCGAGCAGCACCAGTGCTCGGCGCCAGCCATCGTCGGACGCTTCGACCGCCTGTTCGCTGGCGTCGCCGAAGCCGCCCTCGTCCGGCAGCCGCTGCAGCATCATCGCCCCGGCGCGCCAGCCCGCCGCGCCGTGGTGCCGTGCCGCAACCCGGATGCCCGCCTCGATCTGTTCCGATTGCCGGAAATAATGATGTGCGCAGTCGGCCAAGGTGGCGCCAACCAGTTCGACGATGCCCTGATAGCGTTCCGTATGTTCGCCCTGGTCGACGGTGAATGCCAGATATCCGGCCCCCAGCAGTCGCGGCACGGAATTGCCCGATGCCGCGGTCCGTTCAAGTGCCGCCGCGTCGAATTGCGCATAGCCGCGCACGGCACCGGCCGAGGTCACATCGGCGACGAGCAGCCCGATCGGCCCGTCGCCCTTGGTCTGCAGGCTGAAGACACCATCATATTTGAGCGCGCCGGCCAAAAGCGCGGCCAGCGCCACGGCTTCGCCCAGCATGGTCGCCACTTGCGGCGGATAACCGTGCCGGCCGACCACCCGGTCGAATACCGGCCCGAGCCGGACCAGCCGGCCGCGCAGGGCGTGGGAGTCGATCTGGAACGGGCGGATCAAATCGTCCATCGGGCCGAAATCGCTAACCAAGGCACCAGGCCAGAATGGCCTTTTGCGCGTGCAGGCGGTTTTCCGCCTCGTCCCAGACGACGCTTTGCGGCCCGTCGATCACTCCGGCCGTCACTTCTTCGCCGCGCTTGGCCGGGAGGCAATGCATGAACACGGCGTCCGGCGCCGCCTTGGCCAGCAAGCGCTCGTCGACGCGGTAAGGCGCCAGCAGATTGTGCCGGTTGGCGCTGGCTTCCACGCCCATCGAGACCCAGGTATCGGTGACGACGCATTCGGCGCCGGCGACCGCGGCGGCCGGATCGATCGTAAAATGGATCTTCGCGCTGTTGGCGACCGCCCAATCGACCAGGCGCTGCGGCGGGCTCAGTAGTTCGGGCGTGGCGACGCGCAGTTCGAAACCGAGCTGTACGGCGGCGTGGATCCACGACGCCGCGACATTGTTGCCGTCGCCGCTCCAGGCGACGACCCGCTGCTCGACCGGCCCCTTATACTCTTCAAGCGTCATCAGATCGGCCATGATCTGGCAGGGATGGCTGAGATCGGTCAGCCCATTGATGACCGGCACGGTGGCATAGCGCGCCATCTCGTCGAGCTTCGCCTTCTCGGTCGTGCGCAGCATGATGGCGTCGACATAGCGCGAGAGCACGCGCGCCGTGTCGGCGATCGGCTCGCCGCGGCCGAGCTGGCTGTCCTGGGCCGAAAGGACGACGACCTCGCCGCCCAGATTCTTCATCGCCACTTCGAAACTGACGCGGGTGCGTGTCGAGGGCTTCTCGAACACCATCGCCAAGGTTTTGCCCGCGAGCGGGCGATCGGCGCAGGTCGAAGCCAGAACCGGATGCTTGGACGGGCATTTATAGGCATGGCCGAGATCGAGGATATGCCGCAATTCACCCGCATCGACGAGGTCGAGATCGAGAAAATGCCGGGGAGCCGACATGGCCTAGGACGCCCAGCTCCGGCACGCCGCGTCGAGCGCGGCGCAAGCCTGGTCGATTTCGCTCTGGCCGATGATCAGCGGCGGCGCCAGCCGCACGACATTGTCGCCGGCCGTCACCGCGAGCAGCTTGTGCCGCCGCAGCCGCTCGACCAGCTCGGTATTCGGCACCTTGCATTGCAGGCCCTGCAGCATGCCGGCGCCGCGCACGCCGGACAGCACTTTGGGATGGGCCGAAGCCACCGTCTCGAGCCGGGTGCGCAAGGCCTTCGCTTTGAGATCGACCGATTCGAGGAAGCCCGGCGCCAGCATCACGTCCAGCACGGCATTGCCGACCGCCATCGCCAGCGCGTTGCCGCCGAAGGTCGAGCCATGGGCGCCCGGCCCCATCACCGAGGCGACCTTCTCGGTCGCCAGCAGCGCGCCGACCGGGAAGCCGCCGCCCAGCCCCTTCGCCGACATCATGACATCGGGTGTGACGCCGGCCCATTCATGCGCCCAGAGCTTGCCGGTGCGGCCCATGCCGCTTTGCACCTCGTCGAAAATCAGCACCAGGCCGAACTCGTCGGCGGCCTCGCGCAGGCCTTTCAAGAACTCGGCACTGGCCGGGCGCACGCCGCCCTCGCCCTGTACAGGCTCGACCAAGATGCCGGCGGTCTCCGGCCCGATCTTGGCGCGCAGCTCGTTCAGATTGTCGAAGGCGACGTGATCGAAGCCCTCGACGACCGGGTCATAGCCCTTGAGATACTTCTCATTGCCGGCCGCCGCCAGAGTCGCCAGAGTCCGGCCGTGGAAGGCGCCGTTGCAGCCGATGATCCGATACCGCTCCGGATGGCCGGTCTCGTGCTGGTATTTGCGCGCAATCTTGATCGCCAGCTCGCCGGCCTCGGCGCCGGAATTGCCGAAAAACACGGTGTCGGCGAAGGAATTGGCGACCAGCCGCTCGGCCAGCCGCGTCTGTTCCGGAATCTGGAACAGATTGGAGGTGTGCCAGAGCTTCCGGCCTTGGCAGATCAGCGTCTCGACCAGATGCGGATGGCAATGGCCGAGCGCCGTCACGGCGATGCCGCTGGTGAAATCGAGGTATTTTTCCCCGGTGGTCGAAAACAGATAGGCGCCTTCGCCATGCTCGAAAGCGATATCGGCCCGGGCATAGGTGGGCATCACGGCGGAAATCATCGGCGGAACTCCCTGACGAGGGCAGTCGGAAAACGGAGTCGGGTGCAGGCGTAAAACAGCCGCGGGCTGAAGCGGCGAATCCCCTATCGTCGTCGCAGCCCGCCGGGCCGCCGTCCCGTCCCCATAATTCTCCGCTCCTCCAAGCCGTTCATCGCCCGCTCCGCTGGATGCCGCCGGAACCGGCTGTCCCCGCTGGGAAAGCGGGAGAGTATCTGGATCTCAGACAGGGCTGTCAATTATGCGTTACGGCCGAGCCCCGCGGTTTTTGCGCTGCACATCCGCCGACCACGCCGACCTTGGTGCCGGACTCAAGCCTTCAGCTTGTAGCCGATGGCGATCAGCCGCCAGCACAGCGCCAGCAGCGCGGCGTTCAACCCGGCGACGACGACGGCGCCCAGCAACAGCGACGAATCGGCGTGATCGATGAAGCCGTAGCGGAACCCGTCGATCATGTAGAAAAACGGGTCGAAATGCGCGAGCAGCCGCCAGGTCGGCGGCAGCCGATCGACCGAATAGAAGGTGCCGGAAAGAAAGGACAGCGGCACCACGACGAAATTGGTGACGGCGGCGATGTGGTCGAATTTTTCCGACCAGATGCCGCCCAGCAAGCCCAGGGCCGATAGCATGAGCGAGGCGGCGAAGCCGAAATACAGCATGGCCGCCCAATGCTCGATCGGCAGGCTGACGAAGAGTGCCATGACCGGCACCAGTATGGCACCGACCAGTACGCCGCGCGTCGCGCCGCCGAGCGCGATTGCCAGAGTCAATTCGCCGGCCGATAGCGGCGGCATGAGAATGTCGACGATATTGCCCTGGACCTTGGCGATGACGATCGACGACGAGGTGTTGGCGAAGGCGTGCTGCGTCATCGCCATCATGATCAGCCCGGGCGCCAGGAAAGTGCCGTACGGCACCCCGCCGACGTCGCGCGAGGCGCCGCCCAGCGCAAGCAGGAAGACGACCAGATAGAGCAGAGTCGTCGCCATCGGCGCCAGCAGGGTCTGGGTATAGACCTTGAGGAAACGCCGAATCTCCTTCAGGTACAGCGTCCAGACGCCCAGCCAGTTGACCGGCCCGAAATGCCGCTCGCGATAAATCGTCGTTGCCACGCCGCGCCGTCCCGTTCGTTGGCGTTCATGCCTGCCGGCATCTATGAGAGCGGGGCGACGGTAGCCCGCGACGAAGGCGCCGGCAATCGGAGCGGCTTCGCGCCTGGGCTGCGCCGGGCGCGGGACGCGGAAATTGCCCGGCTGAGCAGGCTTTCCCTAGCCTGCTTACATATCAAGAGTCTTAGCAGCTTGAATTTGCTCGTAAACGAGCAAATTCAACGTGGCTTTAGCCACGCAAGGCTGCTTAGGACCGTGGCGCCAGTCCCGGATAGGCTTCGGCGGCCAGCTTGACCAAGACCAGCGACCACAGCATTTGGGTGGTCGGGACTGCCACCTGGCGGCGTTGCGCGAGGTCGATCACGGCGGTCACGATGGCGTCGAGTTCGAGCGGGCGGCGCGCCTCGTAATCCTGCAGCATCGAGGGTTTGTGGCCCGCGGCATTGGCACCAGAGGCCGGTTGCGTCTCGATCGTGTCGACAAGATCGACGCCCCAGGCATGGGCGACCGCCAGCGTCTCGCGCATCAGCCGGTTGCGGATGTCGCGCATGCCGGGACCGGACACCATCTGCCCGATCGTGCCTCCGGTCAGCACGCTGACCGTCGCGGAAGCCGAATTGAAGAGCAGCTTGGCCCAAAGCCCGTGGCGGATGCGGTCCGTCACCTTGGTCTCGATGCCGGACTCGTTCAAGGCGCCGGCCAGGGCTGCCAAGGCATCGGCATGATCGCCCGCGCGCGGCGCCCCCAGGATCAGGCGCAGACTGCCGTCGTGATGGGCCACGCCCGGCGCTTCGAGATGGGCCGGCAGATAGATGACGCAGCCGAGCGCGCGCTCCGGCCCGATGCCGCGCCAGACGATCCCGCCGGGATCGACCGGTGCGAACGGCGTCTCGGCTTCGGGCCCGGCATGACCGTGGAAATACCACCAGGGAATGCCGTTCTGAGCCGAGACGACCAGTGTCTGCGGCCCGAGCAGCGGCGCCAGCTCCGGCGCCAGGCCCGGCAGCCCATGCGCCTTCACTGTCACGAAAAGCAGATCCTGAGGTCCAAGATCGGCCGGAATGTCGCTCGCGCGCGGCCGGCTGTGCAGCCGCCTGCCCCGGGTTTCGAGAGTCAGGCCCTGCTCGCGGATCGCCGCCAGATGCGCGCCCCGGGCCAACAGCGAGACCTCGTGCCGGCCATGCTCGAGCAGATACCCGGCGACCACGCTGCCGACCGCGCCGGCGCCGACGACCGCAATCCGCATGTTCGAACCTCCGAATGCCCGTACCCGTAGATTGGGTGATACCAGACGGCGCGGCACTCGTCTCGTGCCGGTTCGTCGCCCGACGCCCTTTCGCAGCGCTCCGAGTTTTCCTATTCTGAGCATTGCCGCGTCCCGGCGGAACCGGGCCTTTCCATGCAGTGCCAAAATGGCAGCATCGCCCTCCCGCCCATCCTTTACCTACGCTTCGGACGAAGTCGGGCCGTTTTCCCGCCTCGTCATCCGGCTCATCGAGACTCTGACCGGCCAGCCGAAGATCCGCCGCCTCTATGAGCGCTACACGTTGCGTGGCCGGCCACCCGAGCTGTTCTGGGCCGATGCCGTCGAGGCGCTGCGGCTGACCATCCGCAGCAACAAGGCACCGGCGGAGTGCATCCCGCGCACGGGTCCGCTGGTGGTCATCGCCAACCATCCCTTCGGCGTCATCGACGGCGTGATCCTGTGCTGGCTGGTGGCGCAACTGCGCAGCGACTACAAGATCATGACGCATCGCGTGCTGCATCAGGCGCCGGAAGTGCGCGACCACATCATACCGGTCGATTTCTCCGGGACCCGCGCCGCACTTGAAAGCAACGTCGCCTCGCGCAAGGCGGCGAGGGAATTGCTGGCCAAAGGCGGGGTGCTGATCGTCTTCCCGAGCGGCGGCGTGGCCTTGTCCGAGGGCATGCGCGGCGCCGCCATCGATCTCGAATGGAAGACCCTGACCGCCGGCATGGTCCTCGGCAGCCGCGCCGATGTACTGCCGATCTTCTTTTGCGGTCAGAACAGCCGGCTTTACCAGATTGCCGGCAACATCCGGCAGACGCTCAAATTGTCGCTGCTGTTCCATGAAGTGTCGAACAAGATCGGCAAGACCATCGAGATCCGCGTGGGCGATCTGATCCCGAATGCCCGCCTGCAGGAGATCGGCGACCGCCAGGCGGTGATCGACTTCCTGCGCGCGACGACACACGGCCTCGGTCGGCCATAGATGGCCGCACGCTCGCCGCCGAAGCCGGTCACCGCCGCCAGCCTCGAAGCCTCGGCACTCTTCTATCTTGAGCGCTTCGCCAGCTCAGCCGCCAATCTGCGGCGCGTGCTGTTGCGCCGTGTGCAGCGCTCGGCCGCGTTGCATGGCACCGATCCCGACGCCGGAACACTGTTGGTCGACGCGCTGGTCGGGCGCCTGCTCGTCAACGGCCTGCTCGACGACCGCAACTACGCAGCGGCGAAATCCGCAAGCCTGCGCCGGCGCGGCGCCTCCGCGCGGGCCATTGCGGCAAAGCTCGCGAGCCAGGGCGTCGAGCGCGGCCTGATCCAGGCGGCGCTCGCCGACGCCGATGCCGACGCGCCCCGGGACACTGGCGATCTGGCCGCCGCGGCCGCCCTCGCCCGACGGCGCCGTCTCGGCCCGTTCCGGCCGCCAGATCTGCGCGACGCCTGGCGCCTCAAGGATCTCGCCGCCTTCGCTCGCGCCGGCTTTTCCCGCTCGGTCGCGGAGCAGATCTTGCGAGCGGCCGACCCGACGGAATTGGCGGCGCTGGTGGCGCCGGAGCGTTAAGCCTCGGCCGATTGCGGCCCGGGCGCCGGCCGGAACGCCTCCAGCACCTCCAGGAAGCGCGGATCGAAACTGATCGTCTGGCCCGCGCCCGGCATGGCGATCCCGGCCGCATCGAAGGCGCGCTTCAGGCGGCGATTGAAGTCGTACTGCACCGCCCATTGCTTCAGCGGCCGCGTCTTGATCCGCGCCTGAAGCTTCACGCCGTCCAGCCCGACCCCGATCAGGCCGACGATCTCCAAGGGGTCGACGATTGACGGGCCGATCTTCGGATCGGCTTTCATCTCTGCGCCGATCCGGGTGAGGATGGCGCCGACCTTATCCGGATCGAGATTGGGCGGCAGCGCCAGATCGATGATGTGATAGGCGAAATCGCGCGAGAGATTCTTGATCTTGGCGACTTCCCCGAACGGGATGATATGGCGCGTGCCCTGGCTGTCGCGCAGCTTGATCGTGCGGATCGACATGCCTTCGACAACGCCGGCATAGCCGCCGCCGAAATCGACCACGTCGCCGACCGCCATCGTGTCCTCGGCCAGGATGAAAAGGCCGGTGATGACATCCTTGACCAGCGCTTGCGAGCCGAAGCCGATCGCGACGCCCGCGACGGCCGAAATGCCGAGCAGCGGCGCGATGTTCACGCCCAGCTCGGAGAGCACGACCAGCCCGACGACAGCGAGCAGCAGCACCCAGAGCACGTTGCGCAGCAGCGGCAGCAATGTCCGCATGCGCGCGCTCCGCGCGATCTTGTCGCCGTTGCTGAGCGTGCCGGCCAGATAGCGGTCAATGGCTGCGTTGAACAATTCCCAGGCGAGAAACGCCACCGTCAGGATGATCCCGATCGTGACCGCGGAGCCGGTGACGCGCCGCCCGGCGTCGCTGGCCAGCCAGGCATAGGAGCTGATACCCCAGGATTCGAGCAGCGACAGCGCCGCCAGCCCCCAGATCACGGCACCGGCCACGACATTGAGGATCGGCAAATAGCGATTGGCCCGGCGTTCCAGCGTCGGAAAACGCTGCTTCAGATCGGCCGGGATGGCGAAACCGCGTTCCGCCGTCTTGGCCGCACCGCGCGTGAGCAGACGCGCCGCGATAAGTATGAGGACGGTGAGCACCGTCGCGCGAAACAGATAGGCGAAGCCGTTCGGCACCTTGAGCGCATAGACCGCAAAGATCCCGACGAGATAGACGATGACCAGCACGTGCCAGATATCGGCCAATCGCCGGCGCACCACGTCGAGCGCCTGGCGCGGCCGCTGCGCCGCGAGCCCTTCAGCGAACAGCGGATCGGGCAGGACGGCCTCCGCGCCGTCCTCGGCACCGGCGATTGCCGCCGGATGGCGCGGCGGCCGCAGCCAATCGGCCACGGCCTGACGATTCTGCAGGACGAAAATGACGCCGAGCACCGTCAGCACGAGGGCCACGGCCTTCAGCAGTACCGCATAGACCGACCCCGGCGCGGACAGGAACCAGGCGGCGGAGCAGAAGGCGAAGCCGTAGATCGCCCAGAAGACGAACCGGCGGACCCAGATATACAGGTAATTGGCGCTTTCCTCGCTGAGCGGCAGCAGCGCCCAGCCGGTCTCGCGCGGGCTCAGCAGCACCGCGCGCGCCATCAGTTGCAGCGCCCGTGCCGAGAACAGCGCGCTGATCCCGACCGAGGCGACATTGGCGGTGATCGGCTTCGCCTGCACGACCGACATCATGATGTATCCGGTGAGCGTGAAGCCCGCGATCGGCAGCGTATCGACGGCGAAGAGCGCGATCAGACGCAATATCCGGGCGGACCAGCGGGATTCCGGCCGGATCAGGCGCCGGTGCAGCCGGCTGGCCAGCACGCCCACCAGCAGATCGACCAGAATTGCGGCACCCAGTATCTCGGCGACATGCCGGCCGACGCCGAACCACCGGGCGCGCGTGTGGTCGTCGGCGAATTGCGCACGGACCCAGTCGACGAGCGACGGCACGTCGATCAGCACCGCCGCCGTATCGGCCAGATCGTCGCCGATCTGCTGCAGCCGGCTGGTCGCCTCGTCGATGAGATCGCCGGGCGGCGGCGCTGGCGCTTGCCCCTGCTGTTGCGCCGCGATCAGCGCTTGCAGCTGCTTGACCAAGACCGCGCGCTGCTGGTCGTCCTGCAAGGTGCCGACCAGCCTTTGCAGATCCTCTGCCGATGGTCCGGCCGCCGGCGGGGGCGGTGCCGCGGCCGCCTCGCACCGCGGACCCAGTACCAGTAACAAGGTGATCGCGAACGGCAGAAAATACGCCCAGCGGCGGAACAGGCAAACCATCATGGCAGCAAGGTAGCGAGGACGCCCCGTTCCGCCAAGGGCCGGTTGTCCCATTCCCCGAAATCGACACGATTGGACGATTCCTCCCGTCGACCGCACCAAGAAGCGCGACGCGTGAGCGGCGATGCGTGACCGTTATCTCTCATAAAAGGGGCTTTTTCCGATTGGCCATTGACGCTATTGGTGAGGCTCATCTGTCGCAAAGGTTGCTGAGATATGCCGTACCATCGCCGATTCGATGCAACTCGCCGCGTCACGCTGCTGGCGGCGGCGGCGATGGCGATCGCGGGAGCCCGGGCCGAGGAACGTCCCTTCTGTCCCAGCGAAACCAGCAATCCCTGGCAGCACAGGCAGGTCGCGGTGACTGCCAGCTCGCTGCTGCCGGTCCGGGAGAAAATTGCGGCACGGGACGGCGCACTGCCGCCGTCGGTCGTGCTGAGCGGCGACGAGCGGCACTATCTGTCGATAAAGTTCTTCGCCGATGACCTGACCAAGAAGCTGAGCGACAAATGCGAGGGGCGGCTGACCTGCCCCGAAATCCTCGACAACGACATTTCGCTGACCGGGCGCAGCCTGGCCCGCCAGACGGGCGACGAGAACGCCGCCAGCCCGCTCGGCTATTGCGGACCGCTCGGGCCCTATGGTCCGCTCGGCCGGTTCGGGCCGCTCGGCGAGTTCTCGCAGCACGACAAGCCCGAGCCGGGGCTCGCCGTCCCGCAGATCGTCCGGGCGCTCAGCCTGCCGCAATATTCCTGGCTCGGCCTCGATCCGGCGCGCGATGTCGGCAGCAAAGTGCTGGGCGAGGACGGTCCGCTCGGTCCGAACGGACCGCTCGGCAAGGCTTATTGTACCTTCTCCCGGAACCTGCCCGAAGGCGCCGTCACCCGCGCCTGGTCGAAGCATCTCCAGCCCGGCGGAGTCTGGACGCCGCTCGGGCCGCTCGGGCCGTTGGGGGCGTTGGGTCCGCTTGGGCCGTTGGGGCGCCTCGGCGGCGCCGCCACCTTCTTCGACGTGCGGGAAGGCGACGACGGGCGCTTCGTCTATTACGACCGCCGTGCCCGCGATCGGATCCGCCACTGCCTCGGCGTGCCGACCGACCGGCCGGGCGATGCCGATTGTGCCGAGCCGGCTGCCCGTGCCGGCACATTTTCGCGACGCTATGAACTCGTCGAGTTCGTGCCCGCCGCGACGGCCCGCACGGAAGGGCTGACGCCGCTACACACTTCTTTCGTCATCGACGGCCGCTTGCCGGCCCCAGCGGCGAATGCGGCCGACCGGTTCACCGTTAGCTCGCGCGTCGCGCAATATGTGACGATCGTCGTGGTTCCCGGTGACCCCAAGGATGCGTTCGACTTGTCCGCCGAGCTGCCGAAGCCGGGTGCGGCAGCCGCCGCGACGCTCACGTCAACGGTGGCGTGGCCGCGCTACATCAACTTCATCCAGGCCTATGTCGACAAGGGCCAGGAGATCGCTGTGACCGTCCGATACCAAGCGCGCAGCCCATCCCTGCCGGCCTGTCTGCCGCCTTTCAGCAAGCAGCTCGTGCCGGAGCAGATCACCGATACGGCGCGCGGCGAGTATCGCCTCATCATGGTCGGCGGCGGTTCGGCCATCAACGGAACCGATGTGTCTGGCGCGCATCAAATCGACTATTGAGGGGCGCGCAGCTACTCGCCCATCTTGAGCGCGGCCAGGAAGGCGGATTGCGGGATCTCCACCTTGCCGAACTGGCGCATCCGCTTCTTGCCTTCCTTCTGCTTGTCGAGCAGCTTCCGCTTGCGGCTGATGTCGCCGCCATAGCATTTGGCGAGCACGTCCTTGCGCATCGCCTTGACCGTTTCGCGGGCGATGATCCGCCCGCCGAGCGCCGCCTGGATGGCGATCTGGAAGAGCTGCGGCGGGATCAGGTCCTTGAGCCTGGCGCACAGCGCACGTCCGCGGAAATCGGCTTGGCTGCGGTGCACGATCGTCGCCAGTGCGTCGACCGGCTCGTGATTGACCAGGATGTTCATGACCACGAGGTCGCCTTCCTCATAGCCGTCCATCTGGTAGTCGAAACTGGCATAGCCGCGGCTGACCGATTTGAGGCGGTCATAGAAATCGAACACGACTTCGTTCAGCGGCAGGCGATAGACCAGCATCGCCCGGTTGCCGGCATAGGTCAGGTCGACCTGCACGCCGCGCCGTTCAGTGCACAGCGCCAGGATCGCGCCCAGATACTCGTCCGGGACCAGGATGGTCGCGCGGATCCAGGGCTCGTCGATATGGTCGACGCGCACCGGATCGGGCATGTCCGCCGGGTTGTGCAGCTCAAGCACCGTGCCGTTGGTCTGATGCACCCGGTAGACGACGGAGGGCGCGGTCGTGATCAGGTCGAGGTCGAATTCGCGCTCGAGCCGCTCCTGGATGATCTCCAGATGCAAAAGCCCCAGGCACCCGACGCGGAAGCCGAATCCCAGCGCCGCGGAGGTTTCGGCCTCGGCCTCGAAGCTGGCGTCGTTGAGCCGGAGTTTGGCAAGACTGTCGCGCAGGCGCTCGTAATCGGCGGCGTCGACCGGGAACAGCCCGCAGAAGACGACCGGGATCGACGGCTTGAAGCCCGGCAGCGGCGTCTCGGCCGGCCGGCGTTCCTCGGTGATGGTGTCGCCGATCTTGGTATCGGCGACGGCCTTGATGCCGGCGGTGATGAAGCCCACCTCGCCCGGCCCGAGTTCGCCGGTCGTCACCGCCTTCGGCGTGAACACGCCGACCCGCTCGACCGGGTAGCTCGCGCCGGTCGCCATCATGCGGATCTTCGCGCCGGTCTTGAGCACGCCGTCGCGCACCCGGACCAGAATCACGACGCCGAGGTAAGCGTCGTACCAACTATCGACGAGCAGCGCCTTCAGCGGCGCGTCGGCATCGCCCTTGGGCGCCGGCAGGCGCGCGACGAGGGCTTCGAGCACGCCTTCGATGTTGATTCCGGTCTTGGCCGAGATCTCGACAGCATCCGAGGCATCGAGCCCGATGACGTCTTCGATCTGCTGTTTGACCCGCGCCGGCTCGGCTGCCGGCAGATCGATCTTGTTCAGGACCGGCACGATCTCGTGGCCGGCATCGAGCGCCTGATAGACATTGGCGAGAGTCTGCGCCTCGACGCCCTGGCTGGCATCGACCACGAGCAGCGAGCCTTCGCAGGCGGCGAGCGAGCGGCTGACCTCATAGGCGAAGTCGACATGACCCGGCGTGTCCATGAGATTGAGGACATAAACCTCGCCGTTCTTCGCCTTGTAATTCAGGCGGACGGTCTGCGCCTTGATGGTGATGCCGCGTTCGCGCTCGATATCCATGCTGTCGAGCACTTGTTCGCGCATCTCGCGCGCGTCAAGCCCGCCGCAGAACTGGATCAGCCGGTCGGCCAGGGTCGATTTGCCATGGTCGATATGGGCGATGATAGCGAAATTGCGGATATGCGATAGATCGGTCATGGGCCGCCAAAACGCTTCAAGAGTAAGCGGACCATAGGGCGCCGCCGCGTGCGGCGCAACAGGCGGCGATCGCGTCCGAGTCGAGGAACAGATTGCGGCGCCCGGCGAGATCGCCCGGAGCGTCCGGGAAGCCGCTCGCGGGACGCAGGAGGTGAGCTTGAACGTCATGAGCATGCAGTCGAACAGAGAGCGTCTTGGCCCGGGCCCGCCGGTCGAGCCGAGCGGGACCGTCACCGATGAGAATTGAGCGCTGGTGCGATCGACATCGCGGGCCCATATGGGCGCGTTGCAAGCGAGGAGGTGCGAAATGGCCGCGAGAAGAAACGCCGCCGCGCAGGAACTGCGGACGCCGAAATACCGGCCGAGAATCGTCAGAAACGTGAAGAAAGCCTATAGCCGCCGCCCGAAGCACCCCGCTCGGGCGGCGGATGCGTTTTCGGGGCGCCTCAACCGTCAAGCGCCGGCGTCGGACGGTTCCGTCCGATCGCATCGATTCGCGCAAGACAAGGACGGCATCCGCTATCTCCCCGCCGATGGCGCCTTCAGCGGCAGGCCGATCGGCGTGCGGTAGATTTCGGATTGCCCGGGAATCAAGCGGCCAGCGACTCCCATTGGCGGCGGCGGACGTCGAAGAAATGCTCCAACCAAGCCGCATAGGCCGGCCGCAACTCACTACGATAGCGCGCATCCGCGTCTCGGATCAGCGCTTCGGAGAGTTCGCCCGGTTCGATCGCGAACCCGCAGAATGCCCCCAGGCGCGGCAATTCGAGCTCCGGCGCCTGGCACAGGCGCGCATACGACACGACCAGGATGCGCTCGGGGTCGATGCACCGCAGCTGCGCCGCCGCCCAAGTGAGATGCTCGGCGCAGCGCAGTGCCAGCCGCCGCAAATCGGCATCGAAGCCGCGCCGCAGCGCCGAATATGTCGCGGCGCACGGGTCGCGATAGATGAGGACGATCCGGCTGTCCGCCGGCAGGCCGATCACGTCCAGCAAATCCGGCCGATGGCGATCGCCGCCGCCGAACGGGGATGATCGCTTGAAGACGAAATGGCTGGTTTCGGCAAAGGCAGGCGCCTTCGCCATCACCGCCGCCGCGCCGTAGCAATCCCGGCGCGCCTGCTCGTGCTGAGGCAGCGGCAACAGGCGATCCCATAGACGCTGGTTGGCGTTCTCGAACGCCTGAAACAACGGCCGCGCATCCGGATGGTCCGGCAATTTGGCAATGTCGCGGCCGAGGCTGGCGCAGCCGGGTGGCGACGCCAGGAGACGGCGGAGCAGCGTCGTGCCCGACCCCTCGGCACCGCTGATGAAAATGAACCGCTTCGCCGAAGGTGCCGGCATCGACATCAAAGTCTCGACCATCGGCTATTTCACCAGATACTCCGCGATCTGCACCGCATTGAGCGCCGCCCCTTTCAGCAGTTGATCGCCGGCGACGAAGAGCGCGATCGACCGGCCGGAAGGATCGCTCATGTCCTGTCGGATGCGGCCGACCAGAATATCGTCCTGACCCGACGCATCCTTCGGCATCGGGAAGTAGTTTCGCGCGCGGTCATCGACGACCCGCACGCCTTGCGCCGAGCCCAGTATGTCGCGCACCGCCTCCGGCGTAATCGGCGCCTGGAATTCGGCCGTGACGGCGACGGAATGCGCGCGCAGCACCGGCACACGGATGCAGGTGGCCGAGATCCGGATCTCCGGATCGCCGAAGATCTTGTGCGTCTCGTTGCGCACTTTGGTCTCTTCCTCGTTGTAGCCGGTGACGGGATCGACCTTGGTGTTGTGGCTGAACAGGTTGAAGGCGTAGGGATGCGGCATCACGCTCTGCTGATAGGGCCGGCCGTCGAGATCGGCCCGCGTCGCGTCGATCAGCTCGGCCATCGCGGCGGCACCGGCGCCGGACGCGGCCTGATAGGCGGACGCGATCACCCGGCGCAACCGATTGCGCCGATGGATCGGCCAGAGCGGCGTCATCGAGATGATCGCCGTGCAGTTCGGATTGGCGATGATGCCGCGATGCGTGGCGATCATCTGCGGATTGATCTCCGGCACGACCAGCGGCACCAGCGGATCCATCCGGAAGGCCGAGGAATTGTCGACGACGACGGCACCCGCCGCCACCGCCTTCGGTGCGAAGTCGCGGGAGATTCCGCTGCCGGCCGAGAACAGCGCGATGTCGATGCCGTCGAAGGACCGGTCGGTCAGCGCCTCGACGGTGACCGTTTCGCCCTTGACCTCCATGGTCTTGCCGGCCGATCGCGGCGACGCCAGCAGCTTCAGCGCGCCGATCGGAAACCGGCGGCGCGCCAGCAGGTTCAAGAACTCCACTCCGACGGCGCCCGTGGCGCCGACAATGGCAACGACCGGCTTCGACATCGCAATCACACCTTCGTTCGAACGACAATTATCTTACGCACGCAGCACGCCGCCCGTGAGCTTCGTCATCTGCGCCACCAGCATTTTGGCGAACCCTTCGATCTGCTCGTCGGTCAAAGTCGCCTCAACCGGCTGCAACGTTACGGTAATCGCCAGCGACTTCTTGCCTTCGGGCACGCCGGCACCAGTATAGACGTCGAACAGCCGGACATCGGCAATGAGCTTGCGGTCCGCCCCGCGCGCGGCGCGCAATACTTGCTCAGCGGTGACGGCTTCATCGACCAGGAATGCGAAATCGCGCTCGACCGGCTGGAACGGCGACAATTTCAGGGCCGCGCGCTGCCGTTGCGATTTCGGGAAAGGCACAACATCGAGAAAGACTTCGAAGCCGACCGCCGGCCCGCGCAGATCGAGGGCGGCGACGAAGCGCGGATGGATCTCGCCGAACTGCGCCAGCACCGTCTTCGGTCCAAGCCGAATCGTACCGCCGCGCCCCGGATGGTACCAGGCGGGCGGATCGGCCGTGACTTGCAGATTCTCAATCGGTGCGCCGGACGCTGCCAGTGCTGCGAGCGCATCGGCCTTGGCATCGAAGACATCGACGGTGCGCCCCGGACCGTTCCATTGTTTCAGCGCCTGCCGGCCGACGCGAATGCCGGCGACGAGGTCGCGCTGACCTTCCGGCGTGTCGTCGCCGTAATGCGGTCCGACCTCGAACAGCGCCACGTCGCCATAGCCGCGATCGGCGTTGCGTTTCGCCGCGCTCAACAGATTTGGCAGGATGTTCGGCCGCATCAGGTCGAGATCGGCGCTGATCGGGTTGGCGACCAGCAATTCCGGCTTGACCGGCCCGAACAGCGTCTGATTGCCGGCACCGAGCAGAGCGCTCGACATGAAAGAGAAAGTCACGGCCTCGTTCAAGCCGCGTTCGGCCAAGCTGCGCCGGACCATGCCGGCGCGCCGCTGCGCCGCATCGAGAGCCGGGCGCGGCAGCGCCGTCATCGGGCGCAGCGGCACGACCGGTATGTGGTCGTAGCCGTGGATACGCAGCACTTCTTCGACGAGATCGGCCTCGCCCTCGATATCGCCGCGCCAGGACGGCAGCGAGACCGCGAAGCCCGATCCGTCGCGCTCGACCGTGCAGCCAAGCGCCGTCAGAATGCGGATGATCTCGTCGTCCGGCACGGCCAGCCCGCCGAGGCCGGCCACCCGTTCCGGCCGAAGCTCGAGCCGCCGGCGCCATTCCGGCTCGGCGCCGGCGACTGTAATCTCGCCCGGCTCCCCGCCGCACAGACCGAGCACCAGCCCGGTCGCGATCTCCATGGCATCGAAGACGAAGGCCGGGTCCAGGCCGCGCTCGAAGCGATAGCGGGCATCGCTCTGCAGATTGAGCTGGCGCCCGGTGGCGGCGGTGCGCACCGGATCGAAGAGCGCCGCCTCGATGAACACATCGATCGTCGCTTCGGAACATCCTGTGGAGCCGCCGCCGATGACGCCGCCCAGGCTGATCACGCCGCTGCGATCGCAGATCGCAGTCATGCCGGGTTGCAGCGCGTACTCCTTGCCGTTGAGCGCGGCCAGGGACTCTCCGGCTTCGGCGGCCCGCACGATCAGGCCGCCCTGCAGCTTGCCGGCATCGAAGACATGGAGCGGCCGGTCGAGATCGAAAGTCGTGAAATTGGTGATGTCGACCAGCGCCGAAATCGGCCGGAGGCCGATCGACAGCAGACGGTCCTGCAGCCAGCGCGGGCTCGGCCCGTTCTTAACGCCGCGGATCCAGCGCCCGACGAAGAGCGGGCACGCGGCTGGATCGGCGATCTCGACACCGATCGGGCTCGGGAAGCGGCCGGCGATTTTCTCGACCTGAAGCGGTTTCAACCGGCCGAACCCGGCCGCGGCCAGATCGCGGGCAATGCCGCGCACCCCCAGGCAGTCGGCCCGGTTGGCGGTGATCTTGACGTCGAGCAGCGGGTCGTCGAGACCCATCACCGTCGCGAAGGGCTGCCCGACCGGCGCGTCCTCGGGAAGTTCGATAATGCCGTCATGGTCGTCGGAGAGCGCCATCTCATAGCCCGAGCACAGCATGCCGTTGCTGGCGACACCGCGGATCGTGCTCGGCTTCAACACCATGCCGCTGCGCGGAATGGTCGACCCTTCGGGCGCGAAGACGCCCTTGATGCCGGCCCGGGCATTGGGCGCACCGCACACGACTTGGAGCTGTGCTTCCCCGGTATCGACGACGCAGACGCGCAGCTTGTCGGCATTGGGATGCGGCTCGGCCGACACGACATAGGCAACCCGGAACGGCGCCAACTCCTTCGACCGGTCGGTCACGGCATCCACTTCGAGGCCGAGCATGGTCAGGCTGCGCACGAGGGCCGGTAGATCGAGATCGGTGTCGAGATGGCTCTTCAGCCAGGACAGGGTGAATTTCATCGCGTCAGCCCCCCAACCATGCTGGGCCGGTCGAGCGGCACGAAGCCATAATGCCGCAGCCAGCGCAGATCGCTCTCGTACATGATGCGCAGATCGGGAATGCCATATTTCAGCATGGCGATGCGCTCGATCCCCATGCCGAAGGCGAAGCCTTGATATTCGGCCGGATCGATACCGCAATGGATCAGCACTTTGGGATGGACCATCCCGCAGCCGAGGATCTCCAGCCAATCGCCGAAATTGCCGATCTTGAGTTCGCCCCCCGAGCGCCGGCAGCCGATATCGACCTCGGCGCCCGGCTCCGTGAACGGGAAGTAGCTCGGCCGGAAGCGCAGGGGCAGATCGTCGACATCGAAGAACGCTCGGCAGAACTCCGTGAGACAGCCCTTGAGATGGCCCATATGGGTGGTCTTGTCGATCACCAGCCCTTCGACCTGATGGAACATCGGCGAATGCGTGGCGTCATGGTCGAAGCGAAAGGTGCGGCCGGGCACGATGATGCGGATCGGCGGCTTCTCGGCCAGCATCGTGCGGATCTGCACCGGCGAGGTGTGGGTGCGCAGGACCTTGCGCGTGCCGTCCGGCTTTTCCGGCAGGTAAAAAGTATCGTGCTCCTGCCGTGCCGGGTGGTCGGGCGGAATGTTGAGCGCCGTGAAATTATAGAAATCGTCTTCGATATGCGGGCCTTCGGCGACGCGGAAACCCATCTCGCCGAAGATTGCGACGATCTCGTCCACGGTCTGGCTCAGCGGATGGATGCGTCCGGCGGTCTCGTAAGGCACAGGGAGCGTGACGTCGACCCGCTCCTCCGACAGCCGCCGCGCCAGCGCCGCCTCGTCGAGCCGGCGCTGAGCGGCATCCACGGCGGCCTGGATCTCGTCCTTGACCCGGTTCAGCGCCTGGCCCGCTTCCTTGCGCGCCTCACCCTCGAGCGTGGCCAGATCCTTCATGCGCTGGGTGATTTCGCCCTTGCGGCCGAGCGCCGAGACGCGCAGCTGCTCCAGCGCCGCCGGATCGACGATTTCGGCGAGTTGGGCCAGTAAACGCTGCCGCAACTCTTCCAACTGGTCCATGCTTGCACTCCGCAGGCAAAAAAAGGGCCGAAGCGTGAACTTCGGCCCTGGGTCTTCGAGATCGTTCCGTTCGCCGACAGGCGACCGTCAGGGCCGGTGATGGGTCCTGCTAGTCTTAAATCGCAGCATGGCCGGGCGACGGAAGATCATCATCTCACTCGGCTGCGACGGCTTTCTTGGCGAGCGCCGCCTGTGCTGTCTCGACCAGGCTCTTGAACGCCGCCGGCTCGGTGATCGCGAGGTCCGAGACGACCTTGCGGTCGAGTTCGACACCGGCCAGCTTGAGCCCGTTGATGAATTGCGAATAGCGCAGCCCATGCGCGCGGGCGCCGGCATTGATACGCTGGATCCACAAGCCGCGGAAACTGCGCTTCTTGTTGCGCCGGTCGCGATAGGCGTAACGCAGCGCCTTCTCGACCTTCTCGATGGCGATGCAATAGCTCGAATTCGCGCGGCCGCGATAGCCTTTGGCGAGGTTGAGGATCTTCTTGTGGCGGGCGTGGCTGATGACGCCCCGTTTGACGCGCGCCATGGGTTCAGCTCCGGTGATACGGCATATAGGTCAGGACGAGCCGCGTATCGCCGGGCTGCAGCGTGACCGTGCCGCGTGCCGCGCGCTTCATCTTCTGCGGCTTCGAGATCAGACGATGGCGCTTGTGCGCGACGTTCATCTTGACCTTGCCGGTCGCGGTCAGGCTGAACCGCTTCTTGGCGCCGGACTTGGTCTTCAACTTGGGCACTTTTGAGGTTCCTTGCTTCGATGATTTCGATCGTCGGCGGCGAGGCATGCCCGGAGGCGCTCGCGCGCGGCCCCTTCCGCCGAGGTGAGGGTGCGCTTATACGGGAGGAAGATTTGAAACGCAAGAACAGCAGCGCGCCACTGCCTAGCGCCGCGGCTTCACCAGGCGCACAATGGCGCCGGTCTTCAGGTCGGGGGTCCGGTTGAAGGCAAGCCTCAGGAGATGGCGCGCCCGTTCCAGCCCCGCCCGGCTGAAGAGATCGGGCCGCTCGCCTTGATAGAAGAGAGGGTTGAGTTCGTGCGGCATGGGAAAGACGGCCGATTCGCCGAAACCCGCCTCCCGCCCGCGTCGGATGATCAGGTACGGCGGCATGTCCCGTTCGGTGACGCCGTAGCGCTCCATCGCCTCGATCGACGCCGGCGTGGTCGCATGGCCTTCGCCCGGCTCATGCGTGATCAGCACGCCGCCCGGCTTCAGGGCATTGAAGGCGGATCGGATCGCGGCGGCCTCGTCGACGGCATGATGGAGCGAGTCGAAGAATACCGCGCAGTCGAATTCCTCCCGAAAGTTCAAGGACTCGTAGTCGCTCTGGACGAAGCTCAGCGACCGCAGCGCCGTGGCCGCCCTGTTCTCCTCGGACAGGCTGATCATGTCGAGGCTGATGTCCTGCCCGACGACGTCGTAGCCGCTCTTAGCGAAGAACACGCTGGTCCAGCCGCCGCCGCAGCCGAGATCCAGCAACCGTGCGGGCGGCGGCGGCAGCAAGGTAAAGATCGCGCCGATCGAGGCGAGGCTGAGCCCGCGGCCGGGATCGGAGAACGGCTTCTCCTTGGAATGCTGCCGCCCTGCGGCGCCGAGCTTCTCCAGATAGGTTTGTTCGGCGGCTTTCGACATGGCAGATCCCGATTTCCCCGCCCGCTCCGTCCCGGCGAGGGCGGCGCAGAATAGCCATGCGGACGGAGCCCGAGAAGGGCCGATTTCTCGCCATCTGGACAAGCTTGCCGTCATCGCCGATTGTGCCGGTTCGCGCCGATAAGCCCTGTGCTCGGCTGGTCCCTAATCCTTTGGAGCGGTCATTCATGTCATCGACGCGTTTCGCCGGCGCAGCGCTGTGCCTCCTCGCAGGCCTGGGCGCCCTCGCCTCTCCGTCGGCGCCGGCCGCCACCGCGTCTTATGCCGAGATCGTCAAGGAATTCTACGATGCGGGATTCCGCGCCCATCCGTCGCAGGCGACGTCGGCCGGGCTGCATCTCTATGACGGCAAGCTCGACGACGTTTCGCCGGCGGCGCATGCGGCCGAAGCGAAGCGCCTGAAGGCGGCGCTCGCCGCGCTGACTCGGCTCGACCCGGCCGCGATGAACGCGGGCGACCGCAATGATCGCGAGATATTGATCGGCCAGATCAAAGGCGCGCTGCTCTACGAGGAGCGCATTCCGATCTGGCGCCTGAACCCGGACCCCTATACCCAGCTTGCGACGTCCTCGGTATTCACTCTGGTGCAGCGGAATTTCGCGCCGCTGCCGGAGCGCATGCGCTCCGCTATCGCGCGCGAACGGCAGATCCCGGCGATGCTGGCGACGGCTGAACGCAATTTGCAGAATCCGCCGCGCGCCTATGTCGAGATCGCCCTGCAGAATGCCGGCGGTGCCGTCGATTTCTTCAAGACCGCAGCACCGGCGGCGTTTGCGGACGTCAAGGATCAAACCTTGCAGAAGGACTTCGCCGCGGCCAATGGCGCGGTGATCACGGCGCTCGAGCAATATCAGCATTTCCTGAAAACCGATCTGCTGCCCAAGGCCAAGGGGAATTTTGCCATCGGCGCCGCCGGGTTGGCGGAGCACTTGGCCGATTTCGAACTGATCGACGTGCCGCTCGCCCAGTTGCGCGACCTGGCATGGTCGCATTTGCGCGCCGAACAGGCGGATTTTACCGCGACCGCAAAGCTCGTCGATCCCCAGGGCACATTGGAATCGGCGATCAAGAAGCTGCAGGACGATCACCCGAAGGCCGACGGGCTGGTGACCGAAGCGTCGAACGAGTTGGCCGGCCTCAAGCAATTCATCAAGGACCATGCGATCCTCACCCTGCCGCCCGAAGCGGATCTTCATGTGGCCGAAACGCCGGGCTTCGCCCGGGCGCTGGTCACGGCAGAATTCGATCCGCCGGGTCCGCTTGAGCAGCACGCCCAGGAAGCCTATTACTATGTGACGCCGCCAGATGCCGCGCTGACCCCCCAGCAGACCGACGATTACCTCGGTGAATTCGACTATTCCGACTTCCTCATCACGTCAGTCCACGAAGTTTGGCCCGGGCATTACATGCAGTTCCTGGCCAACAAGGCGCATCCGGAGTGGTCGCTGGTGCGCCGCCTGTCCGGCGTGCAATCGACGACCGAAGGCTGGGCGCATTATACGGAACAGATGATGTATGATGCCGGGCTCGGCGACCACGCGCCGCTGCTGCATCTGGGTCAGATCGAAGAGGCGCTGTTGCGCGATTGCCGGATGGTGGCCTCTATTGCACTGCACACTGAGGGCATGAGCGTCGAAGACGCGACGAAGCTCTTCGTCAAAGAATGTTACGTGCCGGAGCCGGTGGCGAAATCGGAAGCCTATCGCGGGACCAGCGATCCGGGATATTTGACCTATACGCTGGGCAAGCTCGCCATTCTCAAGCTGCGCGAGGATTACCGACAGAAGCTCGGCGACAAATTCACCCTGGCGGATTTCCATGACCGTTTCCTCGCGGCCGGCCTGGTCCCGATCAAGATCATCCGTCGCGAATTGTTAGGGGCGGAAGGATCGCTCCTGTGACCCCTC
>Ga0181519_10000360_pt1 | contig 42293 bp, 41 predicted proteins | sample PEATcosm2014_Bin_26_FD_121102 | JGI IMG/M metagenome (GOLD analysis project Ga0181519, IMG submission 121102) | Peatland microbial communities from MTU Mesocosm Facility, Houghton, MI, USA - PEATcosm2014_Bin02_10_metaG | ecosystem: Environmental > Terrestrial > Soil > Wetlands > Peat | place...
GGGACAGTGCCTCGGCGCGGACCGTCAAAGATACCGGATCGCTCACTCTTCACACTCCTGCCCGTCACCGGGAACCGCGGCCGGCCCCGCTCATCCGCCTCCGAGCCTCGGCCCCGCGCCGCCCTTGGGCCCCGGCGCCGTGGATTTGATGCTATTCACATGAACGCTCTGTCAATAAAAGTTATTCCCGGTTTCCAACCGCTAAATCACCGGGCGGGACCGATTGCGCCGCCGATTCACCAGGCAGCAGGCCGGAATTCCGCACCTGCGAGAGCCGGCGGAGCTTCCTCCATGCAGCACCGGCAATCCTGCTCGTCCGAATTCGCCGCCATGCCTGGCCAGCGCCGCCGCAGCGCTGTCTTGTGCGGCCACGGGCGAGATCGGAGAAAAAATACTTGATCCGGATATTCTTATTCTTCTGATCCGATGTCGGATTGATTACGGTCACGTTCCGTCGGTCCGCATTGGGGTCGGCGATATGGCTTCGAAGGATTCGGAAAACATCATGTTCGTCGCGTGAAACATCGCGGCCAACACCGGGCGCCATCCGGCGCAAGATTCAGCGATGTTGCGAAATATGAGCAAATCGCAAGGACCTAGACCAGGCCCTGCGGGGCCTGAGGGGATGCATCAGGGGGCCCGCGCGGATGACCCGACCTGATCGATGGCGCTGACCGGCCCCGAACCCCTCCTGGCTGAGCCGGAAGGGGTTTTTTTATTGCTTGAAATGTCTTTCCCGACCGGATCGGTCAAAATCCGGATCGAGTACCCGCGCCTACGGCAATGGTGACCCGCTGCAGAGTAATATTGTCGCGGTGGGAAGCGGAACGAGGCTGCAGATCCACCCAAATAACCGAACGGTCGCGGATCCGGATGGACGCTGCGAGCGCAGCTGAAAGAGGGACCAGCCGGGTGAATGGATCCGGTAGCGGCGCGGTCCATTGAGAGCGCCGCTATAACCGGGTGTCTGTCGTAGAGCCCCGGGACCGCCTGTGCGGTCAACGCTGCGAAACCGCCGGAAGAGAGCGCCCCTCTGCCGGCCCAATCGATCCGGCGCCGTCGAATTCCGTTGCGAAGGATCGGACCGTTCAAATTCTTACGCCATGGTCAGCGGACCCGACGGCGGACGCCAAATTCCTGCCCCCGCATGCACCGCCCATCATCCCGCGAGATACGGGAATTATTGCCCTTTTATGGCGGCTCGACTGAAATCCGCGCGAAAGCCATTGCGGCTTTCGCATATTATTTGTGGTGCAGATTTGATAGAATTAGATATTGCAATGCGGCATACCCCTGCCCGCGCCGCGCGCCGTGCGGCAGGCTCGATCGGAGGTACCTTCATGCCGAAACGCGACCGCTCCTCCCACTCGAATCTCGGCCTCGACGCGGCGGAGCCATCGGAGGGCGCGACGGCAACCATGCAGCTGCGCCAGCGCCGCCGCGGCGACGACACCATATCGAGCAACGGCGCGCGGCGGCTGCGGAATTTCATTGATCGCCTGTTCGAGACGGGCGTATCGCGTGCTTCGGAAGCGCGGCGGCGCGACGCGCGCCGAGCGCCGCCGCTGCCGCCCTGGCGGCTGGCGCAGAAAGCAGCCGGCGAGGCAGTGGGTACCGGATTCGATGCGGGCCCGCGGCTTCGAGTCGCCGGAATCGGCGGCGGCGTGATTGACTGGGCCGATTCGCGCCTCCTCGCTTCGGTGCCGCGGACGCCGACGCCACAGATCATCACGCGGCTCTTCGGCATGACGGTGATGCTGATCGTGCTCGCCCTCGGGACGTCGTCGATCACGATCTTCCAGATGCGCGAGACGATCCGGACGATCGGCCTGCACGCCAAGCCGGCAATCGATGCGGCCGAGCGGGTACGCACCGCGCTGGGCGCCATGGATGTTGACGCGGGCAGCGACTCGCTGCTCGGGGACGCGATCTCGACCGGCACGTCGCGCGACTTTGCCGCCGACGTCAGCGCGCAGATCGCCGCCATGCTCCAGGCCAGCACCGACGTCACCGCCGGCGATCCGGCCGCCGCGGCACGTCTCGCGACGATGCAATACGAGCTGCACCTCTATTACGGCGTCCTGGGCGAGGCGCGGGACGCCGGACGGAGCAAGCCGTGGATCGCCGCCCAGCGCGTCAAATTCGCGTCGCGCCTGCTGCGCAGCCACGTCATGGATCAAGCCGATGCCTTCGAAGCCGGCAATCGCGAGCAATTGGAAGAGGCCTATGCACGCTCACAGCAGCAATCGCTGACCTTGGCCGGCAGCTATCTCGGGCTCGGTGCGCTGCTCGCGGCCACATTGATTGCGGCACAGTTCATCCTCCTGCGCCGGACCCGGCGCCTGATCAACCTGCCTCTGGCGCTGGCGACGGCCGCGCTCGTCGCCGGCATGCTATGGGTCGGCATCGCACTGGTGCAGGAACGCGCCGATCTGAGCGCCGGCAAGACCGATGCGCTCGAACGGCTGGTCGCTCTGCGCAAGGCCAAGGCCGCCGCCTACGCCATCAATGCCGACGAAGCCATGTGGCTGATCGACCATGAGGTCAACCGCACGGACTTCGAGCGCGACTTCGCGACCCGCGCACCGATCATCCTCGGGGTCGACCTAGGCGACCCGGCGGCCTTGGCCCGATTGCAGGCGCAATATGCGGCGGCCGGCGAGCCGGGAGGGGCGGCGGCGCCGCCGCTTGGCGGCCTGCTCGGCGACGCCTTCTCCCGCGCAACCCTGGCCGAATCAGGCGTCGCCTCGACCGCACAGGCAATTGCCGCCTTCATCGATTTCGTCCGCGTCGACCGCCAGTTGCATGAGCTCGAAGACAAGGGCGACCATCGCGGCGCGCTCGAACTGCGTACCGGCAACAAGCCCGGGCAAAGCCTCCACGCCTTCGCTCGGTTGGACAAGGCGCTCGATGCGGCCATCGCGGTCGCGGACACCGCTTTCGATCAGCGCATCGCCTCGGTCACATCGGTCGCCGGCTGGCTGGTCGTGGTCACCGGTATGAGTTTGATCCTGACCTTTTTGCTCGCCGGCGGCGGTTTCTGGCTGCGCTACAAGGAATATCGTTAAGCCCGGCGACCGACCGGAGCGAGTGGCCTAGAGCTGGGTGGCGATATCCATCGCCACACCGTTGCGTACCAGGTGGATCGAAACGATCGAACCGGCCGCCCGGCTGGCGACGATCCGCTGGATGTCGCCCTTCTTGAGGATCGGTTCGCCGTCGAGGCTGAGCAGGATGTCGCCGACGGCGATGCCGGCACTGGAGGCAGCCGACCCGGCCTGAACCACCACCACCTTGACGCCGTAATCAAGTACCGGCCCCTTCGGCGGCAGGTTGGCTCCGTCGAGCGGTTCGACCCCGACACCCAGCACGCGATGCGCCGCCTCGGATTGCGCCATGGCCATCGATGCTTGCCCCAAGGCGGCGATCCACACGGAAGCCAGTATCGCCAGACCGAACAACCGCGCCCGTCCCATAACCCGCTCCATCCCCCGTTCCCCCGCCGGATTTGCCACGAAACTAAAGCGCGCGGCGGCGCTCGACAATAGGTTTGCTGCGGCGCGCTTCGCCGTCGCGTCCTTCGATGCGCGAGTCCGAAGCATCCGGCTGAGCCAGGGCGGCGGTGATGACCATGCGGGCGGCACAATGGCAGATAGCGCGGCCAGCATTAGGACATCGAGCTCAAACGCTAAGCAGCCAATCAGCGCGCCGCAGGCGCTGATTGGCTGCTTAGGCGAGGTGCAGCCACTTCACACCGAGGCCGGCCCAGCTGCGGCGCGGGGCCACGTCGAGGAGCCAGCGATCCGGCCGCGCAAAACGAAAGCTGAGCTGCGCCGGCCCGGTTTGCGTCACCGCCTGCAGCAGCCCCGGCGTGTAGGGCGCCCCGATCGCCACGCGGTCCCGCTCGCGGAAGTCGGGATCGAGGCAGAGGATCGTCAGTTCCTCTTCGAAGGGTGAATCGAGGGTGGCGAAGACCAGGTAACCGCCGTCGCCGAGCGCGAACTGAGCCTCGACCACGCGGGCCGGCACCGGACCGATCAGGCGGTCGCCGAACCGCAAGACCTCGCCCGCTGCTGCATCAGCACCGGTCGCCTGGACGATGTGAAAGGAATTGATCGGGCGCATCGCCCGGAACCATGCCGCCGCTGCCGGCGGACGGCAAGCCGGCGCGCGTGGGGCCGTAGCTTCGGGCGCCGGTCCGCCGACCCCCTGCCCCAAAACCGGCCAGCCCGGCCGGCCGCTCCCCGAACACCCCACCACCGAAAGGAGAAAGACAATGACCACCCGTCGGGTCTTTGCCTATACGCATGGCAACGCTGCCATGCCGGGCAAGGCCCTTGCTGACGAGCTGCGCGAGCCCGTGACGATCGACCGCGTCGCCGTCATCCGCACCTAAGCAGCCTTGCGTGGCTAAAGCCACGTTGAATTTGCTCGTAAACGAGCAAATTCAAGCTGCTAAGACTCTTGATATGTAAGCAGGCTAGGGAAAGCCTGCTTAGGCATGACCTGCCGTTTCCCTCATTTTTCGAAAGACCCGACAAATGTCCAAGCAGAAATTCCTGCGGAGCAAGCCGCATTGCAACATCGGCGCGATCATTCTGGCCGATGTGATCGAGATGGTGATGCCCGATGACCGCGCGCGCTTCGAGGTCAACCCCCTGGAGCCGGCGGCTTCGCGCCGGTCCACGCCCGGTCACACCCCCAGCCACTCCAACCTGCCCGGCAGATCGCGCGCCGCATAGTCGACCTGCAACACACGCCGGCGCGTCGGCGACGCGGCGGCGTGCGACGCGTGCAGGATCGGCGTCGCGTAGACCCAGACGTCGCCCGGCTCGGCCAGGCAGGCGAACTGCCCGCAACTTGCAACGGCGGTCGCGATCCGCGCTTGAGGGACCACGCCCAGGCGATGCGAACCCGGCGCCACGAGGAGCGGCGCGTTTTCGGATCCGGCCGGATCGAGATGCACCCGCAACGTCACCATTCCATCCAGTACATCGAAAGGCGGGGCGACGTGCTGGAGCCCGCCCTTCATCGACCACGGGCCGTAACCCGGGGTTTCGACGCGCGCGCGAACAGCGATGGTGCGGTCCTGATGCCATCCCAACCGCCAATTCGTGTGCGGCGTCTTATCGAAGAGAATGGCGCGGACCGGCCTGGCCGCGTCGCCGAGCACCGCGCCGGCGATGGCGCCGATTTCGCCGACGCCCCGGAGATACGGGTCGAGATCGCGCATGCCGGTGATCCGGATGCCCGCCCGCTCCGGCGGCAGATCGGCAAGGGCAGTGTCGAGGGCGGCGAGCGCCCGCCGGGTCAAGCCGGCGCCGATCCGCATGGCCCCGTCGCGGACAAGGTTCATCGTCGCCGGAGCGTTCAATTCCTGGCACGGCATCGCCGTCCTCTAGGCAGAAACTCCCGGATCGAGGGTCCCTCGATCCGGGAGTTTCTGTCTAGACGTATCGAGCGTTGCCCATCGCCGGGTCGCGCCGGCGGCGCCGTCAGAGCCTCTCATTCGCCGACGCCCGCACCGCCGCGGCAGCAACCAACATCGGCAGCGTCTGCGAACAGGTCGTCGATCCTTCCAGTTTTCGGAAGGATCCATCCCGATCTTCGCCAGTTCCGCCCGCGGGCGGAACACTCCATGTTTATCACCAGAGAGAACGGAACCGATGTGGAGGCTAGAAACAATGATCGACCAGCCGCTTGCCGTCGCACCCGGCGGAATGAAACGCCGTCCGCGGAAAGTGCCGGCGGGTCGCAGCGGCGGTCCGGTACCGATCTTCCGACACTACGCCGAAGCACCCATCGACGTTTATTTATCATTCCAACTTTTATCTACATACTCACAATGAAATTGTCTAATTTATCAATTTGTACAAAAAGAATTTATTCTTTATTAGATAGTTACTCCGCTCAACCCGCGAAATAAGTATCATTCTTTTAAGGTTATAAAAGAGAAGTATTGGTTTCCTAATATACATAACCTTCGGAAAACCGGTAGAGCGGGATTCTATACCGGAATTCCGATAACCTGTCGATGACTCTTACCTCAACAAGGAGAATCAAAATGCTGACGCGAAGCTTGGCCTCTGCTGTTTTGCTTTCCACCGTCTTGATGCTGTCTGCCTGCGGTAGCCCGGACCAGTCATGCACCCCCGTCGCGCTCGCCGACCTCGGCAACAGCCCGGCCCCGGCGACGGTTTGCAAGCCCGCGTCAATCAAGGCTCCGGTCTACATACCCGAACTCTCCTACGCGCCGAACTGAGCTTTTGAGCCTGCACGGCACTGACAGAAGGCCCTGGCGCACGCCTCGTCTCCGCGCCACTGTCCGGCAACCGGGTTCCCGTCCGCCGAAGGCCGGCGCGGAACCCGTTGCGGGCCTCTTCCCCAGCGAATTCAGCACGCGCGCGCCACGGCCGACGCCGCGGAGGCGCGTCATCGCGCCAGCCGCGCCTTGAGCCGCGGGGCCGCGAAATCGAGGAAAGCGCGAAGCTTGATCGGCAAGAACCGCCCGGCGGCGTAGACCAAGTTGACCGGCACGGCCGGCGGCTGGAATTCGTCGAGCAAGGTCACCAGTGATCCCGCCGCGAGCGACTGAGCCACGTGATAGGAGAATGCTGCAGTGATGCCGATGCCCGACCGCGCGGCGTCGCACGCGGCTTCGACGCTGCCGACAATCAGCCGCGAATGGACCGGGATGGCTATGGCGGCCTCGGCGCGGACGAAAGTCCAAAGGTTGGGGGCGAGCATCTCGCCATAGCTGACGCAGTCGTGGCCGGCCAGATCTTCGGGCGAATGCGGCATGCCGCGCGCCGCGAGATAGGCGGGGCTGGCGCAGACGACGCGCCGGATCGCCCCCAGCCGGACCGCGATCAGCGAACTATCCGGCAACTCGCCGACGCGCAGCGCCACGTCGATGTGATCCTCGAGCAGGCTGACGACCCGGTCGTTGAGGATGAGGCGGACATCGATGCTGGGATAGGCCTCGAAGAAATCCTTGAGGATGGGAATGACATGAATGCGCCCGAGACCCACGGGCGCCGTCACGATCAACTCGCCGGTCGGCGCCGTGTATTCGCCGGACGCTGCCCGTTCAGCCTCGGCGACATCGTCGAGGATGCGCTTGCAGGCGGCGACATAGGTGCTGCCCGCTTCCGTCAGCACCAGCTTGCGGCTCGAACGATTGAAGAGTTTGGCCCCGAGATGAAGTTCGAGTTCCGAGACCTTGCGGCTGACATTCGCGAGCGGCGCATTCAGCCGGCGCGCCCCGGCGGACAGGCTGCCGGCCTCGACCACCGCAAGTACGATCGACATGGCTTCGAGCCGATCCACGTGAGTTCCTTTCCATTTATTGGAAGGATGAGTTTCGGTCTTGCCATATTGTCTCTGATTTCGATAGGGCCTAATTGACACGGCATTGGATGAGCTGTTCATCCTTGATTTCGGAGCAAGGCTCATGAGCACTACCGCAATGAATGGCACCGCGCTCGTCACCGGGGCTTCCTCGGGCATCGGCGCGATCTATGCGGATCGCCTGGCGAAGCGCGGCTACGATCTCGTCCTGGTCGCCCGCAACAAGACCCGACTGGCCACGCTGGCGCATCGCCTCAAATCCGAGACCGGCCGCGCCGTCGAGACCATCAAGGCCGACCTCACGAATGAGGCGGATCTGGCCGCAGTCGAGACGGTCTTGCGGACCGACCCACGCATCGCGCTCCTGGTGAACAATGCCGGAATCGGCGCGGCTGCGCCGCTGCTCAATGCCGACACTGCGAAAATGGACGAGATGATCCGCCTCAATGTCGGCGCGCTCACCCGGCTGACCTACGCCGCGGCGCCCGGCTTCGTCGCGCGCGGCGGCGGAACGATCATCAACATCTCGTCGATCGCCGCAATCTCGCCGGAGACGCTGAACGGCGTCTATGGCGGCACCAAGGCGTTCGTGCTGGCCTTCAGCCAGTCGCTGCATCACGAGCTTGCGGATAAGGGCGTCCGGGTCCAGGCCGTCCTGCCCGGCGCCACGGCGACCGAGTTCTGGGACATCGCCGGACTGTCGCTGCACCAGTTGCCGGCCGCGATCGTGATGTCGGCCGAGGACTTGGTCGACGCCGCGCTCGCCGGGCTCGATCAAGGTGAGATCGTCACCATCCCGTCCCTGCCCGACGCCGCCGAATGGCAGCGCTTCGAGGCGGCGCGCCGCGCGATGTCGGGGCGGCTCTCAAGCGCTATCCCCGCGCCCCGATACAGCATCAAGCCCAAGCAGCGCGCCTCGGCCTGACCCGGCGGGAAGCTGCCCAGGTTCTGGATCGAAGCCCAACAGTAAGGCGGGCGTCTTGCCTGCCTCACTCGAGGGAGCGGTGACATCGAGGCCGGTGCGCTAGATTCGCCCAACCCGCGCCGGCCGGATGAGGCCGCGCAGCGCGCCGTAGAGAAAGAAAGCGACCAGAAACGGCGTCAGGATCGTCTGGACCAGAAAGATCTCGATGGCGCGGACGAACTGGTCGGGCAGGCCGGTGACGAGCGCCGTCAGCGTGGCGCGGTCGGGCAGCCAGGAGATTGTCGAGTTCACCATGCTCTTCGCCCGGTCGAGCAGCGAGGGGGATGGCGCGGAATCCGGCGCGGACGGCGCCGCCTCGGTGGGATCTGCCTTGGCGGTGATTTGGTCGAGTTTGCCACCCGAGGCCCTCATCGTCGCGATCGCGGTATCGAGATCCTTAGCCAGAAAACGCTCGGTGATGCCGTCGCCGACCCAGCAGGCGGCCGGCACGACGAACCGCGCGAACAGCGCCAGGAGCACGAGGCTGCGGCCGAACGCGGCGAGGCGAAGGCCGAGCCCCGGCCAGCGCACGGCGCCGAACGAGGCGGCGAGGAGCAGGCAGCCCGCCGGCAGCACGAAATCCAAGGCCCAGGCCTGCGCGACCAGCAGCATCAGGCGCTGTATGAGAATCGCCACGATGCTGACGGCCATCACGTCCGAGAACTGCTTGGCCAAATCATCGACCGGCTCCAGCACTTCGAGCGGCGCCACTTGTACCACCACCGCGCCAAGATCCGCCGATTTGAGGACAGAGACGGCGGCGTTGATGGTGCGTGCGGCGGCGAACGCCTCGACCGCCCTGGATTCCGACGCGTCGAGATAAGCAACCGCCCGGTCCTGCGCGAAGCCGATCGGCCCGATGCTCAAGCCAAGTTCGAGCAGGCCGGAATATCCGAAGAGGGCAAGGACGAGCAGGGCAAGCGCCAGCCCGTGACGAAGGCGGAGACGCCGCAGGCTGCGTCTCGGCGGCAGCGTGGTTTCGACATTGGACATGGGCTCGATCCCTCCCGCGTTCTGTCCCGTCATCATTACGCCGACCGCAGGCGCGACGCCCCGGTTCTTAAGGCAACAACCGGCGGCGCCCGGTGCCGGGAGAACCGCTCGACGCCGCGGCGGCTCAAGCCGGGGACCGCCGCTCTTCTCAGCACGCACCGCCTGGGTTATACGAGAGCAAGACGCTCGAAGCGTATCCCGCCTGCGGAGAGAAATGATCTCAATCTCGGACCTGCGCTCGGGCCAGCGGGCGTCGGCAGTGGTAAACTCGACCGCCCTGCGCCGTCTCGCAATTCCTCTGATCGGGCTTCTCGGTGTGGTGCTCGTGGCCCTGCCCGAGGTCGTGCGCGGCAGAATGCCCGGCGATTTGGGCGATTCGCGCTTCAACGCCTATGTCCTCGAACATGGGTATCTATGGCTGGCGGGCCGGACTGCGAGTTTCTGGGATGCCCCGTTCTTCTATCCGTTCCCGCTGACCATCGCATTCAGCGACAACCACCTCGGCACCGCCGTCGTCTATGACCTCTTGCGGTTGCTCGGATACGATCGCGACGATGCGTATCGCGGCTGGTACCTGTTCGGCTTCGTCGCGAACTTCATCGCCGCATCCTACGCGCTGCGCCGGCTCGGCCATAGCTACAGGGCCACGGCGCTCGGAGCCTTCCTTTTCGCCTTCGCGCTCCCAGTGACCGCACAATCGCTCCATACACAACTTTCCTACCGGTTCGGCGTGCCGCTCGCCATCCTCGCCCTTGTTCGGTTCGAGCGGTCCCGGCGGCTGGAATATCTTCTCGCGACCGGGTTCTGGACGGTCTGGCAGTTTTACTGTACGATTTATATTGGATATTTCCTTTGCCTGCTGCTCGGCGCATTCGCCGTGGCGTCCGCCGTCCACCGGGCCGGAGCTACCCCGCTGTCCTACTGGCCGCGGCTGATGCTTGTGGCCTGGGGCAACGGCTCGGCGCGCGCGCATCCTTTCCCTGCTTGCCGCCGCCGGTCTAGTCGCACTCTTGCTCGGCTTGTTTTATCCCTATGTCGAAACAAGTCGGCTTTACGGCTTCGACCATCCTTGGCCTGAGATCGCCCGGCTGTTGCCGCGTCTCGCCAGCTACCTCTTTGCGCCGGACGCGTCCATCCTCTGGCACTTTCCGTGGTCCGGCTTCGATACCCTGCCGATGCCGGACGAGCATCGCCTGTTCATCGGCATTGCCCCGCTGCTGACCATTGCTCTGGCCGTCCTCCTCCGCCTCCGCCGGCGAACGTGGCTCGGCCCGCCCTTTGCCAGCACGGCGCTGGCGATCGTCCTGCTGGTCGCGCTGACGCTTTCGGTCGAGGGCTGGTCGCTCTATCGCGTCATCATAGAACTGCCCGGGACGAGCGCCGTCCGCGCGGTGACGCGCCTTGTGCTGGTTCTGCTCTTTCCCGCCTCGATGCTGTTCGCAGCATCGGTGGACGCTGTCTCTCGAGCCCGGCTCTCCGGGCGGCTCCGCGCGGGCCTGGCGCTGTCGATTGCCGCGCTGCTCCTCCTCGAGTGCGGCGCCATCCGGCCGACGACATCGCTCGGCAGCGAATGGCGAGCCCGGCTCGACGCCGCCGCGGCGGCGCTGCCTGCAGCGCTTCCGGAAGCGCCCATCCTGCTGCTCGGTCCCCGAGCGGCCGAGCCGTCTTACTTGCGCGAACTGGACGGCATGCTGCTTGCGCAGGAGCGGGGTTGGGCGTCGCTCAACGGGTATTCGGGAAATCTGCCGCCGGCTCACTTGCTGACCGGCGACTGCGCGGACGCGGCCGCCGCCCTCTCGGCGGCCCTCGATATTCGCGGCGAATCCGGGACCGAGCCGTTCGCAGCACTGGCACGGCGCGTAGTGCCGGTCGGTTATGACGCGTGCGATCCTTCCTGGGCCGAGCACCGTCTGACGCAGACGCATTTCGCCGGGCCGTTGCCGCCGAGCGTGATGGCCGGCACCTCCGTCGCCATCCGTGACCTTCGCCTGCGCGACGGCGCGCCGGTGGCGGTTCTGGAAATCGCCAACCGCTCGGATCAGGCGATTCCAGCCATGTCCACCACGCAAACACCGGTTCTGATTGCGGCGCGATATGTCGCCCCCGCGACCGCCACCAGCGAAGTCCTGCGCGGTCCCGGATGGCTGCTCCGGCAGGCCCTGGACAGCGATGTCCCGCCCGGCGGTTCCGTGCGCGTGACGGTACCGCTACCGCCGCCGCCGATGGGCGGACCCTACCTGATTGCCGCCACACTGGTGCAGCACGACGTCGGCTGGTTCGACGACAACGGCATGGCGATGGCGATGAGCGACCAGACGATCGAGCGCGACGGGAGCCTGCACACCCACGATTTCCGAGTACGCCGAACCGGCAGCTAGGCGCCCGGCCAGGAGCCGCGCCCTTGCCAAGGCGAGAGCCGCCGGCTCGGCCGCTTCCGCCATTGCATCGACAAGGCGTTGCTCGTCATCCTATGCTGCCGTCACCGACGAGGGTCGTGAGCGCGGCAATATCGGGCCACCGGCGCGGTGTTGCACCTTCCGACGATATGATCGACCGAAATGCCGTCGGAACTTCGATCAGCCAAGCGCCAGAGATGCTCATGGCGGATTGCTCGGGAGGCAAGTCTTGCAATCTTATTGGGACGGCAGACTCGTCGGACGGGCGATACCGGACACACGGCATGAGGCGCGCTTCTCGATTCCCGACTGTGTCGAATACATCGCCCTGAAAACCGAGGCTCAGGGTGCCTATGATTACGAATTTTCCGGCTTGCAAGTTGTCCTCGGCTGCACCGGGGTCCGGTCCCGCCGGGGCAATCGCGCCGATTTCGAACAGACGCGCCCGGGCGTGTCGACGGTCTATCTGCCCGATCGGGTGTGGGGGGAATGGCAAGGCGAAAGCGTCTCGCTCGGCGCCTACATCTCCGCCGGCTTCATCGAGCGCAGCTTCGAGCGGCCGTTCGGATCGCTGAATTTCGCCCATGGCACTCATGAATCGCCTGTCATCGAGCATCTGGTGCGGACCATCGATGCCGATGTGCGGCAAGGCAATCCCGCGGGCGCGATCTTCATTCAATCGCTTGTCATCGCGCTGCTGCGCTATCTGCTGCGGTCGCCGCAGAGGCCGGCCAAAGGCGGGCTGTCGGGTCGGCAGCTGAAGACGGTCAAGGAACTCATCGAGAGCGAATTGGCCGGCGGCATCGGCGTGGATCGGTTGGCCGCGGCGGTCGGCTTGAGCGCCGGTCATCTCAGCCGCGCCTTCAAATCCTCCACCGGCCTCTCGCCGCACCAATATGTCCTGCGGCTGCGCGTCGAGCGCGCGCAGGAATTGATCCGCGACGACGGGCGCTCGCTGCGTGAGGTTGCCGAGAATGTAGGCTTTGCCGATAGCAGCCATATGGCAGCGGTCTTCCTCAAACTCGTCGGCAAGCCGCCCTCTGAGTTCCGCGAGAAATAACCCGCCAGATCGGCGAATCGATTTGGCGCCCCTCGGCTTCCGCCCATGAATTGCGGGCTGCCGATCCGCGCCCGGTTTCCGCGCGCCGCCGATCGCCGATCCTTGTATTCGGCACATCGCATTTTTGTTTCTGACCAAATGCGTGCCGTGCCGATGGCTATTCCCGTTGCGGGCTTGCCTTCCGCGACTTGACCTTCGATCGTGCGCACGCTCCGAAATTGCCGGCTCCACGGCAAGGACGGGGATTCGACAAGAAGGCCGCGAACGGCGCGCAAGAAGTCAGCGGAGGAAGAACCAGCGATGAGACCGACCGACACACAACACCATCCGACCGGGCGGCCGGGCCCGGCGCTGCGCCGGGCCGGACTGGCGCTGCTGCTGGCCATGACGATGATCGCACCGGCAGTGGCCGTGGCGGCGCCGACCGTCGCCACGGATACCGGAACCTTCACCGGCGTACCGTCACCCGCCGCCGCCGGTGTCGATGCTTTCCTCGGCATCCGCTACGGCGCGGCGCCGGAGGGGGCGCTGCGCTGGCAACCGCCGCAACTGCCGACGCCGCCGGCGGACACGATCGTGGCATCGACTCCTGGATCGGCCTGCCCGCAAGCCGTGCCCTTCCCGCAATCGGAGGATTGCCTGTTCCTCAACGTCTACGTGCCGGCATCGGCCCATCCCGGTTCTCATCTGCCGGTCTTCTTCTGGATCCATGGCGGCGAGCTCACTTTGGGCTCGGGCGCCATGTACGATCCCTCGGTCATGGTCGCCGAGAACGACATCATCGCCGTGACCATCAACTATCGCCTGGGCGCGCTTGGGTTTCTGGCCGAACCCGGCCTGGCCGCCGCATCGCCGAACTTCTTCCAGAATGTGGGGGATTCCGGCGATTACGGCCTGATGGACCAGCAATTTGCGATGCAATGGGTAAAGCGCAATATCGCGGCCTTCGGCGGCGACCCGTCCAAGGTGACGATTGCCGGCGAGTCCGCGGGCGGGCTCAGCGTCTCGGCCGATCTAGAATCCGTCGACACGGCCGCCGGTCTGTTCCGCGGCGCCATCATCGAAAGCGGCGCCTATATGCTGCACGATCTGCAATCCCAGGCGAGCTACGAGGCGCAATTCGGGCCGGCCTTCGATTCTGCCCTCGGCTGCACGCCGTCCGGCGATGCGGCGTGCCTGCGCAACGCGCCGGTGGCCAGTATCCTCGCGGCGCAGGGCACGGCCTTCGGCGCGTTCGGAATCGCCCCTGATTTCGGCACCAAGATCGTGCCGCTGGGCATGCAGCAGGCGTTTTCGAGCGGCCGGTTCGTGCATGTGCCGATCCTCCAGGGCAACAATGCCAATGAAGGCCGGCTGTTCGAGCCGATGATCTTCCCGTTCCCCGAGGGCGTGCCGACGGCCGAGATCCTCGCCGCGGGCGGCCCGGCCAATTTCGACTTGCACAATCCAAACAGCCTGTGCGCTGCGAACGGCACGCCGGAAGCGTGCAGCTTCGCGCAGGAAATCAGCCTCTTCCTCCTGCTGACCGGTGTGCCGGCCCAGCTCAACACGCCGGCACTCGCGGCCGAACTCGCCAGGACCTACGCGCCGGCGAATTTTCCCGACCCATTCCTGCCGAACAACGCGCCCGATGCCGACGAGGCCTTGGCGCAGATCTTCACCGACCTGGTCTTCGCCTGCAACGTGTCGGATTCGAACATCGACCTGTCACGCTTCGTCCCGGTCTTCGGCTATGAGTTCGACGATCCGGGCGCACCGCCCCTGGTCGGCCCGCCCGCCCTGCCGCCCAACGACGTTTTCGGCTTCCCGAGCGCGTCCGAGCACGGCGTCGACTTTCTCTTTCTCTTCACTTTCGACGGCACCACGCCGCCGTTCAGCGCCGGCGAGCAGCTTCTCGCGGAGGAGATGAAGACCTATTGGGGCAATTTCGTCCGCGCCGGCTATCCGAACTCGCCGCGGGCGGCCGCACCGTGGCTGCCCTTCGCCTTCGGCCTGGCACTCCAGGATCTGGTGCCCGGCCCGGCCCGGCCGCATCCGTTCTTCAACCATCGAGCGGAGCATTTCTGCGATTTGGTGTGGGAGAAAGTCCTCGCGGAAGAACCCTGAAACCGTCCGCGTGTGCGGCAAGGCGGCCCTGCTCGACCGGGGCCGCCGGGGGGAGACAGGCAGGATATCCGTCATCCGGGCCATTCTCATCCACCGCGTTTCGTCCGGGCTTGGCCCTGCGGCCAGGATGCCGGCGACGGGAGCAGGAAATCGACGGTTCGAGTCCGCCGATCCGGACCATTTCTGCTCGCGGGTTCGCTCGAACCGCCGCGGTAAGCGTGCATGCGCAGGACAATCAGGCCGGCCTCTGTGTCAGAAAACGGCGGCGACAACAAAATGACAGACCGACAGAGGATGCCGGGGCGCCTCGGAGCCTATAGTAAAGGGTTCGTGATGGCTCTTCGAAGCGAGGCTCCCCCCGTGCGTTCTTCTACAAGACTCCTCTTTCCCTTCGGCCTCGCCGGCGCTCTGGCGCTCTGCGGGTGCGTCGTCGAGACCCCCGTCGCCGTCGCTCCGCCGGTGGCGGGCGTTGCAGTCGCCGTCGAGGCGACTGTGCCGCCGCCGCCCTTGCCCGTCTATGAACAGCCGCCGATTCCGGCTGAAGGCTATATCTGGACGCCGGGCTATTGGCATTACGGCCCTGCCGGCTATTACTGGGTGCCCGGCACCTGGGTCGAGCCGCCGGCCGTGGGCCTGCTCTGGACGCCCGGTTATTGGGGCGCCGTCGGCGGGGTCTTCCAATTCCATGCCGGCTATTGGGGTCCCCATGTGGGCTTCTACGGCGGCGTCAATTACGGCTTCGGCTATGTCGGCGTCGGCTATGAAGGCGGGCGCTGGGACCATGGCGTTTTCGCCTACAACACCGCCGTCAACAATGTGAACGTCACCATCGTTCACAACACCTATGTCAGGAACGTCACCGTCGTGAACAACACGACGAATGTCAGCTACAATGGCGGCCGCGGCGGCACGAATGCGCAGCCTTCGGCAGCGGAGGCCGAGGCCGCGCGCGAATCCCATAGGGCGCCGACCTCAGCCCAGTTGCAGCATGTTCAGGCTGCCGGCGCCAATCCAGCTCTCCGCGAGTCCGAAAATCACGGAAGTCCGGCGATCGCTGCGACGGCGAAGCCCGGTGAATTCAAGGGGGCCGGCGTCGTGCCGGCGCGCGAAGCGACACCCCGGCCGGCCGCCGCCGAGCATCCGGCAGCGGCACCGGCTCAGCCGCACGCGGCGGCGCCGCAGCCCGCGGCTCCGGTAAACCGTGGAGCAGCACCGGCCGCACGTCAGCCGGCGCCGAGGACCGGCCAGCCGGCACCGGCCGTCAACCATCCGCAGCCCCAAGCCAACCACCCGACGGCACAGCCGCGCGGCCCGGCGCCACAGCCCAACCGCCCGGCAGCGCAACCGAACCATCCGCCGCAAGCGGTCCATCCGGCTCAGCCCAACCGTCCGGCAGCGGAAAAGCCGCACAAGCAGCCGGCGGAGAAGGAAAAGAAACACGACTGACGGCGGCAGGCGAGGCCGGAAGCCGGCCTCGCCACCCTGGCGACCAATGGATCCGATTTCGCATGCGCGTGCCAGTCGGATCCCGGGTCGATTGGTCGACCGGGCTGCAGGCGTAACGCGCTGCTACAAATCTCGCGGTTCTGCGAAATGAACGCGACACCGGGCGGCATTAAGACAAGGGGTGCAACGCCTTTGAGGAGGATGGACGATGCCAACCGCGCCGCTTCGCAAGACCACGCCGACCACCGCGCAGCCGATCCCGGCCGTCGCCGGAGCCGCGCCGCAGCATTGGTTCAATGGCGGCGTCGAACCGTCGATCGATGATCTGTTGGCCGACCTTATCTTTCAGGCTCTGATGCAAGCGGATGGCGTTGCCGCCAACGAAGTCAGGGCCGCGCTCCGAGCGGCCGGTGCGTCCGGCCGGAACCCGCCGACACGGCTTCGCTCCGCCGGCGCTTCGATCTCGCTCTGAACCTCTGACTTGAACCGCAATCCAATCCGCTGCCAACCCCGCCGACCACCGCTACCAGTGCCGGATCGGGCCGGTGTCGACGTGGATGAAATCGGAATCGTGGTAGTAGCCAACGCCGCCCCGCTTCATCTTCAGCGCTGCGTCGCGCAATTTGCGCAAGTCCCGGCCGGGCAGGCGGATATCGATCGCCTTGCCCTGAGGGTGAAAGCTGTGGCGCGCGACACCGCTCGTCGTCTCGCACAACATGTCGTTGGTCGCAGGCGAGCGATAGCCGGAAATGACCTCGAACGCTTCATGCGACTGCATGTGCGCGCGAAGCGCTACCAGCAGGTCCATCAGGCCCGGATCGATCTGATGCTGTGTATTGGTCCGGTAATCGCGCAGCACGTGGCGTAACTCGGCCATGGCACCCGGCACGTAGTGCCCGTTCGCCCAATAAGTGCCTGAGAAGCTTTCACCCGTATGGATGTTGTGGAGCTTCAAATCCCGTTTGAGCTCCCGTTTCTTCGGCAGCGACGCCGCGAGACCTGGCGCCGCCATCAGCATGGAAACAGTCGTTGCACCGAAAGCGATCAGCTTCCGCCTGGTAATCTCCGTCATCGCACCCCTGCCGGCTTAACCCCCGGCCCATCGATGCCTTAATTCGGAGAACTTGTCACGTGTTTCGGCACGTGCCGGTGCAATGTTCCGCCGTGCCGGCCGCGGTGCGGTGCGGCGCCTTGAGCGCCGCCACCAACCGCGCGTCGCGCTGATAGAGGTCGTCGCGAAAATCGACGGTGCCGTCCGCCTCGACATAGGCGGACCAGTAGAGCACAGCGACCGGCATCGATTCCGGCAGGCGGATATGGGTGGTCTGACCTTTGTCGATGGCTTGCTGGATCGAATCGGGCTTGGACGCGGCGAGCAGCAGCTGCGCCAGATCGAGCGGGTGCTCCAGGCGCACGCAGCCATGACTCAGCTCCCGCGCATCGAGCGCGAACAGCCGGTGCATCGGCGTATCGTGCAGATAGACGGAGAACGGATTGGGGAATTCGAACTTCAAATGCCCGAGCGAATTCTTGGCGCCCGGCGCCTGAATCAGCTGTCCGCCGGTCCAGGTCATGTCGTTGCGCTCGAGATATGTCGGATCGCGGCGCAGCTTGGGCCGGATCTCCTTCTGGATGATCGATGCCGGCACGATCCAAGGCGGATTGACCTCGACGTCGCGGATGCTGCTGATCAGCATCGGCGTCTGATGTTCCGGGTCGCCGACGACGGCGCGCATGCTCGACACCGGCTCGCCATCGCGCAGCACGGTCAGGGTGGCCGACGCGACATTGACTTCGATTCGGGTCGGCGGCAGCAGGTGCGCGACCTCGCGCCGCCGCTCCAGATTGGCAACGATCTGGCCGATCCGGTCGGCGAGCGACACGTTCAGCGACACAAAACTCTGCTTACCGAGCCTGCCGTCCGGGGTCAAACCATGGCGCTGCTGGAAATGCTTCAGCGCGGCGAGAACCGGGCCGTCCAGGGCCCGGCCGTCCGACGCCGTCGCCTCGGCATCGCCGGCGGCCAAATCGCCTTCCGCTGCAAGCCGCTGAGCGAGCGCCGGCACGATCGTCGTGCGCTGCCCCGGCTCGATCGTCTTGGCTTCCGGCGGTTGCACCGACAGCCATTCGGTCAGACCGCGATACTGCACGAGCGCCGCCTTCAACGCTGCATATTGCGGATCGGATGGCGGCAATCCGGCCAGCCACGCAGCAAGTTCACCATTATCGAGCGCCATGCGCAGCAATTCGGCCGGGTCGAAATTCGGGCGCGGGAACCAGATCTGATCGCGCACCGCGGCCGGATCGACCCGTCCTTCCACCATTGCTCGGGCATAAGCAAGGGCGGCGTCGCTGGCCAGCAGGTCGCGCTCCGCGGCCACGGCGGAATCGGTGGGTGTCGCCCGTTCCGCGAGCGCGGCCGCGTGAAACTGCTCGGGGTCGAGCCCCTCTTCGCCGAGCCGGGCAAGGACGGCTTGCAACAAGGCGGCGGAGGCGTCTGTCCAGACGCAGGCGGCAGGCTCGCGATAGAAACCGCGTAGCGCATCGAGATCGAGTGCGGCGGCAGTCAATCGCGGCGCCGCCGACAGCGGATCGTCGCAGCCCTCGGCCCACGAGCCGCCCGACAGCAGCAGCAGCGCCGCCGCCACGCTACAATGTACCAGCCTCGTCATCTCGTCCCCCCACCCTGCCGACGGCGTGTCTTCAAATGCCCGGCGCCGTGATCGCCAGCGTTACTTCCGCGCCCGCTGATGCGAGGCCCGTCGTGTCGTCACCGCTGCCGTCGCCACTGCCCCGGCGCCAGGCCCCGGTGCGATCATCGCCCGTGAATATTACCGGCGCAACCTTGCCAGACCGCGAATCGCGCTCAGCAATTTAGCATTTTTTGCCGTGCCGCGTAGCCGGCCGATCCGAACCCTGCCTTGCAGGAGCGGCACACTTCCGCCGCGATCAGGCTCACGCAATTGAAACGGCTTTTATGATCTATATCGCATTCTCGATGAATCAAGGCCGTCTCCGCGCTTCTGTAGCAAGGTGATGCCGGGCGGCCTCACCTGAACGTGGCCGGCGCGACAGCGCCATTTCTTGACGCGGCGGCGGCCTGTCGCGATGCTGAGGCGGTCGAGCGGCGCTGGCGAAGGGGCGGATGTGATGAAGGCGTTGTTGAGCAATGCTCCGGGCGGGCCGGAGACCCTCGAACTGACCGATCGGCCGGAGCCGCAACCGCGGCCCGGCGAGGTCGTCCTGCAGGTCAAAGCCTGCGGCGTCAATTTCCCGGACGTACTGATCATCCAGGATCTCTACCAGTTCAAGCCGCCGCGGCCCTTCGCCCCGGGCAGCGAGGTCGCGGGCATCGTTACCGCGGTGGGTGAAGGCGTCAGCCACCTGAAACCTGGCGACCGGGTCTTCGGCTCGACCGGCTGGGGCGGCATGGTCGAAAGCATGGCGGTCGCCGCGTCGCGCTGCAACCTTATGCCGGCGGGGATGCCCTTCGACGAGGCCGCCGCCTTCCTCATGACCTACGGCACCTCGCATCACGCGCTCAAGGACCGTGCCCGGCTGCAGGCGGGCGAGACGCTGCTGGTGCTGGGCGCGGCCGGCGGCGTCGGCCTGGCAGCGGTCGAACTGGGCAAGGCGGCGGGCGCCCGCGTCATCGCGGCGGTATCCTCGGCGGAAAAGCTCGATTTCGCGAAGGCGCATGGCGCTGATGACGGCTTGATCTATCCGCGCGGGCCGTTCGACAAGGAGGGCGCCAAGGCGCTCAGCGAGCAGTTCAAACAAGCCTGCGGTCCGAACGGCGCCGATGTCGTCTATGATTCGGTGGGCGGCGACTACGCGGAAGCTGCGCTGCGCGCGATCGCCTGGGAAGGGCGTTTCCTGGTCGTGGGTTTCCCGGCCGGGATTCCGCGGATTCCCCTCAACCTGCCGCTGCTTAAATCCTGCCAGATCGTCGGCGTGTTCTGGGGCGCCTTCGCCCAGCGCGACCCGGCGGCAAGCCGCGCCAACAACGAGGAATTGCTGCAGCTCTATGCGGCCGGGAAGATCAAGCCGCAGATCTCCGGCCGTTTCCCGCTCGCTCGGGGCGGCGAAGCGATTGCGCGCCTTGCCGACCGCACCGCGCTCGGCAAGCTCGTCGTGGTCATGGAGTAGGCGGAAGCGCGCCCGGATCACGCGACGCGATTGCGCCCGGCCGTCTTGGCCTCGTAGAGGCGCAGGTCGGCGCGGCGCAGCAATTGGTCCGGCCCCGGTTCGGCGGCGGGATCGATGGCGGCCACGCCGATGCTGACGGTGACCACCGGCGCCACCGACGAGCCGGCATGGGCGATTTCGAGCGCCATCACCGCCTCGCGAATGCGCTCGCCCAGCAGCCGCGCGCCGGGCAGATCGGTGTGGGGCAGGATCGCGGCAAATTCCTCGCCGCCGTAGCGGGCGCAGAGATCGCCTGGCCGTCGCACGAGCATGGCAATGGTCGCCGCGACTTCGCGCAGGCAATCATCGCCTGCGGCATGGCCGTAGCGATCATTGAAGGCCTTGAAAAAATCGACATCGAGCAACAGGAGTGAGAGCGGCGTGCGCGCCCGGCGGGAGCGGCGCCATTCCCGCGTCAGAAATTCGTCGAACCGGCGCCGGTTGCCGATGCCGGTCAAGCCGTCGACCAGCGACAGATCTTCGAGGAAATCCCGGTAGCGCTTGAGTTCGAGATGATTGCGCACGCGCAGCCGGACGATCGCCGATTGGACCGGCTTGGCGATGAAATCGATGGCCCCCAGTTCAAGGCCGCGCCGTTCGTCCTCGACCGCGTTCAGGCTGGTGATGAACACGATCGGGATCCGCTGGGTGCGCTCCTCGGCGCGCAAACGGCGGCAGACTTCGAAACCGTCGATGCCGGGCATCACCGCATCGAGCAAGATCAGATCCGGCTGGCGATCGGCAGCCAGTTCGATCGCCGCAATCCCGTCCCTGGCGACGAGCACCTCATACTCGGCGCCGAGGACGGCAGACAAAATATCGACAATCGCTTGGCTGTCATCGGCGATCAAAATCGTCTGACGTGTCATCGAGCCCGAGTCTCCATGGCCTCGGTCGGCGACCGCCCCACCCTGCGCCCGTCGCAGGGGGTCTGTCCCCGACTGCGAGTCTCGCTCGGGAACTGTGAAGCAATCCTTGCCGTTAGAGCGCTCCGTCAGAGCGCCCGGCTCGATGGATGGAATACTGCAGCGTTCAGTATTCGATCACCCGGCGCATCCTCAGGATCGGCTGGCTGGTGATCCAGCGGTCGCCGCCCGGCGACCGCCAGGGCAGCAGCAGCCGTTCATAGCGCGCCCGGACCGATTTGCCGTTCACGGATGAGACGACCGCTTCGACCGTATGCAGACCGGGCTCGACATCGTCTTGCGCCAGTTCGCGATAGGCCGAAGCCAGCCATTCGCCGTAGATTCCGTCCGGTTGTTCCTCGACATCGCGGCCGAGCATGCTCATGCGCTCGCACGGCAGATAGGCCCGCACCGCGTCGGAGACGGCGCTCGTTTCGAGCTGCTCGCGCCGGACGCGCAGCAGGGTGCGCCGGTTGTTGACATTGCCGGCTTCGCGGTTGAGTTCAGTTACGCTCAGCTGGCCATGCGCCTTGCCCCAGGCACGCCACGCCCGCCGCAACGGCAGCCGGCGCGGCTCCTCCAGACGGCCAAGCGCCATACGCTCCAGAAAGAAGGCCGGGCGCGCCGGCTCGCCGGGTGCGGCACCGCGAATCTCGTCGAGCCGCGCCACGATGTCCTGCTGCGACGTGAGCAACTCCGGCTCCGCCCTCTGCAGCGGATATTCTACGATCGCGCGCTCGACCTGATTGAGCACGAGCAGCCAGACGAGGCGCTCGAAGCACGCACGCGTAATTGGTACGCCGCCAAGGCGGAGACACGCTCCGCTTGTACCAAGGCGCAACCTGACATAGAATTTCGGAGCCCCTTGCGGCATGGTCGCAAGCGCACCGGGGCCGAGCAGCGGCGGTTTTGGCAACTCGTGCCCCGTCGGACTCCAGACCGTTCCGGTGTCGCCGACTAGAATGTCCATCTCGTCCCCCGGCATTGATGTAAGCAAATTACACTCAAGGCGTCGATGTTGGAATATCCATCTCCCGCAACGCTACTTTTCTTTAGTTAATTTTTCGCACCTGCAAGAGATCGACATTTTAGTTAATTTTTATCTAACGCACGTTACGCGGATGCAATCTCGTGGCGTCGGGCCAAGGCGGCCGCTGGCGAAGCCGGCCGACAGCTACGTAATCCTGCAGCACAGTATTTCAACCGTCTGCGACAGATGTGTGCGCGCTTCAAGCACGGTGTCATTAAAATGCGGCGCGAATTGCTAATAAAGTTTTGCCACGCCGGAAAAATCCGATACGCCCAACGGCGCCGAGCCCGGGCCGCAGCAAATGGCGAGCCGCGGACCGTTCCAGGCCGAGCGATCAGCGCGGTACCGGGGCATTCTCCGCGGCCATGTCCGTGAAGAAGCCGATCTGCCACTCCAGCGCTTCCTCGGAGAGCGGAAAGCCGCCATCGGCGCGCGGCTTCAAGGCTTGTCCGGGCGGCAGCCGCGCCAGCACCGTCTGCACCCGCACGGCGAAGCGCATCGGCAATTTTGCCTTCCATATCAGCGCCGTGACACCTTTGGCGCTGTGCGCCGAAACGATCTTCTCGATCACCGCCAAGGGCAACCCCGACAAGACGCTGAGTCCGGCGAGGACCAGCGCCGGGCGGCCACCGACCAGAGCGTCCACCAAGGTCGATTCGGTCAGGCGCCCCTCGGTCTTGAGCCGCTGCGCCTCGGCCAGGAGCTTGGCCGGCAGTTCGACCGGCGTCGCCGCCACGTCGTCGCCATCCGCTTCCAGACGCTGCAACACGATCTGGCGCAGTTCCGCGACCACCGCCGGCTGCAGGTCGGCGCGCGCCTGCAGGCGCGCTATAAGGTCGCGTGCGACGAAATGCGCTAGCTTTCGCACGGCACCGCCGGACAGTTTCGGCCGGTCGACCAGGGGCCGGTGCCAGGCCGGATAGTGCGGCGCCCGCTCGATCAGCCGATCCAGCGTCTCTTCGCGAATCTGCGCGCTTTCGTTCGAGAGCAGTGCCGTAATCGCGTCGACATCTACGCCGTTGCCGATCTCGTCGGAGAGGGCGGGACCCAGGTGCCGACGTCGAGCGATTGCCGCAGCAGCACCGGGGATCGGCAATTGCCGGACGATATCGAGCAGGTCGTCATCGCTCAGCACCGGCGAGTATTGCAGCACGGGTCCGGCGACCGCCAGGACGGGGTCGCGTGCCAGCCGCAGAATCAGCTCCGGCGGGGCCGTGTTCATGTCCTTGAGCGTCTGGGCGACGACTTGCCGGACGCGCACCGCCTGATCCTGGATCAGCGTCTCCAGGACCTGATAGGTCATCGCTTTCAGCCGGTCGGTCTCATCCGGCCGCAGGTCCGGTGCGAAGCGCGCGATCTTGGCGGCCAGATCGGCGCGGACCGCTTCCTGCGAATCGCCTGCCAGAATGATGTCGGCCTGGACCGGTGTTGCCTGATTGCGGGCAATCGCGCTTCGAACGCCGGTATCCGCGTCATTGGCCAGAAAATAGAGGATTTCCGGCTTGACGCTCTGATCGGTGGCGACGCGACGCCGTTCGCCCGGGTCCGGGCTTTGGACCAGCCGCTTCGACTCTTCATAGTCGAGCGTCGTCCCGCCTGTCTTGCCGAGATTGAATACGCGCTGCAGCAGGCCTTTCATGCAGCGTCGCCGCCTGCGTCGCGGCCACCATCATAAAGCGGTTCGGCCAGATGTTCCGCGCTTCGCCCCTTCGCGGCCACTGCGGCCGGCGGCGCGGCCAGCTCATACCCGGATTGCCGCCGCGACTTGGCGATGTACATGGCGGCGTCTGCGCGCGCGATCAGCCCTTCGATCACCTCCGGCGCGGCACCGTTGTAGACTGCGATGCCGAGCGACACGCCCAACGGCTTTTCCGGCACTGCCGACAGCGCGGTCAGGCGGCCGGCATGGGCGAGCAAGGATTCCGCCCGGCCGGCAGCCGTCTCCTGCGTCACGCCGTCGAGCCAGAGCAGAAACCCGTCGCCGCCGATCCGCGCGATCAAATCGGTCGGCCGGGTGCAGTGGCGCAGAATCTCGGCGCAGGTCAAGATCGCGCGGTCGCCGGCGAGATGCCCGCCGGCATCGTTCTGGGCCTTTAGATTATTGATGTCGAGATAGACCAGCGCGCCCGTGCCCTGGGCCATGATCAGGCGCGACAGGCGCCGCTCCAGATCGGCGAAGAAGGCGCGCCGGTTGAGCAAACCCGTCAGCCCGTCGGTATTCGACAGGGTGACGATCTCGCGGTAATTGCGCAGCTGCGCGATTGCGAGGCCGACTTGACCGGCCACCTCCTCCAGAATCGCGCGGTCGCCGTCGCCGAAGCCGCCGCCTTCGGCGCCGCACCAGAACATGACGGCGCCGTTGACCCGGGCCTCGTTTGGCGTGCCGTCTTCAGTGACATGGCCGATCAGCTGCAGCCCGTCACTCAGCATGTCGGCGAAACCCTGCTCGACCAGGGCCGCGATCGCCGCCGGAAAATCGCCTTGCGGCAGGGGCGCGCCCCAGGTCAGCACGTCATAGCCGGCGGAGGCCGGGTGGCCGTTGATGATCATGCCGCCATCGGCGCCGATTGCGAGGCCGGTGCCGGACAAGGCCGCCGGGAGTGTCTTTTCCGGATTTATCTCGTTGCGGATCGTGTCGGCCAGATAGGTCATCAGCCGGTCGCGCAGCACGCGCTGCTTCTGCATCCGCTCGCGCTCGCGCAGCTCGGTGACATCGCGCCCCATGCCGCGCGTGCCGCACCACAGGCCTTCCGGATCGTAGATCGGCACGGCCGTGATGGATTGGCAGGAGATCTGGCCGTCGGCGCGCTGCAGCCAGACATCGGCGGCCAGCACCGTCTCGCGCGCCTGGAATACCGGATAGGCCAGAGTCGAGGCGTCGACGACGAAATCGGTGGCGAGACGCCCCAGCATGTCGCGAGTCGAATATCCCAGCGCCCCGGCGGCCGACAGAAACACGAAGCGGCCGTGACGGTCGGTCTCCCAGACGAAATCGCTCGAAGCGTCGATCAGGTCGCGGTAGCGCTGGCGGCTTTCGATCAGCGCGCGGCGGACCGCGCTTTCCGCCGGGTTCGTCGCGATGACGACGAGAGCGCCGGCCCGACCGGTCAGCGGCAGGATCAAGGCATCGGCGCATTCGCCGGGAAACGGGCCGTTCAGTCGCTCCAGCCGCATCGCGTCGGCAGTGATCGCACGGCCGGCGGCGAGCGCGATTTCATGGATGGCCTCGTCGTTCAGCTCGGCGATCAGAGCGGCGCCCTGCTCATTGGCGTGCTGTACCACACCGCCTGGCGACACTGTCAGGGCGGCGCCGCCGAAACCCGCCAGATTCACATGAGCGGGCGGCAGCGAACAGGCGAGTTCGAGCATCGATCGTGTCATCGGCTTCCCGTTCTGCGTCGGCCATGGCCGGCGATCAGGCGTAGCGCAGCATCGGGGACGCGCCTTCGCCGCTGTCATCGCCGCGCTCGGCCGCCGGCGGGGCACAGACCCGCTGGCCCAATCAGTTAGACGGCAAATTCATAAGAACAAGTAAACTGTTTGCGCGCAGTCCGGTGGTGGAAATTCGCGCTTTTTATCGGGCCCGAACGCACGCGCGGGCCCGTCGATGGCATCCTGAAGTATGCAGGCGCAGCGCCCGGTCCGGCCCGCAGCGCGCCATCGCGGCGCTGTTCAGACGTCAAAAGGCCGCCGGGCTTGTACCCGGCGGCCGCACCCGCCGCGTCCAGTCCCGGTTCAGTCGCGATTGTTGCCGAGCAACCGCAGAAGGAACAGGAACAGGTTGAGGAAATCGAGGTAGAGCTCTAGCGCCCCCATGAGCGCGCCCTTGCCGACCATCTCGCTCGAACCGTTGCCCGAGTAATAATATTGCTGGGCGATGCGCTGCGTATCATAGGCGGTGAGGCCGGTGAAGATGACCACGCCGATGAACGAGATCGCGAAATTGAGCGCCGACGATCCCATGAACATGTTCACGACGCTGGCGATGATGAGGCCGAACAGCCCCATCATCATGAACGAGCCCATCCGCGTCAGATCGGCCTTGGTCGTGTAGCCATAGAGGCTCATGCCCAGGAACATCGACGCGGTAATGAAGAACGTCGTCGCGATGCTGGCCCCCGTGTAGCGCAGGAAAACGACGCTCAGGGAAAGGCCCATCACCGCCGCAAAGGCCCAGTAGAGCAACTGCGCCGTGCCGTAGCTCATGCGCTGGATGCCGAACGACAGGGCAAGGATGAAGCCGAACGGCGCCAGCATCACCAGGAAGGGGACCAGCGGCATCCGCATCAGCGAGAAATAGAAGCCGGTATCGGCAGCCAGCCACGCGACGACGCCGGTGACCGCCAGACCCGCGGCCATGTAGTTGTACACCGTCAGCATGTACTGCCGGAGGCCCAGATCGTACTGGCTCCCGGTCGCGATCGCGCCGCGACGCGCCGTCCACGGGTTTTGCGAATCGTAAGACATGGGTGAACCTGTGCCTCAAAGGTTAATTCTGTAGTCCAGCATATTGGAAGTTGGCACAGGATTTCAATATCGCCTCGCGCGATCGTGCGGCCGGGGCCAAGCGGCTTACGCTCATTCGTTGCAGAAAATTCATTCGTTGCGCAGTTGCGGGGCGGCGCGCGCGCCCAGCACTCGCCACGTCCCGGCCAACGCGATGCCCAGGGTGGCCGCCGTGCCGCCCGCGGCGATCAGCGCCACGCGCCCGGCCGCGAAGTGCCACTCGCCCTTGAGCAGCAAGGTCACGACCAGCCAGGCGGCGAGGGTGCCGAGCGCCACGGCGATCAGCGAGGTCACCGCGCCCAGGATGCCGTACTCGACCAGGAACGACCGTGCGATCACGGCGCGGGTGGCGCCCAGCACTTTGAGGATGACCGCGTCGTAGACCCGGCGGCGGCGGGTCGCAAGCACCGCCCCCGACAACACCAACACGCCGGCGAGCAGCGTCACGGCGGCGATTGCGCGGATCGCCGCCGCCATGTTGCCGAGGATCTGCGCCAGCGTATCGAGCGCGTCCTTGACCCGGATCGCCGAAACATTGGGAAACGCGTCGCCGACTTGACGGGCCAGCCGCGCCTCGGCATCGGCGGAATCGGCGCGCACGGTGGCGATCGCCGTCTGCGGAGCCGCCTCCAAGGCGCCGGGCGCGAACACAGTGAAGAAATTGATGCCGAGCGTCGCCCAGTCGATCTTGCGGAAATTGGCGATGCGCGCGGTGATCTCGCGGCCGGCGAGGTTGAAGGTTACCGTGTCGCCGAGCTTGAGGCGCAAGCCCTCGGCCAGGTCCGCATCCAGCGAGATCAGCGGCGGCCCTTGGTAATCGGCCGGCCACCACGCGCCGGCCACGACATGCGAGCCCTTCGGCGGCAGGGCGGCATAGGTCAGACCGCGTTCGGATTTAAGGATCCAGCGCACATCGGGCGCGACCTTGCTCTCATCGGGCTTGGCGCCGTTGAGCGCCACGATCCGCGTGCGCAGATTGGGCACGATTTCGGGCGCCGCGGTGCCCGGCAGCGCTTCGACCAGCGACTTGAACGGCGCCACCTGGTCGGGCTGAATGTCGATGAAGAAATAGCTGGGCGCCTGTTCGGGCAGACGCTCGGCGACTTCATGGGTGAGGCTCGATTCGACCAGCCCGACCGCGACCAGGACCGTGAGGCCGAGCCCCATCGACAGCACGACCGACGGCGTCGCCGCGCCCGGCCGGTGCAGATTGGCGATGGCCAGACGCAGCCATGGCAGGCGGCGGATGCGGACCACACCGGCAGCCGCGACCACGCCGGACCCGACCAGGCGAAATGCCAGCAGCGCCACTGCAACCGCGGCCAGAAACGCCGCCGCCAGGCGCTTGTCCTGCGCATCGACGAGCGCCAGCAGCGCCAGCAGCACCGCCACGGCAGCGGTCGCCGCCCAGTCCTGCCAGGCCAGGCGGACACGGACCGGATCGACCAGGCTGCGGAACAGCGACGCCGCCGGCACCCGGCGCGCCCGCGCCAGAGGCCAGAGCGAGAATCCCAAGGCCGTCAGCACCCCGAAACCGGATGCCACGAGCAGCGGCGCCGGATAGAGCCCAAGGCGCAACTCGACCGGCAGCGCCGGCCCCAACCAATGAACGAGCATCGGCACCGCGGCGCCGAGCGCCACGCCGGCGACGATCGCGGCCAGCGCCAGGGCGAAGAGCTGGAGCAGATAGATCGCATAGATCAGCCGCGCGGGCGCGCCCAACGCCTTAAGGGTGGCGATGACCTGCGCCTTGCCGGACAGGTAGGCGGCCGCGGCATTGCCGATGCCGACGCCGCCGACCAGCAGCGAGGTCAGCCCGACCAGCACCAGAAACATCGAGGCGCGGGTGACGAAATCCTGCACATTCGGTGCCGCCCGGCTCGAGTCCCGCGCCTGCCAGCCGGCATCGGGAAAGGCTTGGTCGGCGCGCCGGATGACGTCCTTGGCTTGGGCGCCCGGCGGCAGCACCAGACGGTAGACCGACGAGCTGAGCGTGCCCGGCTGGTCAAGGCCGCTCAGCGCCAGCCCCGTCATCGAGACCAGGACATGCGGTCCGAGGGTGAACGGGTTGGCGATCGCGTCGGGCTCCTTCAACAGCGCCGCCCGGATGACGAAATCGCCGGTACCGAGCCTGACCCGATCGCCGATCGCGACGCCGAGCCGATCGAGCACGAGCGGATCGACTGCGATTCCAGGAACGCCATCGGCGACGGCGAGCGCCGCGGGAAGCGACTGCGGCGGGTCGAGCGTCACGGCGCCGACCAGCGGATAGGCATCGTCGACCGCCTTGAGTTCAATCAAGGTCCGCTTGTCGCCGTCGAGCCGTCGCACCATCCCGCGCATCTCGCGCAGGTTCGAGAGCGTGCCTTCGGCCGACAGCCACGCCACGGTGTCGTCCGGCAGCTTGCTCTGCGGCCGGCGAAATTCGACATCGCCGCCGAGCAGGGCGCGGGCATCCGCATCGAGCCCGGCGACGATCGACTCCTTGATCGAGCCGACCGCGGCGATCGCCGCCACGCCCATTACGAGACAGGCGAGAAAGATCCCGAAGCCCCTGAGGCCGCCGCGCAATTCCCGCCGCGCGAAGCGCCAGGCCAGCGCCAGCTCGGCGCCGCGCTCAGCCATTGGCCGCCTGCAGCGGCGGCATGCGCCGCCGGTCGCCGACGATCTTGCCGTCGGCCAGTTCGATCACGCGACCGCAGCGCTCGGCCAGGCTCGGATCATGGGTGATCAACACCAATGTCGTGCCGCAGCGCGCCTGCAGATCGAAAAGCAGCTCCATCACGATCCGACCGGTGCCGAGATCGAGATTGCCGGTCGGCTCGTCGGCGAGCAGCAGCGCCGGTTCGGCGGAGAAGGCGCGCGCCAGCGCCACGCGCTGCTGCTCGCCGCCGGAGAGTTGCCCCGGGAAATGCAGCGCGCGGCCGCCGAGACCGACCGCGCCGAGCAGGACCTGCGCCCGTTCGAAGGCATCGCGCCGTCCGGCCAGTTCCAGCGGCACGGCGACGTTTTCGAGCGCCGTCATGGTCGGGATCAGGTGAAAGGACTGGAAGACGATACCGACCCGATCGCGCCGGAAGCGCGCCAGACCGTCCTCGTCGAGCCGGCCGAAATCCGTGCCGGCGATCGTCACGGTGCCGGCGCTCGGCCGTTCGAGCCCGCCCAGGATCATCATCAAGGTCGATTTCCCCGAGCCGGACGGCCCGATGATCCCGATCGTCTCGCCGGCATCGACGGTCAGATCGATGCCGCGCAGGATGTTGACTGCGCCGGCCGCGCTCGCCAGGGTCAGTTCGATACCTTCGAGCCGGATGATCGGCGCTGTCGCCACGGCAGCATTCCTCATGAAGTCGCGCAATTCGGGATTAGGTGGGGTAAGTTCACCGCCGAAATTAGGGCCGCGGCAAAATAAAGCCTGGTCCACCCGTTTCCGACGAGGTCATGACCATGAGCCGACCGCCCGTGCCGCCTTTCACCGCCGAAACCGCGGCGCACAAAGTCCGACTGGCCGAGGATGCCTGGAACGGCCGCGATCCGGCCAAGGTCGCGCTCGCTTATACGCCGGACAGCGCCTGGCGCAACCGGGTCGAGTTCTTCGAAGGCCGGGCGGCGATCGAAGCGTTCCTGGCGCGCAAATGGGCGCGCGAGCTGGAGTACCGCCTGATCAAGGAGCTGTGGGCCTTGGCCGGCGACCGGATCGCCGTCCGCTTCGCTTATGAATGGCATGACGATAGCGGGCAATGGTACCGCTCCTACGGCAACGAGAATTGGGCGTTCGACGAATCGGGGCTGATGCGGCGGCGCATCGCCAGCATCAACGATCTGCCGATCGCATTGTCCGACCGGAAATTCCATTGGCCGCAAGGCCGCCGGCCGGATGATCATCCGGGCTTGAGCGATCTGGGGCTTTGAAGCGGCGCGGAGGCAGGGTTGAGCAGATTTGGCATCATGAGGCGAAACCTCGCTGTTGCGGTGCTCGCCGTCTGCCTCGCGCTGGGCGCAGCACCGGCCCGGGCGGCGAAGCTGCTGGCGCTCGGCGACAGCCTGACCGCCGGCTTCGGCCTGCCGCCGGAAGCGGGTTTTACCACCAAGCTTGAGGCGGCCTTGCAGGCGGACGGGCGCAAGATCGAGGTGATCAATGCCGGCGTCAGCGGCGATACGACGGCCGGCGGCCTCGCCCGGCTCGATTGGGCGCTCCAGGACCATCCGGATTTCGCGCTGGTCGAGCTGGGCGCCAATGACGCGCTGCGTGGGCTCGACCCGAAAGCGACGCGGTCCAATCTCGACAAGATCCTGGCGCGGCTCCAGGCGGCTAAAGTGAAGGTGTTGCTCTGCGGCATGATGGCGCTGCGCAATTGGGGACCGGACTACACTAAGGAATTCGAGAGCATCTATCCCGATCTGGCGCAGAAATTCGGCGTCCCGCTCTATCCCTTCTTCCTCGAGGGGGTGGCGCTCGATCCGAAACTGAACCAGCCCGACATGCTGCATCCCAATGCCGAGGGCGTCGACATCATCGTCAAGCGCCTTCTGCCTATGGTCGAGACGCTCGTCGCCACGGGCAACTGAGCCCCTCGTCGGTCGGTCTCCGCAACTCTTGACCGGCGCCGATGGACGACGCCATTCTCGGCACAATGAAGCCGAACAGAGCGCCGGACGGCGGCGCCAACGCCAGTGATGTTGAGATTCCCACCCCCTGCCCATGACGCCAGGCGCGGCGCCCGTGCCGCATGCTGAGGCTTTTCGTCGGCATACCGCTGCCGCCGGAGCAGTGCCTGACCCTGTCGACGCTGTGCCGCGGCCTGCCCGGCGTGAAATGGGTCGATCCAGGCAACTACCATGTCACGCTGCGCTTCATCGGCGAGGTCGATGAAGGTGTCGCCGCCGATATCGACACGGCGCTCGCCGGCATCCGCATGCGCCCCTTCGAGATTGCGGTGGCGGGCACCGGCTATTTCGGCCCCGACGATAAACCGCGCGTCGTCTATGCCGGGATCGACAAATCGGCGCCGCTCGGCCACTTGCACGAGAAGGTCGAGAAGGCGATGACCTGGGTCGGGCTGGCGCCCGAAAGCCGGCGCTACGCCCCGCATGTCACGCTGGGCTATGTCAAGAACGGCAACCCGATCGAGATCGGCCGGTTCGCCGCAGCCCATAATCTGCTGCGCCTGCCGGAATTCCCGGTCGACGCGTTCCACCTCGTGTGCAGCTATCTCACCAAGGCCGGCGCGATCTACGAGGATGTCGCCGAATACCCGCTGCGGTAGCTGCGCGCGTCACGCGAGCGCCTTCGCCAGCCGGTCGAGCGCCGGTTCCAGCCGCTCCTTCGAGGCCGCGAAGCACAGGCGCAGATGCCCCTCGCCGCCCATGCCGAAGGCGGCCCCGGGCGCCACGCCGACCCGCGTGTCGGCCAGCAACTGCTTGGCGAAACTCAGCGAATCGGTGAGCCCGTCGATCTGCAGAAAGGCGTAGAACGCGGCGTCCGGCGTTCGAAACCGCACCCGCGGCAGATCGCCCAGCCGTTCGACCACGAGGTCGCGCCCGGCGCGGTAGCGCTGCGCCATCTGTCTGATGAAGCCCTCGCCCTCCTGGATCGCCGTGACCGCGGCATGCTGGAGGAAGGTCGGCGCACCGCTGACATTGAACTGGATCAGCTTGATATAGGTCTCGGTCAGCTCGGGCGGGACGACCATCCAACCGAGCCGCCAGCCGGTCATCGCCCAGGTCTTGGAGAAGCTGTTGATGACGATGGCGCGATCCTCAGGCTCGATCAGGTCGAGAAAGGAAGTCGCGACCGGCCGGTTGTAGACAACCCTGGCATAGACCTCGTCGGCAATCAGCCACAGCCCGTGCCGGCGCGTGAAGTCCAGGATCTGGCGCGCCTCGTCTTCATGCATCATCCAACCGGTCGGGTTGGATGGCGAATTGACGAACAGCGCCTTGGTCCGCCGGTCGACGCTTGCTTCGAGCGCCGCCAGATCGAGCCGGAAGCCACCGTCATTGGTCCGGCCGAGCGCCACGTCGCGCGGCTCGCCGCCGAAGATCTCGACCGCGGCCCGTATGTTCGGCCAGACCGGGCTCAGCACCAGCACATTGTCGCCGGGATCGACGATCGCCTGGACGGTAAGGAAGATGCCCTGCATGCCGGAGCTGGTGACGACCACCCGGTCGGCGGTCACCGGCCTGGCGTGCAGGCCGGTCTCGTAAGCCGCCAGCGCCTCGCGCAAGGGCGGGATGCCGAGGTTGAAGGTATAGAAGGTCTCGCCCGCCGCCATCGCCCGCGCCACCGCCTCGCAGATGAACGCCGGCGTCGGCAAATCGCCCTCGCCGAACCACAGCGGGATGACGTCCTTCTGGCCGAGGCCCAGCATCGCCACCTCGGCGATCATCGAATCGGCGAGCGCCTCGATGCCCGGCCGGAGCATGGCTTTGCGGGCGCCGTCGGTCGGCGAATGCAGGGCGACAGTCATGCGATGATCCTCGGGGGAACGGAAGCGCGCCACCCTACAGGAAGCGGCCCAGCGGGAGGCGCGCCGGGACGGCGGGGCGGCCGTACCGGATCGGCATGGCGCGTTAAGACTTCGATCGCCGGCCGATCATTCAGCGGCGACGCCCGTCACGCCCCCACCCCCGCCGCGACGCGGTAATGCGCCTCGGTCCGCGACGCGATGTCGCCCAGGCTCACGCCCGGTGCCAGTTCGATCAGCTCCATCCCGTCGGCGCCGATCGTGAACACCGCGTAATCGGTGATCACGAGGTCGACGACGCCGAGCCCGGTCAGCGGCAAATTGCAGCGATGCAGCAGCTTTTTCTCGCCATCCTTGGCCGTGTGCTCCATCAGGACGACGACGCGCTTCACCCCGGCGACCAGATCCATGGCGCCGCCCATGCCTTTGACCACCTTGCCGGGGATCATCCAATTGGCGATATCGCCGTTCTCGGCGACCTGCATGGCGCCCAGGATGGCGATGTCGACATGGCCGCCGCGGATCATGCCGAAACTCTCGGCGCTGTTGAAATAGGAGCTGGTCGGAATCTCCGTGATCGTCTGCTTGCCGGCATTGATCAGATCCGGATCCTCGTCGCCCTCATAAGGAAAGGGGCCGAAACCCAGCATGCCGTTCTCGCTCTGCAGCTGGACGTTCACGCCGTCGGGAATGAAGTTCGACACCAGCGTCGGAATGCCGATGCCGAGATTGACGTAGAATCCGTCCTCGAGTTCCTTGGCCGCGCGTGCCGCCATCTCGTCTCTGGTCCAGGGCATGGGATCCTCCTCAGGCGGTCGGGCGGGGGCGAGTGGTGACCTTTTCGATGCGTTTCACCGCACCCGGCACATGGACGATGCGCTGCACGAAAATGCCGGGCGTGTGGATCTGATCCGGTTCGATCTCGCCGACCTCGACCAGGTGCTCGACTTCGACCACGGTCACCTTGCCGGCCGTCGCCATGATCGGGTTGAAGTTGCGCGCCGTCTTGCGATAGACGAGATTGCCTTCGGTATCGGCCTTCCAGGCATGGATGATCGAAAGATCGGCGAGCAGGCCGCGCTCCATGATGTAGCGCACGCCGTCGAAGACACGCTCTTCCTTGCCCTCGGCGACCAGCGTGCCGACACCGGTCTTGGTGAAGAAGGCCGGAATGCCGGCGCCACCGGCGCGGATGCGCTCGGCCAACGTCCCTTGCGGATTGAATTCCAGCTCCAGCTCGCCGGAGAGATACTGTTTCTCGAACAGCTTGTTCTCGCCGACATAGGAGCTGATCATCTTGCGGATCTGCCGCGTCTCCAGCAGCAAGCCCAGCCCGTCGCCGTCGATACCGGCATTGTTCGAGATCACGGTCAGGCCCTTGGCGCCGGAATCGCGGATTTCCCGGATCAGGGTGGTCGGCGTCCCGCACAGGCCGAAGCCGCCGGACATGATGGTCAGGTCGTCGCGAAGCAGTCCCGCCAGCGCGGCCTTGGGGGTGTCATAGACCTTTTTCACTTGGGTCTGCCTCGCTGGCTGTCGGGGACGAAGACTCGTCCAAGTTGGTAGAATGGCCGAGTTTGGCTGTCAATCGAAGTGGTCAGCGCGTCTGGCGAATGCAAGACGGTGAGGCTCTCCGGTCGGTTTCGGAACGGACGGGAGCCCGTTCATTCCGCGAGCCGAGCGAGATGCCGGAGCGCTTCCTCGACCCAGGGATTTTTCGTCTCCCCGGTCAAATCGAAGAACAATCTGTCCAGTACCGCATAATGGTCACAAGCCTCGGACCACAGACGCCGCGCCGCCTTTCGGTCCCCTGTCAGTTCGGCGTGGAGTGCCACGCTGCGCAACGCATTCGCAAAATCGAGGGGCTTCGTGTCCGGCAGCAACCGGTAGATCGCGATCATCTCGTCATAGAACGGCGCAGCGTCGTCGTGCCGGCCAGAGTCCTGAAGAATATCGCCGAGATGACGAAGGATGTGCGCCAAGCGGTCTCCGGCACCGAGTTCCCGCTGACCTGCGAGCGCTTCGAGCTGGTAGCGTTCCGCTGCCTCATAATTGCCGCAATTGCGCTCGAACTGCGCTTGCTTCGTGAGCGAGTGAACGACGGTCTCCGGCGGACCGTTGGATCGGAAAAACGCCGTGGCTTCGGCGAAGGCCGCGCGGGCGGCGGCGAGGTCGTTTGCGCTAAGTGCCGTCGCGATGCGGGCGAGCACAGCCTCCGGTTGGCGGGCCTCTTCCATCGGTACAGATTACCCGAGGGCGGGGGCGTCCGCAACTGGTCGATGAATCGCATCGATCCCGGCCGGCAAGTGCGCCCCTTCGCCGACATGATGGAACCCCTTTTCAGGGTGCCGAGGCCGTTCTACGGTTCGGCCGGAACCCAGGAGCCCGCCGCCCATGAACGGATCCCCGCCGACCTCGCGCACCCGCGTCAAACGTCTGCCCGACCGGGGTCATTACGATCCCGAGACGATCCACGCGATCCTCGACGCCGCCGTCTATTGCCATATCGGCTACGTGATCGACGGCAAGCCTTACGTCACGCCGACCTCGTTCTGGCGCGACGGCGACCGCGTCTACTGGCACGGTTCCTCGGCGAGCCGCATGCTGGAGCATCTGGCCGAGGGGCCGGAGATTTGCTTCACCGTGACGCATATCGACGGTTTCGTGCTGGCGCGCAGCGGCTTCCATCATTCCATGAACTACCGCTCGGTCATGGCGTTCGGGCGCGCCGAAAAGGTTGCCGACGACTCTCTCAAGCGCGCGGCGCTCGACGGGTTCATCGAGCGCCTGTTCCCCGGCCGGACCCGGGAACTCCGCGCCGCGACAGTGCAGGAGCTGAAGGCGACGCTGTTGCTGTCGATGGATCTGCGCGAAGCCTCGGCCAAGATCCGCACCGGCCCGCCCAAGGATGACGAGGAGGACTACGCCTCACCGGTCTGGGCCGGCGTGCTGCCGGTCCATCCGGCCTGCGGCGAACCGATACCGGATGCGCGCCTGACGCCGGGCACGGCGCTGCCTGCCTATCTGGAGAGCTTTGCTTTCGCTCGGAAAAGCTGAGACAGTTCCGGCCGATCCTCGCGGCGATCAGGCCGCGAGGGGCGAGGAGCCGCCGGAACGCCCGCGAATGCCGATCGATTCTCCGCGACGCCGCAGCCCGCGGGTCCAGCGTCGCCATGCCGGGCTCGGCCGGACGATCTATCGGCAGCCGCGCCTGTTCCTGCGCTTCGAGCGACGCCAATGGTACCGCCTGACGCCGCCGATGCGCGCCGTCTGCTGGGCGGTCGGCGCGGCGTTGACCTTCTCGCTGATGGGCCTGCTCTCCAAGGATCTGGGCCAGCGCTACAACCCGATCGAGGTCGCGTTCTTCCGGTCGAGCTTCGGCCTCATTCCGCTGCTGCCGATCTTCTATCGCACCGGCTTCGGCACCCTGCGCACGGCGCGGCCGCTGCAGCATCTGGTCCGCGGCCTGGTCGGCGTTACCGGCATGTTCCTGGGCTTCTATGCGGTGGCGCGGCTGCCGCTGGCGAAATCGACGGCGATCAGCTTCACGACACCGCTCTACATGATCTTCATGGCGGTGTTCTTCCTGGGCGAGACGGTACGCTGGCGCCGCTGGTCGGCAACGCTGGTCGGCTTTGCCGGCGTCATGGTCATCGTCCGGCCGTTCGACGGCGAGATCAGCGTCCCGACAATGCTGGCGCTGTCGAGCGCCTTCATCTCGTCGATCGCCATCACGCTGGTAAAACGATTGAGCGGCACCGAGGCCGCGGCGACCATCGTGTTCTATCTGTCGCTGATCGCCATGATCTGCTCGGCCGTGCCCAGCGTCTTCATCTGGCGAAGTCCGGGCGCCCTCGACCTGTTCCTCTTCCTCCTGACGGGACTCACCGGCGGCGCCGGCCAGGTCATGATCACCCAGGCCTATCACGAGGGCGAGGCGACCGCCGTGGCGCCGGTCGATTATCTGCGGCTGCTCTTCGCCATCCTGTTCGGCTATTTCGCTTTCGGCGAGGTGCCGACGATCTACACGCTGATCGGCAGCGCCATCATCATCGGCTCGACGCTCTATATCGCGCATCGCGAACGCCAGCTCCATCACCCGCCGCCCAAGCGGGAGCAGATCGCACTGAAGACGCACTGAACTCGGGAGGATTGGGGCGGGCAGGATTTCCGCCCCGCTTCGTTGTTCCCCGATCTGCTCAGAGCGCGTCGATCGCCTTGGCCAGATCGAGATCGCGCTGCGACAGACCGTTCGCGTCGTGAGTCGCCAGCAGGATCTCGACCCTGTTATAGACATTCGACCATTCCGGATGATGGTCGGCCTTCTCGGCGAGCAGCGCCACCCGGGTCATGAATCCGAAAGCCTCGTTGAAATCCTTGAAACGCCAGGATTTCCGGATCGCGTCGCGGTCCGGCACATCGGCCCAGCCGGATAATTCCGCCAACCCGGCCGCGCGTGCGGCACCCTTCAGCCTTTCGACCATGCTGCGCCCCTCCTATGCTGGCGGTCTCATCCTTGCGGCAGCGCCGCCCGAAGATCAAGCGAGGCCCCTCATGTCCGACACCACCCCCCGCCTGCCGCCCAGCCTGTCCGATCTTGAAATCTTGGCGCGCGAAGCGCTCGGCACGATTCCGGCGGCGCTCGCCGGGCATGTCCGCGACGTCGTCATGCGCGTCGACGATTTCCCCGACGAGGAGGTCGAGGAGGAAATGGAGCTGGAGACGCCGTTCGACATTCTCGGCCTCTATCGCGGCGTGGCGCTCCCGAACAAGAGCACGGGTGCTTCCGCCGGCGATGTCGACATGATCTTCCTCTACCGCCGGCCGATCCTCGATTATTGGTGCGAGACCGGCGAAGACCTCTACGACATCGTGCGCCACGTCCTGATCCATGAGATCGGCCATCATTTCGGCTTCAGCGACGACGATATGGAGCGCCTCGAAGACGAGGAATGACAGCGCGGCGGGTCGCCTTCGGCGGCCTGACCGGCACTGGCAAGACGACCTTGGCCCGCGCGCTCGCGCGGTATTGGCACGCGGCATATCTGCGCATCGACACGATCGAGCAGGCATTGCGCGACTCCGGCATGCTGGCCGGCGCCGTGGGCATCGCCTTCAGGGCGGGTCGCGGCCGGTGGCGGCGGCAGGCACTTCCGGTGCGGGGTCGGGCCTCTGCGATTGGGCCGCCGCAACCGGCGGCGGGGCACGGCCGCAGATCGGGCAGTCCGTCGCCGCCGACGGGTCGCCATGCGGCGCGTAATCGCCGCCGTTCAGCCACGCCTCGCCCTGCCAGCGGTCCCAATCCGGATCGAGTTCGAGATCGCGGAAAAGCCTGGCGATCAGGATTTCGGCGGGCTTCGACGCCAGATCCCAGTAGATGTCGTCCTGGTCGAGGCGGAGCTTGAGCCGGCTCAGCAGATGCTCGCGCTCGCTTCGATCGCCGGCCTCGGCCTGGATCGCCTCCTTGACGACGCGGTTGACGGTTCGGCGCGTCGCGTTCCGGCGCTGGCGCTCGCCCTCGACCGCCTGCTCGGCGGCATCCTTGGCGGCGGCTTTGGCCCGCGCGGCAAAATCCTGGATCAGCTTGTCTTCGAGCATGTAGCACAAGCGCACGGCGCGCGCGACTCGGTCGAACGTCCGGCCAAGTTCGATTTGGCTCGCCCGCTCCGGCGGCGCTGCCGCCGCTTCAGTCGCGGCGCCGTCCGATTGCGGCTCGGCCGGCGGCGTTTGTGCCGGAGCCTCCTGCGCCTCGGCCTCGACCGCCTGAGCCTGGAACGCCTCATGCAGCCCCTCGGCGAAGGCCAAGCCGATCTCGGCCAGGCGCTTCAGCCCGAAGGAATATCGCGACAGCCGCTCGTCATCGGTCTCTCGCGAGCAGCGGGGACAGCGTGGCGGCTGAGTTGCGGTGGCTTTCGAAGGCGCACAAGTCATGGGTCGCATGTAGAACATAAAACATACGTACTGTCAATGGAATTTCGCCGGAACCCATCCGATTGCGGCCTATCCGGTGCGCAGATATGGTCTGGTCGTTCAACCAGGCGGAGCAGGCGGGATGCGCATCAGGCCGGCCGAGGCAAGCGAAACCGCCGTGCTGGCGCGGCTTTGGGATGACGGCTGGCAGGACGCGCATGCGGCGATCCTGCCGGCGGCCCTGGCGCGCGCCCGGACGCTCGAGAGCTTCGCGGAACGCATCGAGGCGTCGCTTGATGATGTGAGAACCACCGGGCCGATCGGCGCCCCGCTGGGGTTCACGATGCTGAAAGGCGATGAGCTCAATCAGCTTTACGTGTCGGCCAAGGCTTACGGCACTCGTGTCGCCGCTGCTCTGATCGCCGACGCGGAGGCGAGGCTATTGCACCGCGGCGTGGCGACGGCATGGCTCCACTGCGCAATCGGCAATCTGCGCGCCGCACGTTTCTACGAGAAATCCGGTTGGCGCCGGGCGGGGACCGTGGCTTGCCGCCTGGACACGGCTCAGGGGCCTTTCGATATCGATATCTGGCGCTATGAGAAACGCCTCGCATCCATAGATCGCGGCTGAGACCCTGGCGCCGATCGCACTTTGCCGCGCTTCCCCGGCAGCCCGGGATCCGCGCGGCCGCTACGGCAGGGCCGCAACGGCGTGATTTGTCGTCCTCGCCTGCCGATCGGGACGATCCTGTCCTGGACCGGGCGCCTCTGTCGGCCGGGCCGGACAGTTGTCCCGGCGCGCAGAGGCCTCAAGCTGGCAGCACGGAATGTCGACCGGCCCGAACTCGGCGAGGCGCGACAGCAGGGCCGCCGGGCTGATCGGCTTGGTCAGGTAGTCGTTCATGCCGGCCGCCAGGCACTCCTCCTTGGTGCCGACGACGGCATCGGCGGTGAGCGCGATCACCGGAACGGCACAATTCGGTGCCGGCAGCGCCCGGATCTGCCGGGTCGCCTGCGGCCCGTCAAGCACCGGCATATGCATGTCCATGAGCACGGCGTCATAGCTGGCGTCGCGCACTGCCGTGACCGCCAGCGCACCATTCGCCACGATGTCGACCCGATGGCCGGCCGATTGGAGTATCGCCCGTACCAACTTCTGATTGATCAGATTGTCTTCGGCCAGCAACACGCGCAACTGCCGGGCCGGGCGGGACGCAGCATCCGGCGCCGATGCCGCAGCCAGACGTGGCGAAGCGGGCGCCAGCGGCGTCTCGAACCAGAACTCGCTGCCGACGCCGGGCCGGCTGGTCACGCCGATCCGCCCGCCCATCAGCTCTATCAGCTGCCGCGAAATCGCCAGCCCCAAGCCGGAGCCGCCGAAGCGCCGCGTCACCGAATTGTCGGCCTGGGTGAATTTCTGGAACAGCTGCGCGCGGATCTCGTCGCTCATGCCGATCCCGGTATCCGCGACCTCGATCCGCATCAGCGGCGCGTCCGCCGGGCCGGTGGTCGTCGCCGTCACCGTGACACGGCCGGCTTCTGTGAATTTCACGGCGTTCGAGACCAGATTCAGCAGCACCTGCCGCAGCCGGGTCGGATCACCGCGGAACCGGCCGCGGCTCGCCGCATCGATGAAGGTGCCGACCGCGATCCCCTTTTCCGTCGCCTTCGGCGTCAGGATGCGGACCGCGCCGTCGATCATCTCGCCGAGGTCGAAATCGATCAGCTCTAGCTCGACCTTGCCGGCTTCGAGCTTGGAGATGTCGAGAATGTCGTTGAGGATCGCCATCAGCGAGTCGCCGCTGTCGCGCACCGCTTCGGCGTAGCTCCGCTGCTCGTCGTCCAGCCGGGTGCGCAGCAGCATCGCCGCCATGCCGATGATGCCGTTCATGGGCGTGCGGATCTCGTGGCTCATATTGGCCAGGAATTCCGACTTCACCCGGTTCGCCTGCTCCGCCGCCTCCTTGGTGCGCCGCTGCTCCTCTTCAGCCTGCTTTCGGGGGGTGATATCGTTCTGCCAGCTCAAGCTGCAATTTTCGCCATTCCATTCGATCAGCGACACAACGCTTTCGACCCAGATATACGAGCCATCCGCTCGGCGCATCCGGATTTCGTATTTGCTGCGCGGGGTCTTTCCGGCCAGACGCTCCTGCCGCAGCTGATTGACCATTTTCAGATCATCGGGATGGACAAATGCTCTGGCCACGAGCAATTCCTTGAGCGAGTCATAACCCAACAATCTAAGAAATGCGTTATTGTAGTATTTGAATTCGCCGCTGGCCGAAGTGACCGTGATACTGGGACCGGCGGCTTCGATAATTCGATTGAATTCGGCGGCCGAGCGGCGTGCGTCGGCCAGTTCATCGAGCAGCAAGGTCAGCGTCAGCGGGCCGGCACAGCGGCAGATCCGCAGGAGCCGTACCGACCGCCATTGCCGATCCGTTCCGCCGATCCGGAAACTCGGCGCGGGCAGCGCCACGTCCGGATCGAGCGGTCCCGACACCAGTGCAACGATCGGCTCGCGATCGGCCGGATGGATCAGATCGGCAAGAGCCGCTCCGCACGGCAGGTCGGCAGCGGCGCGCGCTCCGCGCTCGCCGACGCCCTCGGCATGCCGAAGCTGCCCAGCAGCATCGAATTGCAGCTCAAGATCGGAAACCGGTGCGGCCGTCTCACCCTGCTCGAAAACAATACACAAGGCCTTCCCCTCCGATACTCGCCAAGAGCACGAAACACCGGTCGGTTGCTACGGCAATACCCCTTTCAAATCCTCTGCCATGCCGGATGGCACCCTTGAAACCTCTATTTGCCAGCCACTTAACTCCCTGACCCAGATTGGCATGCCAGTGCTCACGAATCCCCTCATTTTTTTGTTGGCTAAAACCTGCTGATCGATTCTGGTACGCGCCAGGGCTGACATGATTTTTGGTGGTATTTTGGGCGACGCAGTTCGCGCGACAGTGCGGTCAGAA
>Ga0181519_10000361_pt1 | contig 42288 bp, 37 predicted proteins | sample PEATcosm2014_Bin_26_FD_121102 | JGI IMG/M metagenome (GOLD analysis project Ga0181519, IMG submission 121102) | Peatland microbial communities from MTU Mesocosm Facility, Houghton, MI, USA - PEATcosm2014_Bin02_10_metaG | ecosystem: Environmental > Terrestrial > Soil > Wetlands > Peat | place...
TAAATTGTCATACAAGGCTGACGCCGGTTGTCACTTTCTGACACTTTCGGGGGTTGGCCTTTGGTGTCAGCAACTGGACATTACTTTGGTGTTTTCCTGCAAGCACCTTATTTATCAACAGTTACCAAAGATTGGGTGGCGATGCTGATACATTGCCGGAAGGATGGCACGCCGTGTGCACTTAGGTTGGCCGAGTCTGTATCCAGGACCGAAACGAAATTCAAGAATCTGCACACTAACCAAAACGGAGAATTTTGACAATGCGTAAACAGAAGGGCTTCTCGCTGATTGAGCTTCTTATCGTTGTGGCGATCATCCTGATCATCGCCGCCATCGCCATCCCGAACTTGCTGCGCTCGCGCATCGCTGCCAATGAAGCATCGGCCGTGGGCTCGCTGCGTACCATCAACACCGCTGAAGTGACCTATGCCTCGACCTATCCGGCCGCTGGCTTCGCCAACAACCTGGCGACCCTTGGACCGGGCTCCACGGCCGGCAACACGACCGCTGCTTCGACCAATGCCGTCCTGCTGGACAGCGTTCTGGGTTGCAGCGCGGCCACCGCGAGCGGCGCCGCCTGCACGAAGAGCGGCTTCAGCTTCACTCTGAGCGGCCCGACGACGACGCCGATCAGCACCTACAATTCCAACGCGGGTCCGATCACTGTGAACCAGACCGGTACGCGCTTCTTCTACAGCGACGCGTCGGGCGTGATCCGCTACAACCTGACCGCGGCTGCCGCCTCGACGGACGCCCCGCTGCAGTAGTTTTTGAGCCAGGCGAAGGCCCGGGGAGGGTACAAGCCTGAAACAGAGGGGCTCCATGCAAGACGTGGGGCCCCTTTTCATGAACCTTAAAGCGCCGTCAGAGACCTCAGGCGCGTGTAGTAGATGGCAGTCTGCAACATGCGGTGAAACACCTGAAGTCAGAACGGCAGAAGACGCCCGGGGATCTAAGCGAGCGTCGCCGACCCAAGAGAGAGACAGAACCATGCGCAAACAAAACGGCTTTTCCCTGATTGAGCTATTGATTGTAGTGGCGATCATTCTGATCATCGCCGCCATCGCCATTCCCAACCTGCTGCGCTCGCGAATCGCCGCCAATGAAGCTTCGGCGGTGCGGACGGTGCGCGCGGTGGATACGGCGCAAGTGACCTACGCTTCGACCTATCCGGCCGCGGGCTATGCCACCAACCTGGCGACCCTGGGACCGGGCAGCAATGCCGGCAACACCTCGGCGACTTCGACCAACGCGGTGCTGCTGGATTCGGTTGTGGCCTGCGCCACGGCCACCACGAGCGGCAGCAGCTGCACCAAGAGCGGCTACATCATCACGCTCACGGGCGGCACGGCGGTGAACGGTACGGTTTATTCATACTCGGTCGCGGCCGATCCTGTGACATCGAACCAGACGGGTGTGCGGCATTTCTATAGCGCCACGCCGGGCTACATCCAATACAACCTTTCGAATCCCGCCACCTCGACGGACGCGCCTTTGCAGTAAGCGGACGGGTGGGCGGCGGGGTTCTTAACCCCATCAAATTATGGAGCATCGTTGAGAGCCATGAAAAAGCAGAACGGATTCTCACTCATCGAATTGCTGATTGTCGTTGCGATCATATTGATTATCGCCGCCATTGCCATTCCGAACCTGCTGCGCTCGCGAATCGCCGCCAATGAAGCATCGGCCGTTCGCTCGCTGCGCGCCGTAGATACCGCACAGGTCACCTACGCCTCCACCTACCCGTCCGCGGGCTATGCCACCAACCTGGCAACCCTGGGACCGGGCAGCAATGCCGGCAACACCTCGGCGACTTCGACCAACGCCGTACTGCTGGACAACATACTGGGCTGCGCGACGGCCACGGCCAGCGGCAGCAGCTGCACCAAGAGCGGCTACATCATCACGATGAGCGGCGGCACGGCCATCAACGGTGCGGTGTACACATACGCCATCAACGCCGACCCGGTTACACAGGACCAGACGGGCACCAGGCACTTTTACACCGGCACGCCGGGCTATATTCAATACAACCTGACGGCCGGAGCGACCTCGATGGACCAGCCATTGCAGTAAGCGCCGCGGAAGCAAACAGCTTGCAGGGGAGGCCTCGGCCTCCCCTGTTGCGTTGCCATACTGGATAACACGGGCTGCGTTTCCCGGTACGGAAGCCGCATGGGACTCGGCTATAATGCAGGCAAAACCAGAATGAGCAAGGCGACAATGGCTGCCATTGAAATCCTGGGACTGGAGAAGTCCTACACAACGGGGTTCTTCCACAACAAGCGGAAGCCTGGGCTGAAGCCGCTGACCCTGACGGTGGAAGAGGGCGAGGTCTTCGGCTATCTTGGCCCGAACGGCGCCGGCAAGACCACGACACTCAAGCTGCTGCTGGGGCTGGTCTTCCCTACCGCCGGGACGGCGCGCATGCTGGGCCGTCCGATTGACGACATTGAGATGAAGCGCTCGATCGGCTTTCTGCCCGAGCAGCCTTACTTCTACGACCACCTGACGGCACTGGAACTGCTGGACTACTACGCGCGGCTGAGCGGCGTAGACCCGCGCGAGCGCCGGGCCAAGGTGGAGCGCGCGCTGGGTCGCGTCGGCATGGGCGAGCACGGGCGCACGCAGCTGCGCAAGTGCAGCAAGGGAATGTTGCAACGCGTCGGCATCGCACAGGCCATCGTGCACGATCCACGGCTGATTCTGTTGGATGAGCCGATGAGCGGACTGGACCCGGTGGGACGGCGCGAGGTGCGCGACCTGGTGCAGGAGTTGCACGACGAGGGCAAGACCATTTTCTTTTCCACCCACATACTTGGCGACGCCGAGACCCTGTGCGACCGCGTGGCCGTGCTGAACAAGGGCGAGCTGCGCGGCGTGGGCATCGTGGACGACCTGGTGCGCGAGGTGAAGGGCGACGTCGAGGTGGTGTGGACGGGCGCTGGGGCCGTGGCGGCCATGGAGGCTCTTGGCGCGCGGACGAAGACGACGGGAGATGTGCTGCGCGCGGTGCTGCCGGAAGCGAAGCTTGAGCTGGCACTGGACGCATTGCGGCAGAACGGCGGACGGCTGACCAGCGTGACTCCGGTGCGCGCGACTTTGGAGGATTACTTCCTGGCGCGGATTGGGGATCAAAGTAATTCGGTGAATACTCCGGAGGTGCGGGCATGATCGGACGCCTGTGGGCAATCGCCTTTAACACCTTCCGCGAGGCCGTGCGCGACCGCGTGCTGTACAACCTGATCCTGTTCGCGCTGCTGATTGTGGGCGCCAGCGTGCTGTTCGGGCAGATCTCACTGGACATCAATCGCATTGTGTTGATCAACCTGGGGCTGACGGCCATCAGCTTGTTCGGCATCATCATCGCCATCTTTATCGGCATCGGGCTGGTGAGCAAGGAGATTGAGAAGAAGACTCTGTACACGGTACTGGCGGCACGCCCGGTGCGGCGCTGGGAGTTCATCGTGGGCAAGTTCCTGGGCCTGGTGATGACCCTGACGGTGAACGCCGGACTGATGAGCGTGGGCTTCTTTGGCGCCGTGCTGTACGTCTCGCATGGGCTGGGGAGGGTGGACCTTCCGCTGGTGACGGCCATCTACTTCATCCTGCTGCAGTTTGTGCTGATCACGGCGCTGGCGCTGCTGTTCAGCACGTTCTCGACACCGATTTTTTCGTCCATCTTCGCCTTCGCCATTTTTGCCGTGGGCACCTTCGCCGAAGACCTGCGGGGCTTTGCCCAGATGGCCGAGGGCGTAACGCGCGGGGCGATGACCTTTGTGTCCTATCTTGTGCCGAACTTTGCGGCTCTGAACGTAATCAGCCAGGTGGCGCATGACACTCCGGTGGAGCCGCGGCTGGTGCTGCTGAACACGGCCTACGTCATTGTGTATGCCGGGGCCGTGCTGGTGGCGGCGGTGTGGATCTTTGAGCGCCGCAATTTGAAGTAGGCGAGGAATGGCGCGAGTTGGCTCACGAATCTTGGTTCACGAGTGACGCAGTGCGAGTTTTGAAACTCCGATGATGACACACGGACTCAAGGTGCAATCCGTCTACGCCCTGCTGGTGGCCCTGCTGCTGGCCATGAGCGCCCTGCTGGTGAAGCAGGTGGACCAGGTGCGCGCGGACGAACCCTTGCAGGAGGTGCTCTACATTCCGTCGCCCAAGGTGGTGGAGCGGCTGAGCCTGGGCTACAAGGGACTGCTGGCGGACATCTACTGGACGCGGCTGGTGCAATATTTCGGTAGCAAGCACCGGGCGAAGAGTCGGCAGTATCTGATCCTGGAACCCTTGCTCGACATGACGACCACGCTCGATCCGAAGCTGCTGCCGGCCTACGAATTCGGCTCAGTGTTTTTGGCGCAGAAGCCTCCGGAGGGAGCGGGCGACCCGGCGGCGGCGGCGCGCATTGTGGAGAAAGGCATACGGGAAAACCCCGGGGCGTGGCGGCTGTATTACCAGCTCGGCTTCATCTACTGGCTGGAGATGAAGCAGCCGGCGAAGGCAGCGGATGCCTTCGAGCGCGGCTCGCATGTGCCCGGGGCGCATCCGTGGATGAAGGTGATGGCCGCGGCACTGGCGGCGCACGCCGGTGAGACCGAGACGGCCACTTACATGTGGACGAACATTCTGAACTCCACCGAAGACCCGCAACTGAGGGCCAACGCCAACCGCCGGCTGCTGTGCCTGAGGGTGGACAAGGAAGTCAGCATCCTTGAGGAGCGCGCCGGGATTTACGCGCAGCAGAGTGGACGCCCGGCCAATAACTGGCAGGAGCTGGTGTCCGCCGGAATGCTGCGGAGAGTGCCGCTGGACCCCGATGGGCGCCCCTACCAGTTACGCGCGGGCAAGGTGTACGTCGAAGACATGGAGCCCTTCCCGTTCATCACGCGCGGAGTGCCTCCGGGGCAGGAGATCAACAACATGCCGGGCGACCGCGGATTCAAGGTGGTTCCCAAGCTATGAGGTTTCAAGCCGAACGCTGTTCGGTTTCTTACAGAATGCTGTGCAGAAGAAAGCTGTGAACCGTAAGTTATGAGTAAACCGATCTTCTCCCTGGTATGGATGGCCGCGGCCCTGATGCTGGTGGCCACGGCGCCGGATGCGCAGGCGCAATCCCAGGCCCAAGGCAACTCCCAAACGCAATTCAAGTCCAACGACGCGCGCCAAATGGCGGCGCGGGTGGATGCCCGCTACAACTCGATCAAGACTCTGCAGGCTGACTTTACCGAGACATACTCCGGCGGCGGCGCACGGCGCACGGAGAGCGGCACGCTGCTGCTGAAAAAGCCCGGCAGGATGCGCTGGGAGTACACGAGTCCGCGGCGCAAGCTGTTTATCACCGATGGCGCGACGGCCTGGTTTTACGTTCCCGGAGAAGCGCAGGCGCGGCGCACGGCCTTGAAGAGCCTGGACGATCTGCGCTCTCCGCTGCGGCTGCTGCTGGGACACAGCCATCTGGAGAAGGAACTGAAGGGGCTGTCGCTGGCTCCCGATGTGAGGCCGGCGACGCCGGGCGGCGTGGTGCTGCGTGGGATTCCCGTGGGCCTGGAAGACCGGGTGAGCCAGGTGCTTTTGGAGTGCGATGGCGATGGCTGGGTGCGGCGGCTGGTGATGGACGAGCTGGACGGCAGCACGACGGAGTTCCGCTTCAGTGGAGAGAAGGAAAATCTGCCGCTGGGCGATGCTAGCTTCCGCTTTACTCCACCGGCCGGGGTCGAGGTGTTGCAGGGCGGAGCATTAACTCCATAGGCGTGACTCCGTAGGCTCGACTCAGGGTGCGGCAAGCCGTGGGCGGGACGGTGGCTGGGCCGGGTTTCGAAGGCGATAGATGGGTGCTGCGCGGTTTGTGAGATTAGGATAAAAAGCCCGTCGGCGGGCGGCAATCCCAAGGCTTTCAAGATGTTACACTGGGTCGGTGCGGCGGGCGTCACCGCCGCGGTCGGGGGCGCATGGCCGAGTTCGTAATACGCGCGGCGGACGAGCGGGGCACTCTGGTCGAGAAGATCGAGAGCGGCTTTTCCGCCACGGAAATCCGCGACCGTTACCAGTCGGCCGGCTTCCTGGTGTACTCGGTCAAAAACCGCGGGCTGTTCAGCGGCGGCGAGCTCAGGCTGCCCAAGCGGCGCAAGGTAACGCTGGAGCAGTTTGTCATCTTCAACCAGCAGTTTTTGACCCTGGTGCGCGCCGGATTGCCGATTGTGCAGGCCCTGGAGCTTTTGGCCAAGCGGCAACGCAATCAATACTTCAAAATGCTGCTGGAGGACGTGCGCGACCGCACCAAGGGCGGCGAACTGATCAGCGACGCCTTTGAGGCGCAGGGAGCCTTCCCGAAGATCTATTCCACCACGCTGATGGCTGGCGAAAAGAGCGGCAACCTGGACGAGGTGCTCTCACGCTATGTCAGCTTCCAGAGGCTCTCGCTGAGCTTCCGCAAGAAGCTGATTTCGTCTCTGATTTACCCGGCGATTTTGATTGTGGGCGTGATCGGCCTGATCACCTGCCTGGTCACGTTCGTCATTCCGAAGTTTGCGCAACTGTTCAACGACCTGGGCCAGAAGCTGCCGGCGATGACCGAGTTCACCATCAACGTGGCGACGGCGGCCAAGCATTACCTGCTGCTGGTGGCGCTGGTGCTGGTGGGCGTTTTTTTCGCGACGCGGGCATGGTCGCGCACGGCGAGCGGCGCGGAGACCCTGGACCGGATTAAACTGAATCTACCGCTGGTGGGCAGCATTTGGCAGCGCTACCAGATTGCGATGTTTTCGCGCATGATGTCCACGCTGTTGAGCGGCGGTTTGCCGCTGGTGAGCGGACTGGAGACGGCGGGGCAGTCCATGTCCAGCCGGCTGATTGTGAACGGCATAAAAGAGGCCGCGCGGAAGGTGCGGGAAGGTCAGCCACTGTCGCACAGTTTGGAGCAGACGGGCGTCTTTCCGGAGCTGGCGGTGGAGATGATCGAAGTGGGCGAGGCCACCGGCGCCCTGCCGACGATGCTGAATTCGGTGGCGGAGTTTTACGAAGAGGATGTGCAGTCGGCGCTTTCGGCGGCGATGAGCCTGATTGAGCCTCTACTGCTGGTGTTTATGGGCGTGGTGGTGGGCTTCATCCTGATTTCGCTGTACCTGCCGATCTTCAGCTTTACGGCCGGCTAAGCGCGCAAAGTACAGAACGGCAGTGCGAGGGTTATGACACAACCGATATTCGTGGAAGCCATTCCGGACGCCAACGACGAGCAGAAACGCGCGCAGGAACTGGCGCGCCGCTACCGCTGCGAGTACGTCCAGCTGAAGGGCTTCCGGGTGCAGCACGAGCTCTTCCGCAAGGTTCCGGTGGAGCTGATGTTCCGCTTCAACTTCGTTCCGCTGGAGGAGTTGGAGGACGGCAGCCTGGCGATTGCCATCAGCGACCCCAGCCAGCTGAACGTGATTGACGAGATCCGCCTGCTGCTGAACCGGCGGGTGCTGCCCAAGGTGGCCACGCTCGCCGAAATCACAGACATTCTGAAGAAGACCGAGCAGTCGCAGCGCGTGCTGGACGAGGCTGGTGAGACATTTACGCTGGACGTGGTGCACGACGACGACGCGGGCAGCGACGAGACCATCTCGATTGAAAAGCTGACGGCGGAGAACGACACCAGTCCCATCATCCGCCTGGTGGATACCACCATCTTCAGCGCCTTGCAGCGCCGCGCCAGTGATATTCACATGGAGACCCGCGACGACTCGGTGGTGATCAAGTACCGCATTGACGGCGTGCTGCAGGAGGCGATGAAGCCGATCGCGCGCGAGCATCACTCCACCATCATCAGCCGCATCAAGGTGATGAGCGAACTGGACATTGCCGAACGCCGTGTGCCGCAGGACGGACGCTTCCGGGTGCGCTACAACGGCCGCTTCATTGACTTCCGCGTCTCCATCATGCCCAGCATTCACGGCGAGGACGCCGTGCTGCGCGTGCTGGACAAGGAGAGCATGAGCGAGCAGTTCCACAAGCTGACGCTCGACGTGGTGGGCTTTGCCGAAGACGACCTCAAGAAATTCCGCCAGTACATTGCCGAACCTTACGGCATGGTGCTGGTGACGGGACCGACGGGCAGCGGCAAGACGACGACGCTGTACGCCGCGCTGAACGAGATCAAGAGCGACGAAGACAAGATCATCACCATTGAAGACCCGGTGGAGTACCAGTTGCGCGGCATCACGCAGATTCCGGTGAACGAGAAGAAGGGGCTGACCTTCGCCCGCGGACTGCGCAGCATCCTGCGCCACGATCCGGACAAGATCATGGTGGGCGAAATCCGCGACCAGGAGACGGCGCAGATCGCCATCAACTCGGCGCTGACCGGACACCTGGTGTTCACCACCGTGCACGCCAACAACGTGGTGGACGTGATCGGCCGCTTCTTGAACATGGGCGTGGAGCCCTACAATTTTGTGTCGTCGCTGAACTGCATCCTAGCGCAGCGGCTGGTGCGCCTCATCTGCAAGCACTGCAAGCGCGAGATCAAGTACACGGACGCGCCACTGGCCGACTTCGGGCTGAACCCCACCGAGTGGAAGGACGTTCCCTTCTACGAAGGGCCGGGCTGCATGGAATGCGCCGGCACGGGCTTCCACGGACGCACGGCGATCCACGAGCTGCTGGACCTGACCGACCGCATCCGCGAGCTGATCCTGGAACGGCGGCCGAGTTCGGAGATTCGGCGGGCGGCGCGCGACGAGGGCATGCACTTTTTGCGTGAGTCGGCGCTGGCCAAAGTGCGCTCCGGCATCACGACGCTGAAAGAGATCAACAAAGTCACATTCATCGAGTCCACACGCTGATGCGCGAAAAGAAGAGCACCATCCGCCTGCCTCACATCGCCTGCGAGATTACCGCGCGCGGAGTGGCCGTGCTGCGCCGCGAAGGGACGGGCGGCATCAGTGCCAGCCATGCGCGGGCGCTGCCGGCCGGAGCGCTGACGCCGGCCCTGGGAGCTGCCAACGTGGTGAACCCGGCCGCCCTGGGCGAGGCCCTGGCACAGGCGTTGCTGGCCACGGGCGCCAAGGGCCAGAACGTGATTGCCGTGCTGCCGGATTCGGCCGCGAGGGTGACGATTCTGGACTTCGATTCCCTGCCCGATCGCCGCGGCGAGGCCGAGGCTGCGGTGCGCTTCCGGCTGCGCAAGTCTCTGCCATTTGACGTGGAGAAGGCTTCGGTGAGTTTTGATGTGCAGCACACGCCGCAGGGCTTGCGCGTGGTTGCAGCCGTCATTCCGCATACCACGCTGGCCGAGTATGAGAAGGCGCTACGCGACGCGGGCTGCGAGCCCGGAGTGGTTCTGCCCTCCAGCCTGGCGGCGCTTTCCGCCGTGCCGGAGGCGGGCGCCAGCCTGATGCTGAAGCTGGCCGAGGACGCGACGACCGTGGCGGTGGTGCAGGACGGCCAACTGCTGCTGCTGCGCACATTGGAAGGCTATGGCGATGCCGTGCCAACCGCCGAGCGCATGGCCGATGATGTCTATCCATCTCTGGTGTATTTTCAGGATCATCACGGGGCGAGCGTGGAGCGTTTGCTGCTGAGCGGCGCCGGAGTGGCCGCGCTGGCCGCGCCGCTGGAGGCGCAAGCCGGTCTTCCGGTGCGCGAGCTGATTGCCGGCGGAGTGGATGCCGGCATTGCCACCGAGTTTGCAGGGGCGGCGGCGATGCTGCTCGAGGAACGAGGACGATGACAGTGCAACTGAACATCAACCTAGCCTCCAAGCCCTACGTGGACGTGCGCAGCGTGCTGCTGCGCTGGGGCACCTGGGTTCTGCTCCTGGCGGTGTGCACCGTGGCGCTGGTCTCCATGGCCGTCTCCGGCTGGCGGCAGACGCGCGCTGTGCAGGCCCAGTCCGCACAGGTGCAGAGCGAGATCAACGCGCTGGACCGGGAGCGCAGCGAGGCGCAGCAGATTCTGGACGCGCCGGACAACAGCATGGTCGAGTCGCGCTCGAAGTTCTTCAACCGGATGATCGCGCGCAAGACCTTCAGCTGGACGCGGGTCTTCATGCAGATGGAGCAGATCATGCCGGCAAACCTGCACGTTGCCAGCATCGCCCCAGAACTGCATTCGGCCGATAACTCGGTGACCGTGCACCTGACCGTGGCGGGCACCAGCCGCGATGCGGCCGTGGAACTGGTGAAGCGGCTGGAACAGTCGCCGGCCTTTCACGACGCGCGCATCGTGGAGGAAACCGAGATTCACGAAAAAGAGAGTGTGGACACGGTACGCTTCCAGTTGACGGCCACTTACGTTCCCATCAAGGTGCACCTGGCCGAGCCCGGCAACGCGTCGGCGGCCAAGGGAGGCGCGCGATGATTGGCGAACTGCGCGACCTGCGCACCCAGTTGCTGATTGTGGCAGGCGTCCTGCTGCTGGCCGATGTGGCCGCGGTGGGCGTGCTGGTTTCTCCGCTGGCCGCGGGACGGGCCGAGCAGCAGAAACACTACGAGGCTCTGCGGCTGGAAAAGATGGAGAAGATGAAGGCGGCGGCACCGGCCCGGGGCATCCACGAAAAGATTGACGCGGCACGACGGCAGGAGGCTGCGTTCCTGGACGAGCGACTGACCAAGCGCTACTCGGCCATGTCTGAGGAGATTTCGCACACGGCGCACGAGGCCGGAGTCGAAGTGAGTCGCGTGCATTATGACGACAGCCTGTCGCAGCGCGACCTGCCTGCCGGATTCCAGCCGCTTAACATCACCATCCAGGTGAAGGGCAGCTACGAGCAGAACATCCGCTTCCTGAACGCCATGGAGCGGCAGAAGATGATGCTGCTGGTGGACGGCGTGAGCTTCAGCGGCCTGAAGGACGGCGAGCTGAGCCTGGCAGTGAAACTCTCCACCTTCCTCAGGAGCGACCAATGACCGCACCTGTAGCGAGCAAGGGCAAGCTCTACGTGGCGATTGCGCTGGGCGTGGTGGCCGTGCTGACCATCGTGTGGCAGTTCCACTCTGCGCCCGCGCCGGTGGTTGTGGCCACGGCGGAGCGCAAGCGTGCCGAGGCCGTACCCGCCGACGAACTCGACCCGCGCCTGCACCTGGACCTTCTTGTGGCCAGCGAAGGTGTGCGCTACCAGGGGGCGGGACGCAACATCTTCCATGCCACCAACGAACCGATGGCGATTGAGAAGGTGGTCATCTCTCCGTTGAAGCGCCAGCAACTGGCGCAGCAGCAGCAACAGGAGGCCGCGGTCCGGGCCATTCCGGTGGCGCCGCCGATTCCTCTCAAGTTCTTCGGCGTGAGCAACGCGAAGGGCGAAGCGCCGCGCGGCTTCTTCAGCCAGGGCGATGACGTGTGGATTGCCCACGACGGTGACGTGGTGAACCGGCACTATCGCATCGTGCGCATCAACCCGCACAACGCCGAGGTGGAAGACCTTCTGACCAGCCACCAGGAACAGATTCCGCTGGCACAGGGCCTGGAGCGATGATCCGGCTGCGGCACCCGCGAAGGGCTGTACGGGGCCGCGAGTGTGGCTACATGCTGCTGATCCTGATGATGGCCGTGGCCATTATCACCATCACCATGCTGAGCGTGGCCTACAACTTCAAGCGCATGGTGCAGCGCGACCGCGAGGTGGAGATGATCCACCGCGGCGAGCAGTACGAGCGCGCGGTACGCCTCTACTACCGCAAGATCGGCCACTATCCCTCCTCCATCCAGCAGCTGGAAAGCACCAACAAGCTTCGCTTCCTGCGCAAGCGCTACAAGGACCCCATGGCGCCGGACGGCGAATGGAAGCTGGTGCACCTGGCCGACCTGTTGAACCTGAACGGCTCCAGTTTGGCGAAGACTGCGGCGGCGGCGGCCTCGCAGGCCGACGCCAAGAACGGCACGGGCGGCGCGAGCGGCACGGATAGCTCGCTCACGGGCGGCGACAGTGGAGGTTCGGGCACAGGCGGAACGGGCTCCGGAGGCAGCTCGGGTGGCAGCAATTCGGGTGGTGGCAGCGGCCTCACGGGCAGCGGGAGTACTTCTGGTTCCGGCGGAACAACACCCAGTGGCTCGGGAGGAACATCCGGCAGCGCCTTCGGTAATTCCTCGGGCAGCGCGTTCGGCAGTTCCTCTGGAAGCGCGTTTGGCAGCTCGTCGGGAAGTTCTTCCGGCAGCGCCTTTGGCAGCTCCGGCAGCACCACGTCGCTGGGCGGCTCCAACAACCTGGCCAACGGCCAGACGCTGGGCGGAGACATTTACGGAGTGGTCAGCAAGTCGCGCAAGGCGGGAATGCACTCCTTCGGCAACAAGAGCCGGTACAGCGAGTGGTTCTTCATCTACGACCCGACCTTCGACCGCGGACAGATGCTGGTAGGCCCGTTCAATCCGCAGATGTTCTTTGGCCAGTACGCCGGCGGCGGCACGAGCGGAAGCGGCTCAACCGGCACCACGGGCAGCGGCAGCAATACGAGTGGGCAGAACAACGGTAGCGCCTTTGGCAGCGGCAGCGGCAGTGCCTTCGGCAACGGCTCGAATAACGGAACGGGCAGCGGCAGCAACAGCGGAAGCAACAGCGGGTCGAATAGTGGTTCGAACAACGGCAGCGGCACGGGCACGAATAACCCCACCACCACGACGAATCCCTAGCGGCGGCGACATCCAGGCATAACAAAAGCCCCGCGCAAAGGCGGGGCTTTTCCGTGCAAAATTGTTGGTTCGCGCGAAATTCTTGTTACACGCTGAAGGAGGAGCCGCAGCCGCAGGTGCTCTTCACGTTCGGATTTTCGAACTTGAAGCCCGCGCCCTCGAGCGTTTCCACGTAATCCACGCTCGCGCCATCCAGGTACATCAGCGATGTGGCGTCAATGTAGACCTTCAGGCCGTCGTACTCGAAGGTCTTGTCCATGGCTCCGGCGCTGGTTTCAAACTGCATGCTGTAGGAGAAGCCGGAGCAACCGCCACCGACGACGCCCACGCGGAGGCCGCTGGGAACCGGGGTCTGCTGCGCCATGATCTCCTTGACCTTGGCAATGGCCGAAGGGGTTAAGTTGAGCGGAGCACTCTTGACTGCGGGGGTGGAAGTGGTTGTGGACATTTTCGCGTGATCTCCTTGGAACCTGTGCCGATTATAGCAAATCCCGAGGTGTGCGTCACATACCCATGTGATGCACAACCGGGGGCGGCTGTGGGGCTAATTGATTCGATGAGATTGCCGCCGAAGGGGTTGCAAAAACCCATCAGTCGCGGGAATAAGGTTCAAATACCAGTGGGTTGGGGCGCTTGGCGTTGCCCACACGGACCACGCGTTTGCCCTCCAGGAAACCGATTAGAGACTCCTGCAACAGCTCTCCGCGCCAGCCGATAAGGGCGTGAGGCTGGGGATTGTCGGTGGGGTTGAGGAACCAGCGCACGATCTCCTGCAAATCGCTGGTGGTGGCCAGCAGAGCGGTGTCCACGTCGCTTTCCGCAGCCAGGTTGCCGGCGGCCACAGAAAGCAGCTTGGTGAGCACGGCCACCTGCGGCGGATCCTCGCGGCGCTCGTTGGTGGGCAGTTCGGCTTCCGGCAACTTCTGCGCCAGGGAAACAGCCTCCAGAATGTCTTTTTCGGCTTTGCGCAGGCCTCGGCTATCGAGTCCGCGAATGCTGAACAGGTCTTCGCCGGTGGCCGGAGCGCGGCGCGCCACCTCGATCAACATGCTGTCACCCAGTACGCGGCTGGCAGGAACATTGAGCGCGTGGGCCTGGCGGTCTCGCCAGCGCCACACCTCGCGGAGGCCGGCAAGTTGGCGGCGGTTGAGCCGCGCACTGCCACTGACGCGCCAGCGCTCATCGTCACGCGTGACCAGTTCGACCAGCGAGGCGCACTCACCGCGCACCCACTCGGTACGGTTGAGCTTGGCGGCCTTGGCCAGCAGCTTTTCGCGCATTGGCAGCAGGTAGCGCACATCGTCGGCAGCGTAATCGAGCTGCACGGGACGCAGGGGACGCTTGCGCCAGTCGGTAAAGCTCTCTCCGCCGTTGACGCGGGCGTTGAGCACGCGATGGCAGAGATTGGTGTGGGAGAGCGGGTAGCCGAAACCGAGCAGTCCGGCGGCCACCTGCAAATCCAGCACGCAACTGGGAGCGGCGTCGGCGCCCTTCTGGCAGAACTTGATCTCCTGACGCGCGGCCACCGTGACCAGTTCGCGGCCGGGCGCGGCAAGGATCGCCCACATGGCCTTCAGGTCGGGCAGGGCCAGCGGGTCCACGATGTAAATCTGGTCGGGAGTGGAGAGCTGCACCAGGCAAAGCTCAGGCTCGTAGCGGCCCTCGGAGATGAACTCCGTGTCCAGCCCGATGACGGGCTGAAGGGCGAGGTCCTGCTGAAGCTCGGCGAGCTTCTGCAGGTCGTCCACATAGATAGTTGTTGTCAGGGTCGTCACTACAGTAAGGATTCCGTCTCACATTCTAGCAGGAAGTGCGCGCACTTCGAGCAGGAATTTCGAGACGCACTCCAGCCAGTAAACATGCACTTCTGGCGCTTACGTCTCAAGTTGAGCCGGATTCCTTACACACCGGAACTCTAAACTCTGACGCTGGTGACCTGGCGCACCGACGGCGAGGCTCGCAGTCCGGCCAGCACTTCCGCCGAGACCACGCCATCCACTTCGACGATGGCCAGCGCATCATGGCCTTCCCTGCCCAGGGAGAGGCGCGCAATGTTGATTCCATGGGCGCCCAGGTGCGTGCCGATGGCTCCCACCACGCCGGGGGCGTCGAGATTGGCCACCACCACAAAGTCGCCCTCAAGGCGCGATTCGATCTCAATGCCGTTGAGCTGCACCAGTCGGGGCGAGGTGCCATGCACCAGGGTTCCACTGCACTCCACCGCGCCAGTGGGACCGGTGAGTTGCAGATGCAACTTACTGACGCGCGCGTTGGGCTCCGTGTGCGAGGAGCGCACCACCACGCCATGCTCCTCGGCGGCGGACTGCGCGTTGATGAGGTTGGCCTGCGAGTCGCTATCGGCATCAGCCGATAAAATGGCGGCAACGGCGGAGGCGCGGATGAGATCGGTCTTCCACTGGCCGACTTCGCCCTCGTAACGCACCTCGATTTCACTGAGGTTCGAGCTGAAGAGCTGCGCGGCGAAGCGGCCCAGGCGCGCGGCCAGGTCCATGTAAGGAGAAATCTGTTTGTACTCGACGTCGGTGAGCGAGGGCAGATTGACGGCGTTCTGCGCGATGCCACGGACGAGATAATCGCGTACCTGGCGGGCGATCTGAATGCCGACAGCCTCCTGTCCCTCTTTGGTGGAAGCTCCGAGGTGCGGCGTGGCTAGAAGGTTCGGAGCCTCCAAGAGCGCAGAGTTGTGCGTCGGCTCCTCGCAGAAAACATCGAGCGCGGCTCCGCCAAGATGACCGGAGCGCAGAGCGGCCTCGACCGCGGCTTCGTCCACCAGTTCGCCGCGGGCGCAGTTGAGCAGGCGCGCACCGGCTTTCATCTTCGCCAAGGTCGCGGCGTTGATCAGTCCCGCCGTCTGATGCGTGAGCGCCAGGTGCAGCGATAGATAGTCGGCGCGGGCAAAGACCTCGTCGGCCGGAATGAGTTCGATGCCGAGCTCCTTGGCGCGCGCCGGGGCAAGATACGGATCGCTGCCGACCACCTTCATGCCGAAGACCTGGGCGCGGCGAGCGACTTCGGTGCCGATGCGGCCGACTCCCAGGATACCGAGGGTTTTGCCTGCCAGTTCTGTGCCCTGCAAACTTTTCTTCTCCCACTTGCCGGCCCGCGTGGTGTGGTCGGCCTTCGGGATGTGGCGGGCCATGCAGAGCATGAGTCCCAGGGCGAGTTCGGCGACGGCAGTGGAGCTGGCGCCAGGGGCGTTCATCACCACAATGCCGCGGCGCGTCGCGGTTTCGACGTCAATGTTGTCCACACCCACTCCGGCGCGGCCAATCACGCGCAACTCAGGCGCAAGGTCAATGAGCGCGGCATCGGCCTGCACGGCCGAGCGCACGATGAGCGCATCCGCCCCTTGCACGGCCTTGGCCGGCGCGGCGGCAAACTCCTCGGGAGTAACCAGAGTGCAGCCGGGCACGGCCTGCAAGAGCTCCATGGCGGCTGCGGCGATCTTTTCGGCGACGACGATCTTCACTATTTCACTCCCGCGTTGCGCGCGTCGGCGTAAACCTGCTGGGCGATGCGTACGGCGTCTCCGTACTGGAAGCTGCCGGGCTTGAGTTGCGCGACAACCTGCTCGAGTCCGGCGAGGATGGCGACACAGTCGAGGTAGTCAAGGTAACCGATGTGCGCGATGCGAACGATCTGGCCCTTCATCTCACCCTGACCGTCGCTTAGAACTCCGGCGAACTCTTTTTTGAAGCCCTTGACGATGTCGGTGGAGCTGACACCCGCAGGCGCTTTGAGGGCCGTGGCAGCCGCGGAAGGCGATTTGGCGAATAGCTCCAGCCCGAGGGCTTTGGCGGCCTTGCGAGTGGCCAAGGCGGTGAGTTCGGCGTTGGCGATCAGAAGATCGCGGCCTTTGGCCAGGTCGCCTTCGCCCTGCTGCTCAAGATAGTCGAGCGCGGCACCCATGGCGGCGATCAGCGCGACGGACGGCGTGTAGGCGCTCTCACCCTTGGCGGCGTTCTTGCGCTCCTTACGCAGGTCGAAGTAGTAGCGCGCCTGCTTGCTGGTCTCCATGCGCGCCCAGGCTTTTTCGCTGGCGGCCAAATACGCCAGGCCGGGAGGAATCATCAAAGCCTTCTGCGAGCCGCCGATGATGACGTCAATGCCGTCACCATCCACGTCAAAGTTTGTGGTGCCGAGTCCGGTGATGGCATCCACCACGAGCAGCGCGTCGCTTCCCTTCACCAGGCGGGCGAGTCCGGCAACGTCGTGGCGCACGCCGGTCGAGGTCTCGGTGGCCTGCACGAAGACGGCCTTCACGTCCGGCGTCAAAAGGGCCTTCACCTCATCGAGCGGAAAGGTTTCTCCGTAGGGCTTGGTGAGCACAACGGCCTCGCAGCCGAAGGTCCTGGCCAGGGCCACCCAACGCTCGCCGAACTTGCCGGCGCTGAGCACCAGAACCTTGTCGCCGGGGCTGGTCAGGTTGGTCACCGCTGCTTCCATGGCGCCGGTACCACTACAGGCCAGCACAACTACGTCATTTTTTGTGCCGATAAACGTCTTGAGCTGGGCCAGCACCTTGAGGAAGAGGGCGCGGAACTCCGGCGTGCGGTGATGCAGGTCGGCGGCAGCCATGGCAAACTGGGCGGCGGGCAGCAAAGGAGTTGGGCCGGGAGTAAAAAGACGCGTTTTGCGGAACATGATTTCGTCCTCCTGAGACAGATGGTGCGGCAGACCGCGGTTTGTGGGCGGAAACGGGTGCGGAAAAGCTTGCTCCGGATTCTAGCAAAGTGCTATTCCTCAATGGAACCTCCAATTCTTCGCCTGATTCCATAGTCCAGGTTCCGTGAGGAAAGCCGCAGAGATGAACAAGACCATTGTGATCACCCTGTTGGCCCGGCAATGGGAACAGCCCCGCGTGGATGCCTTCTGGCACTCCGTGCGGCAGGCCGGCATGACGGTTGAGCCCGGCGAGGCTGGGCCGCTGCCCGGCACCGAGCTGACCATGCAGCGCGCGCGGGCCACGGGCGAGCCCAGCCCCGAGGCGCGGGCCACCCTACGCCTGGCCGCGGAGCACGATGGCCTGGACCTGTTTGCCGAGAGCGAAGAACTCTTCCAAACGCCGCGGCGGTTGTTCGCCTTTGACATGGACTCGACGTTGATCCAGGCCGAGGTGATTGACGAGCTGGCCGCGCTGGCCGGAGTGAAGCCGGAGGTGTCGGCCATAACGGAGTCGGCAATGCGCGGCGAAATTGACTTCCCCACCAGCCTGACCCGGCGAGTGAGCCTGCTTAGGGGGATTCCGGCGGAAAAGCTGGACGCGTTGCGGCAGACGATCCGGCTGGGCGACGGGCTGGAAGGGCTGATGGCGGGGCTGAAGGCCGCCGGATGCCGCACGGCCATCCTCAGTGGCGGATTCACCTTCTTCGGCAGCTATCTGCAAGAGCGGCTAGGCTTTGACCACCTTTGCGCCAATCAGTTGGAGATTGCAGGAGGCGTACTGACCGGGCGGCTGGCGTCGGAGATCGTAGACGGCGCGCGCAAGGCCAAGGAACTAAAGGACTTCGCCGCGCGCGTGGGGATTCCGCTGACGGAGGCCGTGGCCGTTGGCGATGGCGCTAACGATTTGCCCATGCTGGCCGTGGCGGGTACCGGAGTGGCGTTCCACGCCAAACCCGTGGTGCGGGCTTCGGCCGGCTTCCGGCTGCAACACTGCGGGCTGGATGGGCTTCTGCACTTCCTAAATCGGTAGCGTCGCTGGAAGCGTCAGAATTTATGCTCGCCAACTCTTCGTATCTGCTTCATTTGTCAACTTCTAAAACCATCGTAACTTTACTTTTTGCAGGACTTAACTCCACAATGGAATCTGATTTTTATGGCGGCCACAAGCTGGCCGCGCGCATGGCATTTTTCGTTGATTAGGGCCTCTTTAGTGACCCCGGGCTGGTGAAGTTGCAGTTTTCCGTTTCCAAGGTGAGCAAGGCTAGTTCCGCAGCCGGATTTAGTGCCCCTCGAAAGGCAGGGGCAGAGCGCGGCTTCAGCCTGCTGGAACTGGCGGTCGTCGTCAGTATTGCCATGATTCTGATGGCGGTCGCGGTGATGGGGTTCCAGAGTTCGAGGGCCAGCTACCGGGTGCAGAACGATGCCCGCAACCTGGCCAGCCTGATCAACGCCGCCCGCATGAAGGCCGCTTCCAACTTCAGCCGCGTGGTGGTGTACTGCGACGCAAGTGTGACGCCGACGCCATGCAAGCTGGCCTACTTCACATTTGATTCCCCCACGACGGCCAGCAGCGTAAAGCAGGACCTGGCGATGTACTTTTCTCCGGGCGTCAGCCTGGGGTACCCGAGCGGCGCCACCTACGGCGCCGGAGTGCAGAGCGCGACCACTCCCCTGATGACCAGCGGCACAGCGAATTGCGGCAGCGTGGGCGTGGCTTCGCCCTACTGCATGATCGTCAACAGCCGCGGATTGCCCGCGAGTTCCTACTCCGCCGCATACAGTTCGGCGACGGCGGCGCCATCCTACGTCTTCTACCTGGTGGACACCAGCGGCAACGCGATGGCCGTGGGAATGGACTTTGCCGGCAACGCAACGGTGTATCGCTACACGGCTCCCACGTGGACGCCAATCAATAACTAACTTTTCGAGTGAGCAGGCATGAAGAAGCAGCATACAATCCGGCACAGTGAGCGTGGCTTCACCATGCTGGAGATGCTGATTGCCACGGCCATTTTCTTCATCGGCATCACCGGGCTGATGGCCCTGGCCACGGTGGCCATCGCCAAGACCAGCGGACACGGCGACCAGGGCACCAAGACCGTGGAGTTCGCCGAAGACAAGATGGAGCAGATCCTGGCCTTGAGCTACAGCTCGGTGCAGGGCATTGACACCACGACCGACCTGACGCAATCCAGCATCAACAGCCTGACGCAAAGCACGAGCGTGGGATTGACGGCCAATCCCAGTTGCGTCTTCACCACGCCCAGCACCTGCTACGTGGATTACGTCTCCTTTGCGGGCGTGGCCTCGAACTCACCCGCCAACGCGGCCTACATGCGGGAGTGGAAGATCGTGGACGACTCGCTGGGCTATTCGAAGAGCATCACGGTGTACGTGGTGGCGCTCTCCGGCGCGGACTACAGCGCGGCGCGCGCCTTGCTGTCGCCCTCTGCCACGCTGGTGGCCGTAAGAACACTGGACTAAAGGAAAGTAACACCATGCTGCGAGCGTCACGCAAAATCCGCACGGCCGGCTTCTCGATCATCGAACTGATGATCAGCGTCGCGCTGTTCCTGATTCTGTCAGCGGCCATCATGAGCAGCATGATCAAGACGCAGCAGTCGCGGCGGACCAACGAGATCCGCGCCAACCTTGAAGATCGAGTGCGCGCCGCTTCGGAGATGATCATCCACGACGTGGGCCAGGCGGGCAAGAACATGGCGCCGGACTACCAGTTGTTCACCTCCACGGGATTTTCCAGCGTCTCCTCCACGCTCGGCTACACGAACGGCAGCGGCAGCACGGCCTGCGGCTCCTCCGGCTCCAGCTACCAGCTGGCCACGGTAACCACGAGCAGTTCGACGACCAATCTCTATCCGGGCGAGAGCGTGCTGATTGACTCCGGCGCCGCCAACCAGGAGCAGGGCTGGATCTGCGGCACCATCAGTTCCGGCACGCTTTCGGTCATGCGTTCGGCAAGCGCCGCCAACTACGCGCACGCAGCGGCCATCAGCTTCTACCCGGCGGGAGCCTTTGCCGAGGGCATCCTGTCACAGAACCGCTCGGGCCTTGCCTCCAGCACATCGCAACTGCTGCTGATCGGGGACATTGACGAGAGCAACTCGCTGGTACTGGTGCGCTATCTTTGCCCGCCCAGCGGCACCACAGGCTCACTGACGCGCACGGTGTGGAACCTTTCGGCGGCAGCCAACAGCGTGGGCAACACGGCGACCCTGCTGGACAACGTCGTCTGCTACTTCGACTACGCGGACGACGCGGCCTCGCCATACATAACGAACAAGCCGGCCGGACCCAGCGACCACTACAACAATTACTACATTGTGCAGGCGGTGAACCTGTACATCACCGCCACGTCGGACTCTGCGGAATTGATCACCAAGCAGCCCTTTACGGTGACCAAGTCGTACGAGAACATTCAGCCGCGCAACCTTCTTAATGCCATTGCCTCGGACAAGGTGTACCGCCAATGGACTCCGCAAACAGGCATCTTAGCGAGCACAACACTGCCATGACAAAATTTCAGGTAATTCGCCGCCGCACAAACCGCCTTGGGAAGCAATCCGGGGTGGCGCTGGTCACCGCGCTCCTGATGCTGTTCGTACTCTCCCTGGTGGTGGCTGCCATGATCAGCACCTCGCAGCAGGAGATGTGGACGAACTCCAACTTCCGCGCCACGACGCAGGCACGCTACGTGGCCGAGGCCGGCGCGCAGGCCGCCATCTATTACCTGAAGAACAATTGGACGGTGCCTTCCACGTCGAGCATGACGCTGACCACCTACCCGATCACGTTCAGCAACGGCAGCAAGATCGTGATGGCCAGCAGTTCGTTCGGCGCGCTGAGCGACACCTATTCGACATTCGATTCCACCAGCGACACGGCTTACGGCACCCAGATCAGCACCATCCAGTCAACGCTGCAAAATACCCTGGGAACGGCCAACATCGCGGTGGCGGCGCAACTGCTCTACATCAACACCAGCACCAACCTGACGCGCTGGAGGATCACGGCGCGCGGCTCGGTGGGCAATGCCAGCTCAACCGGCGTAAGCGGCGGAGTGGGCAGCGGCATGGCACAGGTGGAAGAGGTGGTGGAGCTTTCGCCGGGCAGCTCTTCCCTGCTGCCGGTGGCCTTCAAAGGCTTCAACTACGGCGGCTTTGCCACGGCCAACACCTGCAACTCGATTTACATCAGCGGCGGCAGCAGCACGAACGCCTACAGCTACAGCGCCAGCAGCGGCCACGACAGCTCTCCGACGATGCTGAACACGGGCGGCAGCATGGCCACCTTCGGCAGCGCCACGCTGATCGGCAGCGCCTACATCATGGGCAACCTGTACGCGCCGGGCTACGCCAAGTACGACACGACGCAGGGCTCGAACTCGATAAAGCTGGCCGGCGTGACCGGCTACGCGCCGAACGGCAAGTACTACAACAACAACGACGGCTGTGCCAGCACCCAGACGCCGCTGTACGCCGAATGGATCAGCCAGAGCAACAGCAGCGGCCTGGACTGCAGCTCGGCCAGCACCAGTGCCTGCGCCAATGACCCGCAGCCGCTGCCCAGCGCCTACACCAGCACCACCTACGGCAACGCGGCTTATCCGGTCATCAGCGGCACCACGCTGGAAACTCCTCCGGCGAACGCCAGCCCCTGCACCTATGGCAACCTGTACGCCAGCCCGCCGGTTTGCAACGGAGGAAGCGGCGGCGGCAGTCCCAACGGCGCAGTGTACGGATACTACAATCCTGCGATCATCCTGCCGCCGAGCGACGCGTCGCCCAACAGCCCGAGCAGCCCGTACAACTACGGTCAGGTGACACTGGGTGGCTCCACGACGGTGACCCTGCAGGCGGGTGTCTATTACTTTGACACCCTGACCATCACCGGCAGCGCCAGCCTGGTATTGCCCACCACCGGCAACGTGGAGATTTACATCCTGAACGCCAGCAACAGCAGCACGCCGCTGAACTTTACCGGCGGCTCGGTGACCAACACTTCGAACAACCCGGCGCAGCTCACGTTCCTCTACAACGGCACGGACACGGTCTCCATTGCCAGCATCAGCAGCAATGCGTTTTACGGCACCTTCTACGCGCCCAACGCGCCGGTCAACTTCTCCGCCAACGGATCGATCTACGGGGCCGTCATCTCGAAGACGATCAACATCACCAGCGGCGGCCACCTGTACTACGACGCCGACCTGGCCAGCACGACCAGCAACTTCCAGACCTATCAACCCGGCTCCTCGACTGCCACGTACGCAATCACGCAGTTCAGTTGGACTCCGTGGTAGAAGCCGCTGGACGACAGCCAAGGCCTGTTGGTCGCGTACAGATCGAAAGGCCGCTCCTCGCCGGAATCGTTTGAGCGGCTGCGCCCGAGGCGCTCGATGATGGGTGCACGGCGAATTCTCTACGGCCGTGAATTCACCGTCTTTTGGGATGACAAGCCATCCCCCATCCGCTAGACTGACTCACCGGCATCTATTAACTACCAACGTCACTGGGGAATGCAGGACCGCATGGCCCGATCTTTGTCGTTTGCCTGGTTCTCCTGGAAGAACCTATGGCGCAGAAAGCTCCGCACGCTGCTGACGGTGTGCGGCATCGGCATGGCGGTGGGCGCGTTTGTGGCGCTGGTCGGCTTCAGCCGCAGCTTTGAACACGAATGGCTGCGCATGTACGAGAGCAGCGGCACCGATATTGCCGTGGTGCAAAAGACCTTCCTGAATACATCCGTGGATGAGATGGCCGGAGCGCGTTTGCAGTCGCTCAGTTCGGTAGCGGCCGCCACCCCGATGATCCTCAACATGATGGACCTGACACCGGAGATCAACGCCCTGGTGTATGGCTGGCGCGCGGACTCCTACGAGTTCGACGGCCTGACCCTGATGAGCGGACGGCGCTTCCGCGACGGCCAGCCCGAGGTGATGCTGGGCGAGTTGCTGGCCAGCAATCTGCACAAGCAGGCGGGCGATACCCTGGAGATTCAGGGCTCGCGGCTGACCATCGCCGGCGTCTATCACGGCGGCTCGGCGCTGGAGGCAGGCGCGGTCATCATGCCGCTGGACGAGTTGCAGCAGATTGCCAGTTTGCAGGGCAAGGTCACGGCCTTCCATGTGCGCCTGCGTCCGGTGCCAGCGGGTGAATCGCCGGATGCGTATTTGAAGAATGCGCAGGCGCAGATTGAAGCCGCGCTGCCGGGACTGCGCGCGGTGCCCGCGGCGCAGAGAGCGTCGAACAACCAGATTGTGCTGCTGGCCCACGCCGCGGCCTGGGGAACGTCTTCAATTGCGCTGCTGATTGGCATCCTGGGCATTGCCAACACCATGGCGATGAGCGTGCTGGAACGCACGCGTGAGATTGGGATTCTGCGCGCGCTGGGCTGGAAGAGCTGGCGGGTGATGCTGCTGATCCAATCGGAGGCGGCCGCCCTGGGGCTGGTCGGCGGAGTCTTCGGCATCGCCATTGGGTGGGGATCGCTGCATCTGCTGGCATGGCTACCGCGCACGTCCAGCATTACGCCTCCGGCATTTTCGCCGAGCCTTCTTCTGCAGGCGATGGGAGTGGCCGTGGTGGCTGGGCTTGCCGCCGGAGCGATTCCGGCATGGCGCGGCGCGCACCTGCTGCCGGTGGAGGCCCTTCGCCATGACTAGTCCCCTGCTGGAGGCTCGCGAACTGCGCAAGGGCTACGACGACGGGCGCATTGCGGCCTTGCGCGGCGTCAGTCTCAGCATTGAGGCAGGGGATTTTGTCGCCATCAGTGGTCCCAGTGGTAGTGGAAAATCCACTCTGCTGCAATTGCTGGGCGGGCTGGACACGCCGAGCGCAGGACAGGTGCTCTATCGCGGTGAGGCCCTGGGGCGGGCCATCAATCTGGACGACTACCGCTCGACCGAGGTGGGCTTCATCTTTCAGGCCTTTTACCTGTTGCCCACGCTGCGCGCCATTGAGAACGTGCAGGTGCCGATGATGGCGCTGCGGCGGGAGAGCTCCACGCGGGCGCAGCGGGCGGAGGCACTGCTCTGCGAGCTTGGACTCGAGGAGCGGCTGAATCACTATCCGCATGAGCTTTCCACCGGAGAGCGCCAGCGTGTGGCAATTGCACGCGCCTTGGCCAACCAGCCGACTCTGCTGCTGGCGGACGAACCCACCGGCAACCTGGACAGCGAAAACTCGGCGCGCATCATGGAGACCCTGATCGGTATCCAGAAGTCGCGCGGCATGACCATGATCATTGTGACGCACGAGAACGACATTGCCGCCAGCGCGCCGCGCCATATCCGTATCCGCGACGGAAGAATCGAAAGCGGAAAGGGTGCGTCATGAGGCTGCGCCGCGTTGCACTCGCCATGGCTTTGCTGACCACGCTGCCGATGCACGCGGCGGATGTGCAGACGGTGTTGGCCCCGGCACGAGAGCGCCTGCGCACCTCGGACTTCCGCGTGACGGGCCGGCTGGTGAAGGTGGATGCCGATGGCAAGCGCACGAATGAAGACATCACGCTGAAGGCGAAGTGGATTGCGGGCTCGCTGAAGGTGTTGCTGGACGTGCGCTCCCCGGAGGCGGCACGCGCCCACATCCTGCTGGAGATGCGTCCCAATGGTCACGACAGCATTCTCATCGCGCATCCCGGCGACGCGGCGGCCAAGGCGCTGCCAGCCGAGCAGTGGAGCGATGGGCCGAATGGGCCGGGCTTCAGCTACGAGGATTTTCTTGACGCGCAATATTTCTGGCAAGGGCAGCAGTTGGCCGGGCAGCCGCGCTACGGCGCGCATGATTGCAACCTGGTACGCAGCACTCCGGGTGCGGCCGAGCGCAGTGGCTACAGTGAAGTGCGCAGCTGGCTGGACAAAGAGATTGCATTCCCGGTGTATGTCGAAAAAGTGCTGCGGCGCTCCGGTGCGGTAAAGGAGTATATCTATTACGGGCTCCGGCACAATGGGGGAATCTGGTCGGCGAGTCAGGTGGAAGTGAAATTCCACGGGCGTGCGGGCTCAACGCTGCTGATTATCGAACGCGGCACAGGCAAGGCAAACCTCACTGCGGAGGAGTTCAACGCAGAATCGCTGACCCACTTCTAGGAAGGGCATGAGATATCTTCTGTTCTTGTTGGCCGTACCATTCGCGGTAGCCGCAGTGGGATATGTGTACCAATTGTGGGGCAACCGGCGCGACCGACGTCGCTTTGCCGCCGAGGGCCGTTGGGTGGAGATCGGCAACGGATCCAGGCACTACCTGCTGGAAAAGGGATCGGGCGGCCCGGCGGTCATCTTTGAGGCCGGCATTGCGGCCACCAACCTGAACTGGTGCCACATCCAGGAAGAGATTTCGAGCCACACCTTTACCGCCAGCTACGATCGCGGCGGATTGGGCTGGAGCTCGCCCACGCGCACGACACGCACCCCCAACAACATCGCCGTGGAACTGCACACGCTGCTGCGCGAGGCCCACATCGAGCCGCCGTTCATATTGGTTGGGCACTCGTTTGGCGGACTGGTGATGAGGCGCTTCGCGCTGCTCTATCCGGAGATGGTGGCCGGCGTCATCCTGGTGGACCCAATGCGCTGCGAGGAGTGGCCACCGCTTGCGCCCGCCAAGCAGGCCGCGCTCGACCGCGGTGTCAAGCTCTCCAGCTTCGCAATTCCCATTGCTCGTTTTGGACTGGCCAGGCTGGCCGTCACCTCGTTGCTGTGCCGCAGCGGACGCATCTCGGGATTTTTCGCCGACGCCGCCGGCGACGGTGGACGCCACGTGCTGAGCCGCATTACGAGTGAAGTACAAAAGATGCCGCGTCAGGTGTGGCCGGTGGTGGCCGCGCATTGGTCGCGCCCGGGCTACTACGACGGTATGCGCCGCCACGTGCAGGCCGTGCCGGATACGGTGCGCGAGATGCACAACGCGCTGCCCATCGAAGGCATTCCCGTGCTGCTGCTGACGCCGGGACAGAGCTCTCCACTGAGTGCGGAACAGCTATGCTGCATTGGCGACAACGTGGTGCAGGTGATTGCCGAGGAGAGCGCACATTGGATTCACCTGGACGAGCCGGAGTTGGTGATCCAGTCTATCCGCGAGATGGTGGATGTTGTGCGCGCAGGCGTGGAAGTGGCCAGCGCCTGAACGAATGTTCCGCAGCAGGCTCACGGTCTGATCCGGCGTGTCTTGCGAAATAATTTCACAGCAGTGGCTGCACCCGCTTCATCCGGGCAGCGACAATGGTGTCCGGGGGCGTTCCGAGAGACTCCTACCGGCCATTGCCGCCACGCGTTTTAACAGCAAGTGCAGCCACAGGAAGTCAGGGAGCAATCCTGGTCATCGACAGAGGCCAGCGATGAATTCTCCATGCTTCCTATGCCGCCTTGCGCTGAGCGGGCACGTTCCTGCCCAGGGCGGTGGCCAGTGCGATCTGGTGGTCTTGTTCTTCGATCAGGATCCTGCGGATCTGTTCGCCCATCGCATACTCACCCAATTCCTCGCATTGGTGGACGCGCTCGCGATAGTTTCGAATCGTCTCGGTCTCGTTTTCCAGATCGAACTGCAGCATCTCTTCCGCTTTTTCCGATGTCCGGACCGTCATTGCTTCAACGGCCGGCATTCCGCCAAGATAATCAATCTGCTTCGCGATGATCAGGGAATGGCTCAGTTCCTGCGCAGCGTGCGTTTCAAGCTCTCCTGCGATGTTCATGAACTCAGCACCTTTCAAGACCTGTGAGTAGACGACATACCCGATGATCGCCTGGTATTCGCGCGACAGATCCTGGTTCAACAACGTGACAAGTTCTGCGCGGGATACTTTCTTCGTGTTTCCAACAGTCGTTTCGTCTTTCAAGGCGTTTTCCTCCTGGTGAATCAATGTTGTTTTCGGAGTGACCCTCCGGTTTTGCGAAGGGCTGCCAGAGCGGCCATCACGGTAACAAAAGCATCGGAAATCGAACTGTTCAAAACTGAACAGACACGCGATTTAACAGGTGACTCGCGGCAGAGGAGAGGAATGACGGATAAGCGCAATGCTTTCCGAGGCAAACGGAACCGCTATGTATAAGACGCGAAACACCGAAAATGCACCGCAGCAGGTGCGATGCAAACGCCGCTTCATGAGAATTTCGCTAATTCAGAAAGGTGGAGCAGGCGTGGCAAACCAAACCCGGGAATGAGCGGTATAATTTGCGCGAGTAGCCGTTCACAGCAATCATCCAGGAGAACATTCCATGACAGCGGATCGGACCTCCGCAATTGAGGGAGAACTGAACCAATTAATCGACCTGCAACTGCAGGCGTTTGGAATACAGCCAGCGCTTTCCCCGGAGCAGCTCTTTGTCCTCCAACTGCGCTCGAGGAAGATTCATGAGCTCGGTGGAGAACTGGATGGGATCAAGCGAGCGAAGGTGAGGGTCAAGCTTCCCTTGGCTTCCTGACGTTATTAAATCTCGACACTTGCGTAGGCCATTGTAAGGCGTACCAGACCGAGGCGAGTTATGGCGAAATCCCCGAGGAAATCCGCGGTGCGAAGCAGGGCCTTGCGCTTTGCGGAGCAGGAGCGAACGGTGCTGCCCGGCAGCGTGAAGACGGCCGCGACAGGCGCGGTCTATGTGAAGTCCACGCCTGCAAGGGCGAAGGTGACGGTCTCTGTCATCTTGAAGCGCAAGGAAGCGCTGAAGATCAACCGCCGCGGTGGAAGAGCGAACGGTCCGGTTCGCGTGACCCGCGCCGAATTTAAACGGCATTACGCAGCCGATCGCGATGCGCTGAAGCTGGTAAAGACCTTCGCCCGCGAATTCGACCTGAAGGTTGAGCCCGATCCGATGTCGGTTGTGCGGCGCACGGTGCAGCTTACTGGCACCGCGGCCGACATGCAGAAGGCGTTCGGCGTGACGCTCACGCAGTTCACGATCGGCGGCGTCGAGTACCGTGTGCGTGAGGGCGGAGTTTACCTTCCGAAGGAGATGTTGGGCGTGGTGGAGGCGGTGCTGGGCCTGGACAACCGTCCGCAGGCCAAGCCGCATTTTCGGCTGCGCGGGCCGCAGAAGAAGGCCGCTGCCGATCCCCCGAGCTACACCCCCGTGCAGGTGGCTGCAGCCTATCAGTTTCCTGCAACCGCGAGCGGTGCGGGCGAAACCATCGGCCTCATCGAGCTTGGGGGCGGCTACAAGCAAACGGACTTGACCGCCTACTTCAAGACATTGGGAATCCCGGCGCCGTCCATCTCCGCGGTGAGCGTGGACAACGGGAAGAATGCTCCGTCAACAGCTTCGAGCGCCGATGGCGAAGTGATGCTGGACATTGAGGTTGCCGCCTCTGTCGCGCCGGGAGCGAAGATCGCTGTCTACTTCGCGCCGAATACGGACCAGGGTTTCATTGACGCCATCACCGCGGCGGTGCACGACGCGACCAACAAGCCCAGCGTGATCTCGATCAGTTGGGGCGGGCCGGAATCGAGTTGGACGGCCCAGTCAATGGCGGCGCTGGATGCGGCATGCCAGTCGGCGGCCGCGCTGGGAATCACAATTACGGTGGCTGCGGGCGACGATGGGTCAACCGATGGAGGAACGGGAAACAACGTGGACTTTCCGGCCTCCAGCCCGCATGTGCTGGCCTGCGGCGGAACAAAACTGATCGCCCGTGGTGCGACCATCTCCTCCGAGGTTGTTTGGAACGAGCTGGCTAGCCAGGAAGGCGCGACCGGCGGCGGAGTCAGCAATGTGTTCTCTCTGCCGAGCTGGCAGGCGAATGCGAATGTGCCGGCGGCCAGTGCGAGCGGCGGCGGCCGTGGAGTTCCTGACGTCGCTGGTGACGCCGACCCGAGCACGGGCTACACGATCAGGGTGGATGGCGAGACAGAGGTCATTGGTGGCACCAGCGCGGTCGCTCCACTATGGGCGGGGCTGATCGCCGTGGCCAACCAACAACTGGGCACGCCGGTGGGATTCGTTCAGCCAGCTCTCTATGCGGCCAAGGCGGCAGCGGCGTTCAACGACATTACGCAGGGCAACAATGGAGCCTTCTCGGCAGGACCCGGCTGGGATGCCTGCACCGGGTTGGGGTCGCCGATTGCCGAGAAACTGATCCCGCTGCTGGCGGCAGGCGGAGCAGGTAATAAGAAGCCAGGGAAGAAAGCAGTCCGGCGCGCATGAAGCGGCGGGTAGCCGAGGCGTCATGATTTCTCTTCGGAATTGGATGCCTGTTGCGAACAGGCCTTTGTACTTGGGATAGCGGGACAGGGTGGTCGGATAGTTGGCGACTTATTCGCCAAATTTCCTGTTACGCCTGAAACAACACTAGCAATGAGTGCCACTCAGGGCTTTGGTGATTCGGACTTCTTCCCGCTCTCCGCCGCTCGGGAAGTCGGCAGCGTAGTAGATGGGTCTGTGACCACGTCACCGTTCTTGTTCCGGCGAAAGGACACTTTCATTATGGCCACGATTGGCACTGTGCGCCCGTCCTTCTTTGCTGGTTTCAGATGCATGTCACGGATAGCTTCCAGCGCCTTCGCATCGAGTTCTTTACTCAAGCTCTGACGCACTTCGGCGCTACAAACATACCCGGTGTCGCTGATGCGAACGAGGAGGATCACGCTACCGACAATGTCCTTCTCGGAGCTAGTTCGTTGGGGAGCGTTCAACGCCAAATTACGACCAGAAGGCCTCAGGGGCGGGGGGCAGTATCCTTTATCTTCTGCTTGCGCGTTGAGTGAAAAAGCAATGGTGAGAGCGAGCAGGGCGATTCCTTGAAGCACAGGCCAGTGCTGATTGCGCATTTGAGATGACCTCGGTTTTCTCATGGACAGCATCCTACGCCGAAGCTGGGCCCGCTGCCAGAGTTCAGGGTTGTTGGCGATAGCAGGCCTTTCCGCCCACTATTCCAATTCGTACCTGTGCGCGCGCGCCCCAGAGTTGGAACTACGCCAACTCCGGGGCGCACGAGCTGCCCCTCACTCCTTGTCTGCGGCCTTCACATCTTCCAGCAATGGAGGCACCGGGAAGATGGCGAGAAGATTGGAACTGAATTCAGTCAGGTAGAGATACTCGCCGTTTGGTGACAACGCCCACTGGCGCGGAAACTGGCCGGCCGCGAAGGTGGCGAGCGTGGCAGCGCTGCCCCGGTTGCGCAGCGCCCGAGAGGTGCTGACAATGCTGACGGTACCAACCTGCCCGGTGGTGAAGCGGTTGGAGTTTGCCACCGCCATCCGGCGCCCGCGATCGAACAACTGAAGCCCGACGGGAGCAACTCCGACCGGGGTACGCGAGATGAGCGCGTCGGCTGGATTGTCGAGAAGGCGCTTTGCGTCAAAGGCCAGGAGGTTGTCCTCCATGCGCGCGGTAACCCAGACGATATGTCCTTCACGGGAAAGCACCACGCGCACGGGAGAGCATCCGGCGTAAACACTGGCCAGGACCGAGTTTGCGGGATCGTGTTCGGCTTTGCGGAGATCAACGACGGTCAGCGTTCCTTCCGGCATGGTGCTGCCGGTTGACGTGGTGCAGGCCGTGGCGCTGTAGCCGGGATCGGTGGGGTTGGCCACTTCGTTTGTGACATACATCAGCTTGTCATCGGGCGAGATCGCCATTCCCACCGGCGCAATCTCCACCGGAATGTTGCCCACAATGGCAGACGCGGTGGGCGAGGCAATCGCCATCTTCAGATCAATCACCGTGACGGTTGCATTGCTCTCATTGGCGACGAAGGCAAAGCGATCGTCGTTCGAAATTGCGACCTCGATCGGTCCGGCGTTGTAAGGCAGCGGAATCGTGCCAAGAATCGCGCTGGTGCTGCCGGCGATGGCTTGCTTGATGTCAATAATCTGAACGGCCGGGGTGCCTTGCACTGTGTCCAGCAGGTACTTGCCGTCGGAGGTGACGGCCAGGCCGAAGACTGGATCGTTGGTGGCAAGCACGCCCAACAAAGTCGCCGATGCCCTGTCCTGCTCGATGATTGCGATTCCGGCGGCGAGTCCGCTGAGTGAGGCAAAGACATAGCGTCCGTCGGGAGTAACCGCGACCGCAAACGGTGAACCCGGCAGTGCAATCTGCTGGGTAATAGGAGTGATGGATTGAGCGGCGCTGGTAAGCGCAAGAATCAAAACAAGAACGAGTGAAGCTAACAGGCGTTGCGCAACGGACGAAATGTGGTGCATCGAAGTTCTCCTTTCGAGAGAAGGGGCCCGTTGAAATGAAGAGAGCGCGCGGCGGGTGGACGAGGCGGAGGTCACCGGGAGTTCCTTATGACCATGAGAACGCACCCATAGTACGCCCGTTTGCGGCGCTGGGAAGCGATTTGTCATCGTGTGCGAGGAGCACTCCCGAAACGGCATGACTACACGAATCCTGGCGAACATTCGCCAGGCATTGATCGTGGGGGCCCAACTTAATGGTGGCCAAGGCACAAAGCTATTTGGCGCGGAGCGTGCTGTGCAACGCGATGGCCTGCGAGGAGCCTCCGACAGAGATGTCAAAGCGCCCGGGCTGCAGCTTCCAGTCGGCGGAAGCCACGTCGTAGTAGCTGAAGGCGCGGCGGGTGAGTTCCACCGTCACCTCTCGGCTCTCGCCGGGCTGCAATGCCACGCGCGCAAAGCCCTTGAGCTCCTTGACCGGGCGCGGCACCTTGGGATGACGCTCTCCGACGTATACATGCGCCACCTCGGCACCAGCGCGAGTGCCCGTGTTGGTCACGGTGAAGCGAACTACCGCGTGGTCACCTGCGGCGGTCAGCTTCAGTCCGCTGTAGGCAAACGTCGTGTAGCTGAGTCCGAAGCCGAAGGGAAAGAGCGGCTTCACCGCCGAGCGGTCGTAGTGCCGATAACCGACGAAGATGCCTTCGCTGTAGCGCACATGACGGCTGTTGTATACGTCGTAGTAGCTATCATGCACGGGATTGTCTTCCCAGCGGCGCTCAAAGGATGCAGGCAGCTTGCCGGAGGGATTTACCGCTCCGGTCAGTATCTCCGCCACCGCCGTGCCGCCCTCCTCGCCGGGATACCACGCGTGCAAGACCGCTGCGGCCTTCTGCAGGAAGGGAGACATATCCACGTTGCCGCCGGCGTTGAGCACAATAATCACATTGCGGTTCGCTTCCAAAACCTGGCGGATTAACTCAAGCTGCCCCTCCGGCAGCGCGAACGGTCGATCGGAACCCTCACCCTCACTGGTGCGGTCGAAGCCGACGCAGAGCACGACTGCATCTGCCGACTTCGCCGCTGCCACGGCCTTCTGCAGCGGCACCTTGGAGTTCGACGAGATGCCGAAGCCGATCTTGGCCTGCCCGGTTCCCTCAAAGTACTCGACGCGAATCCTGTAGTGACGCCCGGCTTCGAGCGACATCGAGGCCTGCACCACTGTCTCACCCAGATAACGCCACTGCTCAATCAGTGGCTTGTCATCCACGAAGAGGCGGAAGCCGTCGTCGCCTTGAATCTGAAAGGTGTAGATGCCGCTGGTTTCTGGAGTGAAGTAGGCGCTCCAGCGCGCGCTGAAGAAGTCCACCGGCTGGCCGTCGGCGTAGCTGCCCTCACCCCAGTCAAAGTAGATGTGGGCATCCACGCGGCACAACGCCGGCTCACCCTTCATCTCCATGTTGTTGAAGTACTCGGCGCTGGCACCGGGTTGGCGCCCCTCGGGGCCCACCGTCAGCCGCGTATTGGTGAAGACCTCGTGCGGAAGCTGCACACCCGCTGCATGCACGACCTTCGTCCACTCTCCGGCCAGACTGCGGATTCCCTGCAAGACGCTGACGGGCCGGAAGGGCTGCACCAGTGAGCTGCCCCCACCGCCGGTCACCGCCGGATCGGCATTGGGACCGACGACGGCGATGGTCGCAATCTTGCGCGTATCAAGCGGGAGGATGCCGTTGTTCTTCAGCAGAACGATGCCCTCTTCCGCCGCCTGGCGCGCCACCTGCCGCCCCTGCGGATTGTCGAGGGGGATGGTGGCGTCCTTCTGCGGCCGGTCAAAGAATCCAAAGGCGATGGCCGCGCGCAGGATGCGCAGCACTTTGTCGTCCAGTTGAGACTGCGTGAGCTTGCCGCTCGCGAGGGCATCACTAAGCGTTTTACGGGTCATGAATGTCGCCGCCGGCATCTCCAGATCCAGTCCGCTCGTAGCCGCCGTCACGCCGTCGGTCACCGAGTCCCAATCGCTCATCAGGATGCCTTGAAAGCCCCACTGCTGCTTCAGTATCTCGGTGTTGAGGTGATGGTTCTGCGTGGCGTGCTCGCCGTTGACCAGGTTGTAGGAGTCCATCACAGCGCCGACCGACGCCTCTTTCACCGAGGCTTCAAAGGCCGGCAGGTAGATCTCGTGCATGGTGCGCTCGTCCATGTCTGAGCTGACTTTGTAACGCTCCCACTCCTGGTTATTGCCCATGTAATGCTTGGCCGTGGCCACCACGCCCTGGCTCTGAATGCCTTTGATGACCGCCACCGCCATGCGTGAGGCCAGAAACGGATCTTCGCCAAAGTACTCGAAGTTGCGCCCACACATCGGCGCGCGATAGATGTTCATCGCCGGGGCCAGCAGAAAGTGCACGCCGCGAGCTCGCGAGTCGCGGCCCAGCTCAACACCGATCTTGCGCTCCAGTGCGGCGTCCCAGGTGGCGGCGCGCAGGATGCCCGCCGGGTAGGCCGTCGTCGCGCCATCGTTGCGAGTCCCCAGTGGGCCGTCGCTCATCTTCAGTTCCGGCACACCCAGCCGTGGGATGCCGCGCACGAAAAAATCGTTCACGCCGCCGATGTAGTCCAGCTTTTCATCCTGCGTCATCTGCGCCAGAATCTGCCGCGCACGCGCCTCCACCTGCGGCGAGGCCGGCAGCACATGCTGCGCACGGGCAGTCACGGCCGTGACGCTCCACAACAGCGCCACGCACGCAAGAATCAGCAGCCTCTTCATGTTTTTGCACATATCAACCATCTCGACGCTGTTTACCTTCATTCAGCAGAATGACATCTACTTCGCACCAAACCCTCGGCAGTAATAAAGCTTACAAGAAAAATCCGGTGCGGCATCGCGGCTCGCCACGTTCGCCTGTGGCAGGCAGCTTCCGCACCGGAGCGACTCAATTCGGAGGTTTAATTCGTATACACGCGCACGTAATCCACCAACACCTCTGATGGGAATGGAGTTGAACTGTTCGGCGAGCCGGGCCAATTGCCGCCCACCGCCATATTCAGGATGATGAACGCGCCGCTGCCGGAGTCAAACGGCCACACCGCGCCGCTCTGGCCCACCATGCTGGCCGGGGTGAAGGTCGCGTAGACATTGGTCGGCGTATCCACGTAATACTGAATCTGCTGATCCGACCAGGTCATGCCGTAAACATGCCAATCGGAGGCGGCGAAGGCATTGCCGGTCGAACCCGGATAGTCGCTGGAGAGATTCATGTTTGTGCCATGCAGCGAGCCGGCGATCCAATCGGGAGATGGCGCGTTGATATGCTCCATCACATCCTGCTCGCCACAGGCCGGCCAGCCCACAGACGGGGAGTTGGCGCCCAGCAGCCAGAATGCCGGCCAAAGCCCCTGCCCTTCCGGCAACTGCATGCGAGCCTCAACTCGTCCGTAATTGAAGCTGAACAATCCCTGGGTTTTCATGCGGGCGGAGGTGTAAACACCATTGCTCGGCTGCTGGGCAATAATGTGCAAATAGCCATCTGTGCCGACGTAGGAATTGGGAGTGCTCGCGCTGCAGGGAGAGGCCGCGCTGCCGTAGGCGCAGTAGGTTTCCAGTTCGTTGTTGCCCCAGCCACCGGCGCCGGCTTCATAGGTCCACACCGCGGAATTCGGGGCGGCGTTAGAGCTTGTGGAGTTGGTGAATTCGTCACTCCACACCAGTGTGCCGCTGGCGATATTCGGGCTGTAGCTCTGGCTGGCCATCGCGCTGTTGGTGTATCCCACGGCAGTGGCAATGGCCTTGACCGTAACGTTCGAGGCCAGCAGGAACGGCGAAAAATACTGGCGTGAGGTGGTGCCGGGAGTTGTGCCATCGGTGGTGTAGTAGATGGTTGCGCCGTTCGTACTGTCGGAGAGCGACACCAGGGACGCCCCGTTCAATGCCGCACTCGAGGTAATGGTCGGTGTGGCTGCCGCTGTAGCGCCGCCACCGCCTCCGCCGGAACTGCCACTGCCTCCGCACGCGCTCATGGTCTGCATGGCCACCAGTAGGACACCCACCAGGATGGCGCGGAGCGCCTGGGAACGCGGACCCCGGCTCAAACCTCCCGTTATACTTTGTGTCATCTCATTCCCCCTCATTCTCCGTCCTCCCTCCATTGTCCACCGGCCTTACCCTTGTGGGTTACGCCATGCCGAAATACACATCCAGACGAGTAACCTCGCCATCGCGCTGGAATATCTGGGAGCTGATTTCGCGATTCAGACCCAACCCCTGCATAACGTGGCGCGTCTGCGCACCATCGGTCATTTCAATCCGCTCGGTACCGCTACGATGAACAACCACCGGAACCTGGCAGAAGGTAAATGCCAGCGTGCCGGGCTCCAGTTCCACACTCTGCGGACGGCCACCGATATCCCAATAATGCAGTGCGGCTTCAGCCGATAGAAACTCCTCGCGCGTAACCAGGCGCGGATCAAAGTGAATCTCGCCTCCACGTACCGTCAGCCCCATTTCGCCCAGGCGGGCGATGAGGTCTTCCTTCACCTGGCCGGTCATGCCGGGCTGCTGCGCGCCCGTAAATCCCGGCGTATGGGAATATGGGTCCATGGGGACGGCGCCGAACTCTCCGGGAGTCTTGTGTGGCCCCAGGCCATCGCGAATGTCGTTATATTGTTCACGCAACCGGGCCAGTGTTGATGCCTTGGCTCCGTCACGCACGGCCTCGGTCAGCACCTCGCGCACGGCCAGCAACAACTTGCTGACCATGTGCCAATAAATGCAGCCAACGCCTTCGTACTTGTACATCGTCTGGGAGCGGCCGGTGAAGAACCTGTGTTGGAAGACCTCCTCGTACAGGTCGCAGATGAGTTGTTCTTCCTCCCGGACCAAGGCGGCCAGCGCAGGGTCTTTCAATGCGGCGATCGCCTGCCGCAGCACGGAGACATTCTGGAAGTCGGCCCGGAAATGCACTCCGCCTTGCACGTCGGCTACAACCAGGCGATGGTCTCCAGTGGCAATCATCTTCTGGAGCAGGCGTGAACGCTTCAGTTGCTCCGGCTTCAGGTTGTTCTTCCCCAGGAAAGACGGCTGGCTGCTTAATGGATAGAGAATATAGCTGTGCTGGTCCGGCCGGTAGAGCGCGCTGGAACGCAGGGATTGCAAAAGACCGCTCGCCTCTTCCGCCGACAGTGCTCCGCTGCCCAGCACCGCGACTTGGCCTTCCAACATGAGCGGCAGGCGGCGGACCCGAATTTCGTTCCCGGTAAATTCCAGCACGTTGTAGGCATGGTAGAGACCATCGCTACGGCGATTGCCGCGGATGGAGTGATCCACGTGACGAAGCGAGGTGGCGAAGAGCGCGCGAATCTGATCGAGGCTGATGGCACAACGCGAGCTGCCGATGGCGGCGTCATACACTTGCTTCCGATAGCTGCTGCCCGCCTTGCCCAGAGCATCCAGAAGTTGTTTGCGTTGCATATCCGTTGTGGCGACACCAGGTTCCGGCACATTCGCCTGGAGCGTGCCGAGCACATCGGCGAGCAGCCTCGCTAACTCACTGGAGATGGCAAATTCAGGAATCCCGCTCTCCGCGAAGAGCTCATCTAGAAAATGCAGGTAGCGGCGCAGCGCGTACAGCGTCACCATGGAAGCGCCAAAACCGACCAGCGCGTTATTCGCGTCGTTCCACTCGGGACGCTGCGTGTTCAGCCAGATCCCGGCCTCCGGCACAAAGCTGGTCAGCTTGGTCAGCAACAGCAGCAGGAGTTTTTCCGCAAGGTTGGCACGGACGGGATTGCCTTCCGCGTTGAGCACGGCCTTGCCATCCGCGCCCAGCTTTGCCGCCTGCCGGAAGGCACGCCTGTGCGCGGCCTGGTCAAACACAATCGTGTTGCGCGGGTCGGCCAACATCTGTGAGTAAGGCCGAATGCGGTACGGAACGTTGGCGTAAACAAACACGTCGCGGACGAGCAGCGGCGCCAGCGCTCCCGGAGCGGTTCGCTTTACCTGCTCCAGCAAACGCAGCAGGTACACGACCTGGTGGTCACCCCAGTAGCCAATAAACGACCACGCATCATGCGGCTCCAATTCCTCCCATTCATAGCCCTCACGCGAGATGCGATAGGGATTGTGCCCATCCACGGTGGAGGAATCGAGGAACTTGAAGATCATCGCCGTGGCAAAGCCCGGATAGGAATGGCTCAGGGCCTCCCAGTTCTGGAAGATGTCCCGCCAGTTCCCCTGGTAGTTCAAAAGGGGGCGCCCTCGTTCATCCTTCAAACGGATTTCAAAGACATTCCACGGACGGCTGGGATCGCCATGCCTGCGACTGAAGGTCAGCGGGAGGTATTCACGAGAGATGCGCTCGAGATCGGGATCATCTTTTGCAGTGGCACTCTCCACCAGTTCGCCGTAGGTCAGCCGCTCGGGCAGCTTCCGCAGGAAGCGGGCGTGCCGTCGAGCCACTCTGCGATTGATCTGCGACACAAAGAGCCTGAAATCCTCAGCGTTAACAAAATATTGGTCCGCGGGAATGCCGCCGCGCATGACATTGAACATGGTGCTGGCAAAGTGATGCCAGGTGTTTGGCTGGCTGGCCGTACATTGCAAGCCGTCGGCAGCGCCGACGATACGCAGCAGGCTCTCCGTTCCGCGGTCTATGTCCTGCTTCAGCAGACTGCCGGGATCGTGCTCCGCTTCCAAAAGATGCAGCAGGTTCTTCACCGCGGCTGTATCCAGATTCACATCCGCAACAATCGTCCACTCGCTGCTGCCATGCGGACTGACCGTGACGGCCGTGCTTACGAAGTAGGCGAGCCGCCGCCCGTGAATCTCCGCCTCCTCATGCAAGGTCTCGCCGTTACGGAAGGCCTCCAGTTGGGTACTGCTGAGCAGGTGGCAGGGCGACTGCATCCCAATGGCCCACACCACGTTGGCACTCAGAGCTTCACTGGGCTCAGCACGGTCCTGCGGAACGCTGGTCAATTGCAAGATTGCCATGCCGCTCTTTGGCTCGAGCTCCGCGCGCTTGTAGCCATCCACAAGCGTGCTGTACTCCAGCTGGAAGCGTTGCGTCACGCCCGCCGGCAGCAGGTTCTGCATTCCATCCAGAACCTCCACCTGCCGCGCCTCGGCGCGCAGATTGGTCAGCCGCGCCGTGCGTACAAAGCCAAAACGCTCGCTGGTCGCCCACTCATAACGAAAGCTGAGCCCCAGGCCGTGATGAATCTCTTCGAAGACAATGCGATTGCCGTACACGCTCTTGTACAGGTTGCGTTCGCGCTCGCCATGTGTCGGGCGTCCCGAGGTACCACGCTCGCTGAAGGGCTCCCACACGGCGTCTGCTCCGGCGCCGCGCACGCGCAGAATGGTCTTGCAGCCGGTATGCTCCACGCTGTCATGCACACGGTCGTCGGTATAGTACGGAAAGAGTGCCTTGTCTCGATTCCGGCGCCCGGCGGTGAGTCCGCCATTGCTCGACGCAAACAAGTAGTGGTCGCTGGCGCTGACGATGCTAAGAAAAAACGGCTCCATGGCATCGCAATGCGCAATCAGGTAGAAAGGCTCACCGTGGAGTTCCACGAAGCTGCCCTCCGGCTGCACAGCCCCGTGCCCGGCGGATGGGTTCCTGGTGACCTGTGGCGCGCTCATTTCGCGACCTGCGTCGGTACAGCGTCATAGGTGGGCGATGTCGGTCCGCTGGGCTTCCGCTCGGGATAGAGGGCGAGAACCGCCGGCTTGGCCTTGCGCTGCTCGCTGAATAATCCCCAGTGACCTTCGGTGCCGCTTCCCTTCCATGATTCGTCGAACGCCTCAAACACGAAGGTCGTAACCTGGTTTGCACGAGCCCAGGCGCTGATCTGCTCAAAGTATGTCTTCTGCTTTTGCTCGTCTCCGGCGCGCGGCACGTGCTTGTCGCCTTCGGTGTAGGTTGGCCAGCCGACTTCTCCCAGCACAATCGTCTTGCCGGGATGGGCGGCCTGAACTTTGCGGTAATTCTTCTCCGTGGTGGCCAGCGCCGTGTCTATGTCTTCGCGCCCCCATACGGGATAGGTATGCAGGGTGATGAAATCCACGTGGCTCACCAGCGCCGCATCCGGCTTCACCCAGTACAGGTAATCATCGGCCACGGTGATGGGCACATGGACCGCGCCGCGCATCCGCTCCACGGCGGCAATCAGCGCCGGCTCGGTCATCTTGTGGTCACTCCACTCGACCAGCGCCTCGTTGCCAATGCTCACGGCCGCAATCAGGCCGCGATATTGATTCGCCAGCCGGATGCCCTCCGCCAGCTGCACCTCGTTCTCCGCCTCGCGCCCCGGCGCTCCCGTCAGCCAGATGCCGAGCATGACCCGCACGGGCAGCTTCTGTTCGCGAATGACCTGCAACAGTCGCTCCGCCTGCGGGTCGGCGCCGTAGACGCGCAGCAAGCGCCAGTGCCGCGCCAGCAAGCTCGCGTCTTCTGCTACCTCCGCGCGTGTGGGGAATATGCCCAGGTTCGGACTTTCTCCGTCGCGAAATCCTGAGTAGCAGATCGCGTCACCGTTCCACTGCTGGCGGCGAAGATCAACCTTCCGCGGCCCGGGCAGCCCCGCGCCCTGCAACGCTGCGACTTGAATCCAGAGAATGATCAGTACGACAGTTAATCTATGTTTTGCCACAACCAGCTCCATTGCACGTAGCCTGCTTATGATTGCGCTGCCTTGCGCTGTTGCAGTTCCTTTTCGATTTCCACCATTACCTTGTCGTCCAGCCGGTAGAACACGGCGCACGCCGCAGAGAGAAAGCCGACGGCAGCGGGAAAGAAACTCATCATGTAACGAATGCCCAGCTGCACGTGCTGCGACTGCTGCACGTTGGCATGGAAGCCGACGGCGCCAATCAGCCAGAGAAAGAGCGAGCTTCCAACCGCCCAGCCGATCTTCTGGGAGAACGATGCCGCGCTGAAGACCAGCCCCGTGGCGCGCCGCCCGTTCCGCCACTCGGAGTAATCCGCCGTGTCGGCGTAAAACGCCCAGAGCAGAGGCGACGTCGGAGCGAACATGGTTGAGATGCCGATGTGCGTTATGAATATAAGCGGAATATTGCTGAGCGGCACAAAGTAGAAGAGCACGGTCAGTGTGCTGGCCAGGGTCATAAGGATGATGTAGGCTCTGCGCTTGCCGCCCAGAAGCTCGCTCAATGGGCGTGCCAGGGCCGCACCCGCGATGACTCCCGCCGTGCCGATTGCCATGAACCACGACGCCAAGGCCTCCCCGCTCAACTGGGTTTGCAGATGGTAGCCAAGCAGGCGGCAGTCCAGATGTATCAGCTCGCCGGGTCGCACCACGCAGTACTTGAAGTAATAGAGGATGGCGCCCATGCGGATGGAGATATAGAAGACGGCAAAGACGCCCACCAGGCTGACCATCACCCAGGGCAGGTTGTGCGTCAGGTCGCGGAGATCGTCGCGCAACACATGGCTGCTCTCCCGCGCCGGCTGTACCCGCTCCCGCGTGGTGAAGAAGGTGACCATGAAAAGGACGAGCGCCATCGCTCCGTAGACCACCATCGCCAGTTGGAATCCACGCTGGTCGTTGCCGTGTCCGAAGCGCCTGACCATTGGGATGGTCAGACCCTGCACCATGAACAGCCCGACGTAGGCCAGCACAAAGCGATAGCTCGAAACGCTGGTCCGTTCCAAAGAGTTGGGCGAGATCACTCCCATCAGCGCTCCGTAGGGAATGTTGACGAATGTGTAGGCCAGCATGATCAGGCTGTACGTCACGTAGGCGTAAATCAGCTTGCCATGCGGCCCAAACGATGGCGTGGTAAAGGTGAGCACGCCCATGACGGCCATCGGCAGGCAGCCCCACAACAGGTAGGGACGATAGTGCCCCCAGCGCGTCTGGGTGCGGTCGGCGACAATGCCCATCACAGGGTCTATGAATGTGTCCGGGATGCGAACCACCAGGAACATGGTGGCTGCGGCTGCAGCGGTGATTCCAAATACGTCGGTGTAAAAAAATGCCAGAAAGTTGAGGAACATCTGCCAGTAGAAGTTCGAGGCCGTGTCGCCGAGTCCGTAGCCGACTTTTTCACCGAATGTGAGTTTGCCCGGCTGCGCTGCCATTGCCACGTCTCCCCCGCTGGCGCCAAAACTCCTGCGGCTGAGTTCTGGTGAAGTGGATTGGTAGAGGATCCCGGGCAGCCGCGAGCGACTGCCCGGAAGATTGAGCCACGTTTCGCCTAGAAGGTAAAGCGCGCGCCAAACTGTCCGACGCGGCCTCCCAAGCCGCCGTAGCTGATGATTTGTCCGTAGGTGGAATCAGACATGTTGGTGTCCGGTCCGCCCATCTGATGGCGATTGAATACGTTGAAGAACTCCATGCGCAGGGTCAGACGGTATTGGCTCCGGTCACCCATTGCCACGGTCTTGTGAACGCCAAGGTTCTCCGTTGCCAGCCCCGGGTTGCGCACCTGGCCGATGTAATGGCCAGCCGTGCCCAGCTGGGCGGCGGCCGGGTTCTGGAAGCAACTCGTATTCAACCACTGCTTGTTGAGCTCCGGACTGCCATTCGTCAGGTGACAACCCGCTGCGATGTTCACATAGACGGAGTTGAAGCCGGGGTAGGAGTTCTGCGAGAACAACTGGATCGGCGTGCCCGTGTTGTAGTGGAAGTCGCCGTTCAGGCTCCACCCACCCACCAGGGCATTCACCACCGGACCGGCGTTGCCCAACAGCATCTTGCCGCGGCCGAAGGGCAGCTCGTAGATGACATAGCCCTTCACGATATGGGTCATGTCAAAGCTGGAGATGGACTTGCGTTCGTTCTTCAAGTCGTAGATGTTCTGGATATTGCCAGACCACCACGGCTCGCCGAAGTCCTGATCCA
>Ga0181519_10000363_pt1 | contig 42249 bp, 34 predicted proteins | sample PEATcosm2014_Bin_26_FD_121102 | JGI IMG/M metagenome (GOLD analysis project Ga0181519, IMG submission 121102) | Peatland microbial communities from MTU Mesocosm Facility, Houghton, MI, USA - PEATcosm2014_Bin02_10_metaG | ecosystem: Environmental > Terrestrial > Soil > Wetlands > Peat | place...
ACAATGGCAGCTTTTCCGAGCACGGCACCTTCAGCATCACGGATTGGCTGAGTCTCGTCGACCCGAAAATCCTGGCGCAGAATTTCGGCGTACCGGCCTCGACCTTCGCCAAATTCCCGAAGGGCGAGACCTATATCCAGCAGGGCAAGATCATTCCCATCGATTCGTCGGCCGCGCGCGAATACAACGACATGGTATCGCCCAACAGCCATCGCTATCGGCTGATGGACCAGCGGCCGATCCGCGACTTCCCGGGCGGCACGGTGCACCTGGCCTCGGTCAATGAATTCCCGATGTCGACGACGATGACCGGCGGCATCATGAAGCTGAAGCCCGGCGCGCTGCGCGAGCTGCATTGGCATCCGAACGCCAATGAATGGCAGTTCCTGGCCAAGGGGCACACCCGCATCACCCTGTTCGGTTCGGGCGGGCGGATGACCACGGCCGATTTCGCACCGGGCGACGTCGCCTATATCCCGCAAGGCTATGGCCATTCGGTGCAGAATATCGGCGACACCGAATGCGAGATCGTCCTGACCTTCGACAATGGCCATTATCAGGAGATCTCGATCTCGGAATGGGTCGCGACCAGCCCGCCGCATCTCCTCGCCAATAATTTCGGCGTCGAGGAAGCGGTGTTCGCGAATTTCCCGAAGAAGACGGTGTATATCGCCAGCGCGTGAGCACAGGCGGCCGGCGCTTGCCGGCCGCCTCGTTTCAGGTGCGGCGCAGCCAGATCTCGGTCACGGCATGCGCCGCATCCTTGCGGATCACGAGCCGTGCGCGTTCGCGGGTCGGCAGGATGTTGTCGCGCAGATTGGGCAGGTTGATCTGCCGCCAGATATCGCGCGCGACCGCATCGGCTCCTTCCGGCGTCAGATCCTTGTAATGGCGGAAATATGAGGTCGGGCGCTGAAACGCGGTGCGTTGCAGCAGCAGGAAGCGATCGACGAACCATTGCTCGATCGCCTCGGTCTCGGCGTCGAGATAGATCGAGAAATCGAAATAATCCGAAGCGACGGCGGCGGCGCCGGAGACCGCCTGCAACACGTTCAGCCCTTCGAAGATCACGACATCCGGCCGGTCGATCGGCTGGAACGCGTCGGGCACGATGTCGTAGGCCTCATGCGAATAGACCGGCACGCGCAAGCCCGGCTCGCCGGTCTTGAGCGCGGTCAGGAAATCGATCATGGCGCGCAGATCGTAGCTTTCGGGGAAGCCCTTGCGGCGCATCAGGCCGCGCGCCTCGAGGACGCGCGTCGGGTGCAGGAAACCGTCGGTCGTGACCAGCGCCACCCGCGGATGATCAGGCCAGCGGGCGAGCACCGCCTGCAGCACGCGCGCCAAGGTGCTCTTGCCGACCGCGACGCTGCCGGCCACGGCGATGACGCAGGGCGGCGAGGCCGAGGGCCGGCCGAGAAAGGCGCCTTCGACGACATTCTTGAGGCTGCGCGCCGCCAGGACATAGAGGTTGAGGAGGCGCGACAGCGGCAGATAGACTTCGGCGACGTCGGCGACCGAGACCGGCTCATTGACGCCGCGCAGCGCCGCCAGCTCGGCATCGGAGAGCGACATCGGCGTATTGGCTCTGAGCGCCGCCCAGTCGGCTCGGTCGAAGACCAGATATTGCGCCGGTTTCTGCATAAGATGGTGCCGCCCGCCTCGGTTCGAACATTGCCCGCGCTAGAATTGCCTTGCTAGCCTGCGCCGTGAGAGGAGATCAAGCATGTCGAAGCTGACGCTGTTCTTCGATGTCGACGCGTCGTCGCGCCCGGCTATCGCGCGCGGCTGGAAATCCGCCGGCGCTGGCGCGACAATCTACTGCGCGATCTGAGAATCGATCGGGACGAATTCATCCGGTATTTCATCCGTGGGACCTTCCGGCATGAGGTTCCGACCGGGTGGAAATCGCTGATCCGTTTCGCAATCGAGCGAGATGGTATTCCGCTGCTTCCCTGACCTCGTTGCTTCGCGACGGCTCAGCCCAACACCAGACCGCCACACAAACGCTGCGTAGTTCGGCGAGCAGATCGATGAGGAATGGGTCCGCTTCGGGAAAGAGCGCCCATACTGGCGGCGGCAAGGCGGATAGATCCCATTCGACCGGGCCGGTGCAGGCGGATTCCAGATCTCCCCAGAGCGGACCATCGGCGGTCCAGAGAACATTTCCCAGATGCGCATCGCCGTGCAGCGGAACACTGACGAACTCGACGGCGTCGAGCTTCTGCCTCAACCGCCGGAACCGGCCCTGCAGAAACGAACGATCCTCGCCGGCCAATTCCGGCATCGCGCGCGGATCAGCGAAAACCTGCTCGCACCTGCCGAAAGACTCGGTGAATTGCGGCAGCTCGCCGGCGAAGCTGTGCAGGCCCTGATGAAGTGCTCGGAGAGCCTGGCCGGCCGCTTCCGCTTCACCACATTCTTGTCTGGATTCGTGATCGACATAGGACCAGAGCGTGATTGTGCAGCGCCCGAGCACATGGGGACCAGCAACAGCCGGTTCAGCCGGTGCGACAATCGGCGCGCCCAGACCCGCGAGGTGCCGGGCGACCGCCAGTTCGAGCCGGGCCGCGCAAAGCGCACGGTCCGGCGGACAGGCGGACTGAACTCTTGCGACGGCCGGGTGCGGCGAAATCCAGAATGTTGAATGGTGCGCAGCCTTCAGCAGCGTCGGGCTGACGGAGCCTAACCCAAGCCGGTCTGCAAGCGCTCGGACGGCGGCGACCTCTTCTGAAATCGGTGCTCGCATCGCAATTCTCCGGCAGGGCGTTCTAACGACCGATATTCGCCTCCGACATGATCCCGGCAAGGTCTGGGCGGCGGCGATCCTTGAGGTCTGCATGGTCGCTTGAACCCAACCACGATGTTGAGAGGGCCGGCGGGCGAGCACCGCCTGGGGCACGCGCGCCAATCTGCTCTTGCCGACCGCAACGCCGCAGGCCGGTCGAGAGAGGCGCCCTCGACGACATCCTTGATGCTGCGCCGCGCATCCCTGGATCAGATCGGTGCTGGGCGAAGACTGAGTGCCTTACCCCGCCGCGATCGCCCGGGCGCCGATCTGCTTCAAACACCGGTCGATCCACTGCCGCGTCAGCTTCTCCTGCACGCCGTTCTGCGACAGGCGCTGGCGCAGATTGGCGAAATCGACCCGATCCAGCGACTGGTCCTGATTGAAGCAGGAAAACACGACGGTCTCCTTGCCCGTCTCCGGATCCTTGTGCAGTTGCAGGCACTGCGCGCAGATTTCCTTCATCATGCATTGCATCGGCGAGTTGATGCTGCCGATCGCACAATGGCCGGGCTTGAGATAGGGCTTCAGCACGCCGTGGCGGGCGCGGGCGACGGCGTTCATCATGCCGTCCGAGCCGATGGCGATCAGGCGATCGACTTCCGCCAGCGCGAGCGGCGTCGGACCGAAGGCGCCCGAACCATAGGCCACCATCGCCTCGACAATGTTGCCGACGAAGCTCCGGTCTTGCGGCCGGGTCGCCGCGAAGCCCGGCGCCTCGTCCGAACACCAGACGATCGCATCGGCGGCGCGCTCGATCTCCTCGACCTTGTAGCGGTCGATCATCTTCTTGTAGCCGGCGAAATAGATCACGCGCGAGCCGGCGGCCCGCAGCGCCTGGCCGATCGAGAACAGCACGGCGTTGCCGAGCCCGCCGCCAACCAGCAGCACGGTCTCGCCCGCAGGCGTCTCGGTCGGCGTGCCGGTCGGCCCCATCAGGATCACCGGCTCGCCCGGCTGCAGCAGCGCGCACAGATCGGAGGAACCGCCCATTTCCAGCACGATCGTCGAGAGCAGTCCGCGCGCCTTGTCGACCGAGGCGCCGGTCAGCGCCAGCCCCTCCATGGCCAGGAGCGTGTCGCCGGTGCGCGCGGCCTTGGTCTCATAATTCTGCAGCCGGTAAAACTGGCCGGGTTCGAAGCCGCGCGCGGCGAAGGGTGCCTTGACCGTCACTTCGACGATGGTCGGCGTCAGCCGGGTTACTGCGTGCACGGTCGCGCGCAGGCCCTCGTCGAGCGTCGCGATCAGCGCGTCTGGCGCCGGTGCCGAGGGCGGCCGCCGCGCGAGCGTGCGCGACACGACCGGATAGCCCTGCTTGGCGCTGCCCATCGCCTTCACGACATTGCCGGCGAAAGACGGGTGGAGATCGCCGAAGAAGCTGATCGCCCGACCGTCGGCGCGATGGCTCATCAGCACGCGCACGGCGCCGGGCTTGGCCGATTTCTCGGGTTTCGCCGGGTTGCCGTCCTCGTCATAGGCCTGGAAATAGCGGCCGTCGAGCACGACGTTGTCGGGGTCTTCGCGGCCCAGAACCGTGTTCGGCTGCGTCCCGGCGGCGATCAGGATGGTGCGCGCCGGCAAAGTCGCGGACCCCGCCGGCGTCGCGGCGCCGGTCGCGGCATCGATCGCGTGGCGGAGGACCGTCAGGCCGGTCGCCTGGCCCCATTGGTCGATCTCGACCGCTTCCGGCGTCAGGCACTCGGCGAAGCTTATGCCTTCCTGCAGCGCCAGCGCCACTTCCTCGTGGTTCAGCGTATAGCTCGGCGCGTCGATCAGCCGGCGGCGATAGGCGATCGTGACGCCGCCCCAGCCATTCAGCAGATCGGCGATGCGCGGCGCCCTGCCCTCCGACGCGGCAGCGGCGCGCTCGGCGCGCAGCGCCTGCGCATGAGCCAGGAACTCCGCCGCGGCCTCGGCTTCCGCCGGCGACCAAGAGGCACGCACCGCAGCCTCGCCCTGCTCCGCCGCCAAGGCCTCGAAGCGGCTCAGGAATTTCTCGACCTGCACCGGATAATACGCCAGGGATTCCGTGGCGGTATCGATCGCCGTCAAGCCGCCGCCGACGACTACGACGGGCAGCCGGACCTGGAGATTGGCGATGGAATCGGTCTTGGCCGCCCCGGTGAGCTGCAGCGCCATCAGGAAGTCCGAGGCCTGGCGCACACCGGTGGCCAGCCCGTTTCGCATCGGCACGATGGTCGGTCGCCCGGCGCCGGCGCATAGCGCGATATGGTCGAAGCCGAGCTCGAAGGCGCTGTCGATCGTGATCGTCCCGCCGAAACGCACGCCGCCCATCATGGCGAAGGACCCGCGCCGCTCCAGCAGCAGGCGGATAAGTTTGAGGAAATTCTTGTTCCAACGCACGGTGATGCCGTATTCCGCGACACCGCCGAAACCGGCCATGACCCGGTTGCCCAGATCCTCGTAGAGTTCCTCGACATCGCGGATCGGCCGGAACGGCACGCGCGACCCGTCCGGCCGCACACCGGAGATCGCCGGATCGAGCGGCTCGATCTTCAGCCCGTCGATCGCCACGACATGGTGCCCGTCATTCATCAGATGATGGGCCAAAGTGAACCCGGCGGGTCCGAGGCCGACCACCAGCACCTTGTAGAGGCTCGCCGGCTTCGGCACGGGCCGACGCAGATTGAGCGGGTTCCAGCGGGTCAGGAGCGAATAGATCTCGAAGCCCCAAGGCAGCGCCAGCACATCCTTGAGGCTGCGCGTCTCGACCTGCGGAATGTCGACCGGCTCCTGTTTCTGATAGATGCAGGATTTCATGCAGTCGTTGCAGATACGGTGCCCGGTGCCGGCCGCCATCGGATTGTCGATCGTGACGATGGCCAAGGCGCCGATCGGGTTGCCGCCGGCCTTGACCAGATTCATCTCGGAGATCTTCTCTTCGAGCGGGCAGCCGGCGAGCGGCACGCTGAAGGCGCTGGCCTGGAAGCTGCCGGTCTTGCGGTCCTTGAGCCCGCGCGCGCAGCTGTCCTTGCCTTGATTGTGGCACCAGATGCAGTAATTGGCCTGGTCGAGCGCACCGTTCAGATCCATGCCGGCATCGGTCAGGCCGAAGCCCTCGCGGTGCCGCCATTGGCCGCGCGGCAGGCGCATCTTCGCGACACCGTCGATTTCGACGGTCTCGACCGGCACCAGATGCACGGGATCGAGCTTATGCGGCACCTTGAACAGGATGCCGCCGCTGTGCTTGGCGCGCCCCGCCGGCGACAAGGTCGCCCAGGCGGCGTAGCGGCGCGCCTCGTCGAGCGCCGCTTCGTGCCGGGCTTCATCGGCGAGCCAGCGATCGACATGGGCGGCGAAGCTCCGCTCGGTCAAGGCCTCGCCGAACCGCGCCGCCAGCGCCTCGGCCAGCGCCGGGCCGTCGATCGCAGCCGCCTCGGCCTCGCCGATGCCCTTGACCGCGCGGCGCTGGACGAACAGCCGCTTCACTGTATAGAGCGGCGCCAATTCATGATGCGTTGCCTGCAGCGCCTTGATCTCGGCGGCAATGCCGAACAGCGCGCCGACGAAATCCTCGACATGCGGCGCGAGCTCGATGAGCAGCTCGGATTCCGCCTTGCGGTCGACTGCCTCGGGATCGGTGCGCGCCGCCATCAGCCGGTTGTGCAACGCCGTGTCGCCGGCGGCCAGTTCGGCAACAAAGGCCCGGTCGAGCCGGATCAGCCCGTCGCGCTCGTAGAGATCCTGAAAGCTCAGGCCGAAGCCGAGAGTCAAACCGGTCGGCATTGTGGAACTGTTCCTATCCCGCGACAAAATTCGTGCAAACCCTCTGGGCGAGGCCGCGAACCTAACCAAAACCCCATGCCATTGCCAGGAGCCGCGACGTCAGAGCTGGGTTGCCGCCGCAAGAACGATGCCCCGGTCGCTCGGTTGCGCGCATAGTATGCGCCGGCGTCGATTGATGGAGAACGAAGAGCGATGGCGGACCCTGTGCATGTGATCGGCGGCGGCCTCGCCGGCAGCGAAGCCGCCTGGCAATTGGCGCGCGCCGGCGTGCCGGTCATCCTGCACGAGATGCGGCCGATCCGGTCGACCGAGGCGCACCAGACCGCCGGTCTGGCCGAGCTGGTCTGTTCGAACTCCTTCCGCTCCGACGACACGATGACCAATGCCGTGGGCTTGCTCCATGAAGAGATGCGGCGTTGCGCCTCGCTGGTCCTCGCTTGCGCGGACCGCCACAAGGTGCCGGCCGGCGGCGCGCTCGCGGTCGATCGCGTCGGTTTCTCGGCTGCCGTCGAAGCCGCGCTGACGGCAGATCCGCTGGTCACCATCGCGCGCGAGGAGATTGCCGGGCTGCCGCCGGAGGAATGGGACAGCGTCGTCGTCGCGACCGGCCCCTTGACCTCACCGGCCCTGGCCGAGGCGGTACGCGCCCTCACCGGCGAGGATTCTCTCGCCTTCTTCGACGCGATCGCGCCGATCGTCCATAAGGAGACGATCGATCTCGGCAAAGCCTGGTTCCAGTCGCGCTACGACAAGCCCGGCCCCGGCGGCGACGGCAAGGATTACATCAACTGCCCGCTCGACCGCGCGCAATACCACGCCTTCGTCGAAGCGCTGCGCGCCGGCGACAAGACCGAGTTCAAGGAGTGGGAGAAGAACACGCCCTATTTCGAAGGCTGCCTGCCGATCGAGGTGATGGCCGGACGCGGGCCCGAGACCTTGCGCTGGGGGCCGATGAAACCGGTCGGGCTCACCAACCGCCACGACGGCAGCAAGCCGCATGCCGTCGTCCAGCTACGCCAGGACAATGCGCTGGGCACGCTCTACAACATGGTGGGCTTCCAGACGAAGCTGAAGCATGGCGAGCAGACGCGCATCTTCCGAACGATCCCGGGGCTCGAACACGCCGAATTCGCCCGGCTGGGCGGGCTGCATCGCAACACTTTCCTCAACAGCCCGAAGCTCCTGGACCGGCAATTGCGCCTGAAGGCGCTACCGCGCTTGCGCTTCGCCGGCCAGGTGACGGGCGTCGAAGGTTATGTCGAATCAGCGGCGATCGGCCTGCTCGCGGGCCGGCTGGCGGCGGCGGAGCGGCAGGGATCGGCCTTGGAGCCGCCGCCGCCGACCACGGCGCTGGGCGCGCTCCTCGCCCATATCACCGGCGGCGCCGATGCCGGGACGTTCCAGCCGATGAACGTCAATTTCGGTCTGTTCCCGCCGCTGCCGGTCACGCCCAAGGCTCGGCCGGAACGCAAGCCGGCACTGGCGGCGCGGGCTTTGGCGGATCTCGGTCGGTGGCTCGGAGGCCGGGAAGCGGCGGAGTGACGTTTCGGCGCAACCGCCGCGCCGGAGCTGGGCCGCGTTGCGGATCGCTGAGTCAATGCCCGTCCGACGACCAATGCGGCTCGTCGGACAGCAGTTTGATGACGCCATAGGTGGCGCCGACGGCGTGGAGCTGCGTGTTCGTGGCGCCCGATGCCGGGGCACCGATCGCGACGGTCGCGCCCTGCTTGTTCTTGATCGACAGCGTGCCGGTCCAGGAAATGTCCATGTCGATCGCCAGCCCCTCGATATGGCGCGAGGTCAGCGACGGCCGATAAACGATGGCGAATTTCGATACCATGATTGCGGCCGCATGGATCGACTCGGACGGCGTGTCGTGCACCCACTGGATGTTGCAGCCCGGATTGAGCGGCACGTCCTCCGGCTCGATAAGGCGCTTCGCAATATCCCACGAGTAATGCATCAAATAGGCGCGGATCGGGTTCCGTAGGGTCGCGCTCACGGACACCGAAGCTCCGGCGGCTTTGAGCGCATCCACGAAAGCCTGGACCTTGGGTCGGAACGAATCCGCCAGATCCGCGATGTCGCTGCTGTTCTTGTACTTGCCTTCATTCAGCGTCCACCATGCGAGGCCGCTGAGATTGCCGGCGCCGCCATGAGTGGCGCCGGCCGCGACGGGTCCGGCAGCACCGTTCAGTGCCTTGAAGGTCGCGCCGCCGGGATCGATGCGTCCATCCGGGTGCGGGGCGTGCATGACGCGCGCTTGAAACGCCGTGATGGCGCTGATCGTCTGCGCGCCGATCTTGCCGTCGACCGTCAATCCAGGGGAGCCCAGCGACGGCAGATGCTTGTTCAGCATCTGTTGCACCGAACGAACGTCATCGGGCCGATTCTGTCCGTCCCGTCCGACAGAAGCCGAAAGTGCCATTTGATCCCTCTCTATTCGACTCGCTCGTCATATTTGCTGAGGACCGACAGGACCGCCTCCTGGCCGTGGTATTTTTCCTTCAAGCCTTTCAGTTTCTTATCCGTGCCCTTGCAATACTTGTTCAGTGCGGCGGCGATTTGCTTTTGCCGAGCCGGATCATCGGAATCCTCGCCGCGAAAATGGTCGCACTGGTCCCGATCCGCGGTAAATTTGGCAACATCCGGCGGCAAATCGGGCGATTGCGCGACGCACGGAACGCTGAACGATACTGCAACAAGATACAACACCGAGATGTAAGCAAGTTTCATGGGCGGTCTTCCTGTCCGTACTATGATCCGACATTTCCTGGATGGCCGACCGAAACCGGCCTCTCTCGACGACCTTACAGCCCGATCCGATGCCAGGGAAGCCGGTCTGGGCGGCCTCCCACATCGGACGCACCCTCGCGCACCGCGAGCACTGCATCCCGGCAGCTACTTATCACCGATGTTTTGACACAAATATGGCCAAACGCCAAAAAATTGTGAGCACGATCGCTCTCCTCCCGGTTGCCCCGGAAGGAGTGCGAAGGCGCGGAAGCGGGGTGCGCCTAGTCTAGCGCACGTTGGCCAGGTTCTTGCTCACGGCTGCAGGCGTGCGCGCAACGATCCCGCCGGACTGCGAGAAGCTCTTGCCGCCCGATGTGAAGGTTACCGACCAGGTATCGCCGGCGACGGCGTGAGTCGTGCCGTTACCGTCCATCTGGGCCGCAAAGGTATAGCTGCCCGGGTTGATCACCTGGCCCGCGCCCAAGGTGAAGGTGTAGACGATCGACGCGCCATTGGCATGGCTGTCGGTGATCGCCGAGCCGATCGTGTTGTACTGCCCGCTGAAGGTGATGTTGGTCGCCGGCACGGTGATGGTCAGGGTCATGGCGGTGATCGGCGCAGTCGCGGTCAGGGCGACGTCGTCTTCATCGAACCATTCGCTGTTCGCGGAGACTTTGCCGGTGAAGGTCGCCGGGCCGCCGCTCGCCGGCGGGGTAGTCGGCGGCGGATTGGTCGGCGGCGGGCTGGTCGGAGCGCTGACGGTGACCGGGATGGTCGCGGTGTGAGACAGTGAACCGCTGGTGCCGGTCACCGTTACAGTTGCACTGCCCGCCGCGGCCTTGCTGCCGGCCGTCAGGGTGAGCGTGCTGGTCGATGTCGCCGAGGCCGGGCTGAAGGACGCCGTAACACCGGCGGGCATGCCGCTCGCCGCCAAGGCGACGGCGCCGGCGAAGCCGCCCTTGGGCGCGATCGTGATGCTCGCAGTGGCGCTGCCGCCCGGCATGAGGGTGAGCGACGAGGCGCCGGCCGTCAGGCCGAAATCAGGCACCGTCGCGGCATTGACGGTCACGGCCAGGCTCGTCTGGTGGCTGAGCGACCCGCTGGTCCCGGTGATGGTGACGATGGCGGTGCCGGTCGTCGCGGTCTTCGCCGCGGTCAAGGTCAGCGTGCTCGATCCCGAGGTCGATGCCGGGCTGAACGAGGCCGTCACGCCGGTCGGCAAACCGCTCGCCGTCAGCGCCACGGCGCCGGTGAAGCCGTTGCTCGGCGCCACCGCGATCGTCGCAGTCCCGGCCGCGCCGCCTTGGGTCAGGGTCATGCCGGCGGGCTGCGCCGACAAGGCATAGCCCGGCGTCGTGGTCCCCGGCGTCATCACGATCGTGGTCAAGGAATAGGGCGGTGCCGAGACCGTGAAGCTCGGGCCGGTGCCGGCGAGGCTGGCCGAGGTGATGGCGCTGCTGGTCTTGCCGTAGCTCAACACCGTGGCCGTGCTGGCCGGGGTGAAGCCCGAAATCGAGATATTGGCGCTGGTCGTGTTGCTCGGATCCTTGTTCAGCAGCAGCAGCGCCAGATCGCCATTGGCCTTCGCCACGGCGTGGCTGACCAGCAGCTTGTTGCTGGAGCTGGTCGAGACGAAGCTGTCGCCGGGTTTGCCGAGCGCGGCCAGCATTTCGAGCCCGTAATAGGTCGGGAACGGCGTATCGGCCGCGGGTTCGCCCGAAGAGCCGTCGGAGAGAATGCCGTAATCGCCGAAAGTCGAGGTGCCGAACAGGCTGGACGAGGTGTTACCGCCGGTGCTGCCATTGTGCAGCGCCCAGACATCGACATTGGCCACGCCGTTCTCGATCCAGGTCGCGACATCGTCGGCGACGAACATCGAATTGACGACGCTGATCGTCTGCTTGCCTGGGTCCGACGAGACCGAATTCGTTTCGGTCACCAGGATCTGGATATTCGCGGCGTTGGTGCCGCCGAACTGCTTGATCAGGGATTTGAGGCTGGCGACCATGCTGGCGATGGCCGGCGAGTTGCTGTCGCCGCTTTCCGGCGCGCCGAGCAAGGCCGGATCCGACTCATTGCCCGGGTTCTGCGGGTACCAATGGACGATGACGAAATCGATCGAGGTGCCGCATTGCGCCAGCACGCTGGTGTTCCAGTTCGGGGTCTGTCCGTCCGGCCAATTGCCGGGCGCGGTCAGCACGGCGCCGATCTTGACCGTCGGATCGACCGATTTCATCGCCGTCGCAAATTGCGCGACGTTCGAACCGTAGGTCGTCGGGTCATGGGCGCTGTGCAGATCGGCCTCCCAATCCGCGCCGTATTCGCCATTGCCGTAGACTTCGTTGCCGATTTCCCAGTATTTGACGCCGTAGCCCTTCGTGACATTGGCGTATTGTACCCAGGACGCGGCGAAGGCCGGCGTGCCGCCGCCATTGCCGGCCGTGTTCGAGCCGTAATTGACGGTGATGACCGGCGTCGCGCCGATCTTCTTCACCAGCCCCATGAACGCGTCGAAATCATTGTTCGGGTTGGCGAAGCTGCTCTGGCCCGGAACGATGGCATTCGTCTGCCAATTATACTGGTCCGAGGTCGACCCGCCCGGATAGCGCAGTGCGCCGATGCCGGCATTGGTCAGCAGCCCCGGCACGGCTGAATCCATCAGATTGCCGTCCCAAACCGCTGTGTTCACGCCGAACGCCGCGGGGCCGATCGTTGCGAGATCGGTGCCGGCATTGACGGTGACGGTGGCGGTCGTCTGGGCCGCAGCCGGTGCGGCGGCGAAAGGTGCTGCAAGCAATGCCAAGCCGGCGGCCAGCGCCATGGCTGGCGCTCTGCGCTGAAATAGCAACATCAAAATCATCCTTTCAATATTGTTAATGGACCGTCATTGAGCTGTCACCCACAGATTTCAATGAAGGGGTCGTTCATACTTTCAGATCGCTCGCTACGTACGTTCCCCCGCCGCAGCTGAGGCAGCCAGAGTCTTTCAGGCGTCGCGCGAAATAAAGTGAGTTTTGTAAATGCCTCAAATTTGCCCCGACCTCCGTCGGCTGGGACCGGCCGAGGTCAAACGGCTACAGCAAAACCGCAGCTCTCAACGCAAGTGTTCTTTCCTGATCGGCCCGAAGGCGGGCAGACAAGAGTAAATAATCGTCCATTTCTTTCAGCATAGCGGCTTCCGCCGAATACGATTCTCGATTTCGTGGTGATCTTATTATTCGATTCGAAGGAAGATGCGGACAGACCGGCCCGCCGCGAAAGCGAAAGACCTGGCGAAAGGCGTCGCTCCAGGCGCAGATTGCGCGATTGTCTAGAAATTGCCACAGGCAATGAGGGTAGCCGTAACTCAGGCGTCATATGCCGGCCGTATAGGACGAGCCCCCGATAATCAACCTTTTGGAGGCTTTTCATGTCGCATCGTCTTCGCCTCGGCCTGCTTGCCGGCACCGCCGCACTCGCCGGCACCGTCGCGCTCGGCGCGTCAGCGCAGGCGGCCGGCTTCGTCCCGAATACTCTGGTCGTCAGCCGCGTCGTCTTCAACGCCGACACCAATCCGGCGCGTGCCGGCGAGACCTTTCCGGACATTTTCAACGATCCGAACGTCGCCGGCATCCAGGGCAGCATCTTCCTCGACACGTTCCTGCCCCTGCCCTTCCTGCCCGCGCTGGAAAGCCTGCCGCTGACCGGTCTGAGCGCCCAGAACACGGTGATCACGACCAGCTTCAGCTCGAAATCCGAAGGCTCGCTGCACCTGTCCGAGAACGGCCAGTTTCTGACCTATATGGGCTATGTCAGCCCGGCCGGAACCGAGAACGTCTCGAACTCCGACACGACCGGCGCCGGCACCCAGGCCAGCCCGCCTTCCCTGCCGCTGACCGACCGCGCCGTGGCGCTGGTCAAGTTCGACGGCAGCTTCAGCGTCACGCCGGAAAGCAATGCGTTCAGCGGCGACAATCCGCGCGGCGCGATCTCGATCGACGGCACCCAGTTCCTGATGGCCGGCAATGCCGATTCGACGGAACTCAAGACCACGCCGGTGACCGGGCCGGGGACCACGATCGGCGTCCGCGTCGGCGCGCCGGGCTCCAATGTCTCGAGCCAGCTCGGCACCTATGTCGCCATGGACCGGCCCGATGAATCGGCCAAGCAGCATATCAAGGACAACAACTGGCGCGGCATCGGCATCTTCAACGGCAATCTCTTCGTCTCGAAGGGCAGCGGCGGCAACGGCGATGACGGCGTGTTCCAGGTCATGAACGGCACCGCCGACGGCGTCCCGACCAGCGGCACCGACAACACGATCGTCCAGCTGCTCGGCACCCAGGCGACCAATCCGATCACCGGCGCCACCTCGCCGCTGACGCCGTTCGGCTTTTTCTTCGCCGACGCCAACACGCTCTATGTCGCGGATGAAGGCAATTCGACCATCACCACGACGCAGGCCGGCGGCACGGTGATCTCGCAGACGACCGACAGCACCGGCACCACCACTTTCACGGATCTGGTGACCGACCCGCTCGCCGGCCTGCAGAAGTGGAGCCTGGTCGGCGGCGTCTGGACGCTCGACTACGTCATCCAGGCCGGGTTGGAGCTGGGCCAGCCGCAGCACGTCCCGGGCTATCCGGCGCCGACCTTCACGACCGGCCTGCGCAACCTGACCGGCAAGGTCAATGAGGATGGCACGGTCACGATCTACGCCATCACCGCGCAGACCAGCTCGATCTCGGGCGGCGAGCCCGACCCGACCAAGCTGGTGGCGGTCACCGATGTCGTCGCGGCGACGACACTGCCGACAATCGCCCTGCCGTTTGGCGTCGACAGTTTCCTGACGTTGCAGCAATCGCGTTCCGGCGAAGTGTTCCGCGGCGTGGCCTTCGCACCGGTCCAATAACTTCGATCGACCGGAATACCGACGCCCCGCCGTGATCGGCGGGGCGTCCGCGGCCTGCTGAACGGATGGCGGCGCGGTGACCGAGCCCCGCGCCGCGACCCCGCTACTCGGTGATGCCGTCCGCTTTCAGCGTGCTGGCGACACTGTCGAGGACCGTCTCTTCGAGGATGCCGATCCAGAAATCGCAATGATGCTCGGAGGCAAGGTTGAACGCGATCGACGGGGTCGGCGGGACCAGCGATTGCGTGTTGTCGTCCAACAGATCGAAGGCCAGCCAGGTTTCCGTGTTGCGCGAGTTCGGGCTGCCGTTGGCGGCGAAGCTCGTCCAATAGTTCTGCATCGTCGCGGACAGCGTGTCCTCGGCGCTGCTCAAACGGGTGGATGAGGGGACGCCGTTGAGCGTGAACAGAAACTGCAGCTCATCCGTATGCGTCGCCCCATAGGGGAAGCTGACCGGCGGCAGCAGCGGCGTCGGGACGTTCTCGTCATTGAGCTCATAGGCGAAGGTCGGCACCGTCAGCGACAGCAGCTCGTCCGTGATGTTCGCCGTGCAACTGAACAGGCTGTCCGTGAGAACGGCGCCGAGCGCCGTGCCGGGGCCGGAGAAGTTCTTCAGCGGATATTCGTTCAGGATCTGCTGCGTGATCTGCTGCACTTCCTGGGCGCTGCTGCCGGCATTGGTGCTGGCCATGGTGCTGCTGGTGGCGAGCAGCCCGGCCTCTTCGGTCACCAGGGTCGACGCGATCGCCTGGATAGCCGGCTGGTAATCGGCATCCGTGATCGTGCCGATCGCCGGGTTGAGGTCGAAGGCCAGGGCCACGAACAACCGCCCTTCGTCGTGGTTGGTGCCTTCGATCACCGGGACTTTGTTATATTCACCCAAGGCCAGCGCCAGGATCGGCTCCTGCGGGATGAACTTGCCGTCGACATTGGGGAAGAAGGCGGCGAGCGAAGACAGGCTGGCGGCCGAGGTGACCTTGCTCTGCTCTTCGAGGATCGCGTCGACCGAGAGGTCGCGCAGGCACGCCACGGTGGCGGCATTGCTCGAATCGGCGCAACCGAGCGCGCTCACGATCGCGGCGCCCGAGGCGGAAGCACCGGCCAGAGTGGGCAGCGGCTCGCCGCACGGGCCGCTCTCGGTGATGGCGCGCTGGAACAGCCCGCTGCCCGAGGGCGATACGACAGCGGCGCAGACGCTGAAGCCGCCGGCCGATTCACCGAAGATCGTCACATCATGCGGGTTGCCGCCGAAGGCGCCGATATTCTGTTGCACCCATTGCAGCGCGAAGAGCTGGTCCAGAAAGCCGTAATTGCCCGAGACACTGTTCGAGGATTCGGCGCTGAGCGCCGCGTCGGCCATGTATCCGAGGATGCCGAGCCGGTAATTGATGGTCACGACGATCGTATTGCCCTGGATCGCCATGTTGGTCGGATCGTAGAGACTGCCCTCGCCATCGACAAAGGCGCCGCCATAGAAAAACACCATGACCGGCATATTGTTCTTCGACGAAACGCTGCTGCCGGGGACATAGACGTTCAGGAACAGGCAATCCTCGCTCGTGCTCGCCGTCCCGAAGGGCGAGGCGCTTTGCGGGCAGCCGCTGCCGAACGAGGTTGCGCTGACCGTGCCCGCGACCGCGGCGGGCGGCGCCGGCGGTGCGAAGCGGAGATTGCCGGTCGGCGGGGCGGCAAAGCGGATACCGAGAAAATCGGTAATGCCGTTGCCGGCGGCACCCTGGAAAGTCTCCGAGGGGAAGGTGCCGCCGGGGGTGGTGACGGTCTGCGCCATGGCGCCGGCCATCAGGCTGACCATAACGGCAAGACCGGCGAATAGCCGGCCGATACTGCCGTAGCGGTAGGTGGTCATCGTGAGCTCTCCCTGTTATTGCGGATCTTGTTGATCCGCTTGATTTCCCCGCGGTCATGAACAGAGGCGGACCGATCGGTTCCGCGCCAAGGGTTCCCGCTTACCGGCGTGACGGTGACATGGCGTCGCCGGCAAGCGTGCCCCTCGGTTCTCTAGTATGATAATTAACGGGGACCTTATTTTTGTCAAAATGACCCGACATTGTCAATGCCGAAGTAAATTCCGATTAAAGATCGAGTACGTTATTATATTCACGAATCTGTGATCTGCCGTGCTACCCTCTTTTCGGCCGGATATCCTTAATACACGAAACGCCGGCCACGCGAAATTGCGGATTTGTCGGGGAAATCGCGACGCAAGTTTTCGGCCGGTCGAGCAACCCGGCGACAAGGATCGAGCGAATTGTACTATCGGTGCGTATATCAATAACGGCCGATCAAGCGGCCCCAGCCGAGCCGCCAGGCGGCGAGCGGATCGGGGCGCTGCAGGGCGGGGGCGTAGGGATCGCCGCCCGCCAGGTCCAGCAGGTCCAGGTAACGCCGCGCGAGGCGGGCGATCAGCAGCGCCGGCAGGGCGCGCGCCGGAAGCTCGCGCCGCAGGTCTCGTGCGGCGGAGAGGTGGCCCCGCGCCGCCGCGCCGAGGCGCTGCACGGCAGCGGCGAGCGAAGGCGACGGCGCGTCGCGCTCCGCCAGCCCGGCAGCGCCGGCAATGTCGTCGGGAATGTAGCTGCGCCCCGCCGCCGCGTGGAACGGCAGAGCGCGGATCAGCCCGGTCAGCCCCCAGGCAATGCCGATCCGCCGGGCCGCCGGGCCGCCATCGACACCGGCCAGCACGGCAATCTCCGCCTGCAGCAATGCGGACGAGGTGTCGGCCAGAAAGCTTTCGAGGTCGGCGAGGGTCGCCGGCGGGTGCTCGGCCAGGAGATCGCGCTCCCGGGCATCGATCATCGCGTCGAGCGGCGCGCGCGCCAAACCGTGCCTGCGGATCGCCTCGGCAAGGGGTTCGGCGACCTCATGCCGGCGCGCGGGCTTGCCGGTGTAGATTTCATCGATAGCGTCGCGCCACCATTGCAACCGGATCTGCCCCATGATCGGCTGAGTGACAATTTCACGCACCCGCGCGATCTCGTAGCTGAAGCCGAGCAGCGCCCAAAGCGCCGGCCGGTGGCGAGCCGGTGCGTAGAGGCTCGCCAGGAAACGATCGCGATCATGCCGCTGCAGCAATTGCGGCAGGCTCAGGGCCGCGGGTTGCACCTGCGACTCCATCGCCGGTCCCGAATTATCGGGCGCGCTGTTCATCTGAACGCGGACCTCCCACGCAGACGAGGTTTTCGCTGCTCAAGCCCGCCGCGGCAGTATATCCTCCCGCGGTCATCCGATTCTGGCCCGAACACAAAGAGGTCTCCATGGCATTCGAGCTTCCTCCCCTGCCCTATCCCAAGACGGCGCTGGAACCGCATATGTCGGCCCAGACGTTCGATTTCCATTACGGCAAGCATCATCAGGCGTATGTCACGAATTTGAACAATCTCGTGAAGGACACGCCCCTGGCCTCGCAGTCGCTCGAAGAGATCATCCTCGCCAGCGCCAAGGACGAGAGCAAGATCGGCATCTTCAACAACGCCGCCCAGGTCTGGAACCATACCTTCTTCTGGCATTGCATGAAGCCGAATGGCGGCGGCGCCCCGACCGGCGCGCTGGCCGAGCAGATCGACAGCACCTTCCAAGGCTTGGAGAAATTCAAGGAGGCGTTCAAGAACGCCGCCGTAACCCAATTCGGTTCGGGCTGGGCCTGGCTGGTGCTCGACGGCGGCGCGCTCAAGATCGTCAAGACCGCCAATGCCGTGACCCCGATGGTCAATGGCCAAAAGGCGCTGCTGACCGTCGACGTCTGGGAACACGCCTATTACCTCGACTACCAGAACCGGCGCCCGGACTTCGTCCAGACCTTCCTGGACAAGCTGGTGAACTGGGATTTCGTGGCCGAGAACCTGGCCAAGGCGTAACGATCCGCCGATCGGCAGGCACCCGGCAGCACTAAGCAGCCTTGCGTGGCTAAAGCCACGTTGAATTTGCTCGTAAACGAGCAAATTCAAGCTGCTAAGACTCCTGATATGTAAGCAGGCTAGGGAAAGGCTGCTTAGCGTGCCGGGTGCAACCCGCCATCGTCGAACGTCCGGGCCGCCGGTCTCCCAGCGGCCGCGCTGGCTACAAGGGCGAACTATCTCGGGCCGATCCAGACCCCGACATGGTGATGATGCCAATGATGATGATGGTGGCGCCAATGATGGTGGCGATGCCACCCGTCCGCCTGCGCCGGCGCTGCGCCAGCGAAACCCAGGCCCACAAGAGATGCGAGGACCAGGCCTCGGACACGGTAACGCCGGAAGAATCTTGTAAGCATCAGCATTCCTCTGTGATTCACGGCGCGGTCGGTGACCGCACCGGGGTAAGGAAACAACAACCGATCGCAGAGAATTTCTCGGCCGGACCGCCGTGTCAAATCGGCGCAGGCAAGTGCGCAGCTACGCTGTCATCGGCAGCAGCGCCGCGGCCACGCGCCGGTCTTCGACGGCGAGCACATTGTAGGTCCGGCAGGCCGCCGCGGTGTCCATTGAATCGATGACGATGCCGACCGCACGCAGCGGCTCGCGCAGGGCCCGGGTCAGCATCGTCATGCGCCGGCCGCAACCGATCAGCAGGATCGCGACGTCGCCATGTTCGGCCACGGGCTTCAGACTCTCCGGCGTGACCTCTTCCATGCCGGTCACCGGCCAGACGAGCGCGGCATCCGGCAGGATGAGCACGGCGCCGGTGAACACCGTACCGCTGATCTTGAAGCCGCCGGGCCCGTAGCGTTCGATATACGGGCGGCCCGGGCTCACTGCCGGCCGAATTTCCATGATCTCAGATCGGCAGCATCTTGGGCTTGGTGCGCAGCCACCAGACGACGAAGAGGCGCGTCACCATCATGGTCGTGAACAGCGACGTCGCGATGCCGAGGCAGAGCGTCACGGCGAAGCCCTTCACCGGACCCGAGCCCAGGATGAACAGGAAGGCACCGGCAATGAAATGCGTGACATTCGCGTCCGTGATCGTCGCATAGGCCTTGCTGAAGCCGTTGTCGATGGCCGAGATCAAGGTCCGGCCGCCGCGTATCTCCTCGCGGATGCGCTCATTCACCAGCACATTGGCGTCGACCGCCATGCCCATGGTCAACGCCATGCCGGCAATGCCCGGCAGAGTCAGGGTGGCGCCGAGCAGCGATAGCGCGCCCAGGAGGATCGCCAGGTTGAAGACCAGCGCGATATCGGCGTAGAGCCCGAACAAGCCGTAGAAGGCGACCATGAACAAGGTCACCAGCAGCATGGCGATCAGGCTGGCAATCGTGCCGGCGCGGATCGAATCGGCGCCCAGATCCGGCCCGACAGTCCGCTCCTCAATGATGTTGAGCTTGGCCGGCAGGGCACCGGCACGCAGCAGCAGCGCCAGATTGGAGGCAGATTCAGGCGTGAAATTGCCGGTGATGCGTCCGGACCCGCCGGGAATCGCCTCCTGGATGACCGGGTCCGACAGCACCTTGTTGTCGAGCACGATGGCGAAGCGATGGCCGACATTCTCCTTCGTCAGATCACCGAAGCGCCGGCCGCCGATCGAATCGAATTTGATCAGGATGACCGCCTGGTTGTCCTGAGTCGTATAGCGCGCATCGGCGAGATCGGCGCCGTCCACCGAGGCGCGCCGCTTGACGACAACGCCGCCCGGGCGGCGAGCGCTCGGATCGTAATCCAGAAAAACATCGCCGGGCGGCACCTTGCCGCGTACCGCATCCTCGAGCGAGGCATTCTCGTCGACCAGATGGAAGGTCAACTTGGCGGTCGTGCCGATCTTGACCTTGACCTGTTCCGGGTCCTCGATGCCCGGCAACTGGACCAGGACGCGGTCGTCGCCTTCGCGCAGGATGGTCGGTTCCTTGGTCCCGGTCTCGTCGATGCGACGGCGGATGATCTCGACGGATTGCTCGACGATCTTAAGCTTGCGCGCCTGCAGCGATTGCGGCGTGAAGGCGATATCGACCTCGCCGGCGGCATTCGACGGCACAATCTGCAGATCGGCATCAACGGCTGGCAGCAGCGGCGCGATACGGTCCCGGTCGGCGGGATCGGCGGGCGTTACGGCGATATGATCGCCGATTTCGGCAACCTTCGCGGCGTCGATCTTCGCCTTTTTCAGCTCGCTGTTCAGCCCGTCCACGGCCGTGTCCATGCGGTCCTTGACGACATTGCTCATGTCGATTTCGTAGAGCAGATGGCTGCCGCCCTGCAGATCGAGGCCGAGATTGACCTTATGCGCCGGGATCCAGCTCGGCAGTTGATCGAGCAGGCTGTGCGGCAGGGCGTTGGGCAGTGCCAGCAATACGCCGAGCACGCAGGCGATGATGACCGTCCAGGTCTTCCAGGGCTGAAATCTAAGCATCGGCGGTTCCGCTCACTTCACGGAGGTGGGGGTGCGGCGCTTCTTGGCGGCCGGATCTTCGGTTTCGGCGGGTTCGACTTCGGCCGGCTTCGCATCCTTGGCGGCCGGATCGGATTTCGACAGGACGGTGGAAATCGTGCTGCGCACGATGCGCACGCGCACACCCTCGGCAACCTCGACCTCGACCTCTTCGTCGTTGATGACGCGCGAGACCTTGCCGATGACGCCGCCGGCGGTCACGATCCGGTCGCCGCGGCGCAGCGAGGATTGCGCCTGCTTCAATTCCTTCATCCGCTGCTGCTGCGGCCGGAACAGCAGGAAATACATCACGCCCATGATCAGGATCAGCGGCGCGTATTGGTAGAGCTGCGACTGGAAATCACTGCCGGCAGCGGCCGTTTGCGCAAAGGCGGACGAAATGAACATTCACATGGGCTCCAGAATCCCCGTCGGCCGCCTTGTCATCGCAGCCATCCGAAGGGTCGCATAGGTACGCAGTTTGCGCACAAAGAGCAATGCCCCGGCCCGCCCCGGACCCCGAAACCGGCGGCGATTTGATCCCCGTTCGTCATATGGTAGCGTCGCGCCCGCGGTCGGGCAGCAGCGCAACGGGGCGCGCGCCGGCCGAACTCCCCTGATCGAGTAGCCTGATGACCTTGTCTTCGTCCAATCCCTTGCCTTCGCCTGATCCCTTGTCTTCCGTCGAACCCCTGCTGGCGCGCATCGCGGCGGCACTGGAGAGGCTGGCGCCGCCGCCGGCGCCGCCGGTCGATCTCGGCGTCGCCGACGCCTTCGTCTTCTACGCCGAAGACAATCGGCTGGTGCCGGTGCCGCGTGTCAACCGCGTCGCCCTGCCGCTGCTCCAGGGCGTCGACCGGGTGCGCGACATCCTGCTCGCCAATACCAGGCAATTCGCCGAGGGATTTCCGGCGAACAACGCGCTGCTCTGGGGCTCGCGCGGCATGGGCAAGAGTTCCCTGGTGAAGGCGGTCCATGCCGAAGTCGCGGCCGGGCTGGCGCACACGGAGGGCCAGCGGTTGATTCTGGTCGAGATCCATCGCGACGACATTCCATCGCTGCCGCAACTGCTGACGCAGCTACGCGACGCCGTGCACCGGTTCATCCTGTTCTGCGACGATTTGAGCTTCGATCACGACGACGCGGCCTATAAATCGCTGAAGTCCGTGCTGGATGGCGGCATCGAAGGCCGGCCGCCGAACGTCATCCTCTACGCGACCTCCAACCGGCGGCACCTCATGCCGCGCGACATGATCGACAATGAGCGCTCCTCCGCGGTCAACCCCGGCGAAGCGGTCGAGGAAAAGATCTCGCTCTCCGACCGGTTCGGCCTGTGGCTGGGCTTCCACGCCTGCGATCAGCCGACATATCTCGCCATGATCCGGGGCTATGTCGAGCACTACCAGATCGAGATCGACGAGGCGGATCTCGTCCGCCAGGCAAGCGAATGGGCGCTGACGCGCGGCGGACGGTCCGGCCGCGTCGCCTGGCAATTCGTCCAGGATCTGGCCGGACGGCTGCAGCGGCGGCTGGAATAGCGCCGCCGCCGGGCGCTTCCGGTCAGCCGGCGTCGCCGGTCAGGCGCGGCAGATGATCGAGCGGGTCGACCGCCGTGGTGCCGCGGCGCAGCTCGAAATGCAACTGCGGATCGCCGACGCCGCCGGTCTTGCCGACCCGTGCGATCGGCTCGCCGCGCCGGACCTTCTGGCCCTTCTTGACCAACAGGACCTCGTTATGCGCATAGGCGGTGACCCAGCCGTCGTCGTGCTTGATCAGCAGCAGATTGCCGAAGCCGCGCAACTCGTTGCCGGCATAGGCGACGGTGCCGGCCTCGGCCGCGCTGACGGTCGTTCCGGCGGGCGCCGCGATGTTGATGCCCTCATTATGGGCAGCACCCGGCGCCGTGCCGAACACCGACAGGATATGGCCGCGAACTGGCCACAGCAAGATCGGTGCCACCGGGTCCGCGTGATTGGCGACCGCCGCCGCCGCGGCGACAGCCGCAGCACCGGCCGCCGGCGCCGGTTTGGCGCCGGCTTGCGATTCCGGCGGCTTTGCAACCGCTTGTGATTCGATTGGTGGCGGCGGTTTCGTGGGCGCAGCCGCGGCGTTCGGCGCGGCCGGCTGCAGCGGCGTCGGCGCATGTACCGCTTGAGGCGCGGGGGGCGGCGGCACGGCCGCCCGCACCGGCGGCGAGGCTGGCGGCGGTTGCGGCGTCGATGGCGGCGGCGGCAGCGGCGTCACCGTCACGCTCCCGGCACCGGCGGACGGCGTCACGACCGGCGCCATCTCGGGCGGCGGCGCGCCCGTCGTCCCGACCGGCGCCATGGCCGGCGGCGGCGCCGTCTGGGCCGCCGGCGGCAGGATCAGCGCCATGCCCCGCTTCAGCGCGTAGGGCGGATCGAGATGGTTCTCCCGCGCGAGACTCGATGCCTCGATATCGTAGTCGCGGGCAACGGCATAGAGCGTCTCGCCCGGCTGCACGATGTGCTCGCGGATCCGCGGCACGGTCAGGACCTGTCCAATCTTGAGCTTGTAGGGCGGCTGGAGCTGATTGGCCTCGATCAGCACGCGCATCGGGACATGGACCTGCCGCGCCAGGGCGTAGAGCGTCTGGCCCGGCTGCACGGTCAGCGTGCCGCCGCCGCTTTCGACCGCGGGAGCGACATTGCGGGCCGGCTCGGCAGCCTGCTCGAACTCGGGCGGTTGCGGCGGCGGCACCTGCCAGCTACAGCCGGCGACCAGGGCGGCCAGCGCCGCCACGGCGGCCCATCGGCACAGTCTCACGCCTCCTCCTTCCGTCGGGCCGACGCCCCGCCGCGCGGCAATCCCGGCACCAGCGGGACGAAGCGCACGACGCAGAGCGCCTCGGAAAACACCGCACCATCGGCCGGGCGGCGAACGCGGACCAAGGTCTGGTCGTGACGTTCGCGCCCGAGCGGCCCGACCAGAATGCCATCCGGCGCCAAAAGATCAACCAAGGCTTGCGGCAATTCCGGCGCCGCCGCCGTCATGAGAATCCGGTCGAAGGGTGCGGGCTCCGGCCAGCCCTTGCTGCCGTCGCCGAACCGGCTGGTGACGTTGCCGAGACGCAGCTGCGCGAAGCGCCGCTCCGCCTCGCGCAGCAGATCGCGGTGCCGTTCGATCGTGAAGACGCGGCGGCACAGGCGCGCAAGCACCGCGGTCTGGTAACCGGAGCCGGTACCGATTTCGAGCACCTTGTGCCGATCGCCGATTTCGAGCGCTTCGGTCATGCAGGCGACGACCAGCGGCTGGCTGATGGTCTGGCCGTGGCCGATCGGCAAAGCGACATTGTCCCAGGCGTGTTCCGCGAAAGTCGGCGGCACGAACAGATCGCGCGGCACCTGCGCCATTGCCGCCAGCACGCGCCCGTCGCGGATTCCGGCGCGCGCCAGCTCACCGGCGAGCGCCGCCGCCTTGCCGTTCGGGTCGATGGCGGCCGCAACGCTCACGGAAACAGGCTCCGCAGCGTTTCCAGTGCTTCGCGATGCGTGAAATCGAGATGGATCGGTACGATTGCCACCCCGCCCCGGCGCACGACATCGATATCGGACCCCGGCAGGACGGCTTCCTCGTTGCGGTTCGGTCCGATCCAATAGATCCGCCGGCCGCGCGGATCGGTCGCCTCGACGGTATTGTCGGCGGCCAGGCGCCGCCCCTGCGCCGCCGCATGGATGCCGGTCAGGCGATCGGCGGGCAGGTTCGGGATATTGACGTTCATCAGCGTATTCGCCGGCCAGGTGATGGCGGTGAGGCGTCGGACGACCTCGCCCACGACCTGCGCGGCTGTCTCCCAAAGCGGCACCGCCCCATCGGCCACGGCGAGGCTGAAGGCGATCGACGGCACGCCCAGCAAGGTCCCTTCCATCGCCGCCGACACGGTCCCGGAATAGGTCACGTCCTCGCCCATATTGCCGCCGAGATTGATGCCGGACAGCAGCAGCGCCGGCGGCCGATCGCGCATGATCTGGCGGAACCCGAGCAACACGCTGTCGGTCGGCGTGCCGTCGATGGCGAAGCGCTGCGGCCCGAGTTTGCGGATCCGGACCGGCTGCCGGAGGGTCAGGGAATGCCCGGCGCCGCTCTGCTCCCGTTCGGGGGCCGCAACCCAGACGTCGCTGCTGATCGCGTGCATGACACGCTCCAACGTCTCCAGGCCCGGTGCGGCGATCCCGTCATCATTCGACAGCAGGATCCGTGCCGTGGCGAGGTCGAGCGGTGCGTCGAGCATTACGCGCCGATCGTCTCGAGCCCGCCGAGATAGGGCCGCAAGGCCGGCGGCACCGCGATCGCGCCGTTCCCGAGCTGATAATTCTCCAGCACCGCGACCATGGTCCGCCCGACAGCCAGCCCGCTGCCGTTCAGCGTGTGCACGACACGGGTGCCCTTGCCGTCCTTCGGCCGGAAACGCGCCTTCATGCGCCGCGCCTGGAAGTCACCGCAATTCGAGCAACTGGATATTTCGCGGTAGCAACCCTGCCCCGGCAGCCAGACTTCGAGGTCATAGGTCTTGCGCGCCGAAAATCCCATGTCGCCGGCGCAGAGCAGCATGACCCGATAGGGCAGATCCAGGCGCTGCAGGATGGTTTCGGCCGCCGACAGCATTCGCTCATGTTCGACCTCCGACTGCTCCGGATGGGCGATCGAGACCATCTCGACCTTGGTGAATTGGTGCATGCGGATCATGCCCCGCGTGTCGCGGCCGGCCGCCCCGGCTTCGGCGCGGAAACAAGCCGTCTGTGCCGTCAGACGCTGCGGCAGCGCCGCCTCGTCCAGGATCTCGTCGGCGGCGAGGTTGGTCAGCGACACTTCGGCGGTCGGGATCAGCCAGCGGCCATCGGTAGTGCGGAACAGGTCTTCGGCCATTTTCGGCAACTGGCCGGTGCCATACATGGTCTGGTCATTGACCAGCAGCGGCGGCGAGATTTCGGTATAGCCGAATTCCTGCGTGTGGATGTCGAGCATGAAGGCGCCGAGTGCGCGTTCCATCCGGGCGAGCGCACCCTTGAGGACCACGAAGCGCGATCCCGAGAGCTTCGCGGCGCGCTCGAAATCCATCAGCCCCAGCGCCTCGCCCAGATCGAAGTGCTGCTTCGGCGCAAAATCGAAGTCGCGCGGCGTCCCCCAGCGGCGCAGCTCGACATTGCCGTGCTCGTCGAGCCCGTCCGGCACATCCGCCGCCGGCAGATTGGGCAGGCTTGAGAGCATCGCATCGAGCTCTTCGGCCAGACGGCGATCCTCGGATTCGAGTTCGGCGATCCGATCCTTGGCGGCGGCGACCTCGGCCATCAGCGCATCGGCGGAATCGCCGCGCGACCTCGCCTGGCCGATGCGGCGCGACGCGTCGTTGCGGCGGCTCTGCAGCTCCTGCAGCGCGGTCTGCGCGCTGCGACGTGCGGTGTCGAGCGCCACGATGCCGGCCGCGCACGGCACCCGCCCGCGCCGCGCAAGGCCCCGGTCGAACGCCTCGGATTCGTCTCGAATGAACTTCAGGTCATGCATCGGAATCGGACGCCATCATTGCGAGTTCCGTGGTTATAGGCAGTTGCCGCCGCAGCGTCCATCGGTCCTCCGCACCGGTCAGATGCCAAGCGCCGCCTCGCGCTGCGCCCGCCGCCGCTCGACCACGCGGCAGCTCCAGATCGAGATCTCGTAGAGCAGGCAGAGCGGCAGGGCCAAACCAGTCATGCTGATCGCGTCGGGCGGCGTCACGAGCGCCGCGGCGGCGAAGTTGAGGACGATGGCGTAACGGCGCTGCTTCGCCAGGAAGGCCGAGCTGACCAGCCCGACGCGCGCCAGCAGGGTGAGGGCGACCGGCATCTGGAACGCCAGGCCGAAGGCGAAGATCAGGGTCAGCGACAGGTCGAGGTAATTGACGATATCCGGCAAGGCCGTAATCGGCAGCGCGCCCTCTCTCTTACCCTCCTCGAAACTCAGGAAGAAATGGAAGGCGGCGGGGAAGATCACGTAATAAGCCAGCGCCCCGCCAAGAAAGAACAGCACCGGTGTCGCGACCAGATAGGGCAGGAATGCGCCCCGTTCGTTCTTGTAAAGCCCGGGCGCGACGAACAGCCAGACCTGGCTGGCGATGATCGGAAACGAGACGAAGCAGGCGGCCCAGAACGAAACTTTGACCCGCGTCATGAAGGCGCCGATCAAATTGACGTAGACCAGCTTGGCGTCAGGCTGGTTGCCCAATTCGGCAGCGAGCGGGGCGACCATGAAATCGACCAGTTCGCGGCCGAAATAATAGCAGGCGGCCCAGGCGGCGACCAAGCCGACCAGCGAAATGATCAGGCGCCGGCGCAATTCGATCAAATGTTCGATGAGCGGCATGCGGCCGTGTTCGAGTTCGTCCGTCATCTCAGGGCGCCGGCGGGGGTTGCGGGCCGGCCAAGGCTGGTTCCGGCTCGGGCGCGGTCTCGGCCGGCGGCTCCGGTTGCGCGGCTCTGGGCAGAGCCGACAGCGCCGATGCCGGCAAGGGCTCGCGCGGCGGCGGTTGGTCGATCAGCGGCTTGCGCAACTCGTCCTCGGGATCGATCGCCTTGCGGATGGTCTTGTTGAGGTCGAGATTGGCGGTTTCCCGCATGGTCTTGTGCAGATCTTCGAGTTCCGCCTCGCGGATCATGTCGTCGATGCTGTTCTGGAATTCGCGCGCCAGGCCGCGCGCCCGCCGCACGACCATGCCGGCCGTCTTCAAGGCTTTAGGCAGGTCCTTCGGGCCGATCACGACCAGCGCGACGGCGCCGATGACAATCAGCTCGGACCACGAGAAATCGAACATGAGCCCCTTGAAACCCTATCGGTGCCTCAGACGGTGCGCTAGCCGCCGCTGCCGTCCGGCGGGCGGCCGACCGTGAACCCGCCGCCAGCCGCGATCAGCACCGCGATGACCACCGCCATGAAAACCTGCCAGATGCCGATCGCAACCACAAAACTCTCCTGCAGGCCAGTCGCCGAGCGGGCCGGGATCATGGCAGAATCCCCCTACCCTGGCAACGACGGGTGGCGTTCAGCCGTCGAGCCCGGCATCCTCCGCCGCAGCGAGCGCGATCGCCGCCCAGTCGCTCTCGCCCCGGCCCTTGGCGAGCGCCGACAAAAACCGGTCGCGCAGCAGCCCGGCGAGCGGCAGCGGCGTCTCGCTGGCCTGGCCCTGCTCCAGCGCCAGCCCGACATCCTTGAGGCCCAGCCTGAGCTTGAAACCCGCCGGCTCGAAGGCGCGATCGAGGATCAACTTTCCGTAATTGCGATACACCACGCTGTCGAACAAGGTGCGGCTGATCATCTCGTGGAACCGGCGCGCATCGACATCGCTCTTGGCCATCAGCGCGAAAGCCTCGGCCAGGGCCTCGATCGCCGCGACGATCAGGAAATTGCCGCCGATCTTCGCCACGAGCGCCGCCTCGGGCTCCTCGCCGAAGTCGAAGATCGCGTGCGAGACGGCATCATGCACCGGCTTCGCGCGGGCCTTCGCGGCATCGCTGCCGGAGAGCGCCACGGCGAGCCGCCCGGCCGCGGCGGCATCCGGCCGGCCGAAGACCGGCGAACCGAGGAATTCCGAGCCCGCGGCACGATGCCGCGCCGCAAGATTGCTGGCGAGGCCGGGCGAGACCGTGCTCATCGAGATATGCAGCCCGCCCTCGCCCAGCGCCGGCAGAAACTCTGCGGTGACGGCGGCGAGTGCCGCGTCATTGGCCAGCATCGTGACGGCGATGCCGCCCGGCGTGACGGCTTCGGCCGGATCCTGCGCCCGCCGAGCGCCGCGCGCGACCAGAGCGTCGGCGGCTTCCTGGGTGCGATTGTAGACGGTCACCTCGTACCCGGCATCAAGCAGCCTGCCGGCGATCGGGCCGCCCATGGCCCCGATGCCCAGCACTGCAATACGGCCCATGCTCATGCGCCTGGTCCTTTTCCTGGGATTTTGACGGCGACGCCGCTGCCGATCGACAGCCCGAGCGCCCGATCGGCGTTGCCGCCATTGACTGCGATTTCGATCAGGCCGTTGGCATTCTCGTACCAGAACGCAGTTCCTTCCGGCACTGCGGAGAAGGTGCGCGCCGCCGCGACCGATTGCCCGCCCGCGATCAACCGCGCCCCCGCCGGCACCGCGCCGGCGCGCAGCCCGGTCATGGCGTTGCCGTAATGGTCGACATAGACGATCTCGGCCAGGTCGTCGGGCCAGTCCGGACAGCGGTTCCGGGACGCGTCGCGCGCTACCGTCGGAACGTGCTCGCCTTTGGCCAGCATCGCGGCGACCGGGGCGAAGAGATCGCGGCCGTGGAAGCTCGACGACAGGGCGGACGGATGCCAGGCGATCTCCGCCACGCTGCAGCCGGGATGGCGCCGCCGCACCAGCTCGAAAAGACCGTTCCCGGGGCCGACGAACCAAAGTCCGCCGACCTCGAGGACGACCGGGGGCCGAGCCCCGCCGACCCCCGGGTCGACCACGGCGACGACCACGGTGCCGACCGGCCAGCCCTCGGCATAGGCGGCGAGCAGATAGGCCGACGCCCGGGGGTTGCGCATCGGCGCGTCGGCGAAGAGATCGATGACCGGGACGCCGGGCGCCCGAGCTTCCAGGACGGCCTTGACTTGGCCCGTATAGGGACCCGCCGGGCCGAAATCGGTAAAGAGCACGATCATGCCGCCGTTATGACGTCGCGGTTGTACAGGCGCAATTGCCCCGGCGGCACCCCTGCCCCTAGACTGGTGCCGGGGGTACCGAATGCAGTTCTTTTCCTCGTCCGGCCTCGACCGATTCCTGCTCGAGCAATTCTTCCGCGGCAAGCGCAACGGCGTGTTCGTCGAGATCGGCGCCGGGGCCGACAGCACCGCCTTGTTCTTCGAGCGCCAGATGGGCTGGCGCGGCCTATGCACCACGCCCGACCCGGCGCGCATCGCGGCCCTCGCCGCAGAGCGCAGCAGCCCGGCCTGCGTCTTCGATCCGGCCACCGGCGATCTCGGCGCCGTGCTGGCGGCGCAGGATTGCCGCAACGTCGAGTATTGCGCCATCGATGCCGGTAGCGCCGCCCCCGCCGTGATCACCGGCCTGGCCGCGGCGCGCTGCCGCCCGTCGGTGGTGACATTGCGCGGCCCGGCGCCGGCCGCGGACGTGGCGGCGCTTATGGCGGAGACGGGCTATGAGCGGATCGGACGGCTCGGCGCGGACGAGATCTTCAAGCGGCGCGACGTGGCCCGCCTGGCCCAGACCTCGGTGATCTGCGCGGTGTGGAGCGGCGATCCCAAGCGCGGCGAGCTGCTGCGCGGGCATATCGCCAACCTCGCGCGCCAGACCGTCCCGGTCGAACCGATCTATGTCTTCGACGGCAACGACAAGATTCCGCCCTGGGTCAAGGGCAATTGCGTTTCGGCGCGGGAGAAGCTGGGCCTCTACCAGGCCTGGAACGTGGCGCTGTCGCTGGTGCAGACCGGTTTCGTGATGAATCTGAACCTCGACGACCGTCTGGCCGCGGATGCGGTCGAAACGCTGGAGCGGGCGTTGATCCAACACGATGCGGCTCTCGTCGGCGGCGAGTGGAACGTGACCTATTCGCAGAAGGAAACGGATGCGATCGAGAGGAGCTATCCGGCCGAACTTCTGCCTTCCGTCGCCGATTGGGAAGCGCGCGGGTCCGGGACCCGGACGCGACTCGGCAGCGGCACCGGCGAGCAGGGCACCTACGGCCCGGCCACGCTCTGGCGCCTCGACGCGCATATCGGCGCGCCGCGCTATCCATGGCGCTTCCCGGAAGGCACGGTGATCCGCACCGCCGCCGACGCCGCGTGGTGGCTGCTCCTGGAAAAGCACCTGAAGAAGAAGCTGGTGCGGGTGCCGATCGTGATCGGCAACTACCATTACCACCCACGCGAACAAGCACAGTATCGCGCACTACCCCATGACGAAGTAGCGCTGATGCAGCAATTGGGAATCTCCCTGCTGTGAGGGCGGCGAACCGCAGGACGGCAGAGCATCGCCTCGCCCCGTCCCGTGCGCTTTCCGCCGATCATGCGCCGCAACGATTCGGAGCGAGTCGCGCCCGCAGGCGTCATTCGGCCTGCGCCAATACCCGCTCCAGATTGGCGAAGAACCGCGGCCAGCCGGCCTTGGCGCCCTGATAGGCCTGCCGCTGATCCGCCGGGAAGCCCGACTGTTCCATGCGCAGAAGCGTTCCGGTGCTCGACGGGGTGAGCGTCCAGGTGACGATGCTTGCGAGACCAAAGGCACCCCAACTGTAGGACAGCGTCCTGTGCGGCTCGACCGCCGTCACCTCGCAGTCGACGGCGCCCCAATCTGCGGTGAACTTGAAACGGTGGCCCGCGACCGGCGTGAAGTCGTTCTTCATGAGCCACTCGGCGATCAGGTGCGGCTGCGTGAGCGCGCGCCAGATCTTTTCCGGCGGATGCGGGATTTCCCGTTCGACGATGACGGAGAGAGTCTCGGCCGAGTCTTCGGTCATTGGTCCATCCTTTTCAGCAGATCTTCGAGGTCATCGAACCGGGACTGCCAGAACCCGGTCATCTCACGTGTCCAATCGATCAGCGGGGCCAAGGCGGCGGCCTGCGCGCTGTAATGCGTCTGGCGGCCTTCATGGCGGTCGAGTACCAGCCCCGCCTGCTTCAGGACGCCGAGATGCTTCGAGACCGCCGGTTGCGAAACCCCGGCCCGAGCCGTCAGCGCCGCGACCGTCTGCTCCCCGTCGCGACACAGCCGCTCGAAGATCGCCCGACGGGTCGGATCGGCGAGGGTCTTGAAAAGCTGGTCGGGCGAGTACGGCATGCAAACGCATAACTACATGGTTATTGATCAAATCAATAACTGGACAGCTATGAATGAGTCAATCGGGAATTTTGCGCACCGAGGCCGGGCCGCGAACGCCGCTTCATGCTGCGCTCGACCGCCGCCGAGACAGAGGAAACCGGCCGATGAGTCGGACAGGGCGCGCCTCGCCTCCGGGAACCGCTTCCTCTGCGGGCGGCGTCGGACCCACTCAATAGTTGAGAGCGCTATTGCGGTGCCGTCCGCACGCCATCGCGCGCGGGGCTACTTCGTCGCCTTGCCTTGCCGCATTGCCTCCAACCCTGCCACGATCACGCTGGCCGCTACTGCGATGATGAGGGCCATGCCGATCGATGGGGCGATGCCGGCCAACCGGGCGAGTACCAGCAGAATCAGCGCGGTAATCGCCAGATCGATGCGATATCGCCCGCGGCCGGATTGCGGCAGCCACGGTTTCAGGCGAAATCCGGCAAGCCGGAGCCCGAAGCGGATCACCAGCAGGAGCACCAGGATCGCAACGGCGACAAGGTACATTCGGGTCTCTCCGGTCGAAGCGGCGCCGAAGCACGAGGAACGAGTTGTGCGCCCCTACTCCGCCGCGTGGCTGCGCGCCCGCTCGCCGCCGATGGCGTTGCGCAATGTCATCAGCGTCTCGCCGCAGAAATATTCGAGATTGATCCGGTAGCGCTCGGAGAATTTATCGCCGCGCTCGGCCAGCGGCCGCTCACGCGTCCACGACCGGATCTCCTTGGCGGCCCGTGGCTCGATCACGCGCGCACGCTCGATCACCGCCGCGAGCTCGGGCACCGACTGCGCCACCCCGTTCAGCGCATGCCGCTGCACGTAAAGGGCGAATTGCGCGCCCATATACTCCCAGGCGGCCGGGTCGTATTTGACCGGGTGGATCAGATGGCCGGCCACCAGCTTCTCCAGCAGCGCCACGCGATAGCCCTGGAGCGCAAACACGGTCGGCAGCCAGAAATCCCACCACGGCATGCCGATCGAATAGCAGTTCGGCGCGCTATCGGCCGACAGGCATTTGTCGATTGCATCCCGTTCGAAGAAGAACAGGTCGAAACCGCCGGTATAGGGGATCCCGGTCGCCTGGAGCTCGCCGGCCGCGGTCGACCAGGACGGCAGATCCAGGCGATGGCCGATCAGAATCGTCGATTCGATCGCCGGTCGGATGTAATCCGCCCAATTGTCGCTGACCGCCATGCATAGATCGGCATTCACGATGCCGACGATCGATTGCTCCTGCCGCGCGAGCGCCCGCAGCAGATCTTCGATCAGCGGCGTCGGCCGGCCGGCGATCGCGCGCGCGTCGCGTTCGGCCGGCACGAATTCGACCTGCGGAAAGCGTTCGGCGAGCAGCGGGATCTCGTCCGGCACATTGACGGACAGGATCTTGAAGCCGGCCGCGACCCAGGAGGCGACGCAATCGGCCTGATATTGCGCACCGATATTGAAGCCGCCTTGCTCGCGCGTCGTGCGCGGCGGGATCGAGGTCGCGATCGCGATTTCCGGCGCCGCCGACATCCCTACCGCCACCTCCGAAAAGTTGAAGACGCCGCGCCACGCTCTGCAACTAAGGTGTCTACCGCAATGCGGTGTCGCCGACAAGATCCTGCGAGTGAAGCGGCGGCTGCACTCGGCGCATGCGAAGGGCATTTTCCTTAAGCGCGCTGCGGCAGGATCAGCTCCATGACGCCGATCAGCGCCGGCAGCAGGATGATGGCGCCGACCATGTTCATGAAAAACATCAAGGTCAGCAGCAGCCCCATATCCGCCTGGAATTGCAGTGGCGAGAATACCCAGGTCGCGACGCCGATCGAAAGCGTGAGGCCGGTGAAGATGACCGCACTGCCGGTCTCGCGCAAGGTCTGGATATAGGCGTCCTGCAGCGACATGCCCTGGCCCAGATAGTGGCGCAGGCGACTGAATTTGTAGATGCCGTAATCGACGCCGATGCCCACCCCCAAGGCGGTCACGGGCAGGGTCGAGACTTTGAGCCCGATGCCGAGCAGCGCCATGGCGGCGAGGGTAATCAGCGAGACCAGGGCCAGCGGCACGACGATGCACAGCACGGCGCGCACCGACCGGAAGGTCACGGCGCAAATGAGAATCACGGCCAGATAGACCAGCCCCAGCATGGGTATGTGCGCCGCCTCGACCTCATCATTGCCGGCGATCATCGCACCGCCATTGCCGCCGGCCAGCTCGAACGTGATCGGCAGCTTCGGATGGCCGGCGAAATAGGCTTTCACCGCCGCGATGACCGTGTTCAGTGTCTCGGCCTTGTGATTGTCGAGGTAGAGATGAATCGGCATGATCGAGCAATCGGCGTCGGCGACGCGGCGGACCGCGTCGGAGCCGCGCAGCGCGTCGCGCAACACCCGCCAGTCGCGCGAAATCACGGCCCAGCGCAGATCGCCTTCATTATTGGTGACATTGGCGAATTTCATCACTTGCGGGATCGCAAGGGTGCCGTGCACGCCCGGCACGAAACGCATCGCCGTGACGAAATCGCCGATGGCGTCGACATTGCGCCTGACCAGGCAGGCGCCGCCGAAATCCGCCGCGAAAACCACCAGGGAATCGACGCCATTGCCGAAATGATCGAGAATATAAAGCGTGTCCTGGTTGTACCGGCTCGCCGCGCGCAGTTCCGGCGCGCCTTGGCCCAGATCGCCGACCGCGAGATTTTGCGCGGCGGCATAGGCACCGACCGCGAGGAACGCCGCACCCACCGACAGCAGCACGGCGTAGCGCGGCTGCACCAGTTTCGCCAGCAGCCGCCAGAAACGGTCGCGCCGGTCGAGCGCCGTCTGCATGCGCTGAACACCGTCCGGGTCGAGCCGCGCATAGCTCACCATCACGGGCAGCCAGATGAGATTGGTGAAGGCCAGCGCCGCAATGCCGATCGTCGCGGTTTCCGCCAGTTCGCGGATGATCGGAATGCGGATGGTCGTGATGGTGAGGAAGGTCACGACGGCGGTGATCAGCGCCACCGATCCGGGCAGGAACAACTGCCGGAAACTCTGCCGCGCGGCCGCTTCGGCGCTCTCACCGGCGGCCACGAACCGGCCGGTCGACAAGATCATCTGCACGCCGTGGCTGACGCCGATCGCCAGGATCAGGAACGGAATCAGCACCGAATAGACATCGATGCCGCGCCCCAGCAGCGTGACCACGCCGATCTGCCAGACGACCGCCGAGAGCGAGCACAGGATCGCGGCCGCAGTCAGCCAGCCATGCCGGCTGACGCGATAGAGCAAGCCCGCAGTGAGTGCCAGCGCAATCAGGAAGAACAAAGCGACGGAGAAAGCGCCGGCGGCGAGCTCGCCGGCCGCACGGACCGCCCCGGTGATCCGGATCCGCACACCCGGGTATTGCGCCTCATATTTCTGCCTGAGTTCGGTTTCGAGCCGGCGGGCGACGCTCAGATAGTCGATCGGTGCACGCGTCTGCGGGTCATGGCCGAGCAGCGGCAGGATGATCAGCGCCGTGGTGAAATCGTCGGAGACGAGTTGGCCGACGAAGCCGCCCTTGAGCAGATTTTCCTTGACCTTTGCAAAGCCCGCCGCGTCCGGCTGAAAGCCCTTGGGGATAACCGGGGCGCCGGTGAAGCCGTCCTCGACGAGTTCGATCACCCGGACATTGGGCGAATAGAGATGTTCGATATGGGCGCGGTCGGCGCCCGGGAAGAAGAACACGTCGTCGCCGACCTGATCCAGCTCTTCGAAGAAGCTCTTGCTGAAGATCGTGCCGGTCTTGGCCTGAAGCGCGATCAGCACGACGCTGCCGCCCGCCTGCCCTTCATAGCGCAGGGCGGTCTGCATAAAAGGGTGATCGACCGGCACCTGCTGGTCCAACCCCGCCGAGAGGCGCATTTGCGTCGCCGCCCCGAGGCAGCACAGCGTCACGAGGCAGAACAGGGCGATTACGAGCGGCCGGAAACCGAAAAGCGTGTTTTCCAAGCGGCGCAGGGCGCGAGTGAGGGCGCGCTCCATCATCCGGTTCACAATCCCTCAGCGCAGACACAGCGTACGGGACGCCGAAAAGGGCAACGCCTTGCCCGGAAGGGACAAGGCGTTGCGGCGCATCAGGCGTTGCCGGGCTTCAGCGGCCGGCCGGGCTTCAGACGTGATGGAGCACGCTCGACCGCGCCATATCCTCGGCCCGCTGCGGCTTGATCATCTGCATGATGCCGATCAGCGCCGGCAGCAGGATGATGGCGCCGACCATGTTCATGAAGAACATCAAGGTCAGCAGCAGCCCCATATCGGCCTGGAACTGCAAGGGCGAGAACAGCCAGGTCGCGACGCCGACGGAGAGGGTCAGGCCGGTGAAGATCACCGCACTGCCGGTCTCGCGCAGGGTCTGGATATAGGCGTCCTGCAGCGAGAGGCCCTCGCTCATATAGTGGCTCAGGCGGCTGAACTTGTAGATGCCGTAATCGACACCGATGCCGACGCCCAAGGCGGTGACGGGCAGGGTCGAGACCTTGAGCCCGATGCCGAGCAGCGCCATGGCGGCATTGGCGATCAGCGAGACCAGCGCCAGCGGGACGACGATGCACAACACGGCGCGCACCGACCGGAAGGTCACGCCGCAGATGATGATGACGGCCAGATAGACCAGCGCCAGCATCGGGATCTGCGCCTGTTCGACGGCCTGGTTGACCGCCGCCAGCTGACCGGCCGAGCCGCCGGCCAGTTCCAATTGCAGCGGCAGGTCCGGATGCGCCGCCTTGTAGTCCTGGATCGCCTGGATCACCGAATTCAAGGTCGTAGCCTTGTGATTCTCCAGATAGAGGGTGACCGGCATGACCGAACATTCCGGATTGGTCAGGGTGCGGTTCGAATCCGTCCCGCCCGTGCTGTTGCCCAGCACGTGCCGGTCATGCGAGATGATAGCCCAGCGAATATTGCCTTCATTCATGAAGGTGTTGAGAAACTTCATCGCGGCCGGCAAAGATTCGCTGCCGATCACGCCCGGGGTGAAGCGCATGGCGTCGACGAAATCGTCGAGCGCCTGGACGTTCGACTTCACCAGGCAGGATTCGGCCGGCCCGGTCGCGAATACGATCAGCCGATCGATGCCCGAGCCGAAATGGCTCGACAGGAACAGCGTGTCCTGATTGAATTCACTGTTCGGGCGCAACTCCGGAACACCCTGGTTGAGATCGCCGACCACCAGATTTTCCGATGCGACAAACGCGCCGATGCCGACCACGGCGGCACCGAGCGAAAGCACGACCGCGTAGCGCGGCTGCACCATGATCGCCAGCAGATGCCAGAACTTCTCGCGCTGGTCCAAGGCGGCGCGCATCTTGTAGATGGTTTGCGGGGTGATCTTGGCATAGCTGACCATCAGCGGCAGCCAGATCAGATTGGTGAAGGCCAGCGCGCCGATGCCGATCGTCGCCGTCGCCGCGAGTTCGCGGATGACCGGGATCCGGATGGTCGTGATGGTCAGGAAGGTGACCACGGCAGTGATCAGCGCCACGGAGCCGGGCAGGAACAGCCGCCGGAAACTCTGCCGCGCGGCCTGGTAAGTGTCCTGGCCGGCCGCGGCCAATTGCCCGGTCGATAGGATCATCTGCACGCCGTGGCTGACGCCGATCGACAGAATCAGGAACGGGATCAGCACGGAATAAACGTCGATGCCGAAGCCGAACAAAGCGTCCAGTCCGAGCTGCCAGATCACCGCCGAGACCGAGCAGAGCAGCGGTGCCGCCGTCAGCCACCAGTGATGGCTGACCCGATACAGCAGAGACGCGGTGATCAGGAAGGCCACGGCGAAGAATATCACGACATAGCCGGCGCCTTTCGCGATCTCGCCCACGGCCCGCGCAAAGCCCGTGACGCGGATCTGCACATCGGGGAATTGACTCTCGTACTTGTCCTTGATGTCGGTCTGGAACTTGTTCGCGAATTCGATGTAGTTGAGCGGTGCCCCGGTGCGCGGATCGTGTTCGAGCAAGGGCACGACGATGAGCGCGGTGCTGAAATCGTCCGATACCAGGCGCCCGACGAAGCCGCCCTTGGTCAGGTTGGCCTTGACCTTGGCGAAACCATCCTCGGTCGGCTTGAAATCATCGGGCAGGACGCGCGACGAATGGAAACCGTCTTCGGCCAGTTCGAGCACAAGCACGTTCGGCCCGAACATATAGGTTAGATGCGCGCGGTCGACACCCGGCAAGTAGAATACGTCGTCGGCGACGTGATTGAGCTCATCGAAGAATTGCTGCGAGAAGATCGTGCCCTTCTTCGCCTCGAGACCAATCAGAAGGACGTTGCTGCTGCCGATCTGTTCCGAATATTTCTTCGTGGCGACGATATAGGGGTGATCGCCCGGCACCTGCTTGTCCGAGCTGCCCTCGATATGGGCCGGCGGAAAGCCGATCGGCTGCAGCAGCCCGAATGCTCCCGCCCCGAAGAACAGGGTGGCCGCGCAAAACAGCGCGACCACAACCGGCCGCGCGCCGAACACGACATTCTCGATGCCGCGGACAATGCGAAGGATGAAGCTGTCACTCATTATTTATCTGCCACCTTTGCCGGCACCGGGAAGTTCTCGATCGCCACATCCGCGGTCGACACGCCGATATCGCCGACCGCCACCAGGCGACCGTCGGGCGCCTCGGCGACTTCGCTCAGCGTCTGCGTCTCCGGATGCGAAATCGGTGAGAAACGAGTCAGCGCCAAATCCGAGACCAGGGCGACGCCGCCATTGCCGACCAGCACCACGCGGCCGTCCTTCAACCGCGTCGCCCCCAGCATGCCCTGCGTCGTGCCGGTTTCGATCGGCGCCCAATGCGCACCGCCGTCCTTCGTCCGGAAAACATGGCCGCGCAAGCCATAGACGAGCCAATCCTGCGGCCCGAGGGCCAAGCCGCCGAAGAGCGAGCCTTCATACGGGAATTCGAGGTGCTTCCAGGTCTTGCCGGCGTCGTCGCTGACATACACGCTGCCCGATTCGCCGGCGATCACCAGATGGCCGGGCGCCGGCGCAAACAGCGAATTCATATGCGCATCGGGATCGAGCGTGTCGTTATGCTCGATCGCCCAGCTCTTGCCGTCGGTCGAACTATAGGCGAGCCCATAGGCACCGACCGCCAGCGCCCCGCCATTCGGCAAGGCGGCGACGGCGAAGAGCGCATTGTCGGCCGAGGGGTCGGAATTCTCCTTGGCCCAGGTCTCGCCGGCATCGTCGCTCCGCAGGATGGTCGCGTCCCAGCCGACGACGAAGCCGGTCTTGGTATTGACGAAACGGACCGCGTTCAGGGTCGCATCCGTGCCCGATGGCACGGCACGCCAAGTGTGGCCGCTATCATCCGACAACAGGATATGCCCGCGCTCGCCGACGGCGACCAACCGATCGCCGACCCGGGCGATGCCGAGCATCAGGGAGACGTGCGGCCGCGCGACCGCCGGCGCATCCGCGGCCGCTGTCTGCACGGCGGACACCGCAGCAGACAGCAAAACCGAGAACGCGAACGCAACAAACGTTCGAACCATTATGCGAGAATACTCCGATATGTCACACTACTTCGTATGCTACAATCGCCTCAGTGGCCGCCGCGACGCAGAGCTTCCGGGGTGAAGTCGGCGATTTGCAGATCCGTACCGGTGTAGGTCGGCACCGGATCCTGGCTGAACAGGCCGGTGACGGCATAGCGCCGGGCTTGCATATCATTGTACTCCAGGCCGACCGTATAGGTGATCGGAACATCGTAGTAGTTAATCGTAAAGTTTTCGTGAGTCCGCCACAGCTGCCCGTGGCCGTCATAGAGGTCGGCCAAGAGGATGTACCAGCTATCCTCATCCAGAGCATAGACGCGCTTCGAATAGACGTGCTTCGCCGTCGGCTTCAGATCGCCTTCGACAACGTAGACGCGATGGAGTTCCCACCGCTCGACATCGGCGTTCAGCGAGAGCGGCTTCACCAGATCGGCGTATTGGTATTTGGGGTCCTGCATGGCGTAGTCATTGTACGGCACGTACATTTCCTTCTTGCCGATCAGCTTCCAGGAGAAGCGGTCAAGCTGGCCGTTGTACATGTCGAAATCGTCGGTCGTCGCCAGGCTGTCATAGGCCGTGATCGGATTGTCGTATTCGACTTCCGGCGCGCGGCGCACGCGGCGCTGGCCGGGATTGTAGGTCCAGGCGAGGCGCGGCTCGACTTCCGGATCGATGAATTCATGCACGAGGATGATGTCGCCGGCGGTGCGCGCCGGCGCCGTCGTCTCGGCATAGAAGTAGTTATTGAGAGTCAGCCCATGCGCGCCCTGCGCGGCATAGGGATAAATGATCTTCAGATCGATCTTCTGCTCGACATAGGCGCCGCTTTCGGTGACCGCTGCGGTCATCGTGTGATTCTTCAACTGCGTGCCGTGCCAGCGCAGAATATGATTCTGCATCGCTTCGGTCCCGGTCGTCGCGATCGGGAACGGGATAGTCATCGCGCAATCGATCGGCGTGTCGCCGTCGGCCGCGAGTTTGGCGGTCTTGGCGTTGGCGATGGCCGCGTCATAGATATATTGCGGCGCCGCGAAGCTCCGGTGCGACGGATAGACGACAACCTTGAAGTTCGGGTAGGATTTCAGCTTGGCGAGCGTGCCGACCGTCAGCTTGTCGGCATATTTGTCGGCATTTTCCGCCGTGATCGTAAAGAGCGGCTTGTCGCCGGCATAGGGATCGACATAGTGCTGGCCGGGCTTGAACCCCGCCGGCGGCTTTGTGATGCCGCCATCCCAGGCCGGGATCGAGCCATCGGCGTTGCCAGCCTTGATGGCGCCGAACGGCGTCAGCGTCTTGCCGAGTTCGCTCGGATCCGCGGCACCGGCCGACGCCGACATCGTCATCGCCGCCACCAGCACGCCGCACGCTTGGTATATCCTTCGCATAGTACCTCCCCATCTCTTACTGTTGCCGACGACCCTGAAGCCCGGCCTTTGAAATTGCGAGGCGAGTCCGGTTGGCCGACTATCCCGGATCACCGACTGTCCTGAACGCGATGCGCGCCGACGTTTGCGTCGTTGAGCCCAACGCTGGCGTGCCCCGGCTGGCCGGTCTTATGATAATCCGCGGCGACGATATCGTATATTAAACCGTGGGAGAAGATGGCGTATGTTGCTATAATTTCGCATCGTGGGAAAGATCCGTCCGGCGACCTCGCCGGAAAATCCGCCGCCGCCGCCGCCGGCAGGGTCGGTTCGAGCGTCCGCAAGGCCATCGCGCCGTTCGGGCCCGTAGATGCGAGAACTCCAGTCTTTCGGCCGCAATCCGACCGCCCCGCGCCTCAACCGCACCGCCCGGAATGCCGCGGCACCGACGCTCCCGACCGCTTGTTCCGGTCCGGGAGAAGCCCCGCGCAATTGCGCGCCTGCCCGGCCGAGCTCGTGAGATCGCGGCCCTGCATCACGGCCCCGACCGCCTGCCTTCACGAAAATGTGCGAGACTGCGCAAGCATGGCGCGGGGTGAGAACCACTCCGCCGCCGCCGGTCGAGGTCGCCTGGAAAAGTAGTTGCGAAAAAATGCTGTGGCGTGTCGCCATGATTTACCACCGGCAATTACTGGTATTTTGACCATATCCAACTGTTGCGATATTATGCGGCAGGTGGCAGCCGCCCGATCGCAGAAATGGCCGGCGCGTCTTGCTTTTGCGCCGGGCGATCCGCCGCCCGACCGCCCGCCTCGGCTCGCGCGCCCGCCGGTGATGCCCCTTGACGCCTTGAATATGTTCATTTTAGCCTAGACGCAATAAGATCGACGCCCAGCTGCCTCACCCGGCGGCAACGCCGGAGAGCGGAAGAGGCGTATCGCGCGGGGAGAATCTTGGCGACCATGACGCCGGATGCGGTATCGCAATTGCGGCCGGCAACGGTCACACTCCCCAACTATGCACTTGGCGTAGCGGCTCACGTGGTGCCGTCGGGTTGCATGATGCCCGTGCGACTGAAACCACACAGTCGCTTGGAGGGTGATACTAACGCTGTCATTGGCCGTGTTCGTCGCGCCGCTTCTTCGATTGTACTCGCTAGTTTTGGGGAATCTGAGCTCGGGCTGCGGGCCGAAGGGGCGGTTTTGCGGCGTGAGCGGGTCGTAAGCCGCTAAGGGGCGGTCGACCCGGCGCGTTGAAATGGAATCGGCACAAACAAAGCCGGAAGCAATCGTCGGTAGACGAAAATAACAATTCTGGGGAGAGAAGCATGGTAAGGATTCGTAGGCACCGCCTGTTTGGTATGACCGGCACCGCCGTGGTAGCATTGCTGGCCGGAGGCTTGGCCGCCCGCCCGGCTCACGCGATCGATTTCGACGTCGACGGATGGACGGGCAGCGCCGACACGGCCTTGCTGTCGACCGGCACGATCCGCACGGAAGCGCCCGATCTGAAGCTCGCCGGTACGTTTTTCCATGGTACGGGCACGGGGGTGCCGACCGACGGCGATCTCAACTTCAAGCAGGGCGACCTGGTCTCGCAGCCGAACCGCATCTCCGAAGAAGTCCAGCTGAAGAAAGACGAGACGACGATCTTCCTGCGCGGCACCGCCTTCTACGACACGGTGCTGGCGACCGGTTCGAATGCCGATTTCCGGCCGTTCGACCACGGCTCGATCAACGCCTCCGGCCACGCCGCACATCTCCTCGACGCCTTCATCGACCAGAAATTCGACCTCGCGGGCAATCCGTCCAGCATCCGCATCGGCAACCAGGTCATCAATTGGGGCGAGAGCACCTTCATTCAGAACGGCATCAACAGCGCCTCGCCGGTCGACGCCACCGCGGCCCATGTGCCCGGTACCGAACTCAAGGAAATCATCCTCCCCGTCACGGCGATCGACTTCAAGACCAGTATCGATCAGTTCAACTTCGAGGGCTATTACCAACTGTTGAACGCCCATGATCGGCTCGCCGGCG
>Ga0181519_10000365_pt1 | contig 42158 bp, 34 predicted proteins | sample PEATcosm2014_Bin_26_FD_121102 | JGI IMG/M metagenome (GOLD analysis project Ga0181519, IMG submission 121102) | Peatland microbial communities from MTU Mesocosm Facility, Houghton, MI, USA - PEATcosm2014_Bin02_10_metaG | ecosystem: Environmental > Terrestrial > Soil > Wetlands > Peat | place...
GCGGTCGAGTGCGCCACCATCACCTACGACCAACTGACCGCCGGAACCATGGCGGCAGGGGCTACCCGCCAAAGGCGGCCGTTCTCGAAAGTTGTCGAACCTGCGTTAGCCGGATAGGGAGATACTGGCGATCGGAATTTCTTCCGCGTTCGGCCCGGGGCTTCCACCGGACTACCGTGTTCCAAACAAAAACCCCGCCAGGATCGTCCGTGGCGGGGTTCGGTGCTTGCGCTACCAGGCTTGTCGGGATATTTACCCGTCGCGCCGAACCCCTGAACTCTTCGTATACTGACTGACTTCGCCTTGTTCCGACCACGCGCTCGGAAACAGCGGGCAGGCGTGCGCATCGCGGCGCAAGCCGCCGGTGGCGGGCATTAAAGGGGAGGAGGTGAGGAGCGTGTGTTTCATGATGATGTTTATCTATCCGAGACCGGACACATCCGTCAACGGATATTTTTCACATACGGAAAATTTCACGCGCAGGCCGTTCCCGGTCCTTTGCCGGCAATGCGCGACCGCTTCCCGCAACTCTCCCCGATACAAGGATGGCGATCCGCCGGACCTCGGTTCGAGATTCTCCGGCAGAAAGAGCGGCGCCATCCGGCGGAAGCTATCGACCCGGATCGCGCGGCCGGGGTACATTCCAGCGGCTTCCGGGAACTCACCTGAACCTGACCACGCCTCGTTCGCGGCGCAATTATCCCGGAGCGCTGGCCGCCGCCCGCGAGTGACCGACGCAAGCCGGAGAAAGAAGAAAATGACATCCGAAACAGGCGTGACCCGCCGAGGCGAGAGCCTGGACGGCTTGGTGTGGGATGTGATGGGGCAGACCTACAAGCCGGTACAATTATCCGCGTCGTCTTTCGCCTTCGATACGCTGTTTCCGCCCGGCACCTTCGTGCCGCCGCATATCCACCCGGACCAGGACGAGTTCATCCGCGTGCTCGAGGGCAGCTTCAATCTCTGGATGGATGGCGAGGACATCACGGTGTCGGCCGGCGATCTGGTCCGTATGCCGATGGGATCGAAACACGGCATCTTCAACCACAGCGCCGCCGACACGCGCGCCCTCTTCTGGGTGGCGCCGGCCCGGCAGCTCTACGAGCTGTTCATCCAGCTCGACGGGCTTAAGGACCCGGCGGAAGTCGTGCGCCGCTCGGCCGCGTGCAACATCCATTTCCTGCCCTGGGATCAGTGGCCTTCCGCACGCCTCGTGCCGGGCGCCGCCTGATCGCGTGACCCGGCCCATCCTCATCGCCGGCGGCGGCATCGGCGGTCTCACCCTCGCGCTGATGCTGCACCGGCGCGGCATTCCCTGTCTTGTATTCGAAGCGGCCAAGGCAATCCTTCCGGTGGGCGTCGGCATCAACGTCCTGCCTCACGCAATCCGGGAGCTGGCGGCGCTGGATCTGCTGCCCCGGCTGGACCGGATCGGCATCCGCACACGGAATCTCGCCTACGCGAACCATCTGGGCCAGGCGATCTGGTCGGAACCGCGCGGCATCCATGCCGGGCACGACGTGCCGCAATTCTCCCTGCATCGCGGGCGTTTCCACACCATGCTGTGGGACGTGGCAACCGAGAGGCTGGGCGCCGCCTTGCTGACCGGCCGGCGGCTGTTGGAGCATGCGCAGGATCCGAGCGGCGTGGTCGCGCGTTTCCAGCACGCCGACGGCACGATCGAGGCGGTGGCAGGCGCGGCGCTGATCGGCGCCGACGGCATTCATTCGATCGCGCGCGCCTCCCTCCATCCCGAAGACGGCGGCATCAGATGGAACGGCATCGCGATGTGGCGCGGTGCGACCGAGTGGCCTGCCTTCGACGGCGGCGACGCGCAGATCATCGCCGGCGACGCGGTGGCAAAGCTGGTGATCTATCCGATCGCTTCCGGTGCGACGGCTGAGACGCGCCTGACGAACTGGGTGATCTATGCGCGGACCGCCCGGCCCGGCGACGCGCTGCCGGCCCGCGAGAACTGGTCGCGCCAAGGCCGCTTTGCGGATTTCCGGCACTTTGTCGAGCGGTTGCAATTGCCGTTCGTCGATGCGGGCGCGCTCGTCCAGGCGACGGCAGAGATTTTCGAGTATCCGATGTGCGACCGCGATCCGCTGCCCTGGTGGACGTGCGGACGGGTGACCTTGCTGGGCGACGCCGCACACCCGATGTATCCCGTGGGCTCGAACGGCGCGGCGCAGGCCATTCTCGACGCGCGCTGCCTGGCCGATCTTCTGGCGACGGAGCCGGTCGAGACGGCGCTCGCCGCCTATGACACGGTCCGGCGGCCGGCCACCGCGGACATCGTGCGGTCGAACCGGATCGGCGGACCGGAACGGGTGATCGACCTGGTCGCGTCGCGCGCACCCGACGGCTTCGCGCGCATCGATGACGTCGCTTCGCCCGCGGAACTGGCCGGCATCGTCCAGGGCTATGCGCAACTCGCCGGCTTCGAGGCGCGACGATGACGGCAAGCGACGCGACGCAGCAATATCTGACCGGGCAGATGCGCCCGGGCTTTCCGGCGCTGTTCGAGACGTTTCAGCGCGACAGCGACGCGGTGACGCTCGCGGCGAGCGACATAAGCTATGGTCCGCACCCGCGCCAGGTCTTTGATTTCGTCGCCAGCCCGGCGCCGTGGCGCGGCACCTTCGTCTATTTTCACGCCGGATATTGGCAAGCGCGCGACAAATCGCTGTTCCGCTTCATCGCCCCGGGCCTGCTGCCGCACGGCATCGACGCCGCTCTCGTCAATTATCCGCTGTGCCCGGACGTTACCTTGCCGGAACTCGTGGCGGCGACCCGCGCCTCGATTCCCGCGGTGCTGAAGCATGCGACGGCGATCGGACGGGGCGGCGCCCATGTCATCGCGGCCGGGCACTCGGCCGGCGGCCATATCGCGGTCGAGCTTGCGCTCGCCGATTGGCCGGCAGCCTCGCCGATCGCCGCCGTCGTGGCCATCAGCGGCATCTACGATCTCGAACCGCTGCGGTCCACTTCCCTGAACGACAAGCTCCGCCTGGACGCGGCGACGGCGCGGGCGATGTCGCCGATCCATCGGGTGCGCGGCGGCCTGCCGCCTGCCCTCTTCACACTCGGCGAGACCGAGACGGCGGCGTTCCACGCGCAGAACACCGCGATGTGCGCGGCGTGGCGCGGCGCGGGAAATCCGGCCGAGACGCTGGTGATCGCCGGGGAGGACCATTTCAGCCTGCTGAACAGTTTTACCCGGCCAAGCGCCCTGCTCGAGAGGATCGCCGCCTGCACGTCCCGGCGGTAATCGGCGCAGACGCAGTCTTCAGGACGCACAAGGGCGGCTGCGAGACTTCAGCAAGATCATGCGCTATCGTGACCGCTCGCCCGGCCCTCCCGCGACGGCATTGCCGAACATTTCCGGGAACATCGCGGCACGTTTCGCGCCGAAGCCGGAAAAGCCGCCCGGCGCGGTGCGAGCGCAATCAAGGAACGGAAAATCATGGATCTCCACCTGAAGGACAAGCTGGCCCTGGTCAGCGGCAGCACCGCCGGCATCGGCTTCGCGATCGCGAAGAGCTTGGCACAGGAAGGCGCGCGTTTGATCGTCAACGGCCGTACGCAGGCCGCCGTGGACGAGGCAATCGGCATGCTGCGGACCGTCGCTACCAGCGAAATCCTGGGGTTCGCCGGCGATCTCGCCACCGCCGAAGCGGCCGATAACCTGGCGCGGCTCCATCCCGGTGTCGAAATCCTGGTCAACAATCTCGGCATCTTCGAGCCGAAGCCATTCGAAGAGATCGACGACGCGGATTGGCGGCGCTTCTTCGAGGTCAACGTCCTGAGCGGCGTCCGCTTGGCGCGGCTCTATCTGCCGGCGATGAAGCGCGCCAATTGGGGCCGTATCATCTTCATTTCGAGCGAGAGCGGCGTCCAGATCCCGCCCGAAATGATCCATTACGGCACGACCAAGACCGCCCAGCTCGCCGTCTCGCGCGGCTTGGCGGAATCCGTCGCCGGCACCGGCATCACCGTCAACAGCATCCTGCCCGGCCCGACGAAATCTCGCGGCGTCAAGGACTTCGTCGAGACCCTGGCGAAATCCGGCGGTCAGACCTTCGAGGCGTTCGAGGCGGCGTTCTTCGCCACCGTCAGGCCGACCTCGCTGATCAAGCGCTTCGCCACGCCCGAAGAGGTCGCCTCGCTGGTGACCTATATAGCGAGTCCGTTGGCCTCGGCCACCACGGGCGCGGCCTTGCGCGTCGATGGCGGCGTGGTCAAGAGCGCGTTCTGAGCCGCGCGTCGAAACATCGGCTGGAGCACGGCGCATCGAGATCCGACGCATCCGTGCTGCGGCCGCGCCGGCCGCTGGATTTCACCCGGCAACGCCTGAAATCATCTTGATCTGCGGGCATCCGTCCCGCCAATTCCTCCGGAAAATGCGGCGGCACCACTTCCGGTCGTCGCGCGAGCCTACTCAATCTTGCTGAACGCGCAGGCCGCGTCCGCCGATACGGCGCTCGCTGGAACAGGCCGATCAGGCCGGGCCGCGCTTGGGAGGAGACTTGCCTTGGATTTCCAGAATTTTTTCTACGTATTGCTGGCTCTCGGCTTCCTGATCTTCGTCGCTTATCGGGGCTTCAGCGTGATCATGTTCGCGCCGGTGGCCGCATTGCTGGCCGTGCTGCTGGTCGACCCGGCCGGCGTGCTGCCGGTCTATAGCGGCCTCTTCATGGACAAGATGGTCGTCTTCGTGCGGTCATATTTCCCGATCTTCATGCTTGGCGCGATCTTCGGCAAGGTCATCGAGCTGTCCGGCTTTTCACGCTCGATCGTCGCCGCCGTGTTCCGGCTGCTGAAGCCGGAACAGGCCGTGCTGTCGATCGTCCTGGTGTGCAATCTGCTGACATATGGCGGCGTCTCGCTCTTCGTCGTGGTGTTCGCCGTATATCCCTTCGCCGCCGAGGCGTTCCGCCAGGGCAACCTGCCCAAGCGCTTGATTCCCGGCACGATCGCGCTCGGCGCCTTCAGCTTCACCATGGATTCGCTGCCCGGCACGCCGCAGATCCAGAACATCATTCCGACGACCTTCTTCAGCACCGACGGCTTTGCCGCGCCCTGGCTCGGGCTGATCGGCAGCCTGTTCATCTTCGTGGCCGGAATACTCTACCTGACATGGCGCGTGCGCCAGGCCGCGGCGGCGGGCGAAGGCTATGGCGCGGGCCACACCAACGAGCCCGAGACCCTGCCGGCGACCGCGTTGGTCAATCCGGTGATCGCCATATTGCCGCTCGTCATCGTCGGGGTGAGCAACATCGTCTTCACCTGGCAGATGCCGGGATTCTACGGCGCGGAGTACACGGTCAGCCTGCCCGGCGCCGATCACCCGATCGTCTCGACGATCGCTGCGGTCAAGGGGGTCTGGGCGCTGGAGCTGGCGCTGCTATTGGGCATTCTCAGCGTCGTGGCGCTGGGCTTCCGCGCGGTGGCGGAGCGTTTTGCCGACGGCACCAAGGCCGCGGTCGCCGGCGCTCTGCTGGCGTCGATGAACACGGCTTCGGAATACGGCTTCGGCTCGGTGATCGCGGCGCTGCCGGGGTTCGTCGCGATCAAGAGCGCGCTGGCCGCGGTCCCCAACCCGCTGGTCAACGAGGCGATCAGCGTGACCACGCTGGCCGGCATCACCGGTTCGGCATCGGGCGGCCTCGGCATCGCGCTGGCCGCCTTGTCGCAGCAATTCATCGCCGCCGCGAAGGCTGCGCATATTCCCATGGAAGTGCTGCACCGCGTGGCATCGATGGCGAGCGGCGGCATGGACACGCTGCCGCATAACGGCGCGGTCATCACCGTCCTCGCCGTCACCGGCCTGACCCACCGCCAATCCTACATCGATATTTTCGCCATCACCTGCCTGAAGACCGTCGCCGTTTTCGTGGTGATCGGCGTTTACTACCTGACCGGGATCGTCTGACGACCCGGCCCCGGCAGGAATTTCCCCGAAAATCCCTGGAGGCGAGAATGCGGCTGCCCCTGATAGCTTTGTCCGAGCTGAGCCCCGAACAGAAGGCGCTGTACGACGATATGCGCCACGGCATCGAGGCGAATTTCAAAGGCTTCACCGCGATCAATGAAGCCGGCCAGCTGATCGGCCCGTGGAATCCCTGGCTGAGCTTCGCCAAATTCGGCGGACCGGTGTGGGAACTGACCAAATCCCTGTCGGCCAAGCCGATCTTGCCGAAGCCGGTGCGGGAAATCGCGATCCTGGTCACGGGTGCGCATTTCCATTCGGCCTACGAGATCTATGCGCATGTCCTGGTCGCCGAGCTGCGCGGCATCAGCGATGCGAAGATCGCGACGATCGTCGCCGGCCAGCGCCCGGCCGATCTGACCAAGGAGGAAGCCGTCGCCTATGATCTGGCCTCGGCACTGGTCTCGGGCGGCGTCCTGCCGCCGCTGACCTACCAACAGGGCGTCGAATTGTTCGGCCGCGACGGCATGGCCGAATTCATCTATCTCGTCGGCCTCTATTGCATGGTGTCGGTGACGCTGAACGGCTTCGACGTGCCGGTGCCCGAAGCGGACGAACCGGCCTGAGGGCTACATTTCCGGCAGCGGGATGAACTCGCCGGCATCGCCGGGCGGCAATTTCATCCGCCCGGCGCGCCAATCGGCTTTGGCCTGCTCGATCCGGTCCTGGCGGGACGAGACGAAATTCCACCAGATGAAGCGCGGCCCGATCGGCTCGCCGCCGAGCAACACCAGCCGGGCCGGGCCGTCCGCCGCAATCAGTTCCGGTTCGCCGCCGGCCGCGAAGACCAGCAATTTCCCGGCCGGGTAGCGCTTGCCGTCGGTTTCGACGCTGCCCGCCACGACAAAGGCGGCGCGCTCCTTGAATTCGGGCGGCACGGCCAGCCGCGCGCCCGGGTCGAGTTCGGCATGGATATAGAAGAGCGGCGAGAAAATCCGTACCGGCGAGGTCAGGCCATAGGCCGATCCGGCGATGAGACGGCCGCGCACGCCGCAATCGGCCAGTTCGGGCAAGCCGCCGGCCTCGTGATGCGCGAAAGCCGGCGCGCATTCCTCGTCTTCTGCCGGCAAGGCGACCCAGGCCTGGACACCATGCATCAGCCCGCCCTTGGAGCGGATCGACGGGTCGGTCCGCTCGGAATGCACGATGCCCGCACCCGCGGTCATCCAATTGACCTCGCCCGGCCGGATCTCCTGGTCCATACCGAGGCTGTCGCGATGCCGGATCTCGCCATCGAAAAGGTAGGTCACGGTCGCAAGGCCGATATGCGGATGCGGGCGGACATCGATCCCGCCGCCGGGCGCGAAATCGGCCGGTCCCATATGGTCGAGAAAGACGAAAGGCCCGACCATCCGGCGATGCACGAAGGGCAGCACGCGGCCGACCATGAACCCGCCGCCCAGATCCTTGGGCCTGCTGTCGATGACGAGTTCAAGCATCGCTGCCTCCGCTGTCCGAGCCGCCAGGCAAGGAACATTACCCGCAAGGAACATTAACGGAGCGGCGGCGCCGATGCCAGCGAAGGCTGGATCGCCGGCATGCCGAGCCGACGTTGCAATGCGCGGGCGCCATCGGCTAAAAATGGAGGAAGGGTGCGGCTTCGAGCCGGACCGCCCTCGCTTCCAGCCCCGGCCGTCGAGCCTTGGTAACATCGGAGAAGGCGCATGGCCTCCTATCAGTACATCTATGTGATGAAGGGCCTGAACAAATCCTACCCGGGCGGGCGCGAAGTCCTGAAGGATGTCTGGCTGAGTTTCCTGCCCGGCGTGAAGATCGGCGTGCTGGGCCCGAACGGCGCCGGCAAATCGACTTTGCTGAAGATCATGGCCGGGGTCGACAAGGAGTACAACGGCGAGGCCTGGGCCGCCGAAGGCGCCACGGTGGGCTATCTGGCGCAGGAGCCGCAGCTCGACCCCGCGCTCGACGTCCAGGGCAACGTCATGCAGGGGCTGAAACACGTCAAGGACCTGGTCGAACGCTTCGACGCCGTCAGTGCGCGCTTTGCCGAGGAACTCACCGACGACGAGATGAACGATCTGCTCGCCGAGCAGGGCCATCTCCAGGAGAAGATCGACGCGGTCAATGGCTGGGAGCTCGACCGCACGGTCGAGATCGCCATGGACGCGCTCAACTGCCCGCCCGGAAACAGCCCGGTCACCAAACTGTCGGGCGGCGAGAAACGCCGCGTCGCGCTGTGCCAGTTGCTCTTGCAGAAGCCCGATCTGCTGCTGCTCGACGAACCGACCAACCATCTGGACGCCTCCTCGGTCGCCTGGCTGCAGCGCTATCTCAAGGACTACGAGGGCACGGTCATCACCGTGACCCATGACCGGTATTTCCTCGACGAGGTCGCCAACTGGATTCTCGAAGTCGATCGCGGCCGGACATTCCCGCACGAGGGCAACTACTCGTCCTGGCTGGTCGAGAAGCAGAAGCGGCTGGAACTCGAAAACAAGACCGAAGTCGCGCGCCAGCGCACCATCGCCAAGGAACTGGAATGGGTGCGTGCCAGCCCGAGGGCGCGCCAGGCCAAATCCAAGGCGCGCGTCCAGGCTTACGAAGAATTGGTGGCGCATTCCAAGGAGAAGGCGCCCGACACCGCGCAGATCGTGCTGCCGCCCGGGCCGCGCCTCGGCGACCTCGTGATCGAGGCTGCCCATGTCAACAAGAGCTTCGGCGACAAGATGCTGATGGAGGATCTGAGCTTCCGCCTGCCGCCCGGCGGCATCGTCGGCGTGATCGGCCCGAACGGCGCCGGCAAGACCACGCTGTTCCGCATGATCACGGGCCAGGAGAAGCCGGATTCCGGCGATTTCCGGGTCGGCGACACGGTCAAGCTCGGCTATGTCGACCAGTCGCGCGACGCGCTGCCCGCCGACAAGAATGTCTGGGAGGTGGTCTCGGACGGGCTCGACGAAATCGATCTCGGGCGGCGCAAGATGAACAGCCGGTCCTATGTGGCGCTGTTCAACTTCAAGGGCACGGATCAACAGAAGAAGGTCGGCCAACTCTCCGGCGGCGAGCGCAACCGCGTGCATATCGCGCGCATGCTCAAGGCCGGCGCCAATGTCCTGCTGCTCGACGAACCGACCAACGACCTCGACGTCGACACGCTGCGCGCCCTTGAAGACGCGCTCGAGGAATATCCCGGCTGCGCCGTGGTGATCACCCATGACCGCTGGTTCCTGGATCGCCTCGCGACCCATATCCTGGCCTTCGAGGGCGACGCCAAGGTGCTGTGGTTCGAAGGCAACTACCAGATGTACGAAGCCGACCGGAAGCGTCGCCTGGGCGTCGAGGCGGATCAGCCGCACCGGTTCAAGTTCAAGCCCTTGACGCGGGGCTGACGGGCGCTGCCGCGATCGCGCGCCGGTTCAACGGGAGCAAGGAACCCCATGTCCAGATCCAACCATGACATCGCCCGCGAGTTTTTCGCGGCACTTTCCAGCGGCGCCCTGCCCGACGAATTGCTGGCGCCGGACATGACCGTCTGGACGACATCCTCGGGTATGGCGGGCGACAAGGCGCGCTATCAGATGGGGATCAAGCTGCTGGCTTCGGTGACATTGGATGGACGCGGCCTGACCTATGTCGTCGACACGCTGACGGCGGAAGACGATCGTGTCGCAGCCGAGGTGCATTCGCACGGGACTCTCGTCAATGGCGAGGCGTTCCAAATGACCTATGCCTTCGTGCTGCGGATTCGCGACGGCCGAATTGCGTCGGTAGCGGAGCACTTCAACCCGCTGATCACGAACGAGAAACTCGGGCCGCTGATCGCGGCGGCGCTGCGCAAATCGGCAGAATAGGTGCGTCCGGTTCAGGCCGCTCGTTCACCCTGACCGCCGGCCGCGCCCGGCTTCCGACACGTTCAGCTCCTGCACGAGCTTGCGCTTCATCGCCGCGGCGAAGCTCTCCAGCCCCTCGGCGGTGATGACGAAGGCGTTCGGGCCGCCGATCACGTATTCGTTGTAGTAGGTCGCGAGCCACGGCTCCTCGGTCAGGATCGGCAAGCCGTTGATGGTGATGCCGGATGCCACCAGATGGTCGCGCGCCTTGGTCATTTCCGTGCCGACATTGTTCATCCCGTCGCCGGACACATCGACGACCCGGCGCGCCGCCGGATAGGGCGATTCATCGAAGAGTTCCTCGGCAGCGAGCAGCGCGTCGGCGATGCCGGTCAGCCCGTCCGAGCTGCGACCGACATGGCGGATGCGCGCCGCCAATTGCTTCGCGTCGTCCGCAGAGGCGATGCGCGTCCATTCGATCACCGGGAATTGCCGGTCGGGATCCGAGAATTCCATCAGCGAGACGGACACGGCGCCATTCGGCCCGCCGGCGATCGCCTTCGCCAGATCCGGGTTCTCGAAGGCGGCGGCGATGCCCTCCTTCTGCAACTGGTAGCGCTCCTCATTGACGCTCAGGCTGACATCGACGGCCAGCACCAGCGCCACATCGACCGGGGATCCGGCCTGCTCCGCCGCCGGCGCCGGCGCCGCCGCGAGCAGCAGCAGCGCCAGCGCGATGGCGTATTTTTTCTGGCGTCTCATGCCGTCCCGTCCCGACTTGGCCCGTCCCGCACCAGCTCATAGAGAGCGATTGCGGCGGCATTCGAGACGTTCAAGCTTGCGACGGGGCCGGCAGTCGGCAAGCGTGCCATCAAGTCGCAGGCCTCGCGCGTCAGCCGCCGCAGGCCCTCGCCCTCCGATCCCAGCACCAGGCACACCCGACCCGCGAGCTTGTGGCTGGCCAGCGTCCGGTCCGCCTCGCCGTCGAGCCCGACGGTCCAGAATTGCGATTTCTTGAGCTGGTCGAGCGCACGGTTGAGATTGACCACGCGGACCAGCGGCACGATTTCCAGGGCACCCGACGCGGCCTTTGCCAGCGTGCCGGAGACATCCGGCGCATTGCGGTCGGGCACGACCAGCGCCGCGGCGCCGAAGGCTGCCGCCGAGCGCAGCACGGCGCCGATATTGTGCGGATCGGTGACCTGATCGAGCGCCACGACGATCGCGTCCCTTCGCTCGCCCAGGCGCTCCAGTACATCCTCGATCCCGAGCGGTTTTAAGGGCTTGGCGATCAGCGCCAGACCCTGATGGACGGCGCCCGGCGGCAGCAGGCGCTGCAGCTCGTCCTTCGAAACGATCTGCGGCGCCGGGGTCGGCCCGAGCGCCCGCAACTCGGCCTCATTGTCCTCGGTCGCGACCAGCCGCAGCAGCTTGCGCTCCGGGTTGGCAAGCGCCGCCAGCACGGCATGGCGCCCCCAGAGCCACGGGCCGCCGATTTCCGCCGCCGCAGGCGGGCGCGGACGCCCGTCGGGCTTGCTCGGCGGCCGGGACGACGGCGGCGTCAGAGTGCCTTTGCGCATGACGGCCTCTCCTCGATAAAACTACAGCCCGATGGGCCAAATTGTGATGAGCGTGCGACGTCGGCCACCGGCCTCGGCAAGGAACCCTATACTGTCAGGAGTACAATTCTGCATTTATCTCGCCTTTTTGGCTAATCTCCTATATAGGGACGATAGGATGACATCGGAACCGGTGCCGGAAAGTGGCTTTCGCACTACCGCTCAAGACCGAACCCTGCCTTCGCCTGCTCGCTTATTGGAACGAGCTGAGGGGCGATGCTCTGCTCCCGAAGCGCGCCGATCTCGATCCGTCGGGGTTCCTCGAGGTGTTACCCTACATCTCGATCCTCGAAGTACGCGACCGCGATACCATGATCTACCGCCTGTGCGGCACGGGTCTACGCGACATTCTGGGCTTCGAAGCGACCGGGTGCAATCTCCTCGACCTGGTTTCGGCCACAGCGCGGCCGGTCCGCGCCTATCGAAACTGGGTCGCGGCGACGCGGCCCTGCATGATCGCTTACGAGGTGGATCTGACCTACCCGAGCGGTGCGATCTATGCCCATGAAGGCATTTCGCTGCCTTTGGCGCCGCGGCGGCCGGACGCGCCGCCGCTGCTGCTGCGCGCATTCGCGCCGATTCCGGGCGAAATCTGGTACAATCGGGCAGCGGCGCGCCGCGGCGGCGCGGATCCCTCCTTCCGTTTCGTGGATATCGGGGCCGGCACCGCGGCGTCGATCCACCCGGCCGGAGATTTCCTGGCGCCGGAGCCCGTTCCGGCCTGAGCCGGGGCTTTCCCGCAACCCCGGTCTCAGGCATTCTAGCGCCACGGTCGCATCCGTAAGCGGCCGGAACGACCCGAGAAAGGCGCCGCTTCGCCATGCTGCAAGTCGAGCCGGTGCTCCGGCACCTGGAACAGGATTTCGACGCCGCCGTCGAACGTTACCTGGCACTGCTGCGCATCCCGTCGGTCTCGACCGACCCCGCCTTCCGGGCGGAGACGCGGCGCGCCGGCCAGTCGCTGGTCGATGAATTGGCCGGTCTGGGCTTCGAGGCCTCGTTGCGCGACACGCCGGGCCACCCGGTCGTCGTCGCCCATCATCCCGGTCCCGGAACCGGGCCGCAACTCCTCTACTACGGCCATTACGACGTCCAACCCCCTGATCCGCTTGAACTTTGGGATTCGCCGCCATTCGAGCCGGCGATTGTCGACGGCCCGCACGGCAAGCGCGTCGTGGCGCGCGGCGCGGTCGACGACAAGGGTCAGGTGCGGACCTTCATGGAGGCATTCCGCGGCTGGCACAAGGTGCACGGCACCCTGCCGGCGCGGATCACCGTCATGCTGGAGGGCGAGGAGGAGACCGGCAGCCCGTCGCTGCCGGCGTTCCTGGCGGCCAACCGCGCGGAACTCGCGGCGGATGTGGCGATCGTCACCGACACCAATTCCTGGGACATTGAAACCCCGGCGATCACCTACGCGCTGCGCGGGTTGCTCTATGTCGAGATCACGCTGCACGGGCCGTCGCGCGACCTGCATTCCGGCCTCTATGGCGGCGCGGTTGTCAATCCGATCAATGCCTTGACCGAGGTTCTGGGGCAGCTCCACGACCGCAATGGCCGGGTGCAGATCCCGGGCTTCTATGACGATGTCGTCGAAATCGACCCGGCGGAAGCCGCGTCGTGGCGGAGCCTCAACTTCGACGAGCAGGGCTTCCTCGGCGAGATCGGCCTGCACGCCAGCGTCGGCGAGGCCGGGCGGACCGTGCTGGAGCGGCTCTGGGCGCGCCCGACCTGCGACATCAACGGCATCTGGGGCGGCTATACCGGCGCCGGCAGCAAGACGGTGATCGCGGCGAAGGCCTCGGCCAAGCTCAGTTGCCGCCTCGTCCCGGCCCAGGAGCCGGAGCGTTTGTTCAAAGAATTGATGGGCTTCCTCGACGCCCGCACGCCCCCCGACTGCCGCTGGGAGGTGCAGAATTTCGGCATGGGCCCGGGCTTCCGGGTCGACACCGCCAACCCGTTCCTGCGCGCCGCGCGCGCCGGCCTCAAGGACATCTATCGGCGCGACGCGGTCCTGGTCGGCATCGGCGGCTCGATTCCCGTCGTCGGCTGGATGAAGCAGTATCTGGGTGTCGATTCGGTGCTGGTCGGGTTCGGCCTGAGCGACGACAGGATCCACAGCCCTAACGAGAAATTCGAACTCAAATGCCTGCGCAACGGCATCCTCAGCCACGCCGCCATCCTGGCCCGCATCGCCGCCATGGCGCATTAGGCTGCGCGGCGGCGCTGCTGCTCGCCGCCTTGTTGGCCGACCCACAGCCGAGCCGGGCCGACCCCCGGGCCGACCCCCGGGCCGAGGCTGCGCCGACCCGGTGTTTCCTCGGCTCGCTCTCGGCGCCTCGGCGCGACGCGCTGGCCGACGACGTCAAGCTGCTGATCGGCTGGACCTTCGACGCCTTCGCCGCCGGCGCCACGCTCGATGCGGGCCGGATCGTCGACCGGAGCAGCGGCTTCTCGTCGGTCCCCGGCTTCGCCGCCCCGACGCCGCTCGGCGACCTCGCCGGGCGCTACCGCCTGGTCCGCCCGGCGTTCGATCGCGGGCGGGGATATTACGGGCTGCTGTTCGAAGCGCTGGGCGAGGATGGCAAGCCGGTCGCGCTGATCCTGGCCAACCGCCTGTTCCGGGCGCCGGTCGCGCTGGAACAGCCCGATGGCCTCGCCACCGACATACTGACCAATGCCGCACTCGCCTTCGATTTCTCGACCGACGGCAAGAGCGACGCCCTGGACGCCGCGGAAACCGCCTACGGCGCCGCGACGGCGCGGCACGTAGCGCTGATCCTGGCCGGCCAATCCCAGGCCGGCGCCACGGCGCAGCTCCAGGCGGCGGTGCTGCAGAAAACCCATGGCAGTAACCCGGTACCGTCCGGTTTCCTGACCTTGAACGCCGCGGAGTCCCTTCTCTCGGTGCGCGGCCTCGGCCTCGATCCTGCCGGCATCGACGGGGTGAACATCTCGAAGGATGAGGATCCGACCTTCGGGCCGCATTCGCTCCTCAGCAATGCGGTCGGCCGGCAAGCCTATATCCATCCGGACGGGACGGCGGGCCTGACCCCCGGCGCCGGCACGATCTTCGAGGCACTGCTGCATCCGCAGGAGCATCTGCTGGCGAGCTTCGACGCGGTGAAGCTGGGGCCGGCCCTGGAACTGGCGCTCGGGCAATGCGCTCCGCCGGTTCCGCCCGAACCTGCCGTCACTTCGCCGGACAACTCGCCGGCGCGGTTCGACAGATGACCAGGCGGCGCTGCTCATAGATCTCATCCGCCTGCGCTCCGAGCGAAGCGGCCTCGGCGGCGGCGTTCGGCGGCTTGAGGGCGGTGGCGACCGCCCCGGCCGCCGCCAGCGCATCGGCCGCGCCGCTATTCTTCGCGTATTCAAGGCTGGCGATGCTGCCGTCTTCGGCCAAGGTCAGGGCGAAAGTCGCCTTGCCGAAGGGTTTGCCGACCGGAACGGGCAGGAAGAGATAGTCGCGCACGGGAAGCTGAAAATAGGATTTCCAGATCGGAACCGGCCGCGACCAGTCGCCGCCGGGTCCGATGATCTGCATGCCGGCCCGCGCCACCTTGTTCAGCTGCAGCGGGGCGAAGCCGGCGCCGTCGAGATAATGGGCCGGGTCGGACGCCTTGGTGTCGCCGGCTGCCGGGTTCGGCTCCCAAACCGCCCTGGTGCTCAGGGGTTGCGCGGCCCCCAGCGGCGAGACCACGAATTCGAGGCCGGGAATGATCTTGTGCAGGGCGTCATAGGCCACCCGGCTGTTGATGTCGGCCTGCACCCGCACCGGCTGCCCGGGGCGCCATGGCGCCTCGCCGGTGTTGGTGTCATCCGGAATGATCTGAACCGCGTTGCCGGCATCGACGATCGCGGAAGTGCTCAGCGTATAAGTGAGGCTCAGTGTTTTCGGGCTGGCCGCGGCGCCCGTGCCGGCCTTGGCGCCGCCCGCGCCGAATCTGTCGACCACCGCGCATGCCGCAATGATGTCGGCTTCGGTCGGTGCGCCCTGCGGGCCGACGGCTCTGGTCGCGACGGAGGTCGCCAGCGCGACGGCGCTCTTGACGATCGTCCCGGCTTCGCCCGTGCTCGTGCTGTTGACCGCCGAGAGCCGGCCATCGAGCGTGTATTTGAAGACCAGATCGGTATCGACGACCGTATTGTCATCGCTTCTGTAGTGAAAATGGCCGATTTCGCCGTCGAGATCCGCGACGGCCGCCGGCGCCGCCGTCACGCTCACCGCCGAGATCAACTGCTTATTGTCCGGCATGCAGCCGATTGTCTGGGTAATCGTGAATTTTATCGAGGCCTTGGGGAAATAATAATCTTCCGTGACGGCGGGCATGCTGGCGCAGCCGCTGAGCACGCTGCCCGACAACAGCAATAGTCCGATTTGCCTCGCCATTTCACCCTCCGGTCGCCCAAGCGGTTGGCTTGCGCACTCACTTTAGGTTCGGTGACCGGTCAGTCAATCGATTATACAATTCTCGGTCGAGGGCGGTGGGGAATTTTTAGCTGAAATGGCAAAGACTTGCGGCCGCAGTACCCGACGCACGGCTCCTCATGCTGAACCAATTGTCACCTGCTTGATTTCTTCCTCGCCGGCGGCGCCGTCGCGGCATCCCTATGACGCGATGACTTTGAGCCGCAGCGCCGACCAATCCGCGTCGATGGCGATCTGGCTCACCGTATCCAGCCCGTGCGCCGGCACGAGCCCGCGGATCGCGTCGCGGCTGAGATCGGCGGCAAGCGTCGAGGTCAGCTTCGGATACGCCACCCACACGATCGCGCCCCGCCCGGCCGCCGCCGCCATCGCCGGCAACACCGCATCGAGGCCAGCGCGATCGGCCGCGAACCACAGCACGATTTCGGCCGCTTCCGCCACGGCGCGGGCATCGCCGGCGCCGATCGCGGCGTCCTGATCGGCCGGCGCGCCGATCACGGCCAGGCGCCTCCCGCCCTTGACCTGCAAGCGCTCGGCAACCGGCTTCTCGGACATGGCCCCGCCTCCTCAGTTCCGCGACGACAGTACGAAGCGGTTGCCTTCGGAATCCAGCATCACCGCGAACATGCCCCAGGGCTGCCGCGTCGGCGGCGCCTCGAATGCGACGCCGCGCGCCGTCAATTGGCGGTGCGTCGCCTCGACATCGTCGCAGGCCAGCGCGCCGTTGAAGCGGCCGCCCACCGGGTCCGCCTCGCCCGGCGGTGTGAACAGCACGAAGCGCGTGTCGGAATGCGCGATGCCGAGTTCGATCCAGCGCTGGTCCGGACCGAAAGGCTGGTCGGTAAGCAGCCGGAACCCCAGCTTTTCCGTGTAGAAGGCGAGCGCGCGATCCTGGTCGCGCGCCGGCACGCTGACAAACTTGACGCCGATGATCATGGCGGCTTTCCTCATCTCTGCCTCGACCGATCTCGAACCGAGCTTGCCGCAGCACGGGGCTCGCCTGGAAGCCGTTCCTTGAAGACTATAGTCACGATGACGCCGCAGACCGTGGAAGTGGAGCTTTACGTCCTCGACTCGCTGATGGCCGATCTGGTCGGCCATGACCGCCGGCCGAGCGCCTATATCCTCTATCTGGCGCTCCTGCGCCTCGGCTTGCCGTCCGGCGCGGTCGGGATCAGCCTGCAGGGCCTGGCGACGGCGACCGGCCTGTCGAAAACGGCCGTTCAGCGCTCGGTATCGCACCTGGCCCGGCGCGGCCTCGTCGCCATCGAGCGGGCGGGGCCGACGGAGGCGCCGCGCTATCGGGTGCTGCAGCCCTGGCGGCGCTGAGAGGGTAGATCGGAAGCCGCGTTCGGACTACTGTTGCGCGAGAAAACACCACCCGAAAGGAGGATCGCCCCATGCCGTCGCTGCTCCCGGCCGAACTCGCCTGGTATGCCACCGGCCGCTTCTACGGCACCGCGGACGGCAGGCTGGCGGATTGCGGGTATTTCCTGCATCTGCCGTTCCCGGAAGCGCCGCTCTTCGACGGTCCGCCCGGCGAGACCCGCGCGCATTTCACTTTCGCCGCCAAGCCGTTCGAGGCGACGGGCCTCGTCAATGGCGCGCTGGCGCTCGACCTCGATCCGGTCGGCGAATTCTCGCTTTATCTGCAGCGCCGGCCGGCGGCGAATTTCGACGACCCGGCCTCGTTCGCCCGCGGCGACTGCATCGCCACCTTCCGCCGCACCAGCCTCGTGGTCGATACGGCGGTCGGCGCGGCACTCGGTCCGACGACGGAGCAAGTGCTCGTCACCAACGTGTTTTCCGCGCGCCTGATCGCGAGCTATCCGTTCGAATTCAGCGGCGGGCGCCACGATCTGGCACAGCATCTCGGCGCCGGCATCACCCAATTCGGCACGGCCGCGGCCATGCCGATCGTGCCGCCGCCGGCCGGCTACACCCGGGTGCTGCCATTCACCGGATCCGCCATCGCGCTCGGCCGCCCATCGTAGCGGAGGAGCGGCCCGGCGCGGGCGTTTCGCGACCCACAAATACCCGCGCTTGCCGCGCCGTCCTCGCGCCGCTACACTCCCGCCATGACAAGCTTTCTCGTCCCTTCGCAGAATTGGTGGTGGCCCGTCTGACCGCGCGGCCGCCATAGTCATTTCCATCAGGGCCGCCGCGGGAGACCGGGCGGCCTTCGTCGTTTTTCGACAGATCTCCGATCGGGACCTCGCGTGCAGCCTCAACCGCTGAGGCCTCGACATGCGTTTTCTGAGATACACGACCAAGGGCGGCATCCGCATCCGCCGCACCGAAGTGCCGGAGGCCGATACCGCCGGAATCGACGCGCTCATCGACCGGCTGGAGACCAGGCGCGGGCTGCTCCTCGCCTCCGGCGTCGACTGCCCGGGCCGCTATCGCCGCCACGCGATCGGCTTCGCCGATCCGCCGCTGGTCGTGACCGGAGGCGGCCGGGATTTCACCATCGAGGCGCTGAACGGCCGGGGGCGGATGCTGCTGCCGCCGATCGAGGCGGCGCTTGCGCATGAACCGGCGATCCTGTCGCTGGAGCGCCGCGAGAACCTGCTCGGCGGCACGGTCCGCGCGGCCGAGGCGGGCTTCACCGAAGAGCAGCGCAGCCGCCAGCCCAGCCTGTTCTCGGTGCTGCGGGCGCTCGCCGCCCTCTTCGCCAGTGCGGAAGACCGGCATCTCGGGCTCTACGGCGCCTTCGGTTATGATCTGGTGTTCCAGTTCGAGCCCATTGCGCGCCGCCTGCCGCGCGCCGCCGAGCAGCGCGACCTCGTGCTCTATCTGCCCGACGAAATCCTGGTCGTCGATCACGCCAAGGCGACCACCTGCCGCTATCGTTACGTATTCGAAACGATAGCGGGCGCGACCGACGCGCTGCCGGGGGAAACCGCGCCGGCGCCCTATCGCCGCGGGTGCGGCGCCGCGCCCGGCGACCAGCGCGCGGGCGATCACGCGCCGGGCGAGTACGAAGCGCTGGTCGAGCGCGCCCGCGCCGCCTTCGCCCGCGACGATCTCTTCGAAGTGGTGCTGAGCCAGCTCTTCACCGCCCCGTGCGCGGATGGGCCGGCGACCATCTTCCGGCGCCTCGCCGACGCCAACCCCGCGCCCTATGGCGCCCTGGTCAATCTGGGTCGCGGCGAATTCCTGGTTGCCGCCTCGCCGGAAATGTATGTCCGGGTCGAGGGCGGGCGGGTCGAGACCTGCCCGATCAGCGGTACGATCGCGCGCGGCGCCGATCCGCTCGAAGATGCCGAGCGCATCCGCACGCTGCTCAACTCGGCCAAGGATGCGGCCGAACTCACCATGTGCACCGATGTCGACCGCAACGACAAATCGCGGATCTGCGAAGCCGCCAGCATCCGCGTGCTCGGCCGCCGGCAGATCGAGCTCTATCAGCGGCTGATCCACACGGTCGATCATGTCGAGGGCAGGCTGCGCCCGGAATTCGACGCGCTCGACGCGTTCTTGAGCCATGCCTGGGCGGTCACCGTCACCGGCGCGCCCAAGCCCGGGGCGATCCGCTTCATCGAGCAGGAAGAGCGTTCGGCCCGCGGCTGGTATGGCGGCGCCTTCGGGCGGCTGGGCTTCGACGGCACGCTCGATACCGGCCTGACCTTGCGCACCGTGCGGCTCATGGATGGGCGGGCGGAGATCCGCGCCGGGGCGACCTTGCTGCATGACAGCGATCCCGCCGCCGAGGACGCCGAATGCCGGCTGAAGGCGGCGGCCCTCCTCGACGCGATCGCCGGCGCGCGGCCGGCGGCGGCACCGGCGCGGCGCGCGGCGGCCCGCGCCGCCTCCGTGCGGCACGTCCTGCTGATCGACCACGAGGATTCCTTCGTGCACACGCTGGCCGGATATTTCCGCGCGGCCGGCGCCGCGGTCGAGACCCGGCGGCCGGACCTCGCCCGCGCCGCCTTGCGCGCCGGTGCCCCGCCCGATCTGGTGGTGCTTTCGGCCGGGCCCGGCCGGCCGGCGGATTTCGCCATGGACGAGACGCTGGACCTGCTGATCCGCCGGCGCCTGCCGGTGTTCGGCGTCTGCCTCGGGCTGCAGGGCATCGTGCTGCATTTCGGCGGCGCGCTCCGCGTGCTCGACCGGCCGATGCACGGCAAGCCTTCGACCATCCGCCGGACCGGGGGCAAGCTGTTGGCCGGGCTCCCCGAGCGCTTCGCCGCCGGGCGCTACCACTCGCTCCATGCCTGCCCGGAAACTCTGCCGGAGGTGCTGACGGCGACTGCCGTGGACGAGCACGGCGTCGTGATGGCGGTCGAGCACGCGACATTGCCGATCGCCGCGGTGCAGTTCCACCCGGAATCGATCATGACGGCGGCCGGGCGGATCGGGCTGCCGCTGGTCGAAGCGGCGCTGTGGTCGCTGGCCGGGTGATGCGGCATGCGGGCGGGCGGTGGGCTAAGCAGGCTTTCCCTAGCCTGCTTACATATCAAGAGTCTTAGCAGCTTGAATTTGCTCGTTTACGAGCAAATTCAACGTGGCTTTAGCCACGCAAGGCTGCTTAGGAACAATATGAAACTCGACGGGCACTCTGCGTCCTATAAGGGCGCCGCCCCCGCCGCCCCGCTCCACCGCGCCACCAAATTCAGCAGCAGCGCCTGGTCGATCGGCTTCACCAGGAAATCATTCATCCCGGCCGCCCGCGCGCGCTCGGCTTCGGCCGCCATCGCGTTCGCCGTCAGCGCGATGATCGGGATGCCGGCGCGGGCATCGCCCAGCGCCCGGATGCGCCGCGTCGCCTCGACTCCGCCCATGATCGGCATTTCCATGTCCATCAGCACGAGATCGAAGCCGCCCGCGCGCACCGCCTCGACCCCGGCCTGGCCGTCATCGACCACCGTCACATGATGGCCGGCGTCGCGCAGCAGTGTCTCGACGATGAGCTGGTTCATCTCGACATCTTCGACCACCAGGATGCGCTTGCCGCTGTGGCCGGCGGGTTCGCCCGGCGGTTCGGCCGCGCGAACCGGGGCTTCGACTGCCGGCAGGGACGCCGCGAACCAGAACCGGCTGCCGATCCCGGGTGTGCTTTCGACGCCGATCGTGCCGCCCGGCATCGCCTCGACCAGCCGCTTGCAGATCGCCAGCCCCAGCCCGGTGCCGCCGAAGCGGCGGGTGGTCGAACGGTCGAGCTGGGTGAAGGGCTGGAACAGCCGCGCCTGCTGCTCGGTCGCGATGCCGATGCCGGTGTCGCTGACCTCGAAATGCATGACGCCGTCGTTCCGGCGCGAAACGGCGACCCTGACCCGGCCGGCCTCGGTGAATTTGATGGCGTTGGCGACGAGGTTGAGCAGCACCTGACGCAGCCGGGTCGGATCGCCCTGGACCCAGCGCGGCAGGTCGGGCGCGAACGCGGCGGTCAGCGCCAGGCCCTTGCGGTCGGCCTCGTTGCGCAGCAATTCGAGCGCGCCGTCGACCAGGAATTCCGGATTGACCGGCACCTGTTCGAGTTCGAGCCGGCCGGATTCGATCTTCGACAGGTCGAGAATATCGTTGATGATCGCCAGCAGCGACCGTCCGGCATCGCGCTGCAACTGCACCATGCGGCGCTGCCGCTCGTCGAGCGTGGTGGTCAGCAGCAGATCGGAGAAGCCGATGACGGCGTTCATCGGCGTGCGGATTTCATGACTCATGCCGGCCAGGAATTCCGATTTGGCCCGCGTCGCCGCCTCCGCCGCTTCCTTGGCCTGCTGCAGGAAATGCTCGGCCGCCTTGCGCTGGGTGATGTCGATCACCGAGGCGACGACGATCCGGCCGCGCGGCGTGCGGATCGGGCTGAGCGCGATTTCGACCGGCACTTCGCTGCCGTCGCGCCGCCGCCCGGCCAATTGGCGCCCGGCCGCGGGCTGGCGCGCCGCCAGGATCTCGGTCCAGATGGCGCCGCCGGGCAGCAGCTCGTCGATATCCTTGCCGCGCAAGCCGCCGCGCGCATAGCCGAAGATCTGTTCGGCGCAGATATTGCCGAGCGTGACCGTGCCGGCGTCGCTGAACAGCAGCATGCCGTTCGGCGCCGCGTCGACCAGCAACTGGCGCTGTTCCTCTTCGAGCGTCCGTTCGGTGATGTCGCGGGCGATCACCGCATAGCCCAGGAGCTGGCCGTCATCGTTGCGCAGCGCGTCGATGACCACGCTGGCCCAGAACGGGCGGCCGCCCTTGCGCCGGCGCCAGCCCTCGGCATAGTAGGAGCCGATATCGGCCGCGATCGCCAGCAGCCGCTGCGGTTCGCCGGCGGCGGCCTCGTCATCGAGATAGAATTGCTCGATCGGCCGGCCGATCGCCTCGTCCGCGCGATATCCGGTGATCCGCTCGGCGCCGGAATTCCAGCTCGTGACCCGCCCTTCGGTGTCGAGCATGCAGATCGCATTGTCGACCACGCCTTCGATGACCAGGCGGAACCGCTCCTCGCTTTCCTGGAGCGCCCGGGCGACGCGCTGCTTTTCGGTAATGTCGCGCGTCACCTCGGCGAAGCCCAGAATCGCCCCGTCGGGGCCACGCACCGCATGGATCACGACATTGGCCCAGAACCGGCCGCCATCGGCCCGCAGGCGCCACGCCTCGGTCTCGAAGCGTCCGGTCTCGGCGGCGACCGCCAAGGCCCGCGCCGGCTCGCCCTGCGCCGCATCCTCCGGCGTGAACAGCACGGCGAAGGGCCGGCCGATGATCGCCGCCGCCTGATAGCCGGTGATGTGCTCGGCGCCGACATTCCAGCTCACCACCCGGCCCGCCGGATCGAGCATGACGATCGCGTAGTCGGCGACGCTGCCGACCAGCAGCCGGAAACGCTCCTCGCTGGCGCGCAGATCGACGAGCGCCGTCTCATAGCGCGCGAGGATCGCCGCCAGCGGCAGGCTGGTCAGCACGGCGACGGCGAGGAAACCCTGCAGCAGCAGGATGCGCTGGGCGAGATCGGCGCCGGCGATCATGTTCAAGGGACCGAGGCCGTGCGCCGTGAGCACGATGGCGATCAGCGCAGCCACGAAGGTCGAGACCGCGGTGCCGAGCAGACCCAGCCGGAACACCGGCAGCAGCAGCGCCGGCAGCACCAGGAAGGCCATCGGGTAGCGGTTCTGGCCGAACACGATGAACGCCACGGCGGCGACCACGGCCAGGGACCCGAGCGCCTCGACCCGGCGGCCGCGCCGGACCAGTTGCGCCAGACCGGCCCTGGTGAAGCCGAGCAGCAAGGGCGCGACGGTCAGCATGCCCAGCGCATCGGCCAGGAACCAGCGCCGCCAGGCCGCGACCGGCTCGGCGCCGGTCAGCCCGGCCAGAACCGCGGCGGCCAGCCCCGCCGCCAGCGCCGGCGCCAGCACGACGGCGAAGATGAGCAGGGCGCCGAGCAGGCGCGGGCTGGTCGGATCGATCGGCCGCCCGGCCAGGCAGCGGCGCACGGAAACGAAGGCCAGCCCGACTTCCGCGAGGTTGCACAGGCTGAGCGACAGGGCGACGGCCGGACCGTCGCCGGATGCCAGATCGGCGAGCGCATTGCCGGCGAAGCCGGCAGCGGCCAGGCGCCAGCCCTGCCCCGGCGCCGCGCGCAGCAGAAAACCCAGCATCAGCGCATTGACCGGCCACAGCGCGGCGATGCGGCCGGTCTCCTCGGTCAGCACGATGCCGGCAGCCGCAGTCAGGAAGACCAGGATGCCCAGCACCGGCGCGGCGAGCCGGCCCGACCAGAAGCTCCGCCCGGAGCCGCTCTCCAAGTGCTTGGACTCATTGCCGGCAGGCATCACCGCCCCACTTGCCCCCGATCGCCTCGCACAAGATCAAGCCGGGGCACCGCAACCTGTCTCGTTCTCGCAATAATTGCAAGGAGAATGGGCACGATCTCATGCCTCGGCGCTGCCGCCACGGCGCGACCGCCCTTGCACCATGCGGGCGGCATTCGAAAATTTGGTTAAAATACGCGCGCTCCGCCGGCTTCGGGCTGAGCGCAGAGGCCGGGCACCACAGGCTCGGCCGCGGCACGGCGGCAGGACCGCGGTTGCCCGGAACCCTCGCTTAACTCACGGCGCGGGATAGTTCCGACCGCTTCATACCGCCGGATTCGAGCCGGCTCCGCGCCTTCGGAAAGCAAGCTCCGACGGGGCCGCCCGGGCAACCATGGAGTGAGTGCATGATCATTGTCTGGGGCACGACCGAGGTCGAAAAGCGGCTTGGCTATGCCGCGGATTTCTGCCCGATCTGCCGAGATTTGCGCGGGTTCGAGAGCTGTCGCGTCGGCATGGCCGGCCATCTCTATGGCGTCCATCTGGGCTCCGGCCGGCGAGTCGGCGATATTCGGCGCTGCCTCACCTGTCGGATCGCCGGCGCGACGACGCCCGAATCCTACGTCTCGCTCGCCCGGCGCCCGGCGGCGCTCGAGGAGCTGATCGACGCGACTTTTCCGACGATCAGAAGCCATTACGCGCGGCGCCTGGCGCTTGAGCGGCAGGTCGAAGCCGATCCGTCGCGGTTGCCCGCCGAATTGCGCAGCCAGTATATCGACGAACCCTTCCGGCTCATCGCGCCGATGGCCGAGGAGTTCTTCTCGAACGTCCGGATCGACGGATACATGTTCGGCGTCGGCCGGCGTTGGTTGCGCCGCACCATCTACCCGAAGCTGGCCCGCGCATTATCGCCGCTTCAACCGAATGACAGCGAGATCCGGGCGGCGATCGATCCTTTGAAGTCGCAGAAAGCAAAACTCGGACGGCGCGCCAAAGTCGCGCCAATCATGCGCTTCCTTGCCCTGCCCCAGAACGAGGCGCGGTAGCCGGCCAGGGGCGGGCGACGGGTTTGGGTGGGTGCAGAAGGTCGGTGCAGTCGCTCACCCCAGCCCGCTCCCGCAAAGCGAGAGCGAATTTACTATATTCCAGACTGGGATTCCGGGGCTGAAGGCAGCTTCCCTGCCGGGATCGGCGGTGGAACCGGCGATCGACCGGCTTGGCGTCCCGTCCGGAACTCCCCCTCGGGCCGCGCCGCGTCAATCCTCCGGTCCGACCAGCCGGCGCAGAGCGAAGGCGGCGGCGTGTTCCTCGGTCCAGGACGCGCCCTCATCCGCCCAAGCCTCGATATCGTCGCCGCTGAGATTGCCGGTCAGGAGTTCGGACAGGCGGTCGCAAATCAGTCTTTCGGTCGTTTCCCGGACCTCGCCGGCCCGCGCGAAGCCGGCGTCGACGAAGCCGAGGACCTGCGCCGCCGCCGGATATTTACCGGCGCGGGCGCCCAGCAGCGCCCAGAGCTGCAAGCACAGGCGCAGCCATCGCCCGCCCTCGTTTCGAACCAGCGGAAGGGCTTCGGCCGCGTGCTCGCGCGCCTCCTCCAGTCGATCGAGCAGCGCCAGAAAGGAGGCCAGGTTGACCAGCACCGCGCCGCGAAGTCCCGGCTGGTCGAGAGATTGGAAACTGGCCGCCGCTTCGCGCACATGGTCGAGCGCCTGATTGACGGATCCTGCGTGGAATTCAAGCTCTGCGAGATTGCACAGTTTGATGATTTCCCTGACCTTGTCGTTCAGGCTGCGCGCCAGGTCCCGCGCCATGCTGAAATATTGCCGCGCGGCTTCGAAGTCATTCGCCTCCCAGGTGAGAGTAGCCAGCGAGCTTGCGGCGTTTTGCAGCGATTTTCTGTAGTTGCTTGCCGCGAGCAGGTCCCGTGCTTCGTCGAGCGCGGCTTTTGCGTCGTCCCGCCGCCCGCCATGAAGATACGCCCCGCCGAGCAGCGCCAGCGCCGCACCCAGCTTCAACCGGTCCGGCAGGCGCCGATAGAGCGCGACCGACCGCTCCAACAAGACCGTAAACCGCGCCCGATCGACGCGGCGCCAGAGCAGGGCGGCGCGTTTGAGGATGCGGGCGCCATCGGCCGAGGGCGGCTCGGTATCCGCCCGGTCGACCAGTTGGTCGAGATATGCCTGGCCCTCGGCATTCAGCCCCAAATGGTACCAGAGCGCCCCGGCGGCGCCGGCCAGCGACATCGCGACCGGCGCGCGCCGCGGATCGGCGAGCGCCCGATCGAGCGCCGCCCGGAGATTATCCATATCCGGCCCGTAGGCGGCGACCCAATCCGCGTCGGAATTCGTCTCCCACGCCAGGTCCGCAGCCTCGAAGCGATCGACGTAAAACCGCGCATGGCGCTCGGCGATGATGTCGGCCTCGCCGCTCTCGGCAAGCCGGGCGGCGGCGTAGAGCCCGAGCGTTTCGAGCAGGCGGTAGCGCGGCCGCTCGCCTTCTTCGGCGACAAGCAGCGATTTGCCGACCAGCCGCATCAGGCCGGCCAGGACATCCCAGGGCTTCGCCCCCTCGTCTCCGGCCACGGCAATTGCCGCCTCGCGCGAGAAACTGCCGCGAAAGCAGCCGAGGCGGCGGAACACCTTCCGGTCCGCCTCGTCGAGCAGGCCGTGGCTCCATTCGACCATGGCGCTCAGGCTCGCCTGGCGCGGCTCGCCGATTCGGACCCGGCTGTCCAGCATCTCGAAACGCTGCTGGCCCAGCCCGTCGCGCACGCCTTCGATGCCGAGCGCCGGGACCAGCGCCGCGGCCATCTCGAGGGCGAGCGGCAAGCCGTCGAGCCGGCGGCAGATCTCAGCGACCGAGGCGGCCATGCGCCCATTGCCGGGAACCCGGCGGCCGGCCGCCCGGACGCATTGCAGAAACAGCGCCTCGGCCTCCTCCGGCGGCAGGGGGCCGAGCGGCACGATCAGTTCCTTGGGCAGGCCCAGCGGCTCCTGACTGGTCGCCACGATCGTCAGATTCGGCGCGAGCGCCAGCATCTCCTGGACCAGTTCCCGCACCGGCGCGACCACATATTCGCAGGAATCGAAGATCAGCAGCAGGCGCTGCCGGCCGATCGCCGACGCCAGCAGCCGCGCCGGATCGGTCGCGCGGCGCAATGGCACGCCCAGCTTCTGCGCGACCGCGCCGATAATCGCCAGCCTCTCGGTCACCGGCCCCAATGCGACCAGATGCACCCCGCCCGGAAAACTCTCCGCCAGTTCCCAGCCCAATTCGACCGCGAGCCAGGTCTTGCCGACCCCGCCCGGCCCTACGATGGTCACCAGCCGGTGCCGGCCGCAGTAGCTCGTGAGCGCCGCCAGCTCCGCATCGCGGCCGATGCCGGTGGCGGAAGGGTGCGGCAGGCTGATCGGCAGGCGGGCGGGCTTGGCTTCCGGCGCCGGCGCCGCTTCGGCGCCGCGTTCGACCGGCACCGTCATGGTGTAGCCCTGGCTGCTGACCGCGACGACGCAATCCTCGGCGCCGAGCTTGCTGCGCAGGATCGACACCTGGCTGGAAATCATGGTCTCGGAGGCGACGCTGGTCTTCCAGACGCGGTCGAGCAGCGCCGCGCGCGTCACCACCTGGCCGGCATTCTCGGCCAACACGACCAGCAGCGAGAAGGTGCGCGACCCCATCGAGACGCGGGCGTCGCCGCACCAGAGCTGGCGCCGTTCCGGGTACAGGCGGAAGCTCCGCGACCCGACTGCGAGGCGCCAGCATTGCGTCATGCTGCCATCCCCCGCGGTCATTCGGCCTCCACCCAAGCACTAAGCGCACTCCAAACCGTAGCGCAAGGATTGCGGCCTTTCTACGGCGAATTCGCAGCGGCGGCGCGCGGCCGTCACTTCCTGTGATCGGCGTGCGTGCCCGCAACAGGCAATGCATTGACCGAACTTCCTTGAGGCTTCGTGAGACACCGTGAAGCCGACGTCGATGAATCTGGACCTGCGCGCGCCGCCGATCTCGCCCGGCATGCCATAGCGTTACGCTACGCGCCGTCCACGTTGTTCCGGAAGCCGCTTGCCGGGCGGGACGCATCACAGGCGGCGGTCGGACCGTTCGCTCCCTTCCGGCCCCCGGCCGCCGCCTCCCTTTCATTTTTCGCGCCAGCAGACCTTCGATGACCGCCCCAATTCCGCATAGCCCACCGCCGCCCGATCACCCGTCGCGCGACAGGACTGCGCCGGACTCCGCACGCTCCGGCAACCGGCCATTGTCCGACCTCCCGGCGCCTGCGACCGTACGCGGCGCCATCAACGCCCATGTCGGCGGCCGCCTGCGCGCCTTGCGCATCGCCCAAGGCAAGACCCAGGCCGAACTCGGCGCGGCGCTCGGCCTGACCAACCAGCAGATCCAGAAATATGAAAAGGGTGTCAACAGCATCAGCCTGGAGCGGATCTGGCTGGCCGCCTGTCATCTGGGCGTCGATGTCGACGATCTGCTGGAGGGCATCGCGGCGGCGGCCGGCACCGCCGCGCCGCCAGACCATGCGGCCGAAACGGCCGAGCATCCGCAGCTCCGGCTCGAGGTGACCGAAGCGCTGCGCCGGACCCGGTCGGCGTCCGTGCTCAGCAGCGTCCTGCAATTGCTGCGTGCCGTCGATGCCGATCACGCCGATCCCGGGGCGGGCGCGGCGACGGCGGAAGCGGCGAGGCCGGCCGAGTAGCGCTGACCGGTCGCGGCGCCGGCAGCCCTTGCGCCGCTATCGCCGCGTCGCGGCGATCGCCTGGCGCAGCAACGCCCGGTCGATCTTGCCCATGTCGTTGCGCGGAATCGCATCCAACCGGATGAAATGCAGATTGCCGTTGATGACCGGCCGAAGAGCGGCGATGACGCGGTCGAGCAAGGCTCGGTCGTCGGTGCGGTCGGTGACCAGCGCGACATGGAGTTCGGCAAGGCCGTCCGCATTTTCGATCGACACGGCGCCGGCATCCTTGAGCCCGGTCCCGCCGCTCCGCCGCGCCACCTCCTCGATGCGCGTCAGCGGGTATTTGATGCCGCCGATATTGACCTGGTCGTCGACCCGGCCGGTCACCTGCAGCAGATTGCCCTGCCGGATGCCGAGATCGCCCGGATAGAACCAGCCGTCGCGCAGCATCCGCCGGTTCAAGCTCGCATCGTCGAGATAGCCTCCGAACACGCAGGGGCCGCGATAGCGGATGATGCCCGGCGTGCCGTCCGGCAGCGCCCGGTCGGCGTCGTCGACGATCTCGATCTCGGCATGCGGCAGGATCGTGCCGAAGCCGCCGGTGCCCGGCCGCCTCACTACCGACACGACGCCGCCTTCATTGGCGCCGTAGACCTCGGTCACCACCGTCGCGAGGCGCTCGAGGGCGCGCCGGCGCAGCGGCTCCGGCACGGCCGCGCCGAAGCCCACGATTTCGAGCGCGGCCGGCTTGACCCAGTCGACAGGCAAGGCGTCGAGCAACTGCTCGAGCTGGATCGGCAGCAGGCTCATCCGCGCCACCCGATACCGGCCGATCAGCGGCAAGAGCTCGGCCATGGTTCCGGCCTTGTGGTGGACCAGCGTGTAGCCGGACCGGATCGACCACATAGCGGTGAGGATCGTCCCGCCGATGCTGAGCGGCAGGTTGAGCAAGAGGCTGCCCCCCAAAGGGGCATCCCGATAAAGCCATGCCACCAGTTCCTGCCGCGCCTCGACCAGTGCACGCTGATGATACAGGCGCTTGGCGTCGCCCGTGGTCCCCGAAGTTCGAATGATGCGGACCAGATCCTGCGGGGTGCGCGGTGCGCGCGGCAGCGGCCCCGCATCCGGCTCGGCAAAGACCGCGGCGATCCAGTCGGGCGTCAGGACCTGCGTATTCCAACCGCCGGGCGGGTAATGCGGCTCGGCCAGCACAAGATCGACCGAGCCCAAGAGCGGCTGCGCCGCCCGCCCCTCCTTGGCCTGGAACGAGGCAGTAACGACGCCCAGCGCCTCGCCGGCGAGGATCAGCAGCCAATGGACATAGAAATCGTCGCAGCCGATCGCCACCGATTGGCCGCGCTGCAGCCCGAGCCGCTGCAGCGCCCGTGCGAATTTCCAGACATCGCGGCCGAACTCGCCATAGGTGACGGTCCGGCCGCCGGCGACCAGTGCCACCGAAGCGGGACGCTCGACGGCGAAATAACGCAGATATTCGATGGTCATGGTCGCGCGCGTGTCCTCTGGCGGTAGCGTCGTCGGCGCGAAGATAGCAGGAGTGGGCGGCGCGACGGAACGCTTGTGCTGCGAAGGCGTTGACGCGGCCGCGGGTCAGAGGCTACGGCAGCCGCGCATCTTACTATTGAATTCAATGAGATGCCGTCCGCAGCCGGGCATCCCCGGGCTTGTCCCGGGGATCCTCGTCGAGCGGGCGCCGCATCGGCCTGGAGCACGTGACCGCAGCTTCCAGACTGGGGTGGCCGGGACAGGCCCGGCCATGGCGTAGCATCCGGAGGGCGGAGCAGGACTTTCCCCTCGCCCCCTAACCCAGCACCTCCGGATTGACGCAAGTATCCGGCGGCAGGCCGCTCAGGACTTTCTCGATATTGCCGACGACGATCTGGCCCATCGCGAGCCGCGTGCCCTTGGTGGCGGACGCGATATGCGGCACGATGACGACGTTCTCGAGTTCGGCCAAGCCCGGCTCCAGCTCCGGCTCGTTCTCGAACACGTCGAGCCCGGCGCCGAAGATCCAGCGCTCGCGCAACGCCTGCACCAGCGCCTTCTCATCGACCACCGGTCCGCGCGCGGCGTTGATCAGCACGGCGCTGGGCTTCATCTGCCGCAATTCGGCGGCGCCGATATAGTGCCGGGTCTGTGGCGTCAGCGGCACATGGAGCGTGAGGAAATCGGCTTCGCGGAGCAAGCTCGCCTTGTCGACGAAGGTAGCGCCGGTCTCCGTCTCGAAATTCTCATCCCGCTGCGTGTCGTGATAGAGAATCGTCATGTCGAAACCCCGCGCCTTGCGCGCGACATTCTTGCCGATCCGGCCGAGGCCCGCGATGCCGAGCGTCTTGTGGTCGACGTCGAGGCCGATGAAGAACATCGGCGCCCAGCCGTGCCACTTGCCGGCGCGGACATAGCGCTCCGCTTCGCCGAGCCTTCGCGCGGTCGCCAGCAACAGGGCCATGGTATGCGTCGCGGTGGCATCGTCGAGGACACCGGGGGTGTTGGTCAGGATGACCTTGCGCGCGGTCGCCGCCGCCAGGTCGAAATTGTTGAACCCGACCGCGTAGTTCGCGACGATCTTCAGCTGCGGCCCGGCGGCGTCGAGGATCTCGCCGTCGATCCGGTTGGTCAGCAGGCTGACCACCGCATCGCGGCCGCGGACGTTTTCCTTCAACTCCTCCCGGGTCAAGGCGCGGTCGTGCGGATTGACTTCGACCTCGAAGCTTGCCCGGAGCGCCGCGATATTCTCGTCCGGGATAGCCTGCGTGATATAGATGCTGGGCTTCGACATGGGCGCCTCTCCATTGCGTTGGGCGGAGCTTTTAGGCCCGAACGGCCAACTCGACCAGCGCCCGGGCGATGACCATGTCTTCCGCGGGTGCCAGCCCGCTGATCCCGACGGCGCCGATCACGGCGCCGGCCGAATCCTTGACCACGCTGCCGCCCGGCAAGCCGGTCAGCTTGTCGTCGCAGAAATAACCGGCCGGGATGTTCTCCCGGTGCAGCCGTTCCAGGAAGACATGCGTATCCACGCCCATGCGTGCGGCGGTATAGGCCTTGCCTTGCGCGATCGCAATGCTGCGCACGGGCGCCCCGTCCATGGCGGCGAAGGCGACGAGGAAGCCGAAGCGGTCGCAGACTGCAACACACATCGGCCGCCCGAACTCCGCCGTCGCCGTGGCCCTCGCATGCGCGACCAGCTTGCTCGCCAATTCGATATTCATCACGGTTCAGCCCTTGATTGCCGGTGTCGCATCCGGCGGCACGCCGGAATCGAAATTATGAACCTCGCGCGGGGCCGGCGGACGAGCGTGGACCCGGCGATACATGTAGGCGGTGAGCAGCGGCGTCAGCACCGCCGTGACGATGACCGAGGCGGCGACATGGACCGTCGCGACCGGGGCGATCGCGGCATATGTCGGATCGGCCTGGGCGATCGCGATCGGCACGGCGGCCGAATTTCCGGCAGTGCTGGAGGCCGCCGCACCGGCGATGCCGGTTCCGCCCAGCCATTTGTCGACGAAGATGCACACGGTGCCGGTGATCACGAAGACCATCACGCCGAGCGCGACGCCCTGCGGGCCGCCATTGACGACCGATTGCAGATTGATCCGTTGGCCCAAGGTGAAGGCCATGAACGGCACGATGATCGCTTCCTTCGAGCCGAAGAATTCCCGCAGATCTTCATCCAGATTGCCGAGCACGGCGCCGACCAGGATCGGCGCCACCACCGAGACCATGTCGAGCCACGGAATTTTGGCGAGGCCGGCGCCGACCAGGATGATCATGGTCAGGAACGGGCCGGTCTCGATGCTCTGCGGCACATAAGTGCCGACATCGTCCTTGTCGCCCATGGCGCTGGTCAGCGCCAGGAACATGCCGCCATTGGTATCGCTGAAGGCGACCAGGAGCGCCAAGGTGCTGAGCCCGAAGATATCGCCGCCGAGGAACATCGCGACCGGGAGGGCGATGCACATGGCCGTGCCGACCTTGGCGGCGAGGATGCCGCAGCCGCGCGTCAGCATGCGCGGCGCCGTGCGCAGCGTCATCTTCGTGCCGACGGTGAAGAGGTACATGCCGAGGACGGTGTTGTAGCCGTCGCCGCTCAGCGCCTGGGTGAAGCCGCCGATTTTCAGAAGGTGCGGGAAGAACGTGTTGATGATCATGCCGAGGAACAGCGGGACCACCATCAGCCCCCCTGGAACCCGCTCGATTGCCTTCATGATCTTCATCATCTTGCCCCTTTAGGATTGGTCAGCCGGGCGGCGTCACCCCCGCCTCGATGAGGATTGCGCGAAAGTCGTTCACATTGGTCAGCGTCGGGCCGGTGACGATCTGATCGCCCAAGGCTGCGAAAAACCCGTGGCCGTCATTGGCATCGAGACTGTCCCGGGGCCGGATGCCGCGGTCCCAGGCGCGCGCGAGGCTGTCGGGCGCCAGATAGGCGCCGGCGACCTCCGCCATGCCGTCGACGCCGTCGGTATCGCCGGCCAGTGCGTGAATCCCGGCCTCGCCGGCCAGCGCCAGGCCGAGCGCCAGCAGGAATTCGACGTTGCGGCCGCCGCTGCCGGCGCCTTTCACCGTGACCGTCGTCTCGCCGCCCGACAGCAGCACGCAGGGCGGCCGGAACGGCTGATGGCGGCGTGCGACCGCGCGCGCGATGCCGGCGAAGACGCGGCCGACTTCACGCGCCTCGCCCTCGATCGCATCGCCCAGAATATGCGCCTCCCAGCCCGAAGCCGCGGCGAGCGCGGCGGCCGCTTCGAGCGCCTTGCCCGGCGTCGCGATGAGGCGGGTCGCACTGCCGGCGAGGCGCGGATCGTCGGGTTTGACCGTCTCGCCGCGGCCGCTCTCCAGCACGTCGCGCACCGCCTGCGGCACCTCGATGCGATAGCGGCGCAGGATCGCCAAGGCATCGGCGCAACTCGTGGGGTCGCCGCAGGTCGGGCCGGACCCGATATCGACCGGGCTGTCGCCCGGCACGTCCGAGATCGTCAGGGTCACGACCTGCGCCGGGTGGCACGCCGCCGCGAGACGCCCGCCCTTGATGCCCGACAAATGCCGCCGCACGCAGTTGATCTCGCCGATCGCCGCGCCGGAAGCCAGAAGCGCCAGGGTGACCGCCTGCTTGTCGTCGAGGCTGAGGCCGTCGAGCGGCAGAGGCAGCAGCGCGGAGGCGCCGCCGGACATCAGGCACAGCACCAGATCGTCCTTGGTCAGGCCGTGCGTCAGCGCCAGCATGCGCCGCGCGGCCCGCATGCCGGCGGCGTCCGGCACCGGATGCGCGGCTTCGACGATCTCGATGCGCCGGCACGGCACGGCGTGGCCGTAGCGCGTGACGACCAGCCCGTCGAGCGGGCCGGCCCAGGCATCCTCGACCGCCTTGGCCATCGCCGCCGACGCCTTGCCGGCCCCCAGCACCAGCACCCGGCCGCGCGGCGCCGGCGGCAGATGCGGCGGGACGCACAAAGCGGGCTGCGCCGACGCGATCGCGGCATCGAACAATCGGCGCAGGAACTGCTTCTGCGTCTCGGCCATCGCCGAGCCTCCTCAAGCTTTGCCGGACCCGCTCCGCTCGATCGCGGCGGAGCGGGTCCGGGTGCGGTTGAGAACACTTAAATACGTATCAAATTCAATATATTAGACCGAATCGACACCGATCTGGCGCGAACGCCTTCTGCCCCGGAGAGGGAGAAGGCGTTCTGTCACTTCTGGCCGATCTCGAAATCGGCCAGCATTTCCAGCGCCCGCACCAGGGCGGAATGGTCCCAGCCCTTGCCGCCATGGGCAGCACAGGCGTTGAACAATTCCTGGGCGGTCGCCGTATTGGGCAGGCTTACCCCGAGGCCGCGCGCGGCGCTGAGGGCAAGGTTGAGATCCTTTTGGTGCAGCGCGATGCGGAAGCCCGGATCGAAGGTCCGCTTGATCATCCGCTCGCCATGCACTTCGAGAATGCGGGAGGCGGCGAACCCGCCCATCAGCGCCTGGCGCACCTTGGCCGGATCGGCACCGGCCTTGGCGGCGAACAGCAGCGCCTCGCCGACCGCCTCGATGTTGAGCGCCACGATGATCTGATTGGCGACCTTGGTGGTCTGACCGTCGCCATTGCCGCCGATCAGGGTGATGTTCTTGCCCAGCTTCTCGAAGATCGGCCTGGCCCGTTCGAAGGCCGCTTCCGGGCCGCCGACCATGATGGTCAGGCTGGCCGCCTTGGCGCCGACCTCGCCGCCCGAGACCGGCGCGTCCAGATAGTCGCAGCCGAGTTCATTGATGCGCTTGGCGAACAGCTTGGTCTCGACGGGCGAGATCGAACTCATGTCGATGACCAGCTTGCCCGGCGTCAACCCGGCCGCCACGCCTTCGGCGCCAAACAGCACGGCTTCGACATCGGGCGTGTCCGGCACCATCACGATCACGATCTCCGACCGTTCGGCGACCTCGCCGGCCGTCCCGCAGGCGATCCCGCCCTCGGCGATCAGTGCCGGCGGCACCTGCCGCCTGGTGCGCAGAAACAGCCGGTGCCCGGCCTTCAGCAGATTGCCGGCCATGGGCGCGCCCATGATGCCTAAGCCGATGAAACCGATATCCGTCATCGCCTTCGCTCCCCTCCCCTTCACGTCCCGCTCGAAGCAGCCGCCGCCGTCATTTGGGGCGGCCGAAAATTGCCTGGCTGACCTCCGTCGAGACTGCGTGCAGCGTGTCGGCCAGCCCCGGGAAGTCCGATTCGGCGATCTGCAGGATCGTGCCGACGGCGCTGATCGCGGCGACGACCTTGCCCTTGGCATCAGTCACCGGCACGGCAACGCAGCGGATATTCGGCACGTCCTCTTCGTTGTCGGTGGCCCAGCCCCGGTCCCGCACCAGCGCCAGCTCGGCCTTGAGCTCGTGCGGGGCGGCAATCGTGTTCGGCGTTTTCGGGTCCCAATCGACGAACGGCAGCAGCACGTCGATCTCGGCCTCGGGCAGCCAGGCCAGCAGGATCTTGCCGAGCGCAGACCGGTTGAGCGACAGCCGCTTGCCGACCCAGGTATTGCTGATCTTGATCTCCTGCTCACCCTCTTCCTTGCAGAGATAGACCGCCTCATGCCCCTCCAGCACGCCGAGATGGCAGGTCAGTTGCAGCCGGCGCGCGCAGTTGCGCAAGTAGGGCTGCGCCTCATGGCCGATCGGACTCTGCTCGGTCGCCGCCGCGCCGAGCTCCGCCAGGCGGAGCCCCAGGCGATACATGCCGTCGGCCTGGCTGCGCACGACGCCCAGCGCGGACAACGTCGCCAGCAGGTGGAACGCGCTGCTCTTCGGCAAAGCGAGCCGCGTATGGATGGCGGTGAAGCTCAATCCGGGCTCCCGGGCCAACAGATCCAAAACTGCGAAGCCGCGGATCAGGGCTGGAACGGTCGGCTTCGACGCCGTTTCTTGATCCGCGATCATGCCTCGGTTCATTGGTTAGTTCTATATAATGAACTTCGGTTTCCTATTGTGAAATCACTATCACACCCGAAAGTTTCGCGCAAGGCGATATTTTGTGTCATTCGGTTCGCCATGTTGCACCGCGGTAGCGGGACCGGGCATGGCCACCATGCGCGAAAGCCGGTTGGGAAATGACCGGGTCGGCCGCAAGCTGAAAAATGCAGTCGCAACGAAGGGATCCGCGGTGAGCGAAGCCATGACCGTGCCTGCCGTTTCGCTGGTGCAGCGCCGCATCGTATTCGCCGGGCTGCTCCTTGCATTGGCCCTGGCGGCGGTCGATCAGAACATCGTCAGCCCGGCGCTGCCGCGGATCGTCGGCGATGTCGGGGGGTTGGAGCATCTGTCCTGGGTGGTGACGGCGTTCCTTTTGACCTCGACCGCGACCACGCCGCTCTACGGCAAGCTCAGCGACATGAAGGGACGCAAGCCGCTCTTCTTCGTCGCAATCATCCTGTTCCTGATCGGCTCGATGCTGTGCGGCATGGCCCAGACCATGACCCAGCTGATCCTGTTCCGAGGCTTGCAGGGGCTGGGCGCCGGGGGACTCTTCACCCTGGCGCAGACCACGGTCGCCGATCTGGTGCCGCCGCGCGAGCGCGGCCGCTATCAGGGCCTCTTCGCCGGCGTCTTCGCCATTGCCAGCGTCGCCGGGCCGCTGCTCGGCGGCGTGATCACCGATGCGCTGTCCTGGCGCTGGATCTTCTACGTCAATCTACCGGTCGGTGCCGGCGCCCTGGCGTTGATCTCGATCGGGCTGCAGCAGGAGGCGCCGACGCGCCGGCACAGCATCGATTATCTGGGGGCGGTGTTGCTGACCGTGGCGACCAGCGCCTCATTGCTGCTCCTGAGCTGGGGCGGCACGGTCTATCCCTGGTCCTCGCCGGTCATCTCGGGCATCGGCGTGGCGTCGGTCGCGCTCTGGGTCGCTCTGGTGCTGTGCGAGCGGCGTGCGGTCGAACCGATGCTGCCGCTCTACCTCTTCACCAACCCGATCTTCGCCATCGCGGCGCTGGTCACCTGCCTGACGGCGATGGCGCTGATCGGCGCCAGCGTCTTCCTGTCGCTGTTCTTCCAGCTCGTCGACGGCGTCTCGCCATCCGATGCGGGTTTGCGGATCGCGCCGCTGATGGGCGGGCTGATCGTCTCGTCGATGATCAGCGGCTGGCTGGTCTCGGCGACCGGGCGGTACAAGATCTTCGCGGTGATCGGATTGGCGATCGCGTCGCTGGCCTACGGCATCATGACCTATGCCGCCGGGCTGGACCACGACACGATGCCGATGGAGTCGGCCCTGGTCCTGCTCGGCGCCGGCATCGGCCTGGTCATGCCGAATCTGACGACGGCGATCCAGAATGCGGTGGCGCGTGCGCATATGGGGGTCGCAACCTCGACCAACGGCTTCTTCCGGTCGCTCGGCGGCTCCTTCGGCGTCGGCATCTCCGGTGCGCTGATGACGGGCGAGCTGCAGCGCCTGCTGCCGCCCGAATGGCTCAAGGGCGGCGAAGGCGGCCATTCGCTGCTCGAGGGCAGCGTCGAGCAGATCGCGGCCTTGCCCGTGGCCCAGCACGCCGCGATCATCGACGCCTATCGCCACGCCATCGGCAACACTTTCCTGGCCGGCGGCGCGGTCGCCCTCCTCGCCTTCGTGATCGTGCTGTTCCTGCCGGAACGGCCGCTCGAAAGCGGCCTGAGCGGCCTGCCGCCTGTGCATTAGCGGTCCGGCATCTGCACAAATCCGGCACGACAATTCAGCGAATTCCGCAACGCTGCGCCATCTCCGCCGCGCGGCAACGGGCGATGCTTTCGCCCGGTTCCTCTGCGCAGGGCCGGCCGAGAGACTTTGGCAAGGCGCCTGTATCGTGACCTGCTGCGACGACCGACGGCGCCGGCCGGAGTCCAGCCCGGCACCGGCGCAACCGCCTGGACAGGACGGCGGCGGGTGACATAGAAATTGAGCTCTCCACTCTGCGAAGGATCATCGATGATTGCGAAAGCCAGTGCCGCGGCCGCTTGTTTCTCCGCAATCCTGCTCGGATCGGCGCCCGCGGCGCGGGCCGACGCGCCTTCCTTCGAGAGTTTTGTCAAGAGCTACTACGCCGCGGAATTCGCCGCCCATCCCGTCTCGGCGACGCGGGCCGGCATTCACGACTACGATTCGAAGGTCGACGACCTGACGGCCGAAGGCCAGGCGCGCGACATGGCGCGGCTGCACGCGGCGCTCAAGACGCTGGAAGCGATGGCGCCGAAGAGCCTCAGCGACAAGGATCGCGACGAACGCGAGGTGCTGATCGGCAACATCAAGGGCGCGCTGCTCGACGGCGAGACCATCCAGTATTGGCGCAAGGACCCCGGCCGCTATGCCCGCGTCGCGACCGGTGCCGTGTTCGAGCTGGTGCATCGCGATTTCGCCCCGGCGGCGGATCGGCTGCGCGCCGCCATCGCGCGCGAAAAGCTGATCCCGGGTCTCCTCACAGCCGGCAAGGCCAATCTGCAGCATCCGCCCAAGGCCTTCGTCGAGATCGCCCTACGCAACCTCGGCGGCTCGATCAATTTCTTCAAGAATGCCCCCGCCGCCTTCGCCGAGGTCGACGATGCCGGGCTCAAGCACGATTTCGCCGCGTCCAACGACACGGCCGTCGCCGCCCTTGAAGATTACCGGACTTTCCTGCAAAGCGCCCTCGCCACGGCCGATGGCGACTTCGCGCTCGGCCCCAAGATCTTCGTCGAACGCCTGACCGACAATGAGATGGTCGATCTGCCGGTGCCGAAGCTGCGCGAAGTCGCGTATAAGCGCCTGCATGACGATCAGGCGGCGCTCAAGGCCGCGGCGGCGCAGATCGATCCGCGCCAGGGCACCGAACATGTGGTCGAGAGCCTGCGCGCGAACCATCCGACGGCGGAGACGCTGCTCGCAACCGCCGATGCCGATCTCAAGGGCTTGCGCGAGTTCGTCATCAGCCACCACATCGCCACGATCCCGAGCGACCTCCTGCCCAAGGTCGAGGACACGCCGGGCTTCCAGCGCGCGACCACCGCGGCCGCAATGGACTGGCCGGGACCGTTCGAGCAGCACGCGACGCAGGCCTTCTACTATGTCTCGCCGCCCGATGCCGGCCTCGCGCCCGACAAGCTCGAAGATTACTTGCGCGCCTATTACGAACCCGGCCTCGAACTGATCTCGACGCATGAGGTCTGGCCCGGCCATTTCATGCAATATCTGTCGCGCCGCGCGCATCCGGAATGGAGCTTGGCCCGGCAGTTGGCGCACGCGCAATCGACCACCGAAGGCTGGGCGCATTATACCGAGCAGATGATGGTCGAAGAGGGGTTGGGCAACGGCGATCCGAAAGTAAAGGTCGCCCAACTGACCGAAGCGCTGTTGCGCGACTGCCGTTTCGTGTCGTCGCTGGCCATGCACACCGAAGGCAAGAGCGTCGACGACGCCGCGCAGATCTTCATGAAGGAATGCGGCTCGCCGGAAGCCGAGGCCCGGCGCGAAGCCTATCGCGGCACCAGCGATCCCGGATATCTCAACTACACGGTCGGCAAGCTCGAAATCCTCAAATTGCGCGAGGATTACAAGAAGAAGATGGGCGCCAAATTCTCGCTGACCGATTTCGACGACCGGTTCCTGGCCGCCGGGCTGGTGCCGGTCAAGATCATCCGGCGCGAACTCATGGGCAAGGACGGGGAGCTGCTCTAAGCAGCCTGGCGTGGCTAAAGCCACGTTGAATTTGCTCGTAAACGAGCAAATTCAAGCTGCTAAGACTCTTGACATGTAAGCAGGCTAGCCGCCCTGGCGCACCCTACGCCGCCTTGATGGCGTCCAGGAAGGCGCGGACCTGCTCGTTCAGCGTCTCCGCCCGGTGCGAGAGTTCGCCGGCGGCGGCCAGCACCTCCGTCGCGGCGGCGCCGGCGCCGCCGGCCTCCTCGCAGACCTGCTCGGCATTCTCGGTCACCGATCTGGTGCCGCGCGACGCATCAAGGGCGCTCCGGGCGATCTCCCGGGTGGCCAGTTCCTGCTGGCCGATATTGTCCTGAATTCCGCTGGCGCTCTCGCGGATCCGACCGATCGTCGCGCCGATGCCCTGCATCGCAGTCACGACATCCGATGTCACGGCTTGAATCTGCGTGATCTGCTGGCGGATGTCCTCGGTGGCGCTGGCGGTCTGGGTCGCCAGCGTCTTGACTTCCGATGCGACCACCGCAAAACCGCGCCCGGCCTCGCCGGCGCGCGCGGCCTCGATCGTGGCGTTGAGCGCGAGCAGATTGGTCTGCGCGGCGATATTGCTGATCAGTTGGATGATGTCGCCGATCCGGGACGCGCCGTGAACCAGCGCCTCGACATGCCGGTCGATGCCGGCGGCTTCGGCGGCGGCACCGTCAGCAACGGATGTCGACGCCGCAATCCGGTGCGCGATCTCGGCGATCGAGCCGGATAATTCGCGCGCCGCCGCGGCAATTGTCTCGACGCTGGCGCTCGCTTCGACCGATGCTGCCGCCGCGCGCGTCGATTGTCCCTTTGTACGGTCGGCGAATTCGGTCATCGACCGCGCGGTCGCTTCCAGCTCGGTCGCCGCGCTGGCGACGAGGCCGACGACTTCTGCAGCCTGGTTCTTGAATGAGGCGGTCAGCGCATCGAGCCGCGCCGCCCGCGCCGCTTCCGCCTCGTGGCGGGCGCGATCGGCCAGATTGCTGGCCGCCCGCCCTTCCAGCGCCTTGTGGAAGTCGCCCAACGCCGAGAACAGCCCGCCGATTTCGTCGGCCCGATCCGTCGCCGGCACCGCGACCGCGAGATCACCGGCCTGCAGCCGCCGCATGAGGCCGACAATCTGGGCGAACGGCCGGGTAATGGAGCGGACGAGCAGCCAGATCGCGAACCCGGCAAGGGCCAGGAGGACAAGGACGATCGACAGGCGCGTGACGATCACGGCATGGAAACCGTCGATCCGCGCCTCGAGCCCCTGCTCCAGTGCCGCGTTCGCCTGGGTGGCGAAGGCGCTGACCTGTGTACGGAGCTTGCCCGCCGCGCTTTCCAATCGCGCGCGGTCGGCCGTGTCGGCAGCGGCGGACACTTCGCCGATGCCGGCCTCGATCGCGTGTCCGGGCGCTGCCAGACTCGCTGCCATGGCACCCGAAGCGTTGGCCTTGATCGCCTTGCCGAGGTCGCCGGCGAGAGCGGCCGCAGCGGCGGCGGCGCCGTCGCGCGCCTCGGCGAAAGCGATGATCCGCTCGTTCGACACGCCGTTACGGTCGAGATCGGCCGCCGCTTCGAGCAGGCTGCGCGTGCGGTCGAGCAGTTCTGGCGCCTGGTTGACGACAATGTCGCCGACGAAATACGTGTCGGCATCGGGATCGAGCGTGATGTTGGAATTGTCGGACAGGCTGGAGATCAGCGCTCGAACCTTCGCCGCTGCGTCGGCCCGGCTGGTTCCGTCGACATGCTCCAGTGCCGCGATCGCATCGCCCGCCGCCGTCGCTACGTCGAGCGCGGGAGCCGCCGCTTCGGCCTGGCGCAGCGCTTCGGCTGCGGTTTTCGCGTCCGCGACAGCAGCATGCGCGTCGGTCATGGCGTCAAGTGCCATTGCCGCCGCGCGCAGATACCGGGCGCCGACGATTTCGCGGTCGGTAAATTCGATCAGGTCGTTACGTTCAGTCACGAAGAAATAGGTCAGCAACGCCAAGGGAAGCACGGCAAGAGCCAGGGCCAAGCCAAACTTCTGTGCGATCGACCGGTCCCTGAGCCTGAGAAGATGCATCACACGGACCGTCCAAAGAGCGTTGAGCCGGGCCAAAGCCGCGACATCGGCGCTGTCTATTTGCGCGCCGAATGCTTAATTTATGAGTAACGCCCGCGGACGAATCTCCGTGCAGCTGTCCCGGCTGCGCACCGGCCGCGAAACCGGCGACCGGTGTTGCGGCGTCCCGCCGGGAAGTTGAGCGAGCCGCTTCCGCTCTCCCTGTGAACGCGACACACGACAAAAATTACTGATCGCTCGTTTTTTTGAGCGAACAGTTATTGAAGTATCGCTGCAGGGCGTGCTATGCCTGGTTCTGCGCGAATGAGGCCGCACAGATTAACAGTTTCAGTTGTGCCGCCTCGCTCCGCAGGCACCTTCCCCTGTCTTGAATCTGCAAACCCGCTCGCACCTGGAGGTCGAAGCGACCGCCAGTTCTGCGACAACGAGGGAGGACAAGAATGGCACGAATTCGGCCGCTTCAGTCACGCTGGGAGTTTTCTCGCCGGGCGCGGCAACGCCGCTCCTCTTTGCTGCTCGCCACCACGCTCAGCACCACACTGGCGCTGACGATCGGTTCGGCCTCGGCGCAGACGACGCCGCCCAATTTCATCGAATTCGAAAGCGGTCAGGTGCGGCCGCTGGCGATTTCCGCGGATAAGAGCACGCTGTTTGCGGTGAACA
>Ga0181519_10000368_pt1 | contig 41919 bp, 50 predicted proteins | sample PEATcosm2014_Bin_26_FD_121102 | JGI IMG/M metagenome (GOLD analysis project Ga0181519, IMG submission 121102) | Peatland microbial communities from MTU Mesocosm Facility, Houghton, MI, USA - PEATcosm2014_Bin02_10_metaG | ecosystem: Environmental > Terrestrial > Soil > Wetlands > Peat | place...
CCGGAGAATTTCTTGGCATAGGCACTGGGGTCTGGATAATGTGGTGCCCCATTGGCATCGCCTTCAAGGGTGATGGTGGGCACGGTGATGACCGGACCTGCAGCAAGCCGCTTTTCCAGATCGTCATATTCTAGCTCGCCTTCAACCAAGCCGAGCCGCCAGCGGTAACTATGGATCACGATGGCAACATGATCCGGATTGTCGAACGACGCTGCACTGCGATCGAACGTGGCATCATCGAAGTTCCGCTTCGGCGAAGCGATCTGCCAGATGAGCTTGGCAAAATCGTGCCGGTATTTGTCGTAGCCGTCCCGGCCGCGTTCCGTGGCGAAATAAAACTGGTACCACCATTGGAGCTCAACCTTTGGCGGCAACGGCGCCCGGTTAGCTGCCTGACTGGGGATCAGATAACCGCTCACCGAGACGAGCGCCTTGCAGCGCTCCGGCCAGAGTACCGCGATGATGTCAGCGGTCCTCCCTCCCCAATCGAAGCCAGCGAGGATTGCCTTGTCGATCTTGAGCGCATCCATCAGCGCGATGATGTCGAGAGCTACGACAGATTGTTGGCCATTTCGGAACGTGTCACCAGAAAGAAATCGCGTCGTGCCGAAACCCCGCAGATAGGGGACGATTACCCTGTACCCCGCCGATGCCAATAACGGCGCAACATCGACATAGCTGTAAATGTCGTAGGGCCAGCCCTGCAAAAGAATGACCGCAGGGCCATTGGCAGGGCCAGCCTCAGCGTAGCCAACGTTGAGAAGGCCGGCGTCGATCTGTTTCAGTGAGGTGAACGAAGTGTTCTTGTTGTTGGCTGCCGCGTTGGCTGGTGCAGGCGCAACCCCGCCTTGCTCCGCGAAGAGTGGGTGAGGTGCAAGCAGTGCCCCGCCTGCGGAAACGCCAGCCATTGCCAACAGACGGCGACGTGAAATCCCGGTTGATTCTATGTGTTTCATGGTTAATTTCCTCTTTTATTGTCAAGCGGAAATCGAACTGTCTGCCGCTACCAGCGGCCGGCGTGAGCGCCACCATCCACGTGTAGCACCTCACCGGTGACTCTGGCTGCTTGCGCAAGATAGAGAACAGCGCTGACCACATCTTCTACGCGCACGACTTTCCCCATGGGCAGCAGTTTCTGAAGAGCATCCTTGGGATTATCTTTGTGCAGTGGTGTGTCCACCACACCGGGGGCTACGGCGTTGAAGCGAATCCCATCCTTTGCATACTCGATCGCGAGACTTCGGATCACCGTATTCAGGCCGCCCTTCGTAATCATCGAGACGGAGGCGTTTACGCCCGCAATTGGCTGATCGGCAAGCGACGCGGTGATGCTCACAACGTTGCCCGATTTCTGTTTCAGCATCTGTTTCACTGTGAGCTGAGTTATGTAAATGAATCCCAGCAGGTTGATCGAGACCAGGGCATTGAAGTCTTCGGTAGTAAAGTCCGTGAAGGGCTTGGTGCGGTAGATTCCAGCGCTCGTCACGAGAACATCGATGTTTCCGAAATGATTGATCGCTGCTTCTACAGTTTTGACAGCGGTCTCCTGCTTAGCGATATCTCCATCGACCAGAACCAGGCTGGGTGAGGCAGTCAGTACTTGGCTGACAGTACGAGACGTTGCGACCACGTTATAACCCTCGTTCAGGAAGGCCTCGACCAGACCCGCACCAATCCCCTGTGATGCTCCCGTAACAATTGCTGTTTTCTTGTCTGACATACGTGCCTTTTTTGCGGCTGGTTCGAATCCCATACAGGTTTCCGGCGGCCTCAGCCAACGCGTCGCTCCAGCGACCCTAGACGCGAAGAACCGACAAAGTCTCGCACCAATGCGGCGATCTCATCGGCAGCCGTGTCCGATGCGAAATGACCGGCGTCGAGAACGTGGACTTGAGCGTTAGGCACATCCTTGCGATAGCGCTCCGGCTCGCCCGGATCAAACGAGAGATCGTACTTACCCCAGATCACCAGCAGGTGCGGCTGCTTTTCGCGCATCCATGCCTGCCATTTCGGATAATCTTCCACATTGGTTCGATAGTCGTAGAACAGGTCGCTTTGAATCTCGGCCTGGCCGGGCTGATTGAGAAAATAAAATTCGTCGGTCCACAGATCAGGATCGTAGCGATCTACGTTCGGATCGTTTCCGAGATGGCGTGTACGCGTCGTCGCCAGCGAGAGGAGATTTGTGCGCAGAGCGCTCTCGTTGGCAGCGCGATCGACCCAAAAGGCCCGCCGCGTCTTCCAATTCGCGCCCAGGCCTTCGTTGTGCGCCACCGCATCCTGGACGATGAGAGCCTCTACGCGCTCCGGGTGCGCCAAGACCATGCGAAAGCCCACAGGGCCGCCGTAGTCCTGCATGTAAAGCGTGTAGCTGGAGAGCCCGAGCGACTCGGTGAAATGATTCATGACCTCGGCAATATGATCGAATGTGTACGCGAATTTCTTCGGGTCCGGCCAGTCGCTGTGTCCGAAGCCCGGGTAGTCAGGCGCAACTAGGTGATAGCGATCGGAAAGCCGGGCGAAGAGCGGTTCGAACATTCGCGATGACGACGGCAGCCCGTGTAGCAGGAGAATCGTTGGCGCATCCTTCGGTCCCGCCTCACGATAGAAAATCGAGAGTCCGTCAACCTTCACCGTGCGATAGAAAACTGGTTGCGACATGAGTATTTCGCGGCTCTTGACACTCAGGCCGTCTGAGCAATCGGGTTCTCCTGGAACATTCGAGCCACCAGAGCGGAATCGAGATACGCCCGAACCTCAACGATCTTGTCACCGCTGAACCGGCAAAGCCAACAGTACCGGTTGTCGAACCTGAGGCCATTCTTCGCGATAGCAAGGGAATGCAATTCCACTACCGCCCAGTCCCCACTCACCAAGGCGTGCTCCAGGTAAAGTTGCGTGCCTTGCGGTAAAACCTTGTTTAGCTTCTCGAAAGTGTGGGCCACAAAATCCACCTTGCTGCGGTAATGTCCGGCGAGCGGATGAGTTCCCTCGACGATCCAGTCGACGTCGTCGGCAACGTGGGCGAAGAATCCGCGCCCGTCACCGGTTTCAAGATTTTTGAAAATTTCGCGGACCTGCAAAAGATCTAGTGACATTTTGACCTCCATGGCTTTGGCCAGCCTTACATCGTCAGAACGACGCGGAACTCTGCTTTGCCGCTCAACATGCGCGCGTAGGCTTCGGCTGCTTTTTCCAGCGGATAGGTTTCGATCATGGGACGTACGCCGCTCAGTTCGGCGAAGCGCAGTGTGTCCTCGGAGTCGGCTGGCGTTCCGGAGGCCCAACCCTGAATCGCTCGACTTCCGCTAATGAGCTGGAGCGGGGTGACCTCAATGGGATCGAATGTCGCACCGACCACCATGAGCTTGCCGTTCGGTCCCAGGCCGTCGATCAACTCGGACATCGCTTTCGAGCTTGGGGCCGTCGCCAGAATCACCTGCGCTCCGCCCAGTTTTTGTAATTCTTCGGCTGCTTTCGTCGCCTGGCTGTCGATGTACACGCTGGCCCCAAGTTTCTTGGCGAGGGCTGCGTTTTCAGCACCGCGCCCAATCGCCGCAACCTTATAACCGAATTTGTTCGCGAATTGAACTCCCAGATGACCCAATCCGCCGATTCCCTGCACCGCAACCAAATCGCCGGGAAACGCGCCACTGTGGCGCAGCGCGTTATAGGTGGTAATTCCCGCGCAGAGTAACGGTGCGGCATCGACGTCACTGAGGGTTTCGGGGATGGACACCAGCGCCTCCACGGGAGCCACCATGTATTGCTGATATCCGCCGTCATAGCTGATGCCACAGACTTTCAAATTCCGGCAATTGCGAAAATCTCCGCGCCGGCATTCGCGGCAGGTGTTGTCCTGGCCACCGTGCCAGCCGACACCGATACGCTGCCCCTTCTTCCACGCAGAAACCCCTGCTCCTACTTCATCGATGACCCCCGCGACCTCGTGTCCTGGAACGCGAGGATACTGAATTCCTGGCCAATAGCCTTCTTTGGTGAGCACATCACTGTGGCAAACCCCACAGGCTTGCACCTTAATGCGCACGTGCCCGGCATCCGGCTCAGGAATCTCGCGCTCGACAATCTCGAAATCTCCTCCGGGCTTGGAGATTTGCGCCGACTTCATCTGTGTCGTCTTCATTGGTACTACTCTGCTCGTTGCCATAATTCCTCCTGGGAATTTTCTACCATCGGTGCCGGTAATCTACCTCGCCGGGATTTTCTTGCGCTTCATCTCTATTAACTCTTTGCCTGGTCCCCCTAGTCCCTCACCTCGAAAATGACTTCCAGTTCGACGGGGGTGGCGAGAGGAAGGCTTGCGACGCCATACACCAGGCGGCAAGGGTTCTTGTCTTTTCCGAAGACGTCCTGCAGCAACTCCGAAGCGGCGTCAGCGACTTTCGGCTGATCGCGGAAATCTCCCGAAGTGGCCACCGACACGCCGAGCCGGACGATGCGCGTCACTCTGTCGAGCGATCCCAAATGCAGCCGCGCGACGGCGAGGACATTGAGCGCCGCGAGATGAGCCGCTTGGCACCCCGCTTCTACATCGAGTTCCGCGCCCACGCGCCCGATGAATTTAGCCCCACGACCTTCAGTAGGCAGCATCCCAGTCAAAAAGAGCAGATTGCCCGTCTGCACCGCTTCTACGTAGGTACCAAACGGCTGGGGCGGCGCTGGAAGCTTGATGCCAAGTTCTTTCAACCGCTGTTCGGCGCTGGCCGGCAGACTTTCGGGGGCTTCTAGCCGCGCTGTCGAATTTGCATTCATTGCTCTCTCTCCAGTCCGATTGAAAACGATGTCGCCGGAGTGGGCCCTCCGAAAGGATAGTGAGTCTTTCAACAAGAAAAATTATGCGACATTTGCGATGGGTGCGGTTTCGACTTTCGTCACAACATTGATGTTGCCGTGCGTGGCTTTGGAATATGGGCACTCCAGGTGCGCGCCGTCCACTATCGCCTGGGCGACTTCGCGCTCTACACCCGGCATGGTGACATTGAGGCGAGCCTGAAGGAGGTAACCGCCGCCGGTTGTGCCCAGGTCCACTTCGGCGTCCACGACGGTTTCACCCGGTAGCTTGACTCTTTTTCTGGCAGCCACGATCTTCATCGCGGACAGGAAGCAAGCCGACCAACCGACGGCGAACAACTGCTCCGGGTTGGTGCCGGTGCCGGGAGTGCCAGGAACCGACAGCTTAACCTCCAGGCGGCCATCGGAGGTGCGGGAGGCTCCTCCGTCCCGGCCTCCCGTGGTATGCGCTTTGGCGGTGTAGATTACTTTCTCAATTTGGGTTATGGTGTGCTCTTTTTCGAGTGGGCTCATGGTGTGTTCTCCTTGTGACAATTTCATTGTTTCCGATTGTTTTCGGAGGCGATTCACAGTTGCGAGTAGTCCAGAACCGCGTAGAAAAATCCATTAGACGATGGTATCGACCGAAGCCTTCGCATCCGCCGGCACGACAAGCGCGTTCCTATTAATCTTCGGTCCGCGCGATTCGAAGTTTCGCACCTGGGCTGCGAAAACACATCACGAGATGCAGTGTTTTCTTGCTACCACGGAAGGCTTGCAGATACATACCACGTTTGAGGTAGGTGACTTTGGCGGACTGGGGATTGAAGCCGGTAAGTAGTGGGGCTACTTTGAAATGAAGTAGCCCCACTACCGGGTTCGTACTGAGTTAATGGCTCTCTTTCGGCGAGCTCAGGCCAGGTCGTAGCGGTCAAGGTTCATCACCTTGGTCCACGCAGCCGCGAAGTCCTCCACAAACGCCTCCTTCGAGTCGTTACTTCCATAGACTTCTGCGATTGCCCGCAGCTGGGAGTTAGAACCGAAGACAAGGTCGACCCGTGTGCCGGTCCACTTGGTTTTGCCCGTGGCTCGGTCGCGCCCCTCATACACGCCTTCGGTTGTGGAGGAGGGTTCCCACTTCGTATTCATGTCGAGCAAGTTGACGAAGAAATCATTCGTCAGCGTCTCGGGCCGGTTGGTGAAGACGCCGTGTTTCGTCTGCCCGAAGTTCGCATTCAGAGCCCTCATGCCGCCGACGAGAAGCGTCATCTCGGGGGCGGTCAGTGTCAGCAACTGCGCCCGATCCACCAGCAACTCCTCAGCCGACAGAACCTGTCCGCTTCGAAGATAGTTGCGGAACCCGTCAGCGACCGGCTCCATTGCGGCGAATGAGTGCACGTCGGTCTGCTTCTGCGAAGCATCCATGCGCCCGGGCGAGAAGGGAACCTTCACTTTGTGCCCGGCCCTTTTCGCAGCTTCCTCGACGGCTGCGCAGCCGCCCAGAACGATCAGGTCTGCCAGCGAGATCTTCTTCCCTTTGTTCCCGTTGGACTGCGAGCTGTTGAACTCCTTTTGGATCGCCTCCAGCTTCTTGATAACCTTCGCCAGTGCGGCCGGCTGGTTTACTTCCCAATCCTTTTGCGGCGCGAGACGAATGCGCGCCCCGTTCGCCCCGCCACGCTTGTCGGAGCCGCGGAACGACGCCGCTGACGCCCAGGCAATCGTGACCAGTTGCGAGATCGACAGTCCGGATGCGAGGATCTTGGCCTTCAGAGCAGCAATGTCCTTCTCCCCAATCAATTTATGATCCACAGCGGGAACAGGGTCTTGCCAGACTAAGACCTCCTTCGGAACGAGCGGGCCAAGGTAGCGCGCGATCGGCCCCATATCGCGGTGCGTCAGCTTGAACCACGTCCGCGCAAACGCGTCTGCGAGCTGATCCGGATGCTCGTAGAAGCGCCGTGAAATTTTTTCGTAAGCTGGGTCGAACCGCAAGGCGAGGTCCGTGGTCAGCATGGAGGGGGCGTGATGCTTTGAGGGATCGTGCGCATCCGGTACCGTAGCGGCGCCTGCGCCATTCTTCGGCGTCCACTGATGTGCACCGGCCGGACTCTTCGTCAGTTCCCATTCATAGCTGAACAGGTTGGTGAAGAAGTTGTTGCTCCACTTCGTAGGCGTCGCGGTCCAAATGACTTCCAGGCCGCTGCCAATGGTGTCAGCACCAAAACCTTTGCCAAACTTATTCTTCCACCCGAGGCCTTGCTCCTCGATGGCGGCACCTTCTGGATCGTTACCCACATATTGAGCGGGAACGGCAGCGCCGTGCGTTTTGCCGAATGTATGTCCGCCGGCAATGAGTGCGACTGTTTCTTCGTCATTCATCGCCATGCGGGCGAAAGTCTCGCGGATATCGCGTGCCGCGGCAATTGGATCCGGCTTGCCATTCGGCCCTTCCGGATTCACGTAAATCAGGCCCATTTGCACCGCGCCGAGAGGATTCTCGAGGTTACGATCCCCGGAGTAACGCTCGTCTGCCAGCCACGTGCCCTCGGGTCCCCAATAAATCTCCTCTTCGGGCTCCCACACGTCCGCGCGCCCGCCGCCAAAACCGAATGTCTTGAAGCCCATCGATTCGAGTGCGACGTTGCCGGCGAGAATCATGAGGTCGGCCCACGAGATTTTCCGGCCATACTTCTGCTTGATCGGCCACAGCAGCCGGCGTGCCTTGTCCAGGTTGACGTTGTCCGGCCAGCTATTGAGTGGCGCGAAACGTTGCTGACCAGATCCGGCACCGCCGCGGCCGTCGCCAATGCGGTATGTGCCGGCGCTGTGCCAGGCCATGCGAATGAACAGCGGCCCATAGTGCCCAAAGTCGGCCGGCCACCACTCCTGCGAGTCCGTCATCAGGGAATGCAGATCCTTGATCACGGCCTTCAGGTCGAGCGTCTTGAACTGTTCCGCGTAATTGAACTCCTTGCCCATCGGATCAGACTTTGATGAATGCTGGTGCAGGACCTTCAGGTTCACCTGATTCGGCCACCAATCAACATTTGCGTGAGATTTGCGAACGCCGTGCGCTACTGGGCACTTCGATTCGGTTGTTGTGTTTTTTTCCTTAGCTTCGGGGACGACACTCCCCGATGAACTCGCGAGTGTATTTTCCATAATGTTTTCTTCCCTTCGAATATTGACTATGAATTGCGTAAGAAACTATTTTTTGCTGCGGCAGCGGCGGCAAAGGCCAAAGACCTCGACCAACGGCTGCGTCAGATCAAAGCCATCCGGCAGATGCCGGGACAGCCGGTTGAAATCGATGAACTCTCCTTCGATGTCCTGCACCGATTTGCAGCGGGAGCAGACCAGGTGGTGATGAGGCTTGAGATTGCCGTCCACGCGCAGCGTGGTCGCGTGAGGAGTGACCTCCCGCAGCAACCCACACTCGATGAAAAGCCGCAGATTGTTGTAGACCGTAGCCAAAGAAACAGATGGAATGAGCCGCCGGACCGCGGCGTAAATGTCTTCCGGGGAATAGTGTCCGTGGGAAGCGACGACGGCCTCATAGACCACCTGGCGCTGGTGCGTGACCGCCAAACCGTGCTTCGCGGCCAGCTCACGGAACTGTTCATGGGTGAGACGCATAATTATCGGATGAGAATGATTATAAAAGGACCGGGAGCAGTGTCAACCGAAATCTTTCCTGTGACCTCGAAGACGGCGGCCGGCCGCAAGAACAGACTATGGCTGAGCTACCACGACCGGCCTCGGGCTTCTGGACGGGTTATCGGCAAACAGGAAGTGATGGGATGCCAGCATACCGCGATCAGGAATGGTCAGTCGGCTGGCACACGTTCCGCCATACGGTGGAGACGATGTTCGCTGAACTGGGAAACATCAGTTGACGAGCCGCGACCACTTGCGTCACCCGAACCTCAACGTGACCATTAAGTATATGTAGGAGGCATCGAAGACGAAACGGTACGCCCATGTGGGCTGTCGTACCGGGATTTCTAATCATCCCCGATCAAGACTGAAAATAGAAGGCCACATTGACCAGCGCGATCATCACGGGCACTTCCACCAGCGGCCCTATGACGGCCGCGAATGCCGCTCCAGAAAGGATTCGCCAAGCCTTATTGGATTTACATGGCTGCCCAGATTCTGACGATTCCGTTGCCGCTTTGGTTGCGGTGATCGAGCCCGTCATGCGGCCGTAAAAGGGACGGACGCTTTGAATAACATTGCTCGATCGCCACTTGCGTGGAGCAAGTAGTGCATTCCGAAGGGAGCAAAAGTGATGGTGCCCCGGGTGAGTTCGGTGCTGCGGCCGTTCGTTGCCAGAGTTGCGCTGCCGCTTAGAACGATGATCGTCTCTGGGCCATTAACTGCGTTTCCCAGGTATTGCGTGCCCGACTCTAGATTGATGCTGCTCAATTGAAATTCATCAGATGAGGTTTGGTAGATACATTCGGAGGCGCCTGCGTGGACACCATTCATTACAACCGGCAGACCACTGTCGAAAGAGAGGATTCTCATCAATCCCGGCACATCAACGTGCTTCGGCGTCAGGCCTCCGCGCAGGACGTTATCAGAATTTGACATCAACTCAACGGTTACACCTTCGAGATAAGCATGGAGCGTGCCTGCAGGCTGGAACGTACCCTGTCCTGGTCGCAGATGCACCAGGTTCAACAGATAGATCGAAAAGATGCCGCGGTCACGATGGCCGTCGACCGGGCCAAGTGTTTCTGACGCCCGTGCGACCCAAAAACCTGGATCGTTCTTATCAGTCAGATCTGTCTTGGCAAGGCGCGTGATGAGAGTATTCAGTAGAAGGTCCGCGTGCTCCTGCGGTGTCGTCATCACTGTGCGGTAAAGGTCTTGGAGCAGCGCTCGGCGGGCCTGAACAGTGTTTTCGGTCCGTACGAGCTTTTCCGGAAAGTCCGGCATGATCGCGCGCAGTTCAGGAATCGTGCGAAACATTTCGGCGATTTGTTCCAGTGGCCGGAATCCGTGCAGCATCCAGAACTCGGTCAAGGCTACGGCGACCTCTGGTTTGTCGTTGTCATCCTTGTAATCCCGTCCGGGAGCCTGCAAGTCAATTCCTGCCGCGTTCTCGCGGGCGAAACCTTCTTCAGCCTGTTTCTTCGTGGGATGCGCCTGAATTGAGAGCATCTTGGCAACGTCCAACACCTTGAATAGATAGGGCAGACGGCCGCCGAAATGGGCACTGGCCGTTGGACCAAGAATTTTCTCTGGGGCTTCCGCGATGAGCCGGTTCAGCGGGATCTCAATGCCTGAGACATTCGCGGTCGCCGGCCCGTTTGGATGAGCGCCCATCCATAATTCCGCGAAGGGTATTCTCTCATCGTTCGCAATGCCCAAGAGACCGGGAATGAAGTCGCAGCCGCCCCAGGCGTAATGCTGGACCGCGCCGTGCAGTCTCAGCACGCTTTCAGGCATGGGTGGTAACCGCTCTCTCCATGGAACGTAGTATGCCGTTCGGCTCTGCGACTCCCATCGCCGCGATCGCGTCGGCGCGCGACTGGGTATCGGCTACGGCATAGATGCGCAGTTCATCGGCGTTCCCCGACGGTCGCACGTGTGCCACATCGCCGTTATCGAACAGGACGCGCACTCCGTCCGTGTAATCCACGTGCGTGATCTCTCCGAATCCCATTTCCCGAGTGAAGAATGTCGCGAGGCTTTGTCGAAGGGATTCGAGGCTCGACTCAGGATCGTTTGCACCGTCATCAGTACTGGGTGAGAAGAACGCCACGAGTTTGAGCCCAAGCGCTTTGGGAAAGTTTTCCAACAGCGCGGCGCGGCTGAAGCGTTTCGGCAGCCGTTCAAACAGATCGACCACAGAAACTGCGGACTCATCCGCAGCGTAAAGAACACAGAGGATCGGTAAGATGGCATCCCTAGTAAGGAGAGCGGGCAAAACCGCACCATCCCGCGTGATGTCCGTGCCAGTCAGGAAGCCACCATTGGGTTCCCAGCCACAGACCCGCTTTTTCCCTGAGCGCCGTGCTTCCTCCATACCGGCAATCACAAAGGGTGAACCGATGCGCGTCTTGGCTTCGACCACGGATTTTAGATTCCCGCGATCAACGGCATCATTGCAACTGATGGGAACCACGACGGCATCGGCCTTTAGAAACTCAGCTACCACCATGCCCACTAGATCTCCGCCGAAAAAGTGCGCTTTGCCCGTTGCCGCATCCACTCCGAGAATCAACGGCCGGTCGCTGTCACCGTCCGTCGACACAATGGCATCGATCGGTCCATGCTTCGCGGTAGCCTCTGCAGCCAGTGCCTGGATGGTGGCCAGTTGTGCCGCCCCGATGTTCTCGGTGTCGATGGGAACGAACGTAGCGCTGCGTCCGACCGCGATCACTTGCGCATTCAAGCGTTCGAGGATCTCCACGAGCAGATCGCGCCCGACTGCGGATTGTTGGTCGACCAGTATGCGCTTGCCGCGCAGAGATGCGTTCTTGAAGAAGCTGGTGAATCGTTTGATCCACGCGGCACGCGCTTCAGCATCCTCTGCTGGAAGTTCCTGGTGGCCGGTTCTGAACATGCCACGCTCATCAAACAGAGACTCATCCCGATCCTGGCTGTACAGCCGTTGGCGTTCCTTGCGGACGCGCTCGTTGATCGGTGCTTCCTGCTCCTTACGCAACTCGCCTTTGCTGCTATTGGTTTTGTATCCATTCCGGTCGAATGGAATATGGCTGCCGGTAATCATCATGCTGCCTTTGCCGCGGGCAAGCGCATAACAGGTTAGCGCGGGAGTGGGGATCTTCCCAAGATTGATCGCCTGCATGCCGGCGTCGCGGATCGCAGCCACTATGGCTTGAGCGATCTTCCCACGGCCTTCCTCGTCGGGCACAAAACGGTCGGAACTGAGACGCAAGTCAAGAGCAAAGAAAAACTCGTCGCCCCGCAGGATTCCACCCTCGGCAGAGCCGAATGACTGCAAAAATTCCAGTTCCGCTAGAGCGTTGATATAGACCTCCAACTGCGTGAGGTCTACCACCTTGCCCCGCCGTCCGCTGGTACCGAACTCCAATTCTCGGGGTTCGTACTTCAGGCTCGATCGAAGCGTATGGGTTTGTGTTGCCACACTCATGAAATCCTCCTGCATCTCTGAATTCTCGGTGGGCTCATGGACGCGATTCCGGTTGCAGAGCGGAGAGCAATTCATCCAGCGGAACGGTCGCGAAGCGGGCAGCATAATCGGACACGCCGTAAGGAATAAACAGCTCACCGTCGTGGAGCAGTGCACCGCACGAATAAACGACGTTTGGAACATTCCCTTCCCATTCGCTGGGAATTGGTTTCAGCAGGGGATCATGCAGACGGCCGATCACTTTGGATGGATCGTCAAGATCGAGAAGACAAGCGCCTATCGAGTAGACACGTCCCGGGCCAACGCCGTGAGTGAGGACCAACCAGCCAGCCTTGGTTTCGATGGGCGATCCGCAGTTGCCGATTTGAACGAGTTCCCATGGAAAAATCGGTTTGAGAAGAACCTTGGGCTCATACCAGAAACGGACATGGTCGGAGAACATGAGATAAACATTCTCCGAGTCCTGCCGGGACAACATGGCATAGGAGCCATTGATCTTCCTGGGGAAAAGAGCCATCCCTTTGTTCTTGACCGCTGGACCATTCAGAGTCATGAGCTGAAAAAGAAGGAAGTCGGACGTCTCCAGGAGTTGCGGAATGCCGAGCTGCCCATTAAAAGCTGTGAAGGTGGCATAGTAGACGTGGGTTCCGTCGTCGTTGTGAAATCGTACGAAGCGGGCATCCTCGATGCCGTTTCGCTGCGAGCGGATGACGGGAAAAATGACTCGCTCGGACAAGCACTGTTCCGCAGGGAATCGGACCGAGTAGTTGGATTTGGCCAGCATCGAGATTCGCTCCAAGGTGTCTTGGCGGGCCTTTTCACCATCCGGCGTCGGCCCTTCCTTTAATTCGGTGTCGACCGCGGCCAGCAGCTCTTTCAAGTTGAAAGAATCCGGCAGCCGTCGCATAACGCGGCGTGTACGCTCGTTATCCAATCCAAGTTCGAGACAGGTCCGCTCGAAGAGGGCCTTGTGATAGACGTTGTGGGGCACCTGGTTAGGTTCAACAATATCGCCAGTGGCGGCCATGACCTCGATCCGGTGGTTGGCGTGGATGATGCCGGTGCGGAAAACGATAGAGGAAATGCTGCCATCCCCGGTTGCGCGCAAGCTCAAAACAAAACGCAGTGCCCCGGGAGGCAGGCCTTGTTGATTGGGATCAGCGACAATCGATGGGTTGAATAGAGCTGCGGACTCAACCGCGAATTCAGACAGGAAATACGATCCAATCAACAATCGTCGTTGCTCGGACAGTTTGTGTTCAATGGAGACAATCTTCCGTAGGTGCTCAAATCGTTCCTGGAAAAGCTCTTCGATTCGCGGGTGGTGTGCAGCTAGCTTCGAGGAAATCGCACCCAGCAATGGCCCGACGTCACTCTCGGAGATCGACAAGATCGAACTGACAATCCTCTGCACTCGCCGGTGATCCCCGGGGGTAAAGGGCCGCAGGAGAACCCGCGACGGATCGGGCTTCAGCTCCGCGTGCGTTCGTTTGACATGGACTGCATTGCGCTCATGGACAGTTGTTTTGTCGGTGACAAGACTGCGGGTGGCCATGGTTTTCGGATTCTGCCCTTCTGTGCGTCCGCAGCAACTGTTCTCGATGGCGATCGACTACCCTGGGATTTCGGAGGCCGGATCAATGACGCCCAACGAGTTCTTTTTGTTCCCGGCCGGGCTCATCTGCAAGCCAATACCTCTCGCGCAGATAGTGACGATGCAATTCCTCTTCGTAGTCGCGAGTGATGAGAGCTTCTTCGGTATATTCCGGAGATCCTTTGACGGCTTCCCGAGTGAGGTTAATGAAGACTTTCGATTCTTCCCAGCTGATTCGTTCAATCCACTGGGTTGAAATCAGGACCTTTTTACCCGGCCACCAGTTACGCGTGTCCACAATCAAGTAGCGAATCGCCCAATCCTCGTCATCCACCACAAAATCAGAGACGTGACCGATCTCTCCGTCCCGGGCCTGAATCGTACGGCCGGTTACATCCTTCGTGCTGCGCAGATGCGGGTCATCATCTTTTTTGTGACGAGTGGCTGCCGACCATCGCCCTTGTCGCTGAGGGTAAGCAAAACCGCCCCACATGTAAGGCCCGCCCCAGTATGCCGGCCAGCCATAAAACGAGTAGTACTGAATCTCGTACTGTCGGGAGACTGGTTTGTCGGTGTCCAGGGATGGACTGCTCTCAATTTGCTTCTTGGTCAAATCGACGGGAATGACCTGGTCGTCCTTGCGAGCTGGGTCGAGTGCATAAGGCGAAATCAAGACCTGCCGACCGCCCAGCCAGCCACCTGTATCGGCAATGAGATATCGAACCGCCCAACTCCGGTCATCGAAGTAGAACTCCTCAGCCTTGCCGATGTCTCCATCGCGGGCGCTCAGTTTATAACCTCTCAAGTCTCCGGCTAGTCGTAGCATGTGCGTTCTCCTTGGTGAAGACGGCCGCAGGTGTTTTCGACAGGAAACAACACATCGCCCTCGATGCAAGCCTATGGCAATGAGGGCTCGCAATCTGAGCAATAACGCTCACCGCGCGAGCCCTGAGGCGAACATTCCGGTCTCACGCAATCTGGAATCGCCGAAAGACGGGTACTTTGATCAAATCCAATAGGAATGCAAAAAGCAGTGCTGCCAAAAGCGTAGAAGCGACGACCGCAATGGGCAGGGGCCGCATCGCGATACCGCGCATTGCCAGTGCGGAGATTATCAAGATGTCCCCTATCGTCGAAACAATCAGCCATGTGCCTGGGCGAGAGTTCCACAAATGTTGGCGTTCGCGGATGGCATAGAGGGTAGCCTCGCCGCCGAACACAAGCGCGATCGCGGCGAGGGTCTGGAGCGCGCCCAGGTCGAGCCCTAGCTGGTATTTACCTACAAGTAGCGAACCCGTACAGAACCCTAGAAGGCAGATTCCTAGGACGGAGCATGCCAACACCAGCTTGCCGATTTGCCACTGATTGGGCTTTGCCGACGGCCGGACGTTGTCGGCGGTGACAGACATCCCAAGAAAATCACCGGTGATCATAATGATCACCATGAGTAAGGGCGTGAGGATGGCGTGACCGGTGACGATCAGCCCAATGGCGAGGAATAGCACATTGACTATCTTCTTGGTAACGGAGTTAAGCGTATAGGTAAGGATGCGCTGGAATGCCGACCGGCCTTCCTTGACGGCGAAAACGATGCCGCCGAGTCCGGCAGTGGTCAACACGATTCCTGCGGCCGACTTCGCTACGTCCGTTGCTGTGGATACTGCAACTCCAATCTGTGCCTGGCGCAGAGCGGGCGCATCGTTCGCACCATCCCCGCACATCCCAACCGTGTGGCCACTCTTCTCAAACGCCTTCACCAAGTCATACTTTCCCTCGGGAAAGACACCGGCGAAGACAGCGAACTGCTCCGGGCGCACATCGTTCGGAAGCGGGCCAGGAGGGCAGATCGGCCCGTCCAGTCCCACTGCATGAGCCACGATGCTGGCCGTAGCGGGCGCATCGCCAGTCACCATAACCATGCGCACGCCTAGACCTTTTAACTCAGTGATGAGATCGGCGGCGTCGGATCGAGGTGGATCACTGAGCGCGACGAGTCCGATGAGTTGCATGTCGTTTGGAGCGCCGGCAACCACTGCGAGGACTCTGTAACCTTGTTTCTCAAGTTCATCGGCCTCCGTCGCTCCTGCGGAACTCGCCCCTGTAGTAGACGGTTGCGCAAGAGCTATCACCGTGCCATATGCTCCCTTCACGATCCGTAAGCTTTGACCGTTTCCTGCGGTGGCCATCGCCTCCGACATCTTCCTGGCCGGGTCGAACGGTACGAATTTAACGAGCTTGGGGGGATTCTGCTCGCTCTTCTGTTTCGCAGCGCCTCGAATGGCTTCGTCTACGGGATCCTGGCCACCATCCGCACTTGCCAGCGAGGCCAATGCGAGGACGTGTGCTTCATCGAAACCCGGCATCGGATGGACGCTGTTCACGGACAATTGGTTCTGGGTCAACGTACCCGTCTTATCGGAGCAGAGCACATCCATGGTCGCCGCTTCATCGACGGCGGAAAGTCGAGTCGAAAGGACTCCCATTTTCGCAAGGGATCGAGCCCCAAGAGCAGTGGCGAGCGTGAACGTCGCTGGCAAAGCCACTGGGATGGCTGCGAGCACTGCCGTGAGCAGAAGAGGAATCGTTTCACTCCAAGGCAGACCACGGAAGGTCGCATAGGCGATCAGCCCGACGATGATCACGCCGTTGAAAATCGCAAGGTTGCGCACGACATGGAGAACAGCCTTTTGCTGGGAGCTCACAACATGCGCTGTACGCACCAACTCGGCAGTGTGTCCGAATTTGGTTCGTGCCCCGGTCTGGATTACTTTCGCAGTAGCCTCGCCTCGCCGCACGAGTGCACCTGCATACGTCTCCACGCCCGCACCAGACTCGACCGGCACAGACTCACCCGTCAGCATCGATTGGTCGAGGAGAACGGATCCGTCCACGATCTTCACATCCGCGGCCACCACTGCGCCCAGGGATAGCTTGACCAAGTCACCCGGCACCAACTCCGCAGACGGTACGATTTTCCATGCGCCATCCCTCTGCACCGACGCATTTAAGGCAAGACGCGACTTCAGGGCCGCGAGTGTTGCTTGCGCTTTTCCTTCCTGCAAGAAGCCCAATGCAGCATTGAAGGCAAGCAGAAACGCTATGACCGCTGCCTCGGTAAACTTGTGCAGCACTAACTCCAGCACGATCGCGGCCTCAAGCATCCACGGAACGGGAGCCCATAATTTGTCGATCATTCTGCGCAAGGGGTGAAGCGCAGTGCTGGGCATGGAATTTGGCCCAATCGTTTCCAGGCGGCTCCGAGCCTCCTCCGTCGTTAGTCCGCATTTATCAGCCAATTTACCCCCGGATAGTTTGCTGGGAGATTTTCGGGGTTGGGCTGATGCAGGATTGAGAGCTGTCGTCGTCATAAGCGGGCCTCTCGCTTCCATATTCACTCGGACAACTGCGGAGGCGACCTGAACTCTCGAAACCTCAGGAGTGAGTTGATTGAGGAAGTGGCTGTACCGAAACCGCTAGCGGTCGACGCCTCGCGGCCGAAAGCGAACTGAAATGCGGAGTCGGGCTCGGGCGAGGACTCCCGCCAAATAAGTTCTTCACCCCTTTGGTCACCCACTGAATCCGTCTCAGAACTTTTGGTTTGCCGCAACTCTCGCAGCCGAAAAGCGGTCGCACATCTGAAAGGATCGCATAGGCCATGTTGAGTAGTACTTGAAATGGTCGGAATCCGAATATGCGAGTGGCGAAACTCCCGGCGAACCATTTTGTGTTGGGCAAATTCCTTAGAGTCTCCGCGACGGCTTCCCCTCCCAGCCTCATCGAGCCATCGGGCATTAGGACGTGGATCGTTTCATAGGCATCCCAGATATCGAGATTAGGATTGAGCGACCGCAGCCTCTCCGGATCATCACCAATCGGTTGTACGAGGATGCCCGTCTCGCCAGATTTGCTCTGCGCGGACCTTTGCACCCAATGCCCAATGTGGCGGCAGACGGCGCATTCGTCATTGAACAGGAGAATTGGCTTAGTCTGCTTCTGGATCATCGTCAATTGTTCTCCGTTCGTAACTCAAAGGGCTGCGTCACCGCTGTCAGGACGCTCGATACGGTCGGGGATGGTCCCTCGACACGTCCAACTTCATTCCCGTCGAGAAACATGATTAGAGTTGGCGTGCCCTGGATCTGATAGCTGCCAGCGAGTTCCTGTTCGACTGCGATGTTGACCCTGAAGATCGTCTCCCGAGGTTCCACCATCTTTGCCACCTGCTCCAGGACCGGCTCGATCGCTCGACAATGTTCACACCCGTAAGACATAAACTCAACCACGATTGGTCCCTCTGCCTCTAGAACCAGCCGGGTAAACGTGCTGGCGGTAACTGTTTGTATCCTGTCACTCGACAAAGGCTTCAACGAGGTTCCTCGCCGATGCTCCGCAGTCCCGTTAATCATGGGCGCGTCCGCGCCGGAACCAACCCTGAGTTTTCCAACAGACCGACTGCGGTTTTCGCCATGTTGTCCCCTTTGCCCTTTTTATAGGGTCGTCGAACCGCGCTCGCAATACTGATCAGAATTGATCAGCCAATCTCAGGCACGGGGGTGAGACTGAGTTAGTGCGCACCATCTTTGTGGGACAGCTAAACGAACTGTTTCGCGGAGATCGCAGTATCCATGCCGACATTCGAGAGGAAACTAATCAGGATTCGTACGACAGCGCCGAGCAATTCGAGCAGCCGATCCGATCGCTGAGAAGGGTGGGATTGGGAAAATCATACTGGTCGCCTAGAAAATGCCCAGTATCGGTGTGATCTGCCAAGGTTAGCCAGGAGGACAAAGTGACAGAGAAAATGAACCGACTGATCGCCACGCCGCCTGATCGTAGCAGTCGCGAAGCCGACGTGCAGTCCGGTGACATGCAAGGTTTGTCAAATGCCGAGCAGGCGAATAGTGAAAGCGTCGAAGAATTGGCAGCTGATGGGCAATCTTTCGAAGCCGCGGCCGTGAGCGGCGTGGAAGATGCCGACGATCCTGATATTCATGAAGTGAAAACCAGAGAAGTGCCACAGGACGATGTACCCCGCGAATACGACGAACGATGACACGACGAACAATGGACGGCGATTCCAGGATACGTCTTCATCACCAATACGACTAGGGGTTCCGTGACCACCAAGTCATCGAGAATGCCGGCAAATAACAACGAACGACACCGCACATCACGCATCGGTTGGTTACGCGCGGCAGTGCTGGGCGCGAACGACGGGATTCTCTCAACATCTAGTCTAGTCTTGGGTGTCGCAGCCGCACACGCGACTCACAGCAACGTGGTGGTCGCAGGCGTCGCAGGCCTCGTAGCCGGGGCCATGTCAATGGCAGCGGGCGAGTACGTGTCTGTCCACTCGCAGGCGGACACCGAAAAAGCCGACCTCAAGCTTGAGCGTGCTGAACTGAAAGCTGACGACAAGGGTGAACACAAGGAACTGGCGACAATCTACGTCGCTCGCGGACTCGACCCTGCGCTCGCGAAACAGGTCGCCCAACAGTTGATGGCCCACGACGCGATCGGCGCACATGCCCGCGACGAACTCAGCATCTCCGAAACTTCCCGTGCGCGTCCGATTCAAGCCGCGTTGGCATCGGCTGGCAGCTTCGCCGTAGGGGCAGTCATGCCTCTTTTGGTCGCTACTATAACCTCGCCAGCAAGGGTTATTCCGCTTGTCGCCGGAAGTTCGTTGCTTTTCCTGGCACTTCTCGGTGGCTTGGCGGCACGCGCGGGTGGGGCAGGAGTGATCGTTGGTGCCTTGCGCGTCACATTCTGGGGAGCTCTGGCTATGGCGGTGACCGCTGGAGTCGGATCGCTATTCGGAACACGTGCGTGAGCCTTGCCTGCCGAAGCTGCGACATGTCACATCATCCAAAACTGCCGGGATGTGTGGTGGTAAATCTTCATCAGTTTCGCATTACTACCCCGGACCAGACTATCGGCATTGATCTCGGTACCACGAATTCGGTTGTAGCGGTTATGGATGGCGGCGAAGCCAAGGTCATCCCCAACGAAGAAGGCCCCTGACCGAGAGCGCCGCTGGCGAAGCAATGAATGGCGCAAAGCGTAAATACCCTGAGGAGGGTTGGGGAATGGAGGTTGGGTTGAATGATGGCGAATTCTCCGTACACGGGTACAAAGCAAAGTAAAGCCTGTGAAAATTCAACCTGCGTCGCTACCGAAGGCGGGAGGGACAGGCATGCCTAGCTCCGCCGCAGGCGGCGAATTCTGGGAGAGAAATTAACTTCGAGACACTTCGGGCACGGGCACCTGAAAGCTATGTCGTTCGGGAAAACGATGTGACCGCAGTTTTCACAAATCTGCCTCCCGTTGGGTAGAACCTTCATCACCCTGAATCCCTTCCCTAACACACAATAGGGACACCGGGGTTCCTGTGACCTTTTTCCTGTCAGACTCAAACACTCCCTCACTCGGTTTGCGCTGCCCAGTAAAGAGCCTACAGACATTGAGGCTTGGTAAACCGTTCGATAACGAACGCTTCTTTTTTCCTACAGACTCTAAAAACAGCGTGTTCTCCCACAACGTCGCCAAACTAAGCCTTGCTCGCTCCATGGGCCGCGCAGCAGAAAATCCGCCGAAGTTGCTTAGCACCCCATGAAACACGCGTTCAGCGTATGGTCCTTTCGAAAAACATCAGACGAGTATTTGCTGCGCGGGCTCACAAAGGACCTAAATTTCGCTGTTCGTCTGAATCCAGGAGCAAAGGGCACTCGCCGGTTCAAACTGGACCACTTTCCGCAAAAGCGCATCTACCCATTCTCTTCTATAACCCGCTTTACGCGTGGTCTACCCCGGGTCGGAGAAAGAGCTCAGACATTCATGAATCGGCTCGCAGCATTCTTCTCGGCAGCCTGGATGGGAGGCGCCACATGGGCAGGTTGCATGCGATTGGCGCAAGCTCGTACGAAGACCCGCATATAAGACTGTGCTACCTGGCCCCACACCATTTGGCGTGCATAGAGATAAGCACGTTCGCGCATCGCCTCGCGGACGGCATCGTTGTCCAAAAGTTCAATCGCCGCAGCCGCGATGGCAGCTGGGTCCTGGAAGGAAACTAGCACTCCGCGGCCATCGCCCAAGAGTTCGGCGGCGTGCCAGTACGGCGTCGAAATGATTGCTTTCCCGGCTCCCAAGGCATACGCGAGTGTTCCTGACACGGCCTGCGTCTCGTAGCGGTACGGCGTGACGTAAATGTCGGCCGAACCAACCAGCGCAGCCATCTCTTGCGGACTTACGAAGCGGTTGTAGAAGACCACGTTCTCCTCAACTCCGAGTTCCTTGGCCAAGGCTTGCAATTGGACCCGGTATCGATCGCCCTCGCGGTGTCTGACATGCGGGTGGGTAGCACCTGCGATTATGTAAACAACGTCGGGGTGCTGGGACAAGATGCAGGGCAGGGCTTGAATGACACTTTCAAATCCCTTATTTGGAGACAACAATCCGAACGTGAGTAGAACAGTCTTTCCCGTTGAAAACGAATTCTTGCAAGAAGCCGGTTCCACAAAAGGCAAGTCGGGGATGCCGTGAGGAATCAGGTCAATCTTTCGGCTTGGAACTCTAAATACGTCTTCTAGAAATTGAGAAGAATGCTCGCTCATAACAACAAGACGATTGGAGAGCGTGGCAATTTCTTGCATGACAACTAATTGGTCAACATCTGGCTCACGAAGGACCGTATGCAGCGTTGTTACCACCGGCATTGTGAGGCGCTGCAGCAGCCGCAAGACATGGCTGCCGGCTTTCCCTCCAAAAATTCCATACTCGTGCTGCAAACACACCAGATCGACATTGCTGGAATTAAGAAAGTCGGCGGCGGCTTTATAGGATGAAAGCTCGCTCTCGGTTATCTCGAATCGCACTCGCGCTGGATAGCGATAACGCGCATGCAGGTCATTGACGGCTACTACGGATACTCCAGCGGCGCCGTATTCAGCCGCAATCGCATCACACAAGTCTGTAGTGAAGGTGGCAATTCCACACTGGCGAGGGAGGTGGTTCCCGATAACCGCCACCCGCACTAGAAACGAGTGGCTCCCTTGTACAGATGATGCAGGCTTCTTTTCGAACGCGAGAGGACTCGCTTTGCGGCTCGTCTGGGTGTTGGGTTTCAAACTCACGAGGGTAGCAGGCGCAAACATTGCAGGCTCCTTAACGATGTGGTCCGGTTGGAAGGCTACGAACAGAAGATGTACACCAGGAGGCTACACCCGAGCCTCCTAGTGCTGAGCTCGTACTGACCCTCTTCAAACCGCCGTTCGCCGCCCACTCAATAAGTTAATGATCAGAACCGCCAACGCCACAACCAGCAGCAGGTGGATCAGGGCTCCGCCGAAATGCAGACTGAAACCCAAAAGCCACAAAACTAGAAGAACAACGAAAATGGTCCAAACCATGTCGACCTCCTGTGCTCATGCGCGAGCACCTGAATGTGAGTCTTATCCAAACCTTCGCAAGAAAACCGCTTCGCGCGAACTGATAGAACAACAAATGATGGGCTGTGCGCGCGCCTCGAATACGATGGTGCCGGCTGTTGACAAGCGACAGCAGAGGCAGAGGCCGAGTCCAGAAGCACTACTTTTTGTGAACGTTAGCCTCAGCTTTGGCTCCCCGAATTTCCGCAACGAAGGGCTCGGCCGCGGCTGGAACCGGCACTCTGCCCAACAGCAAAGCCCGAGTTGTGACATTTCGTCCGTAGATCGCACGTCGGGAATCATTGTCTTGACGGAGCGATGCGCCGGTCAGCGTAAGCCCCGCGAACGCGCCTTTGGCACGCGAGTAGGTCAGGATCTCTGTATCCAACTTCCAATCCGTGCCAGCCTGGGCATGCCGTCCAACTGGACCCGCTGCCGCGGAAGCATCCCCTCCAACCTGGAAATTGCTGGAGAGCAGCCTTTGCATTGCTTTGTCATTCTGAAAGATCATGACCACGTCCACAGCTTCCACCCCGATCTGCAGGCCCCAGCTTCCACCCGAAATCGTGATGAACGCCGGCGCGCTCCAGCCATTCGCCGTACGGCAGGTGGCTACGCCCTTACCCCCTTCAGCTCCGAAGACAAATCCGCCTTTGACCATGTGCGGTATGACGGCTAAGCACTTTGCATGCTCCAGCACTTCTTCCGGGATCCCCTTGTCAGGCATCCCCATAATTTCGTGCATCACGCTGGTGGCGTTGTCGAGCCGGTCGGTGGCATCTTCCCGCGCCGACCCCGCCCAGCAGAGCGTGCCGAGACCAAACATCGCGAGTACGAAGATTACTTTTTTCATGGAACACCCTCTTTCTTTTCTGTTACCTCTTCGCCCCTTCTCCGGTTTCGTACTGTGCCTTGCGCACAAATCCGGATCCAAATTCGGGCACACCGAGGTCAATTCGAACTTAGCAAATCAGGACTAAAACGGTCTGAGCAAAAAAGCTCACACTTGGCACGCGGAAATTCCCGACGAATTGACGCGAAGAAATCTACCTCTATTTTATTTGGATGATTTCGAGGCACATCCGGAGGCGGTCAATTCTGCTCAGATCCTAGAGGGTATATTTTTGCTGTTTCTTTGGACGGAGCCAACGTGTTATCTACGCCGATCTAAAGTCCGACATCGTGAAAGCTGAGAGAAGCACTAAACAGGACGTTCCGTGCGAAGCTATTTGGGCGTCTCAGGCCGGTTCGCGTCGTCCTGCACGGACTTGGTTGTAGCTGACTTGTCGATCCGCGACTTGGTGGACAGACCACACGCGTCCGGGGGATTTGTCATCTGCTTGGCGAATACACGGAAGCTGGGACCATCAGGGCGCAACGTCGACCAGTATCCCGACCGGCTCAACAAAGGTTTGTGACGGACGATCGTCTGGTTAACCAGAATCTTCACTCCACATTCGAGATTGTTCTTCGGCCGGAGAATGGTTTTGGCCGGGTCGTTCGCTTTCAACGCTCGGTCCAGTTGCCAATTGAAATCGCAACCGTAACGCTTGTGGTCCGCGTACGCGAGCTGCAACAACCCTTCACTGCGCATGGCCTTTAGGCCTTCCGGTTCTGTGTGACGAACGCTCACATTCGGATTCAGTCCGGCTTCAGCTGCCGCAAGTGCCTGGAAGAAGTAAGCCCAAAATGTGCGTTTGTCGGTTTCGGCCATCTCGTAAAATCGTGGGCAGAATCGACGGACACCCCGGGGGACCTGAGAAGAAAGCATCTGGGGTGGCAGCGCATTCTCGATGATCCCATCCCATTGTGGATTCCAAGGCGTCCCGCCGAGTTCGACCTTTTTCACGTCGATGGGAGTCGGCGGGACTGGTTGAATCGCCTGCGTATGCAAAGGTGTGACGATTCCCACGCACAATGCGAGACTCGCGATTAACCACCATGTGTTGAGCACAGGGATACCCACTTCAGTGTCCTGCAGCCTTGCCTTCACGCCGCCTTCCGGGATTTCGTCGCCGTCTTTCGCGCGGCACGTGGCTTTCTCAGGGCCTGTGGCGCGGTCTTTCTCGCTTTGGGTGCGGTTTTCACCACAGATGGCGATTCCAGCTTGGTTTGTTTCCCAGTGCGATGGTGGCCATGGTTTAGTGGTTGGATACGCGCGGCTTCTGCTTCCATCCGCAGCTGAGCGTCGCAGTCTTTTCGGCGCTCGCCTTCTAGGTATGCCGGAATCGTTTTCGTTGTCATAGCCAGAGTGTGGCAGAACTGGCGACTTCCAAGCTGTCCACTTTAGCTCTATGTCAACGATCCCGCAATAAGTGGAGTGGTGGAAGTGAGGTGCTGGCAAAGCTCCGCGGCTACGAACACTCTGATTCGAATGGGTAGCTTCTCAAAACAAAGTGAGGGACTGAGCAATTCTGTACAGTTCACCCGACGGCGGGGATACTAGCATTCCAACTTGCTCAGCGCGGCGCCTGAAACACGGAAAGCCCCCCGGGGCAGGCGTGGTTCGTGTCGACCGGGTTGGCATATCTCAGGAGAACAACATGAAAATGCTGATGACAATTTGTTTCGCCCTGGCCCTCCTAACCTTCGGAGTGGCTTCGGCTCAGGACAACATGCACAATGACAACATGAAGGGTGATGCGTCCATGAAAGCGGTTCACGTCACAGGCAAAGTTAGCGATGACGGCAAGACGTTTGTGGGTGACACGGACAGCAAGAGCTGGACCATCAACAACCCAGAGGCAGTAAAGGGACACGAAGGCCACCACGTCACCCTGACAGCACAATGTAATACTGACAAGAACGAAGTCCACGTCATGTCGCTCAAGATGGCGAAGTGAACGCAAAAAGACCGACAGCATGCGGAAGTAGTCGGTCGATCTGCCGTGCGAGAGACTGAAATAGCGGGCTGGGTCTTGGTTCGCAATCGAGCGCCCGCCAACTGGCCGCGCGAATCCGTTGAGGACAGCAACGATCAGCTGGACGGTGACCAGACTCTGGACATCCTCCTCGGGTTCGCGACGTCCGCGGTTCTATACCAGGGCTGAGAATGATCGAATACAACGGAAAGGAGCTGATCAAAATGGATTTCCTCAGATATCGGCACGTTTTCATTTGTTTGCTGCTTGCTATTCTCGCGGGTTGCACTCAACAACAGAGCTCGCAGGACCTGAAGGAGCAAACCGCGCAAGCAACCGCGGATGTGAAGCGCGATGCTAACGCTATAGCGGCAGGGATCAGCGAAGGCTGGAGCCGCGACAAGCAACTCGATTTGAACACTGCCACAAGAGACCAGTTGCTAAGCCTGCCGGGCGTGACTGCGGCAGAGGCAGACCGAATGATTGCCGGGCGTCCCTATAGCGAAGCTGGCGACCTGGTGACGCGGCGTATCATGCCGAAGGCAGAGTATGACAAAATTGCAGATCGGGTTACCGCTAAGAAATGACGTCCAAACAATAGTGGAAATGGCTCTTCCGGTCCGCAGAACCTCTTCGCTTTCCAGCCGGGATTTCCTCCCGGTCAGCCGAATCGCGATATACGGAGTCCTATTCCTCAGCCCATTACAGTTTGTTGTTCGCCTCAGCGGAACAGCCTGCCCGCGGTTATTCCCGCTGAAGTAGCTCCGCGCACCAAGTTCTTCCTCTATCCAACCCGGGAGCCGGAGCGAACTAGCAGGTTGCGGAAAAACTCGAGCTCTCAGGCAGGTTTTGCGAAGACTCCTGCCGTTAGGTCGTTGAAAATGAGCGTGCGCTTTAGCGTCTGAGGGTGTCGCTTTTTGATGTACGTGCGAATTTTCCCGCAACTTGCCAGGGCGACGCGGGAAACGGTATCGGCTCTCGCTACCAAAATAGAATAACCCTCGTTTTAGACCAGGGCAGTCAAGAAATCCGTTACGCGAGGGGTTCGAGGGGGAGGAACGAATGTTCGCCCGACTAATCGCCAACTGGGTCTATGGTGGGTTCCTAGCCGGTTTATGGTTGCTTTTACTGACTCCTGTCCTCGTGCACTCTTGGCCTGTTTCGCTCGTGACTACGTTTCTCTGCCTACCGGTTTACATGGTCCACCAATACGAGGAGCACGACAACGATCGGTTCAGACTGTTCGTCAATCAGAAGATTGGGAAACGAAGAGTAGGACTCTCACCGTTGGCTGTCTTCGTCATTAACGTGCCCGGAGTGTGGGGCGTCATCGGGATCTCTCTGGCACTGGCGGCGACGGTGAGCGCTGGGTTCGGACTTCTCGCGGTCTATCTAGTTCTCCTGAATGGCACCATTCACATCGTCCAGGCGGTCATTTCCCGAGGCTACAACCCAGGACTGGGAACCGCGATCGTCTTGTTTCTTCCACTAGGCGGATACGGTATCGCCGCCATTCAGCAGACTGGCGGCGGGACTTTCTTGATGCACATGACCGGCGCGGGAGCAGCGATTGCCATTCACGTCGCGATTATCGTCCACACAATGCGCCAACGACCCGGGCTCTGACATACCCGCAACTCCGTTGTCGGGCCCGCGAGCAGGTTACCGAGAAACTCGATTTGAAGCGGACGCAGTACCGCGAAACACTCTCGTTTCTACGGCACAACCTGATAAGAAGAAGGCATGCGCCGAAAAGACGAGCAACAGTTGGACGTGTTCAGCTACATCAGCCCCCTCTGGCGATACAAGCGACGTAAGCCGAGGTCGTAATGTGCTCGCAGGACCGAAAATGAATCCGCGGAACACCAGCGAATGCCGCCAGAACCCTTCCCGAATCACAAAATCTCTGAGACTGGAGGGAATCAGAGAATCTAAGTCGCGGAGTCCATTTTTCCGCACCCTGATAGGTCCGGTTGCTGCTGAGGATGCTTGACCTTATGTCCCCGGCAGCCGATCCTCCAACGTCTGACTGAGCGACTCAATCGAGGTGTTCTGGCTGAGATCATGGATCTCCTTATCCGCCACGATGTTCTGAAGTCCCATTTGCCCGCAAATTGCGCGCACCATCTGTAACAGCTTCGTGATTTCCTTCTCTGCCAACAAGTCAACCTGCAAATTCAGGTGGTCGCGACGCTCTCCTCGGCGCATCATGCGGTTCTGACGCATGAGTATGAAGCTGGAGAGAATGACGGCCTCCACCGCAACAATAACTCCGAGTAGCGAGAAGGGGTAAGGGTCGAACGGTCGTGTGCTGGGAATCTTGCCGCTGTTTACCAGCAGCCAGGCGACTAACAGCAACAGGTGGAGCACAACGAACAGAAGGCTTCCTGCGAAGCCTCCTACCGCATCGGCGAGACGTTCTGAGCTGGACCTTCGCTCTAGCGATTCTTCCTCTTGCCTCACAATCGAGTCTATGTGCGACTGGCTCTGCACGGAATTTTCGCTCATGAGCTAAACCTTTTGGCGATAGGATATGCTGCTTCTTAATACACTAGTCCGTAAATAGGAGTCCCGGTCTCAGGCGAAGTAGTTTCTGCTCGCTGTCGCCCCAAAAGATTGTCCTTCGCCTGCGAGCGGCAACGGTGGGGTGGACGAATATTCCATCCCGTCGAACGGGGAGGCTTCCCATCCGAGCTAACTCTAATACGGCCAAGCTCACACCGTGATACTGGTTTCTTGGAAACCGGAGGGATTTTCACCGCAGATTCGAGTGATCACCGGCAACAAGCAGTGGGACGCTTCATTCTTAGAGACGAAAGCATCCACGACATTCAATGCGGATTCTGGAATCGCGTCGTCACTGGAAAACAACACTATCGGTATTTGCGGCTTAAGGCGCTTTATTTCGATCGCAACCTCATGACCGTTCATCTCGGGCATGTGGTAGTCAACGACCACGGCAACAACCGCGCAGGCCGCCGCAATTCTTAAGCCTTGTCGGGCGGAGGCGGCGGTAAGCACCTTATACCCACGTCTTTCGAACAGCGCCTTTTGGTAACGCAGCATGCCGTCATCATCGTCAATGCACAGAATCGTTTTGGATCCGGGGTAATTGAACACCTTTGAACTCCACCCACCATTGATGATCGACGATGTGGGCCGGCTAAGGCTGGTCAAATTTGCACACTTTTCGCGACAGTTGCTGGACGGGCTGATGCGGGCGCGTCCAAATACAATGTGCAGCTATCATTGCCCTCTCGGTGTTCGGTCGCCTAATGTTGGCGCCCGGGAACTTTTCCCGGACGGGGGCGCAAGTAAGGGATTGTCCGCTCCAAAGCCGTTTCGCCGTAGCGCACCCAACGCGGAGTCGGACGTGGCGTCAGGGCCAGCATGTTCGACAAGTGACATAAGGACGGATGCAAATCCGCGACCACCTTGATGAATGCGGTGAGCGGTATAGCGAGCAGTAAGCCCATCACACCCCACAACCAACCCCAGAAGAGAATCCCAACCGTTGCCGCCACCGGCCCGATACTCACGCGATTCGCAATAAATTTCGGAATAAGGAGATTCGCGGACACGACATGCAGGCAGAGAATTGTCAGAGTGATGACAATGTATGGTCCCGGTGTGCTGAACTGAAGGAGGGCCGCCGCTAAAGGAAGCGCAAGCGAAGCGATCAGACCGAGGAATGGCAGAAGATTCAAGAGTCCGCTGGCGATTCCGAGAGGTATGGCGCCTTTTACGCCCACACCCCACAAGACCAGAGTAGTGGCCACGGCCATAAGCGAGCCAACGATAAGGTTCCCAGTTACGAAACCGTGAATCATCTGATTTAGGTTCGTGATGAACTGAGCCGCATCTATCCTGGAGCTGAAGAGGCCGTTCGTTCGAACGGCCATTTGGTGCTTGGTGCAGAGCATGAAAAACGTCAGAAATGGAACCACTCCGGCAATAATCAGCGCTCCCCACACAGATCCTACGCCGCGCACCAGATAATCAGGCCAGGTTGGCGATTCCTGTATCCGAACCTCTGGGATTTTCTTGGTAGGATGTACGTCGTTCGTAAGGTTGCCAGCGCTTTGTTGAAAGTTTTGGATCTTCCGGCTAATGGGCGCAACGGTCTGCTGAATCGTCGAGGCGTAGACTGGAAGTTCTTCTGCAAAGCTCGTCGCTCTTCCGTAGAGCGCGTAACCCAGCAGGCCGATCAGCCCGATGCCTGCGAGTACAATACTTGCCGCGGCTACACTGCGCGGTATACGCAGTCTCTCCAGTTTCACCACTAGGGGGTCAAACAGGATCGCAAGAAATCCCGCCAAGACGACCGTGATGCAAATCGAGCTCGCATAGTACCCAAACACCGTCAGCAAGCCCGCGACTAAAATGAAGAGCAGAATCGCGATTCTGCTGAGCAGCTTGTCGGACGACGAGGTCGAAGACGGCGGGCCCATCTCCGGTACGCTCACCTGATTTGGTTCGGCAGCCGTGCTCATATTGCTGACCTGGCCAGACATGCGCTTTTTGACGCGTAGATGCGCCATTTGGTTGGAGACGGATTCAGGAAAGCGCGTTCGGCGCCGAAGTTGATTGGGTTTGAGGCGTTGAAATATGTGCCCCGATCCAATAGACGAACTGCGGGCGCTAGTCTGACGCACTCCGGGTCTCTGCAGTACTGGGCGGAGATCGGCGGCACACCAGCTGTCTCAAGAGGATCAACAGGCTCCGGATAGAGCCGCCTGATTTACTTCTCGAACACTTTTTCGATCTGTCCGACCTTCTTCTCAACTTTGCCGGTGTTTTTTTCGGCGTTGCCTTCGGCCTGTAAATTAGGATTATTCGTGACTTTGCCGGCCGTCTCTTTGACTTTGCCTTTCACTTCATGAACAATGCCTTTAATCTCATCTGTCGTACTGGGGTTCATTGTTTTCTCCTCGTGGTTGAATAACATAGATCCGCAGATCCTCATGGAGAGGATTCGTTCCCGCATCCAAAGCGTGTTCTTCCTACAGCTTCAGCAGTCTGTCAAAAAACGAACGATAACGCTGCAGGGCAACGCGCAGGTCCTCAGTGGATACGTTGTCACCGCTCTCCCACTGCTTTTCCAAGCCTGACCGCTCGTTGGCGAAACCTTCCGCGAGTCGCTGCATCACTGCAGCAACCAACTTGTCTGCGTCTTCAACCGTCCGGCGTGGTTCATCCACGAAGCCAGTCTGTACCTTGCTCCACTGCGATCGGAACTCTCCCATCTCCGATTCGGAGAACAAGGGCATGGGCTTCGAGAATGCAGCCGCACTTTCCGGAGGTTTCGGCTCTGGGGCTTTTACCAGCATGGGTTTTTCTGGCTGCTTTGCCGGAATGCCGTAGCTCGCCAACTCGGCCGTCGAAATATCCTCATCGATTCTCTTTGGTTCAGCCATTACGACACCTCTTTTTCTCGGTCTTTGGTACACGTGAATCGCCAGTATCGAAGATTGGGGTTCGCAAAACTGGTCAGAATTGATCGTGTTGCAAATCAGTTCTCCGGTATTTGCCGGTAATGCAACTGACTGCCCGTTAACGTCGTCTTGCCGGCAACGGCGGGGAATCCCCGTGGCCTTGGCTTGGACACCTAAGCGCAAGCCCGGTGTTCTCACGCAGCGGGTTGACGGTACTGAGGCTCTGCTACTTGTCGCCACGCTTCGACCGTCTCCTTTGCGAAGTCCTCGTATCGGCGGGGCGGATGGCCAAGCAGGTTCGTTAGGATCTCAATATCTCCGTCCTCCGCCACGAACCCTCGTTCTAGATAGCCTTGGAACATCATGCGGATATCAAACGCCGACCAGGATGGTGCACTCTTCCGCGTCTGTTCCTCGAAGGAGTCCAAGTCCTCGCCGGGGTATCGGATCTCTTTGCCAAGCAGCCCGCTCCAGATGGACGCTATCTTTTTGCCACTCAGAATCTCCGGACCATTCAGGTTGTAAGTCCTGCCGAGGTGTCCGTCGCTCGTTAGGGCGATGGCGGCAGCTTCGGCGATATCACGCGTGTCAACGGCAGAAACGCCAGGTGTCCCAAGGGGCATGGGATAAATGCCAGCCTGCATCAACGCGTCCTTCAGCGAAACGTCGTTTTGAAAGAAATAATTCGGGCGAATGATAGTGAAAGGGAGATTGAACTCATGGAGAGCACTCTCGAGCGCAAGCTTGGCGGCAAAGTGAGGAACGTCCTTGAACTCCTCCACCTTGAAAACAGAGTGATAGACGATCTGTTTAAGCTTGAGCTTTCTTGCCAGGTCATAGGCAATCAGCCCCTGCGTCAACTCGTCGGGAACGACAGCATTCAACAGGTAGAGCTTGTCGACCCCATCGAGCGCTTTACGGACCGCGACCGGGTCGAGCAGGTCTCCGAGGGATACCTCGATTCCTTCTGGCATCGCTGTCGATGCCTCCTGTTTGCGAACCAGAGCGCGGACGCTCGCGTTGCGTTTAACCAGTGCCTTAATTACTTCCGACCCGACCTTACCGGTACCGCCTGTTACTAGAATCTTCATTGCAAAGCTCCTTATAGAGTGTTGAGTCTGCTAGTTCTGAATGTCGTGGGATAGCGCGGCGGGGCGGGAATTAGGGCGTTCTGCCTCAAGAAGTCACCGTTCTGCCCGAAATGTCTTTCCCAATTCATTCTCTGCCAACCGGAAATAGTGCCGAAAGTTGTAAATGAGCGGGGACCACTTTTGCGGGTCGATATAGTTCTCACCGAGGACAAACTGGCTTGCTGCGTGCACTCGGACGATTTCCACCTCGGCCGCCACACCGCCTCCGAGTTGCTGTAGTCTTTCTCCGCCCATACTGTGCAGCCGATGGACCTTAGCTTCCATCTGGATCGGGCATTCTCGAGCCCGCGCCGGCTGCACAATCTCGCTCGCAAGCTGTGTAAGTCCACAGGCTTCGAACTTGTCCGCCTCGAAGCGGAACTGCTTAGCCTTAATCTGTGGAACAGGATTCTTGCCGGTGAGTGGCGCTAGCTTCTCCACTTCTCGCCACATATCCGGCGCGGGCAAGTTCACAACGCACTCAGGATGTCGTCCTAAATTGTCCGCTGTCTTCGTCTCGTCCAACAGTCCTAACATAAACGTCCATCCCAACGCCCAGAATGACGATACTGGCGCCAGATTCGTACTGCCGTCTTCGTTCAGCGAACTAATCAGCGCTACGGGCGTTCCGAAGTAGAGGATCTTCGGTTCAATCGTTCGAAACTCTACTTCTGCCATGACCTTCACGTTGAGTGCCCTTCCTAACACGCACCTGGTATCACTACAAAAAATAGATTGGTCTTCAGAAGGTCGATGATTTCGCTGCCCGGCCGGAACCCTCTCACGTTTCCTATGCGGCCTTAAGCTGCTGTGGGACGCTCTTGCCCAGGGCCGTGGCCAGAGCAATTTGGTGGTCTTGTTCGTCGATCAAGATCTCGCGAATTTGTTCGCTCATGGCATACTCGGCCAACTCCTCACACTGGCGGACTTTCTCGCGATAATTTCGAATCGTTTCCGTTTCGTTTTCGAGATCGAACTGCAACATTTCGGCGGCTTTCTCTGATGTCCGGACAGTCTTGGCTTCAACCGCCGGCATGCCGCCAAGATAGTCAATTTGCTTGGCGATGATGAGGGCGTGGCTGAGTTCTTCCGCAGCGTGTTTTGCGAGTTCGCCGGTGATGTTCATGAACTCAGCACCCTTCAAGACCTGTGAATAGACGACGTACCCGATGATTGCCTGGTATTCGCGCGATAGATCCTGATTCAAAAGATCGATCAGTTCGGGACGAGATACTTTCTTGAAAACTCCAACAGTCGTTTCATCTCTCAAGGTGCTTTCCTCCAAGATAGAGTGTGGGAGCTATTTTCGGACCTTCCGTTGTTTGAAATGTAGGATAGGAGTCGCCCTCACGGTAACAAGGACAACCTCGCCAAAACTGAGCAAAACGGAACAGTGCGGCCAACAACAGATGCGCGCGACAGCGAATTGGCCCGGCCTTGTGGGTTAAACCTTCTTAAGTGACGGTTGGTGGAGTCTCACGCGACCGTCATCATCCCACTTGACGACCGCGTCCTCATCGTTAGCTCGCTCAACTGTGCCGAATTCTCCATTCGGCTTTCCGAAGTTGCCCAAACCCTCGACGCGATCTCCGCGATTCAGTTCCTGGCCGGTGGTGGCGGGCTCGGAGAGTGGTGGTCTCTTGGCACGGTCTGAGTCAGGGATCGCACCAGCGTGAGACAGGGGTGGTTGGGGAGCTTTGCGCAGTTTGGGTATCGCCTTCTTAGTGCCATGGATCATAGTGTTCTCATTCCCACCAGGCCGGAGGATCGGGCTTCGTCACGACTGGTCATCGGCTAGATAGATAGAAGATAGGCCTAGAAAGAATGGATCACAGGTCCAAATAGCACAGTTCTGACAATTAGTTTGGCGAAACTGAGCGAACGTGCGGATCGACGGCAGCGAGACCGGCACCCTATACAACAAACATGGCAATGCCAGCGGCGAACATTGCTACTGTGGTGATCGCCACGACAAATGTTAAAGCGAAAACTCCCACGAAATCGCGACGCGAAGCTAGACACCAATATCTTGATAACGCGCTGTACGAATCGAGAACTTAAAGTGGTCCAATGTGCTCAGACACGTGTCTTCGGCACTTATACCATGATCTGTAGCGAAGAAATGAGATGGCCGTTATCAAGGTCAGTCCACCTTCCTCTTACAAGTGAGGTGCAACAATGGAAACCGTATTGATTGTTCTTGTGGTGCTGTTTTTGCTCGGCGGCGGGGGCTGGGGATACTCTCGTTGGCGCAACTAGCGAACGTGGGATACACGCTTAAAGCTGCTTGATCCCGCTTTTTGATCTTTATGAGGGTTCCGGAGCTAGACCGCGAACCCTTTTTCAAGTTTCCCAAACTTACGTGAGGCCCATCTGAAGTTCCTCGCTTCTCCTAGGCGTCTCGGAAAGCCGCGCATCTGATGGACTCGAATGCGATCTTGCACGAAGTTCAGCAACTGTACAACGTGAGTGACCGTCTTGACTCGCTGGCGGAGCAGCACCCCCTCGTCGAAGAGGCACTGATCTCCATCTCAGGAAGCGTTCGCAGCACGGCCACGTTGTTGGAAGTGTTAGTGGCGATGAAGATAACGCCGCTCTCCGGATTAGATCCAGCAAACGCCTGACATTGCTTATGGCTATCTCGGAAGCAGCTTTTGGCGTGGAGACTAATCGTGCAGGACAATGTTTAGAAGTGAACTATGAACCTGCAACCCGCTCCCAGCGTCATAGTCGATGAAGCCCAGCTTCCTGAATCGGTTCATGAAAAAGCTGACCCGCGACCGGGTTGTACCGACCATATCCGCCAAGGTTTCCTGGCTCATCTTGGCGATTACAGTCTCGGGCACCCCCTCCTTGCCGAAGTGAGCAAGCAAGAGCAGGAGCCGAGCCAGTCTTTTTTCGCTGGAATTGAAGAGCTGGTCGACTAGATCCTCTTCGTATCGGATGTTTCGAGCCAGCAGATACGCTACGAACAAATCCGAGAACGTATGTTCCCGGTGAAGCGCTTGCATCATTGCCTTCTTCTCAACGCGCAGAAGTTTGCACTCCGTCATCGTGGTTGCAGACTTCATGCGGACGAGCTTTCCGACCAAGCAACCCTCTCCGAAAAAATCTCCCTCGCTCAATATGCCCAGGGTTGCTTCCTTGCCAATCTTGGACACGACCGTGAGTCGAACCTTTCCTTCCTGGATATAGAACACTGCGTCCGCTGTGTCCCCCTGCGAGAAGATTGTTTGCTTCTTGGGAAAGGCCACGACTTTCCTACCCTCGCCAATCGTGGCAAGGAATTCCTTGGGATCGAAGTCGTGTATTTTGTTAACCGATTTGGTTCGTAGGACCAAAAGCCTTCTCCCGGTGTGGACCAACCTACACTCCCTAAGATTTTAGCGGAGCGCTGAATACCCAGGATGTTCACTTTTGCTCAGAACTGGTAAGAAGCGCCGTTGTGCGCAGAATGAAATCGGCGCCGGGCTAAGGTGTTGAAAATGAGCAATATTGTGCGTTTCCAGCTGTGAAATGTTGCATTCGGTGGCGCGAAAACCCCACACATGACGTTTCGTTTACCTGGTGTTGAAATGCGAGGCCGACTGGCCATCAACGGTTGATGAACCGGAATCGATGTGCGAATCAGCGATAATTGGTTTTCTGCGAACTGATGAACGCGACCACGGAGACCGATGCAGCCAAGTTCGACAAACGGGAGCCCGCCGAGTCCGACTGAGCCTTCCTCCCCGCCGTTGCCTGATTCGAGCAGACGGCTGCTACCGTGGCTGATCGCGGTCGCATTTTTCATGGAGTCTCTCGACACCACGATTCTAAATACCGGGGTGCCGACGATCGCAGCGGCCCTCCACGTTGCTCCACTCAGCATGAAGTCGGTACTCGCAAGTTACACCCTGAGCCTTGCGGTGTTCATTCCGATCAGCGGCTGGATGGCCGACCGGTTCGGGACACGCCGGGTGTTCGCCTCTGCGATCGGCATCTTCACCCTAGGATCGTTTCTCTGCGGCATATCGAGCGACATCCACCTGCTGGTCGCGTGCCGCATCTTGCAAGGCTGCGGCGGATCGATGATGGTGCCCGTCGGCCGGCTCACCCTGGTGCGGACGTTCGCCAAGTTCGAACTGGTTCGCGCGATGAGTTTCGTCGCGATTCCGAGTTTAATTGGCCCCATGCTGGGACCGATCGCCGGCGGCCTGATTGTCGGATATCTCCACTGGAGGCTTATTTTCTTCGTCAATATTCCGATTGGCCTCGTGGGTTTGTTCCTGGTCTACTTGCACCTGCCGGACTACCGCGAGCACACCAATCCCTTGGACGTAATCGGGCTGCTTCTCTTCGGATCCGGCGTAGCGCTGCTTTCGTACGTACTGGAGGTGTTTGGCGAACATACGCTGAGCAAGGGCGAAATTCTGGGGCTGTTAGCGGTTTCGATTTTCCTCCTCGCAGGCTACGGGTTTCACGCGACACGCACGGCATATCCCATGCTGCGTCTCACTCTGTTTCGCATTCGCACATTTCGCGCTGCCGTGGCTGGTAGTTTCGTGACTCGCCTCGGCATTGGCGGCATTCCATTTCTCTTTCCGCTTTTGTATCAGGTTGGCCTCGGGTTCACTCCTGTTCAATCCGGCCTGCTTATGATGCCGCAGGCCATCGCTGCCATGAGCCTGAAAATAGTCATGCCCAGAATCTTGGGTCGTGTCGGATACCGTGGCGTGCTGATTTCCAACACCCTGGTCATCGGCCTGATGATCCTGCTTTTTGCGACCATCGGGAAGGCTACCCCGGTGTGGTTGATCGTGCCAGAAGTGTTTTTTTACGGGTTCTTCACTTCCTTGCAATACACAAGTATGAACACGCTTGTCTATGCCGACGTCACGGAAGAACAGGCGAGCAGCGCAAGCTCTATCGCCAGCACGATGCAGCAAATGGCCATTAGTTTTGGCGTCGCTTCGGCTTCGCTGGTAACAGTCTTCTTTCTTCCCAGTCGCTATGGTTCCAATACCGAACAATTCATTCGCGGCATCCACCACGCGTTCTTTGTTTTGGGCGGGATGACACTGCTCTCCACAATCGTGTTCTGCGAATTGAAAAGAGGAGACGGTGACTCGGTGAGCCAGGGGAAAGAGCTGCACGGCGGGTAGGAGACCACACCGTCGACGAATTGAGTCCGCAGCCAGAATCAACAACTTCCTGGTGTTCCGGATGCGGCCTTTCGGGCGGCGTTTTGCAGGATTATTTTTTCAGAGTGCGGATGTAAGCTACCAACCCTTTAATGTCGTCCAGCTTCAAAGACTCTCCGTAAGCAGGCATCTTGCTTTTTCCGTTCGTAATGATATCCGTAAGCTCTGCGTCCGACATTTGCTGCACTTCAATCGACGTGAAATCGTGAGCACCCATCGTCTTTCCCATCGCTGAACCAGCCCCATCACTTCCGTGACAGCCCGCACATTTCGATGTGTAAGGAGTGTCCGATGCGGTTTGTGCGCGCACCGATAGGGGAAGGGACAGAACAACCCCCAAGGCCGTTGCAATAGCAGCCGGAACGTAGATTCTCTTCAGCATGCTCCACCGGTCGATGGCGGACGGGCCGATTCCGCGTCCGCGAAGCTTCGGATGGACCGCAATGCAATTGATGATCAATAAATTACTACATTCCAAAGCTTCATACTCAACTTGTATTTCCTCTTTCCAATAGCCGCTATCCAAATCGCACAGGCGTTCCCAGTACTCGGCGATATTTCCATCAATACCGTCTCCAAGCCTCTCGGTGCTAACCGCTCTGGCCAGAGACCCTGTGGCGACGATACGGCCGACCGGCGGTCAAGGCGGCGAATATCCAGAAGCGGGTTGGGTTCCATACCTTCCATCACACGTACACAACTTTGCTGACTCAGAACACCTAGGAAGTGAGGGTGGTACAGGAGCTCCTACGTCATGCGAACAGTCGCATCACGCTGGATCTTTACGCTCAGGCGGGAATGCCGAACAAACGGCTGCCACAAAGCAAACATGTTCGGATGGTGCTCAACCAGGGAGAAGCACTGGCCTAACTGGACCATGACGCAAATTGCCAATTCCTTGCGAGGCGTTTGAAAGAATTGGCGGGGACGACGAGACTCGAACTCGCGACCTCTGCCGTGACAGGGCAGCGTTCTAACCAACTGAACTACGTCCCCAACTTGTTTTCTTACCTTTATCGGAAACCCGCGTGTTTCGTTACTTTGTTCAGTCCAAAAGAGCCTGCGGGCAAAACCAAAGCGGCGCAGCTGTCCCTGCGCGTCAAATGGATTGTAGCAGACCGAATTCAGATCGGTACAGGTTTGGCAAAACAATCCGTAACGTTCGACAGCAATCGCATTGCGATTGAACCGGCATACTCCGGTCGATTTTGAAAATTCTTGAATGGCGGGGGTTCGCGCTCGAGCATAGCTTTTCGCTATACCTCAAACGCGGCAGCGCCTTAAGGATCGCGCAGGGGAGCAGCCCGGATTCGCGTTCGGGATCGCGGATCGCCGGTCCTGAGTCCGAGCCAATTACCAGGATTGATGTCCTCAATCAACCGTGATCGGCTATCTTCGTTCGTCAGTCCTCACGATTCTTGTACATTCCCAGTGCTGAGATGGTGATAACCGTCATCCTCCAGATCGATTGATTCTACTAAGGCGGTTGTTTCTAAATGAGATAGCGGTCAGCCAAGAAATGTCTTGCAATTAGTCTAGTGTTATAGTTAACTATATCACTAGTTAACTAGCTTGCAGCCCTGATGTGGGTTGGCCCAGAAAGAAACTGCACCGAGAAAAGTAGAGAGAGAGCTTAAGGAGAACACAAACATGAAATCACGCATTGCACTTTCCGTTCTATTCGCGCTGGTCGCCGCCACTGCTTTTGCCCAGTCCGACGCGCAAAAGTCCTTCGACAAATTGAAAACTCTAGCGGGTTCGTGGGAAGCCCACGTGACTACCATCCCGCCGCTACCCGACATGGGAGACGGAGCGCAAGCGGAGGTTACGATGCGCGTGACCTCCAGGGGAAACGCGCTGGTGCACGAAATGAAAGGAGCAGAAACGCTTGACGATCCGACAAAGTACGACCATCCAGTCACCATGTTCTACCTCGACAGCGATCGCCTGTATCTGACGCACTATTGTGACGCGGGAAACCGGCCTCGCATGGCAGCCCGAAGCTCGGCGGACGGAAAAACGGTGGAATTTGACTTTCTCGATGTTGCCGGCAATTTACAGTACGGACACATGCAGCATGCGGTGTTTACCGTCATCGACGCCAACCACCACACCGAGGACTGGACGTTCATGATGCCGGGAGACAAGCCGGTCCGCGCGCACATGGACTTGCAGCGGACAAAATGACGAAGCGCAACTCGGGTGAGGCTATCTGGAAAAACTGATGGATCGTGAGTGGAATGACAGTCAACCGATTTACCGCCAACTTCGCGACCGCGTCGTCGCGATGATCCTTGACGGCGTGTTGAAGGAAGGCGATCCGCTGCCATCCGTGCGCACCGTCGCCGCGGAGTATCGGGTCAATCCGCTCACGGTTCTGAAGGGCTATCAGGAGCTGGTCGACGAGCAACTGGTCGAGAGTAGACGAGGTCGTGGCATGTTCATCAATTCAGGCGCGCGCAATTTGCTGTTGCAGGGTGAGCGCCAGAAGTTTCTAGTCGAGGAATGGCCCAGAGTTCACGCAACCATTCAACGGCTCGGCCTGACACCTGAAGAGCTTCTGCATGCTGCCGACGCCACGGCCCTACCGCCGTCGAACCCTGCCGATAAGGGGAAGAAACCATGACAGTGATCGAAGCCCGCGGCCTCCGCAAGGCCTTCGGTGCCACCATTGCACTAGACGGCGTGAATCTCCGCGTGGAAGAGGGCCGCATCCTCGGGCTCATCGGTCCGAATGGTGCAGGCAAGAGCACCGCGCTCAACGCGATTCTCGGCCTCACGCCATACCAGGGAGAACTGAAGGTACTCGGACGCGACCCCTGGTCGGAGCGCGATCAACTCATGCGCGATGTTTGCTTCATCGCAGACGTCGCCGTGCTGCCGCGCTGGATGCGGGTTTCGCAGGCGCTCGACTACCTGGCCGGTGTGCATCCGCGATTCGATCGCGCCAAGGCGGAAGGCTTTCTGGCCAAGACCGACATCCGGCACACCAGCAAAGTAAGGGAATTGTCGAAGGGCATGGTGACCCAGTTGCACCTCGCTCTGGTCATGGCCATTGACGCAAAACTGCTGGTGCTGGATGAGCCCACGCTTGGCCTCGACATCCTGTATCGCAAGCAGTTCTACGATTCCCTGCTGAACGACTACTTCGACCGGACCCGCACCATTGTGATCACCACCCATCAGGTGGAAGACGTCCAGCATGTCCTCACCGATCTCATGTTCATCAACCGCGGCCACATCGTGCTCGATTGCAGCATGGAAGAATTCGAGTCGCGCTATCTGGAAGTGACGGTGCATCCCGAGCAGCTTGCCGCTGCCCGGGAGCTCATGCCCATTCACGAGCGCCAGGTTCTAGGCCGCAGCATCGTGCTTTTTGACTTGAAGACCATTCGCCCCGATCGGCAGCAACTGGCCGCACTCGGCGACACCCGCACGCCTGGCATCGCTGACTTGTTCGTGGCCATGCTGGCAGGGCAGTCGGGCAATTACGCCGGCGCGAAACAAGGAGTGGCTCTATGAATACTCAATCCCGTAACGAGTCCTTCGACGCGCAGCCAATCGCCCCCACGGTCATGCAGGCGACGCGGCCATTCTATTGGTCGGTGCGGCGCGAATTGTGGGAAAACCGTTCCATCTATATCGCGCCGCTGGCCGTCACCGCCGTCACTCTGTTCGGCTACATGATCGCTTCCATCGGCCGCGCCTTGTCCTTGAGCGACCTGGCTCAGCGGCGTACGGTGCTCGAAGAGCCTCTCACTTTCGCGATGGGTGTGATCATGGCGATCGCTTTTATCGTCGCCATCTTCTACAGTCTTGATGCCCTACACGGCGAGCGCCGCGATCGCAGCATTCTCTTTTGGAAGTCGCTGCCGGTTTCCGATCTCACCACCGTGCTGTCGAAGGCGAGCGTTCCGCTCCTCATTCTGCCTCTGTTCGCCTTCGTGCTCACTGTCGTCACGCAGTTCATCATGCTCCTGCTGAGCACTCTCGTGCTCCGGGGGAGCGGCTTCAGTGCGGCGACGCTGTGGACACAGTCCGGATTGCTCCCGATGTCGCTGGTGCTGCTCTACCATCTCGTGACAGTGCACATTCTCTGGCATGCGCCCATCTATGGCTGGCTCATACTGGTCTCGGGGTGGGCGCGGCGCGCGGCATTCCTATGGGCTGTCGTGCCGCCGGTCGCCGTCTGCATCGTCGAGAAAATTGCATTCAACACGACACATTTTGCCGCGCTGCTGCAGGACCGCTTCACCGGCGGTCCCGAGGCCTCCACCATGCCGGGCAGGTTCCCGATCAATCCGATGATGTTGACGCACCTCAGTCCCGGAAGATTCCTGACTGCCCCGGGCCTGTGGATCGGGCTGGCAGTTGCGGCGGCATTCTTCGTCGCAGCGGCCCAGCAGCGTCGTTATCGTGGCCCAATCTGATTCGCATGCTTCGGGCAGTCGAACAAGGAGGGAAGATTTATGAGCACAGCAGTAACGATGAAACGGATGGCAGAAGCGTCACCGCGCGTCAGGGCCGGAGTTACCGCTGCCTTTTATCTGCTCACCATACTGCTGGGAGGACTCGTGCTCTTCGTCCACGGCAGGTTGGCGTTGGCCGTCGATCTCATCGCAACCGCGTGCTATATCGCCGTGACAGCTCTCTTCTATGACTTGTCCAGAGGGGAACGATAGTAGGAGCAAACCAGAGTAGACGTTGATCGCCTGGGAAACGCGGAAAAGCGCCTCTTGCTGTGCCACGGGAGGCATCTCAGGCTCCAATTGTGCTTTTTCTGTCAAGTTCTTCCCAAACTCAAAGGGCGCAAGGCCTCATCGAGATCGACACACCTCTCCTTTTGCTGTGATTGGACACTTCCGGTCGCAACGTAATCGTATACTCTGATGACTTTATATAAACTTGCTTCTTACCCTGCTAGAAATGGTAGGGATCAAGGCCGAGGAGGAACTTCCGTTGCCACTGAATCATGATGTGCTCTGGTACAAGGACGCAATCATCTACCAAGTGCACGTCCGTACTTTTTACGACAGTAATGGCGACGGCATCGGAGACTTTCAAGGGCTCGAACAAAAGCTCGGATATCTTCAAGAACTGGGGATCAACGCCATATGGTTGATGCCATTCTTTCCTTCGCCGTTGCGTGACGACGGTTACGACATAGCGGATTACAACGCCGTCCACTCCAGCTACGGCACCTTGGAGGATTTCCGTAAGCTTCTGGATTCCGCCCACAGCCGGGGGATCCGAGTCATCATCGAAATGGTTCTGAATCACACCTCTGACCAGCATCCATGGTTCCAGGAGTCACGAGGTTCTCAGGATAATTCCCGCCGCGACTGGTACGTCTGGAGCGACACC
>Ga0181519_10000371_pt1 | contig 41868 bp, 34 predicted proteins | sample PEATcosm2014_Bin_26_FD_121102 | JGI IMG/M metagenome (GOLD analysis project Ga0181519, IMG submission 121102) | Peatland microbial communities from MTU Mesocosm Facility, Houghton, MI, USA - PEATcosm2014_Bin02_10_metaG | ecosystem: Environmental > Terrestrial > Soil > Wetlands > Peat | place...
GCATCCGTGACGTGTCACCGGCGCTCCCCTTGCGCCGGCGGCCCGCGGGGGAACGGGTCTAGGCAATAAGAAAACTACGGAAGTCACACCAGATCATGCGCACCCACGTTCGCGCGATGGCGCTGCACGCGCCTGCTTTTGCACGCCCCGCTTCGGCCCCCGCTGTCTTTGTTCCCGCCCCGCACCGTCTCGCCATCGCTGCCGCCATGCTGGCCGCGAGCATCGGCGCCCACGCGCAGTCGGCCCAGCCGAGCGATGCCGCGACGGCGACTCCGGCTGCCCCGATTGTCGTTGCTGCCAACACGGCAGATAACCCCACGGCTGCGCAGCTCAAGACGACCGTCGTGACGGCCTCGCGCACCGAGCAGAAGCTCGCCGACACGCTGGCCGCGACCTCGGTGATCACGCGCGAAGACATCGAACAAAGCCAGGCGCAGGACCTGCCGACGCTGCTGCGCGGTCAGGCGGGCGTGGAAATCGTGCAGAACGGCGGCTTCGGCACGTCGGCCAGCATCTTCATGCGGGGTGCCGCTTCCAACGCGTCGCTCGTGCTCATCGATGGCGTGCCGGTCAACTCGGCCACCACCGGCACGACCAACATCGCCCAGATCCCGGTGTCGCAGATTGACCACATCGAGATCGTGCGCGGCAACGTCTCTGCGCTGTACGGCTCGCAAGCCGTGGGCGGCGTGATTCAGATCTTCACGCGCAAGGGCGACGGCGGCCCGCCCCGCGCCTACGCCGAAGTGGGCTACGGCACGAACAACACCACGCAGGCCAACGCCGGTATCGCCGGTTCGTTCGAAGATGGCAAGACCCGCTTCTCGCTGGATGTCTCGCGCTTTCACACCAACGGCATTTCCGCACAAGACCCGCGCTTCTTCCCGAAGGTCAATCCGAACCGTAACGGCGACGACAACACGAGCGTGAGCGCGTCGCTCTCGCGCAAGTTCGGCGACACGTGGGAGGTCGGCGCGCGCCTGTTCCAGAGCGACGGCAGCAGCAGCTACGACAACGCTTACGGCAAGCCGACCGATCTGAACGACACCGACGCACGCGTGCGCCAGATTTCGGGCTATGCGAAGGGCAACATCACCGACAAGTGGAGCACGCGCTTCACCGTCACGCAGGGCGACGACTACAGCTACAACTATCTGAACGGCCAGGGTAACGGCAACTTCCACACGTCGAGCAACCAGATCGACTGGGCCAACGAATACGCCTTCATGCCCGACCAGAAGCTGATCGCCGGCTACACGCGACTGGAGCAGACCGTCGAGAGCAACACCAACTACGGCCGCAACAACCGCCATCTCGATTCGCCGTATCTGGGCTACGAAGGCACATTCGGCAAGCATCAGGTGCAGGCCAACGTGCGTCGCGATGTGTACTCCGACTTTGGCGGTGCCAACAGCTATTGGCTCGGCTACGGCTACAACCTGACGAAGCAGTGGAAGTTCATGGCCAATGCGTCAGACGGCTTCCGCGCGCCGACCTTCAACGAGCTGTTCTACCCGGGCTACGGCAATCCGAACCTGCAACCGGAACGTTCGATCTCCAAAGAGCTTGCCGTGCAGTTCAACGGTGGCGAGCGTCTTGGCCTGGTCAAGTTGACGGGCTTCCAGACCAACTACACGAACCTGATCCAGTCGCTCACGGTGTTCCCGTACACGGCCGCGAACGTGGCCAAGGCACGTGTCGAAGGTCTCGAGCTGACCTACACGGGCCGTCCGATTCTCGGCGTAGACGTGCGTGCGTCATTCACGCGTCAGAACCCGACCGATCTGGATGCCGACAAGCAACTCGCGCGTCGCGCCAAGCAGTTCGGTTCGGTCGGTCTGTCGAAGACGTTCGACAAGTTCACCGTCAGCGGCGATGTGTTCTACAGCGGCGAGCGCTACGATACGGGCGGTCAGCATCTCGGCGCTTACACGCTCCTGAACCTTCAGGCGCGCTACGATATCGACAAATCCTGGTACGTCTCGGCGCATCTGGACAATGTCCTCAACAAGAACTACCAGACGGTCTATGGCTACAACACCCTCGGCCGCGCGATTTACGTCTCGCTCGGCTGGAAGCAGTTCTGACGACGTCCCGGCAGGGCGTAAAGCGCATAACGCGCGATACGCTCGTAACGCTTGTAAAGCCGCATGACGCTGCGCCGTGCTCTCGCCATATGGGCAGGACTGGCCGGCGTTGCGCTGGTCGTCCTGCTGGCGTCTCTCATGTTGGGGAGCGTGCCGGTCTCGCTGCGTGAGATCGGTGCGTTGCTGCTCGGTCACGACACCGGTCTGGCCGGTGACGTGGTCTGGCGTCTGCGTCTGCCACGCGCGCTCGCCGCGTTCGCCTGCGGCGGCCTGCTCGCCGTTGCCGGTACGCTGATGCAGACCCTGCTGCGCAATCCGCTCGCCGACCCCTACGTGTTGGGCATTTCCGGCGGCGCGGGTGTTGCGGCGCTTGCGTCGCTGGCGCTCATGCTGCCTTTCTTCTGGGTGCAGACGAGTGCCTTCGCGGGGGCTCTGGCCGCCATCGCCATCGTGATGGCGCTCTCGCACCGCAGTTTCCTGCGCCCCGGCGATCAGGACAGCAGTACCAAACTGCTGCTCACCGGCGTGATGATGGCCGCGGGCTTTGGCGCACTCGCCACCCTCATCCTGACGCTTGCGCCCGACGCCAGTCTGCGCGGCATGCTGTTCTGGCTCACGGGCGATCTGAACGGTGTCGACCGTGCGTGGCTGCCGTTGATCGCGCTCGCGGCAACGCTGCTCATCGTGTGTCCGGTCGCCCATCGTCTTAACGTGCTGTTGCGCGGCGAGGCCGTGGCGCAAGCCGTCGGCGTGGCGGTCGGGCCATTGCGCGCGCGCATCTATCTGGCGGCGTCGCTTGCCACGGCAATCGCCGTGACCACCGCCGGCAGCATTGGCTTCATCGGTCTCGTGGTGCCGCACATTCTGCGCCTGCGCTTCGGCAACGATCAGCGCATGTTGTTGCCGGCTGCGGCGCTTGCAGGCGGCGCGCTGCTCATGCTCGCCGATCTGGTGGCGCGCACGATCATTGCGCCGACGCAACTGCCTGTGGGCGTGATTACCGCGATGATCGGTGTGCCGGTCTTCCTGTGGCTGCTTTCCCAGCGGGCCATCCGATGAGTACACCGCTGCTGCAAACCCATGCCCTGACACTGCACGCCGGTGAGCGCGTGCTGGTGGACTGGCTCGATCTCGCCGTCGCGACGGGCGAGTGCTGGTGTCTGGCCGGGCCGAACGGCGCGGGCAAGACGACGCTGCTCAGTACCCTCGCCGGGCTGCGTCCCATTGAAGATAAACCGCAGCGCGACCCGGCCATTGCCGGTAGCGGCCGTGTGGAGATTGGCGGCAAGCCGCTGGCGCAATGGCGTCCCGCGCCGCTCGCGAAGATGCGCGCGTTGATGCCGCAACAGACGCGCGATGCGTTCGGCGCCACGGCGCTGGAAGTCGTGCTGGCCGGGCGTCACCCGTATCTGGCGCAAGGCCGCTGGGGGGCGTGGGAGTCGGACGATGACATCGCCGCCGCCATGGCCGCGCTCGCTCAGGTGGGCATGGAAGACTTTGCGGCGCGCGACGTCACCACGCTCTCGGGCGGTGAACGTCAGCGCGTCTCGCTGGCCGCCGTTCTGGCGCAGGCCACGCCGCTGCTGCTGCTCGACGAGCCGGTCTCGCATCTCGACCTGCATCATCAGATCGACGCGCTCGAACAGCTCGCGCGCCACGCCGAACGTGACGATGCTGCCGTCATCTTCTCGTGCCACGATCTGAATCTCGCGCGACGCTTTGCCACGCACGCGCTGCTGCTCGACGGTCGTGGCGGCTGGCGCGCCGGCCGTGTGCACGACGTGCTCTCGGCCGAGCATTGCAGCGACGCTTTCGGTTATCCGCTGCGTCTGATTCGCGATGGCGACGACGAGGCGCTCGTGCCCGTGCGTCGTCCGTGAGCGCGGATCTCGGGCGCCGTACACAAGCGCCTGCGCGTGACGCCATGACGGCATCGCGCGCAGGCGTACACTCACTGCGCGTGCGGCCGTCCTGCGCCGCGCGCCCGTTTTTTGACAGGTGCTGTTCATGACGCAAGAAACCCCGCAATCCCAACCTGAAACCCCTGCCGACGACGACGGCCGCAACGAGCGTCACCGCTCACGCATGGTGCGCAAGAAAGCCATCATCGACGACAAGATCGCGCAGGCGCAGCGTGACTGCGGCGTGATCGTCATTACGACCGGCAACGGCAAGGGCAAGTCGAGCTCCGGCTTCGGCATGGTGGTGCGTGCGATGGGCCACGGCATGAAGACCGGTGTCGTGCAATTCATCAAGGGCGCGATCCCGACCGGTGAGGAAAAATTCCTGCGACGCTTTCCCGACGAATGCGAGTTCCACGTGATGGGCGAAGGCTACACGTGGGAGACGCAGGACCGCACGCGCGACATCGCCAAGGCGGAAGCCGCATGGGAGCAGGCGCGCCGGATGTTGCGCGATCCCTCGTTCGGCCTCGTGCTGTTCGACGAGTTGAACATTGCGCTCAAGCTCGGCTATCTCGACGTGAATACCGTGGTTGCCGATTTGCAGGCGCGGCCCGAGATGCAGCATGTGGTGATCACCGGTCGCGGCGCGCCGCAGGCGCTCATCGATGCCGCCGACACCGTGACCGACATGACGCCCGTCAAGCATGCGTTTGCCCAGGGCATTCGCGCGCAGGCCGGCGTGGAAATGTAATCTTCGCTTCATCGTTTCAGGACGTCTCCGTATGACCGCTTTCAGCCCGTTGCTCACCGAACTGTTCGACATCGCTGCCCCCTCCGAGGCGATGGATGCGTCGATCCAGCATGCCATCGACATCAAGACGAAGCCGCCCGGCAGCCTCGGCGCGCTCGAGCGTGTCGCGCTGCGCATCGGTCGCATTCAGCAGAGCACCGCGCCAGAGCTCACGCGTGCCGCCATGTTGGTCTTCGCGGGCGATCACGGCGTTGTGGCCGCTGGCGTGAGTCCTTATCCGCAGGCCGTCACGGCCCAGATGGTGCTCAACTTCCTGCGCGGCGGGGCCGCCATCAACGTCTTTTGCCGCACGAACGGCATCGAGCTAGAGGTGGTGAACGCCGGTGTGGCCGCCGATTTCCCGTCGCATGCGTCGCTCGTCGATATTCCCGTGGCGCGCGGCACACAGAACTTCCTCGAAGCGCCGGCCATGACGCGCGAGCAACTCGAAACGGCGCTGACCGCCGGGGCGGCGCGTGTCGTGACGCACGCTTCGCGCGGCACGCGCATGATCGGCTTCGGTGAGATGGGCATTGGCAACACGTCGGCGGCGGCTTGTCTCATGCAGCGCCTGACCGGTCTGCCCCTCGCGGCCTGTGTGGGGCGCGGCACAGGCGTGGACGACGAGGGGCTGGCGCGCAAGACGGCCATACTGGAGCGCGCGCTGGCGGCGCACCCGGCGAGCGGTGACACGCCCGATCCGCTGGAGACGCTTGCTACCTTCGGCGGCTTCGAGATCGCCATGATGACGGGGGCGTATCTCGCCGCTGCTAAGCTGGGGCTCGTGATCGTGGTGGACGGTTTCATCAGCACCGCCGCCTTGCTCGTGGCGGCGCGCGTGTCGCCGGCCGTACTCGATTACTGCCTCTTCGCGCATGCCTCGGACGAAACCGGCCACCGGGCGATGCTCGACGTTCTCGGCGCAACACCGTTGCTGCAACTGGGGCTGCGTCTGGGCGAAGGCACCGGCGCTGCGCTGGCGATGCCGCTGATTCAGGCCGCTGCGGCGTTCCTGCGTGAGATGGCGACGTTCGAAGGCGCGGGTGTGAGCGAGCGAGAGGCCACAGGGCAATGACCACTTCGTCCCCCGAGCCCTCTCGCGGCGCGGCCGAGCCGTCGCGCGATCTGGTGACGCAAGATCACCCGGCGCACGCGGGGACGGCTGCGGCGTCGTTCGGGGGCATCAAGGGACAGTTGCGGCTTTTCCTGAGCGCGCTCGGGTTCTTCACGCGGGTACCGATTCCGCAGTGGGTCGGTTACTCCCCCGAACAATTGAATGCTGCGACACGCTATTTCCCGCTCGTCGGCGTGTTCGTCGGTGCGCTCGTCGCGTTGCTCACGGTAGCAATGGGGCTGTTGTGGTCGCCGCATCTTGCCATTGCGTTGGGCTTGGGGGTGAGCGTGCTGCTCACGGGCGCGTTTCACGAGGACGGACTGGCCGATTCGGTCGACGCCTTCGGTGGCGCGTTCACCCGTGAGCGCGTGCTGGAAATCATGCACGACTCGCGCATCGGCACCTATGGCGCAGTGGCCTTGTGGCTGGCGCTCGCCGTGAAGTGGCAGGCGCTCGTCGATATTCAGGCGGCAGCGGGGTGGGGCGGGTTTGCCGTCGTGCTGATTGGTGCCCATGCCGCCAGTCGCAGCATGGCGATCAGCCTGTTGCGCACGCTCGATTATGTGCGTCCGGAGGGCAAGGCCAAACCCGTTGCCCAACGTCTGAGCATGAGCGGACTGGCGTTCGGCATCGCTTGCAGCGTGCCGTGGTGGGTGTGGCCGGACTGGCGCGCCGGTGTGTCCGGTGCGGTGGTGCTGATCGCGGTGCGCGCGGGCTTCATCCGTTATCTGCGCCGACGCCTCGGTGGCTACACCGGCGATACCCTGGGCTTCGCCCAACAAATCGGCGAACTCGCGCTATACCTCACGGTGTGCGCATGGATCTGATCCTGATACGGCATCCGCCGCCGGACGTTGCGCCAGGCCTGTGTTACGGACGGACCGACTTGCCGGTGGATGCGGCGCACTTCGACGCGTGTGTCGCGACGATGCAGACCCGGCTCGCGGCGTTGCTCGACGCTCGCACGCCCGTGGCGATTCACAGCAGCCCTTTGCAACGCGCACGCCGCGCGGCCGAGGCGTTGGCGACGTCGCTCGGCTTGCGGGTTACGGAAGATATGCGTCTGGCCGAGATGGACTTTGGCGCGTGGGAAATGCAGCCGTGGGACGCCATCGACCGGAACGATCTCGATGCCTGGGCACGCGATGTCACCGGATTCGCGCCGCCCGGGGGCGAGTCCGCACGTGACATCGTGCTGCGCATGGACGGTTGGGCCCGGGCGTTTCGCGGTGCCGCGAGCACGAAGGACGCGGTGCATGTGGCCGTCGCGCACGCCGGGCCGATTCGTCTGCACACGGCAACGGCGCTGCGCATGCCGACCACGGCGTGCCTGTCGTGGTCGCTCGACTTCGGTGGCATCTGCCATCTTCACATCGCCGACGACGGTCATGCACGCCTCGTTCGCTGGAACGCGTAACTTGCTGCGTGCCGACTGATGCGGCACTGCGCCAGCGCCAAGTTATCGAGTTATCGCGCGGTCGGCGTGCGACGCGAGCGGGCGATGTCGAGGTCTTCGCACATGGTGCGTGCACCGTCGAGAATGCGCGGGCCGGGCCGGTTGATGAGGTCGCCATCGATACCGAACAGGTTGTTGTTCGCCACGGCGGGCAACTGTGGCCACTTGCGCCAGCTGTCGAGCGTGGCAAGCGGCTTGTCGGACTTCGTTGCCCCCGGCGTGGCGGTGAACATCGCTTCCGGCCGTTTGGCGAGCACCGCTTCGACAGAGACACGCGGTACCAGCGGCGCTTCATCCGCGAAGATGTTCACGCCGCCGCACAGACGAATCACATCGCTGACCATATGCGTGCCGTTCAGCGTCATGAGCGGCTGCGTCCACACCTGATAGAAGACGGAAACCGGCGTGCGCGACGAATACTGCTTGCGCAGTGCTTCGTAGCGCGCGCGAAACGCCTCCGCGGATGCCTGCGCTTTCGCCGGGGTGCCGGTCAGCGTGCCCAATGTCTCGATGGCGGCAGGCAGATCGGTCAGGTGCTTCGGCTCGGAGTAGAACACCGGCAGCTTCAACTGACGCAGCGCTTCGACCTGACGCTGCGAGTTGCCATGCATCCACACGACGAGCAGGTCAGGTTTGAGCGAGAGAATGCGTTCGAGGTCGAGCGCGCTGTTGTCACCCACGCGCGGCAGTTTGCGCGCCGCCTCGGGGTAATCGGAGTAGGCCACGACGCCCACGACCTTGTCGCCCGCGCCTGCCGCAAACAGCAACTCGGTCGCGTGCGGCGAGAGGCTCACCACGCGCTGCGCCGGGGCAAGGAGCGTGACGGTGGCGCCCGTGTCGTCCTTGACGGTGACGGACGCGTGGGCGCTGAGCGTGGCGAAGCCAGCGGCAACCAGCGCAAGCAGATGACGCAGCGCGCGGCGAGGGTGGCCGGGGTGACGGGGGTGACGAATGGCGGGAAGATTGAGCGACATCGAGGCGGGCGACTTAGGTGTTGGAGGGCATGAGTTGGCGTTGGCGAAGGATCACGACGACCGTGCGTGCGGCCAACCGAGTCGTCATTCTCTGCGCGTTGCCGTGCCGCGACAAGCGCCTGACGTGCTTTCGCCGCGAACCGATGTCACGCGAGGGCTGTCGAACGAAGCGTGACGTGATGTGGCAGGATGCGTCAGATCATCGATAGGACATACGCCCGGCCAATCGGCGCGGGTTTCGAGGAGTGGACGTCGTGAAACGAAAAATCGGATTGATGAGCGCGGTGGCGCTCGCCCTGGTGACGATGCTCGGCGCATGCGCTGCCCCGAACGGCAGTGCGGGGGCGGGCGCGAGCAACGGAACGAGCAAGGTGGAAGCCTACGGCGTGATCGACGGCGGCGTGACGGTGGTGAAGTAGCGGGGGGCGGGGGCAAATCCCCGCAACACGCAACATGCAACGTGCAACGCTAGCGAGCCTCGGAGCGGCCCCATGAACGGCCCTATTGGCTCTACAGGCCCGATAAACGACCGCGCCCCCTGACTCAGTAGAGTTCAGGGGGCGCGGTCGTTTACGGACTACAAGCTTTACTGTCAGTGCAGCGTTGTCAGTGCGTTACCGGAGCGATTCTGCGATACCGGGGGACAGAGCACCGTACGATGGCACGTAGCCCGCGACGGTGTCTGCCCGACCGGCCTGTTGCGTTAGTTGGAGGCCGGGGCCGGCGCTGCGGCGCCTGCGTCCGACGCCGGGGCGCTCATCGCAGCACCCGCATCGCTGGCCGGTGCCGAGTTGTCTGCCGGGGCAGCCATCGGGGCCGATGCCGACGTGTCGGCGGCCGGAGCGGCCGATTGATCTTCCTTCTTCGAACAACCGACCGTCACGACGGTAGCGGTCAGGAGTGTAGCGAGCAACAGCGGCAGTTTTTTCATTTGGTCGTCCTTTTATATCTGGGGAAAGCCCTTGCGAAAGAACCCTCAGTCTAACGGCGCCCTCTGACGATGACTGTGTGCATTTGTTGCAGAAATGCTTCAATTTGTAACGAAATGGGCGCTAAACACACGGCTTTTAATATGGCGTAAGCATCATCCGTGTGCCCGATCGGAAGCATAACGGGGAATTTGGATGGTCGTAGTCCTCAGCAGTTCCCGAAAACTTCAGTCGAGACGCAATTGCGCCACCGCGGATTGCAGCCGCTGCCACGCGCGCTCGGTGGACGGCAACCCCAGACGCAAGCTGGGCAGGGCCTGTATTGATCCGTTCGCCAGCATGACGGGCCGGACGTCGAAGCAACGTGTCCAGACGCCCTGAGCGGCCAATTGCGCGTGCCACTGCGGCGCCAGCGCATGCGGGGTCCATGCGAACAGCGGCGTGCCGTTGGCCGGCCACCCCTGCGAGCGCAACAGCGCGAGAAGCCGCTCGCCGTCGTGCAACAAACGTTCGCGGGTTGTGGCCTGCCAGGCCGTGTCGCGCAGGGCGGTTCGGACAGCGAACCTTGCCGGTCCGCTCACCGTCCACGCGCCCAGACGCTCGGCAAGCCGCGTCGCCAGCGCCTGCGGGCACAACGCAAAGCCCGCGCGGATGCCGGCCAGACCGAAGAACTTCCCTACGGAGCGCAGCACGATCAGGCCGTCCTCACCGACGTGCGGCGTCATCGATGCCTCGGGTGAGACATCGGCGAACGCCTCGTCGACGATCAGCATTCCGCCGCGCTCGGCCAGCCAACCCTGCCATTGCGAGAGCGTTTCGCGAGCGACGCATCGCGTTGTCGGATTATCGGGATTTACCCAAACGAGATAGTCGACGTCGGGCAATCCGGCTTCGGGGCCAAGCCACGGCACCAGCGTATGGCCTGCCTGCGTGAAGGCGGGCGCGTACTCGCTGTAGGTCAGCGAGGCGATCGCCACGCGTCCCGGACGCAGTAGCGCAGGCAGCGAGCGGATGACCGCCTGCGACCCGGCACAGGGCACCACGGTGTGAACGGGCACGCCGTAGTAGTGCGCGGCGACCTCGCACAGGTCGTCGAAGGCGTCGGGCAAGTCGCGCCACGCGCTCGCGGGGGGCATCGGTACAGGGTAGCCGTTCGGATTGATGCCCGTAGACAGATCGAGCCAGTCCTCGCGTGGACGTTGATACCGTTGGATGGCTTCGCCGAGATTCCCGCCGTGGCGAGGTGCGGGGGGTACAGAGGATGCGCAGGGGGCAGAGGGTACAGAAGGTGCAGAGGGCACAGACGAGTCGCGTGAGAAAGACATGAGGGATGCGCAGGTTGCCACGGCGCTCACACCACGCCCACGGGCACCGCGTCGGCCTGCGACGCCGCGAAGAGCGCGAGCGCACCGCTGACGATCAGCCACATCCACATCGAGCGTGAGATGAGTCGCCACGCCGCCTTGATGTGCTGTGCCGAGGGGGCCATGCCGCAGCCCAGTGGCGGGCGCGTTTCCCATTCGCCGTGATAACGCGCCGGTCCGCCCAACTGAACGCCGAGACTGCCCGCGCCTGCGGCCATCACCGGCCCGGCGTTGGGGCTGGACCAGGCGCTCGCCTGCGTGCGCCAGCAGTCGATGGCACGCGCCACATCGCCGAAGATGGCGTAGCTCGCTGCCGTGAGGCGTGCGGGAATCCAGTTCAGCACATCGTCGATGCGCGCGGCCGGCCGGCCAAAATACAGGAACTTGTCGGTGCGATAGCCCCACATCGCGTCGAGCGTGTTCGCCAGCCGGAACAGCACAACGCCGGGCGCGCCCGCGATGGCGAACCAGAAGAGCGCACCGAAGATCGCGTCGTTGCCATTCTCCAGCGTCGACTCCACGGCGGCACGGGCGAGATCGGACGCGCTCGCGTCCTCGGTGTCGCGCGAGACGATGCGCGCGGTCAGCGCACGGGCCTGTGTGAGATCGCCGTCGCGCAACGCATGGGCGATGGGCATCACGTGCTCGCGCAGACTGCGGGCACCGAGCGCCGCATACAACGCGAGCGCCTGCCAGAGAATGCCGCTCCAGCCGGGCAGGAACGTCAGCGCCCAGGCGACGAGCACGGGCACCACGAGCATGATCGTCCACGCCCACGTGCCGCGCGTCATGGCGCTGAACGGCTTGTCACGCGTCTCGGGATCGTTGAGCCACGCTTCGACGCCGTTGGCGATGTAGCCGAACCCGACCAGCGGATGCCATCGGCGCGGCTCACCGAGCCAGGCGTCGAGCAGCACACCGATCAGTGCAGCGAGCCAGAGGGATTCGGGGGCGAGTCCGGTGAGCATCGGCGATTATCCTTTGAAGGCCATCGGCAGTCCGGCGACGACAAAGCGCACTTGCGGGGCCAGCGCAGCCACACGCTGGTTAAGACGTCCGAGTTCATCGACGTAACGGCGCGTGAGCGAGCCCATGGGGATCACGCCGAGTCCGATCTCATTGCTGACGACCACGATCTTGCCGGGCAGCGACGCCAGCGTTCGGGCCAGCGATTCGACGACGTCATGCCATTGCGCATCGCTGGCGGGGCCATCGGGATGATCGTCGGGCGGGCACAGCCAGCCGGCCAGCCACAGGGGCAGGCAATCGACCAGCACGCACTGGCCGTCGCGGGCCACTTCGCGCAGTGCCCCGGCGAGATCGCGCCCGACTTCGAGGGTCTGCCAGTGTGCGGGGCGGCTCGCGCGATGATGGGCAATGCGAGCGCGCATCTCGGGTTCGTCGCTCACGGCAGCGGTGGCGAGGTAGGTGACTGGCAGGCCGCTTTGTCCGGCCAGACGTTCGGCGAACGCACTTTTGCCGGAGCGCGCGCCACCCAGTACGAAAGTCAGGTCGAGAGCACTCATGGGCAATATTGTACGAGCGCCCGATGCGATAATCCGCTTCATGAGTGAAATCCCTGTCAATTTCGGCGCGTCTGAACGCCCCCGCCGGGGCACCCTGATGATTCAGGGGACGTCCTCTGACGCGGGCAAGAGCACGGTGGTCGCCGGGCTGTGCCGTCTGCTGTATCGCGAGGGCGTGCGCGTGGCGCCTTTCAAGCCGCAGAACATGGCGCTCAACAGTGCCGTGACGGCCGGCGGCGGCGAGATCGGACGCGCACAAGCCTTGCAGGCGCAGGCGGCCGGCATCGCGCCGCACACCGACTTCAATCCCGTGCTGCTCAAGCCGAGCAGCGACCGGGGTGCGCAAGTCATCATCGGTGGCAAGGTCATGGCCGATCTCGATGCGCGCGCCTATCACGAGTACAAGCCGCGCGCGATGGCGGCCGTGCTCGCTGCCTACGAACGTTTGCGCACCGGCTACGATGCCGTGCTGGTCGAAGGTGCGGGCAGCCCGGCCGAGGTGAATCTGCGGGCTCGCGACATTGCGAACATGGGCTTTGCCGAGGCGGTCGACGCGCCGGTGCTGCTCGTCGCCGACATCGATCGGGGGGGCGTGTTCGCGCAGTTGCTCGGCACCCTCGCGTGTCTGTCGGACAGCGAGCGTGCCCGCATCAAGGGGTTCATCATCAACCGGTTTCGTGGTGATCCGTCGCTGCTGACCAGCGGTCTTGAATGGGTGCAAGCGCGTACGGGTGTTCCGGTGCTGGGGGTGCTGCCGTACCTTCATGGCCTGCATCTGGACGGCGAAGACATGCTGCCCGGCGAACGCCACAACGCGGCCAGCGGCGAGACGCGTCTGCGCGTCGCGGTGCCCGCTTTGCCGCGCATCAGCAATCACACCGATTTCGATGCGCTGCGGGCGCATCCGCAAGTCGACTTCCGCTATGTCGGCGCGGGGCAGACGTGGCCGGCGAGCGACCTCGTGATTCTGCCCGGCAGCAAACATGTGCGCGCCGATCTGGCGTGGCTGCGGGCGCAGGGTTGGGCGCCAGCGATCGCGCGGCATCTGCGCTACGGCGGCAAAGTGCTTGGCATCTGCGGCGGTTTGCAAATGCTGGGCACGGCGATCCACGATCCGTTGGGGCTGGAGGGCGATGCCGGCACGACCGCCGGCCTCGGCTGGCTGGACGTCGAGACCACCATGGCGCCGCAAAAGCAGCTCCGCGTCGTGGCGGGGCGCCTGAGCACAGGCGACGCCCCCGTGAATGGCTACGAGATTCACATGGGCGTGACGCGCGGGGCGGCGCTGGAGCGTCCGGCCGTCTGGGTGGACGCGGACGATGTTGGCAACGAACGTGCCGACGGCGCCCGCTCGGCCGACGATCAGGTCATGGGCACCTATCTGCACGGCCTGTTCGATACGCCGCAAGCCTTGCAGGCGCTGCTGACATGGGCCGGTGCCCGCGATCTCGAGGCGCAGGACTACAACGCATTGCGCGAGGCGTCGCTCGACCGGTTGGCGGATTCGTTCGCGGCCCATCTGGATCTGCCGCGCGTGTGGGCGTGCCTGCGCTAGCGTCGGCGCCGCTTGCACCAACGGGGCGGCCGGAACACGGGGCTGCCATCCAACCGTTGTAAGATGAGCGGCAAATCGACCTCGGGGAGTCTGCAATGCCGGTGATTGTGGTGGCGAATCCAAAGGGTGGCGTGGGCAAGAGCACGCTGGCAACGAATCTGGCGGGGTATCTGGCCGCGCAGGGTCACGCCGTGATGCTTGGCGACACCGACCGGCAGCAGTCGTCGCGGGCCTGGCTGGGCTTGCGCCCGCCTGCGCTGCGCCCGATCGGCACCTGGGAAGTCGATCACAACGACGTCGCCCGTCCGCCCAAGGGCACCACGCATGCGGTGCTCGATACGCCGGCCGGCCTTCACGGCAAGCGGCTCGACTCGATCCTCAAACTTGCCGATCACGTGCTGGTGCCGTTGCAGCCGTCGATCTTCGACATTCTCGCCACGCGCGATTTTCTCCAGAAGCTAGGCGAGGAAAAGGCGGTGCGTCAGGGGGAGGTGCGCATCGGTGTGGTCGGTATGCGCGTCGATGCGCGGACCCGCGCGGCCGATCAACTCGCGCGCTACTGCGAGGAGGCGGGACTGCCGGTGCTCGGCATGCTGCGCAACACGCAGAACTACGTGCAACTCGCCGCGCACGGCCTAACGCTCTGGGACGTAGCGCCGGGACGCGTCGAGCGCGATCTGCCGCAGTGGGCGGGCATTACGGCGTTCGTGGAGAGGTGATCGCCGCAGCCGGCAAGCGTGACATCCATGACATCCAACGATAAAGGGGCCCGCGGGCCCCTTTATCGTTAGCGTCGCAACCGCGGACTTGCGCGGTCTTACTTGGCAGCCTGAGCGGCCTCGAAAGCGCGGGTCTCTTCCCACGCTTGCAGCGGCACGTGATCGCGCTCGCCCTTTTGCACATTCTTGTCGTCGACGAACACCAGCTTCGGCTTGAAGCCGGCCAGCACTTCCTTCTCCTCGACTTGTGCGTACGACACGATGATGACGATGTCGCCCAACTGCGCGCGGCGTGCCGCGGCGCCATTGAGCGAGATCATGCCGCTACCGCGCTCGCCGCGAATGGCATACGTGGTGAAGCGTTCGCCGTTGTTGACGTTGAAGATGTCGATTTGCTCATTTTCGACGAGGCCCGAGGCTTCGAGCAGGTTTTCGTCGATCGCGCACGAACCTTCGTAATGCAATTCGCAATGCGTTACGGTGGCGCGGTGGATCTTCGACTTGAGCATGGTGCGGTACATGGCTTGCCTCTAGTGTTGCGGTGTCGCGCAAGCGGCGCGACGAAAGATGCGCGTGCCTCTGGCACGCGCGGCTTGCGTCGGGAGCACGCGGCACCGGTCATGCGACGGTGCGCGGCGTGCCCGGCGCTCAGATTTCGAGATTATCGATCAGACGCGTGGCCCCGAGCTTGGCGGCGGCAAGCACCACCAGGCTTTCGGCCGGTGCGGCACCCGGCGCGGGTGCGCGCAGGTTCGCGCGTTGGCGAATCGCCACGTAATCGGGCTTCCAGCCCCGCTCGGTCAGCGTGCGCATGGCGGCGGCTTCGAGCGCGGCGTAATCGGTTTTGCCGCTGTTCACGTCTTCGCGAATCTGGCCCAGCAAACGATAGAGCTGCGGCGCCTCGGCGCGCTCGGCGTCCGACAGATAGCGGTTACGCGAGGACAGCGCGAGGCCGTCGTCGGCACGCACCGTCTCGGCGGCAATGATTTCGATGGGCAGCGCGAACTGACGGCACATGCTTCGCACGATCATCAGTTGCTGGTAATCCTTCTTGCCGAACACGGCCACGCGCGGCTGCACGCACGAGAAAAGCTTGGTGACGACCGTGCACACGCCTTTGAAGAAGCCCGGGCGGAACTCGCCTTCGAGAATGTCGCCCAGATCGTGCGGCGGCTCGACGCGGTATTCCTGCGGCTCGGGGTACATCTCCTTCTCGTCCGGGGAAAACAGCACGTAGACGTTCTCGCGCGTGAGCTTCTCGATGTCGTCGGCCATCGTGCGCGGGTACTTGTCGAAGTCTTCGTTCGGCCCGAATTGCAGACGGTTCACGAAGATGCTGGCGACGACCGGGTCGCCGTGCTGGCGCGCCAGTCGCATGAGCGACAGGTGCCCTTCATGCAGATTGCCCATCGTGGGCACGAAGGCGACGCGATTCTGTCCGCGCAGTTGATCGCGCAGTTCGTGAATCGAGGGGATGACTTTCATTGAGGTTCCGTGCGTGGCGTACGTTGATGACGTCCAGGAGCGGCACGCGCCTTATCTGGCAGGGGCGTGGCCGCCAAAATGTCCGGGGGATTGTAGAGGAAATCTCAATGGGCGTGCGCAAAACCGCGCTCGCCGGACAGGTTCCCTTCGCCTCGAGGATCCACTGGGCGCTCAGTTAGGGGAATAGGTCAGGCGGACGTAGATCGGCGCAAACGGCTCGGCCTGCGTGATCTCCAGCAACGACTCGCGCGAGAGTTCGAGCATGGCGATGAAGTTGACCACGACGACGGGCACGCCGCGCGTGACGTCGAATAGCTCGGTGAACTCCATGAAGCGCGCGCCTTGCAGACGTCGCAGAATCTGGCTCATGTGCTCGCGCACCGACAATTCCTCGCGCGAGATCTTGTGATGCTGTACGAGCTTGGCCCGGCGCAGCACTTCGGCCCAGGCGGCGCGCAGATCTTCGGCGTCGACCTCGGGAAAGCGCGGTTGCAGGCTCTGCTCGATATACACCTGCGAGCGCAGGAAGTCGCGGCCCAGCACCGGCAGCGCGTCGATCTTCTGCGCCGCAAGCTTCATCTGCTCGTATTCGAGCAGGCGGCGCACGAGTTCGGCGCGCGGATCTTCGGCTTCTTCGCCCGTGTCGGCCTTCTTGACCGGCAACAGCATGCGCGACTTGATCTCGATGAGCATCGCCGCCATGAGCAGGTACTCGGACGCGAGTTCGAGATTGGTCCGGCGAATCTGTTCGACGTAGAGCAGGTACTGCTTCGTGACCTGCGCCATCGGAATGTCGAGCACGTTGAAGTTCTGCTTGCGGATCAGATACAGCAACAAGTCGAGCGGGCCTTCGAAGGCTTCGAGGAAGACCTCGAGCGCGTCCGGCGGGATGTACAGATCGTTCGGCAGTGCGAAGAGCGGCTCGCCGTACAGGCGCGCACGCGCTACGCCGTCAACCGTATCGGGCGTGGAGTCCTGCCCGTTTTGCGGCGCGGGGAGTTCCGTGGTCACGCTGCCGGGGGCGGGGTGCGGCTTGGCCGGGGATGCCTGCGAGGCGTCCGATCCCGGCGGCGGCGTCACGCCCGCGAGGGCGGCAGCTTCGCCGGACTCGTCGGGCGCGCCGGACGCGCCGGACTCACCAGACTCGCCGGAACCCGCGAATCCCCCGGCGGCGACCGGTGGCTCGATCGCGTCATCGGTTGGCCCATCGTCCGGCATCGCGTCGACGTGCGCAGGCACCGGCGCGATCTCGGGGATCGGCTCGGGCGTGTGCGACGGATCGTCGGGCGAACTCGGATTCAATGCAGAACTCGGCCGGGAGGCGCTGACTTACTCGCCCAGGTAGACGTACGGCTGCTGGGCCACACGCGACTGCTGGGCGCGGCGGCGCTCTTCCATGTCGATCGGCTGCTTGTCCCACAGCAGCGAGCGGCCCTGACGTTGCTCCGCTTCCAGCGACGGCTTCTCGGACTTCAATTGCTTGATGAATTGGGTGATGTCGGACTCGTACATGGTCGATTGCTTGAAAAATAGGCAGAAGCGGCACCATCGCAATGGTGCCAATCGACGCAGATTCTACCGCAAACCCGTCCCGGTTCCCCGTTTTGACTGTTTTGCGATACCCGAGTCAACAGGCCGTGGGGATATGGTCAAATACGGCTCATATCCGCATCGCGCACGGTGTTGCTGTGCGATGCTTGCCAATATTGTTCGATTGGGCACCATGAACCGCACGCTGGAAGGCCAGCGGCGATATTTAAGATTCCAAGGAAGGTTTTGACCGTCTCGCAGATCAAACCCGGTTACGACGTTTCCCGTCGCTTCAGCGTGCGTCCTTTGCGCACCCTACCTGCCACACTCCTGACACTGGCCGCACTCGCTTGTGGCCTATTGGTGCCGGGTGTGGCGCAGGCCGACTATCGCGTTCGCGTCGATGCGCCCAATGGCCTGGCCAAGCTTCTTAAGGACAATCTCGACCTCGTGCGCTACGCCGAGCGCGACGACATCGGCGAGGCGCAGTTCGAGCATCTCGTGGCGACCGTCGGTGAGCAGGTGCAGGAACTCACGTCGACGGAAGGCTATTTCGCGCCCGTCATCCATGTGGATGTGGCCACCATCAACGGCAAGCGCGACGTGCACATTACGGTCGAATCGGGACCGCGCACGCATATCAGGAACGTCGAGCTGAAGTTCGACGGCCCGATCGTCGAGCAGGACCCGCAGCGCGTTGCGCAGTTGCGCAATGCCTGGGAACTGCCCGTGGATGCCCCGTTCCGTCAGGCCGATTGGGACAAGGCGAAGAACGACACGCTGTTTCAACTGGGACAGAAGCGTTATCACGCGTCGAAAATGACCTTCTCGCGCGCGGTGGTCGACGCCGACAGCGACACGGCCTCGCTCGCCGCGACCTACGAGAGCGGGCCGCCGTTCACGCTCGGGCCGCTCGTGATCTCCGGCACCCGGCGCTATCCGGAGCAGATCATTCGCAACGTCAATCCGCTGTCGGTGGGCGAGCCGTTCGACGCCGATCGCTTGCAGGAATTGCAGCGTCAGATTCAGGCCACGCCGTATTTTTCGAACGTCATCATCTCGGTGACGGAAGATCCGGAGAAGGCGGAGAATGCACCGATCGAAGTGAAAGTGCGCGAGTTTCCCGAGCAACGCATACAAAGCGGGGTGGGCTACACGACGGATACCGGGGCTAGCGTGAACAGCCGCTATTCCTACTACAACCTGTTCGGCAGCGCATGGACATTCGATTCGCAGGCGCGTATCGAGCAGTATCGGCAGGGGGGATATGCCGAGATCGGCATGCCGCCCGATAGTCTGGCGTACACCAACAGCCTGCGCGGATCGTTCGATCGCACCTATCTGAACGGTCTGGATCAGCGCTCGGCGCAGATCGGCGTCAAGCGCGCACGCTCGCGAGAGCGCTACGACTGGGCTTACTCGCTCGACTTTTACCGCACGGACGAACGCCCCGACGGCGGCCAGCGATTCCTCAACAAGGCGCTCGTGCCGGCGTTCTCGTGGAATCGTCGTGACGTGGACGACCTGATCTTTCCGCGTCAGGGCAACCTCATCAACACGCAGATCGGGTTCGCCGCGAAACCGCTGCTCACCGATCAGAGCTTTGCGCGTCTATATGGCCGTATCCGTCAGTACTTTCCCGTTGGGCAGCGCGATATCGTGATCGCCCGTCTGGAGCTTGGCGCCGTGCTCACGAACGGCAACAGCAACCGCATTCCATCGTCGCTGCTGTTCTTCGCCGGGGGCACGTCGTCGATTCGCGGCTACACGTATCAGAGCATCGGCCGTCAGCAGAACGGCACCACATACCCGACGAAGTTTCTCGGCACGGCAAGCCTCGAATACCAGCACTGGGTGACTCGGGAGTGGGGCGGGGCGGTGTTCTGGGATGTCGGCACGGCTACCGACAACTATCGCCACCCCACGCCGCTGTATCACGGGGTGGGCTTCGGTGTGCGCTGGCGCAGCCCCGTCGGACCGGTGAATCTCGACCTTGGCTACGGCGTGCATGACCGGCGCTTTAGTCCGGCCATCTCGCTGGGGGTGGCATTCTGATGAGCACGATGCCTCCGAATCCACCGATGCCTCCGAATCCCTCCACTCCGCCGCCCGGCGACACGTCTGCGCCGCCGCCGTCTCCTGCGCCCGCGCGCCGCTGGCGATGGGGACGCACGCTGGCGGGCGTGGTGCTCGCGTTGCTGCTCATCGTCGTGCTGGCGATCGGCGCGCTGCTTTGGGCGATGTCGAACGAGCGCGGCAGCCGCTGGCTGTGGCAGACCGCCGTATCGACCCTCGGCGGCAAACTCTCGGGCGAGTGGCGCAGCGGCAGCTTCGCGCATGGCTTCACCGTGAACGACGTGCGCTATCTCGACGGCGCGACGCGCATCACCGTGAGTCATCTCGAAAGCCGTTGGGAATTGCGACTGCGGCCGCTGCACTTCACCGTCGACAAGCTGCACGCGGGGGACGTGGCGATGGCGTTTGCGCCGTCGCCGCCATCGAATACGCCAACGCCGATGCCGTCGAGCCTGCGTCTGCCGCTCGGCCTGACGCTGAGCGACGTTCGCGTCGCCCGGCTCACGCTCGATTCCCCCGCGCTGGTGCTTGACGACATTCGCATCTCCGCGCGCACCGACGGCACGCAACACACGATTCAGGTCGAGCATCTCGGCACGCCCTACGGCGAGGCGCAAGCGAATCTGCAATTGAATGGACGGCGTCCGTTCGCGCTCGGCGGCAATGTCGGTTTGCAAGCCAAGGCGGGCGACGTTCCGGTGGCGTTGCAGGCCGATCTGTCCGGCTCGCTCGATGCGCTCGTCGTCGATCTGACGGCCAGCGGCCAGAAGTTGAACGGAACGGCGCATATTGCAGCGTCGCCTTTCGGTGCCGTGCCGCTCTCGCGCGCGCAGATTTCGCTCGATCATCTGAATCCGCGAGACTTCGCCGCTGGCGCACCGCAGGCGGATCTTGCCGTGCAAGCCGACTTGCGGCCCGAACCCGGCGCCAGGGAATTCCGCGTGCTGGGGCCGGTGTCCGTGATCAATGCCAGGCCCGGTGCCATCGATGACGGCGGGTTGCCCGTCGAGAGCCTGCGCACGCAGGTACTGCTCGATGCGACGCGTCAGGCGTTGACGGGCATCGAGTTGAAGCTCGCGGGCCGCGCGTTGCTCACCGGCAGCGGCGAGTTGCGACGCGAGAAGGTCGCCGCGACGGCGGCGGCTCCCGTGGCGTCGGGGGCGAGCGGTGCCAGTGGTGCCAAGGATGCGACGGCGCACGCCGAAGCCACGGTTGGCGGATTCGCCTTCACGATGCGCGATCTCGATCTGCGTGCCTTGTACGGCAAGCTGCCGGCGACGAAGCTGGCCGGGCCGCTCGACATCAAGCTCGACGCCGCCGGGCAACGCATCGTTCTCGACTGGCGCGACGCCGCGCGGCGCATGCTGGCAGACGTCGGTCTCGACGCGAAGGGCACCACGATTCACGCCCTGTCGCTGGAGGCGGGCAACAGCAAGGTCGCCGCAAGCGGTGTGCTCGAAAGCGGCGACACCGGTGCGTATCAGGCGCAGATCAGGCTCACGCGCTTCGACCCGGCTGCGTGGTACGACCTTTATGGTCCGCAAAAGCGCGGCGCGAAAACACCTGTGGCGAGTGTCACGGGACAGTTCGATGCGCAGGGCACACTGCATCCGGCGTTCGGCCTCTCGCTGAAGTTTGCGTTGCAGGACAGTGTCTATGCCGACTTGCCGATGAGCGGGGCGGGCACGGTGAAGCTCGCGGGCTCGCGTTTGCTGCCAAGCGATGCCAACTTGCTCGTGGCAGGCAACAAGGTGTCGCTGCGCGGCAATTTCGGCGCGCCCGGCGACAAGATGGCCGTGAACGTCGATGCGCCGTCGCTCGACAAGCTGGGCTTCGGTCTCGCCGGTCGTCTTCAACTCGATGGGCAGGTGTCGGGCACGATGGAGCGTCCGGCCGTGGTGGCCACGCTCGCTGCCGACAAGCTCGTGTTCGGTGCGCAGAAGCTCGAGCATCTGAGCGGCAAGGTCGATATCAGCGGTGGTTTCCCCGGCGCAGCAGGGGATCGTCTGAACGTGACGCTCGACGGGCAGGGCTTCACCAGCGACATCGCGCGACTCGACAAACTCTCCGTGGCGCTGGCAGGCACACGCGGCGCGCATACGCTGCATCTCAAGACGGCAGGCAAGCTGCGCGGCGCGCCGATCGACATGAATCTCGACGCCGCCGGGGCCGTGACCAGCACGCGCGGCAAACCGGGCTGGCGCGGCACGATTCAGGCGCTCGAAAACCGGGGCATCCCGAAGCTCGATCTGGCCGCCCCGTGGCAAGTCGAGGCGAGCGCGGATCGCGTGCATCTCGGCGCGGCCAAACTGGTGACGGGCGTCGGCGCGATGTCGCTCGCGAACTTCGACTATGGCGACGGCCAACTGAAGACGGCCGGCACCGTCGACACCCTCGACATTGCGCAGGTGCTGCGTGTGGTGGAGTCGTTCACGGGCGAGCCGTCACCGATCGCGAGCGACCTCGTGCTCGATGGCAAATGGGACGTGCGCGCCGGCCAGCGTGCCGATGGGTTCGTCGACATCGTGCGCCGCAGTGGTGACGTGACGCTGCGTCGTGGGGGCGTGAATGAAAACGTGAAGGTCACGGTGACGGGCATTCCCGGCCTGAGTGCGGAGAAAGGGGGCGCTGGCGCACGCGTGCCGCTCGGCATCTCGGAACTGCACACGCGCATCGACCTCTCGGGGCAGAGCGCGCAGGCGACGGTGAAGGCCGTCTCGTCGCTGGTCGGCACGGTGGACGCCAACGTGCAGACGGGCTTGCGAGTGCAGGGCGGCATTCCCAACGTGCCGGACGATGCGCCACTGACCGGACGCATCGCCATCGCCATTCCGGACCTCTCGAAGTTCGAGACGCTGGCGGGTGCGCAATTCGCGTTCAAGGGGCGTGCCAACCTGCAAGTGGCGCTGGCGGGAACGGTAGCCAAGCCGCGTCCCACGGGCGAACTGACGGCTGACGATCTGTCGGCGCAGATGTTCGACACCGGCGTGAGCGTCAAGAACGGGCGCCTGCGCATTGCGCTGACGCCGACCGAGATCGTGCTGCGCGACGTGGTCGTGACGGGCGGTGGCGGCGGCACGGCGAAGGCGACGGGCACTATCCGGCTCGACACGCCCGAGCCGACGCTCGCCGTCACGCTCGCGGCCGACAAGTTGCAACTGTTCTCCGCCCCTGACCGGCAACTCTCGCTGAGCGGCGAAGCGAAGGCGACGGGCAGTGGCGAGGCGATGGCGGTGAGCGGCAAGTTCACCGTCGACCGAGCGCGCTTCGCGTTGCCGCCGACGACCGCGCCGAAGCTGGGCGACGACGTCGTGGTGGTGCGCGGCGGCACGCAGGCGCGTGCCAAACCGCTCGATCCGAAGGAAGAGGCGGCTCGCATCAGCGCCAGACCGGCCAGCCGCTTCTCGCCGCACATCAATGTGGAAGTGGATCTGGGACGCGACTTCCGCTTCGTCGGCGCGGGCGCCGATCTGTTGCTGCGCGGCAGTATGCGTGTGCAGAGCGATCCGCTCTCGCCGATGCGCGCCACCGGAACGATCACAGTGGCCGAGGGCACCTACGAGGCGTTCGACCGCAAGCTCGCGATCGAGCGCGGTCAGATCAACTTCGTCGGTCCGTTGGACAATCCCGATATCTACATTCAGGCGATGCGCCGCAATCAGGAGGTCGCCGCCGGGGTGCTGGTCACGGGCACGGTGCGTCAGCCGCGTGTGTCGCTGGTGTCGGAGCCCAGCGTGTCGGATGAAGAGAAGCTCTCGTGGCTGATGTTCGGCCATGGTCCGGACGGCGCGGGGCTGGGTCAGCGTCAGGCGATGGCCGGGGCGGCCACGGCGTTGCTGGGGGCCACCGGCGGCAAGCGCATCATCAAGGATCTGGGCATCGACGAGTTCAGCATCGGCAGCAGCGACTCGGGCCTGTCCGACGACGAGCAGGTCGTGAAAGTGGGCAAGGCGATCTCGGACAACTTCGCACTGGGATACGAACAGAGTCTCACCAGCGCCGCGAGTATCGTGAAGATCACGTGGCAGGTTTCGCGCCGCTGGCAACTGGTGCTGCGCACCGGCTCGCTGTCCGGCTTCGATGTGCTGTTCAACCGTCGCTTCGACTAACGCGAGCCATGGGGCAAGCGCAGGGCAGCGGGCAACTGTGAAGAGGAGGTGTTACCGATGCTAACGTCGCGTAGTTCCGTTCATTCGGCGCAGGGGGTGCGCCGGGGTCTTCGATGGGGAGTCGCCATGGGATTGTTCGCGAGTCTGCTGGGACTGTTCGGCTGCGATCAGCAGCAGATCGACAAGGTGCGTGAGAAGGCGCGCGATACATTCAACGCCATCAAGCCGGACGACATGCTGCTGCGCAACCTCACGCCGGGCGTGACGACCGAAGCGCAGGTGCGTGAGCAGATGGGCAAGCCCGAAATCGTCTGGGAAAACGACGACGGTTCGCGGCGGCTGGAGTATCCGCGTGCGCCGGGCGGCTTGCGGACCTATATGGTCGACATCGCCCCCGACGGGAAACTGCGGGCCGTGATTCAGGCGCTTGCGGCGGAGAATTTCGAGCAGGTGCAGCCGGGCATGACGCAGGACGACGTGCGGCGCTTGCTTGGCAAGCCGACGACGGTCGCGGAGTACCGGCTGAAGAAGGAAACGGTGTGGAGCTGGCGCTGGCTTGAAGACGGCGTCAACACGCCGGGCATGTTCAATGCCCACTTCGGCCCGGACGGCCGGGTGACGGTCACGTCGCGCTCGCCCGACCCGGCGTCGGAGCGTCCTTGATGTCTCTGATGTCTCTGATGTCCTTGATGCCTCGGCCGTAAGGGCGTCAGGAAGGCTATGCCAAGGCGCTTCAGAGGGCCCAGGCGCGCGCCCATGCCCAGTGCGCTTACTGCGTCGCCTGCGTCTGTTCGGTGGCCGCCTGCGCCGTCTGAGCCGCTTTGCCGGCGTGCCGGTGGCGGTTCGTCACCATGCGCTCGTGCAGCCGAACGATGATCTTGCTGCTCGTCTTCGCGAACATGAACGGCAATACCGCATGCACGAGACAGGCCAGAAACGCGCCCAGCAACGGCAGCGCGAACGACAGCGCCGATCCCATGTGCTGGAGGTAGTTTTCGCCGACAGAGGCCGGATGCTGAGTGAAGATTTTCATGATGCCCCCGCTTTTCGGAATGTTTGTGAAGTTTACTTGCCGACGCGGGGTAAAGGCTTTCAAATATCCGCTCGAATCGGGTAGGATTTGGAAAATCTTTCCTCCCGGGTGGCTGTCGTGGACAAAACTGATCTCGCAATTCTCGAAAATCTGCAAGCGGATGCCTCACGTTCGCTGGGAGAGCTGGCCGAGGCCGTGCACTTGTCGCCCACGCCTTGCTGGCGCCGCGTGCAGCGTCTGCGCGAGAACGGGGTCATCACGGGGCAGGTAACGCTGTGCGATCCCCAGCAACTCGATCTGCGCGTCACGGCCTTCGTGTTCATCAAAGCCGCCACGCACAGCGAGGACTGGATGGTTCGCTTCGTGGCAGGCGCGCGGGAATTGCCTGAAATCGTCGAGATTCACCGCATGGCCGGGGAAATCGACTATCTGCTCAAGGTCTACCTGCCGGACATCGCCGCTTACGATCGCTTCTACAAAAAACTCATTCGCGTGGCCGATCTGCAAGACATCAGCGCGAGCTTCTCGATGGAGACGGTGAAGTTCACCACGGCGTTGCCGGTGGATCATCTGCGCTAATCCGCGGGGGGGGGCGGCCTGACGATTTGCTGAACCACTCGGGACGTGCTGCGGGCAATCACCGCATCGAAGCATTCATTCGGAAAAATCTCATGGCTCAGAACATCTACGACAACCCCGATTTTTTTGCCGGCTACAGTCAGTTGCCCCGTCAGGTGCATGGGCTGGACGGGGCGCCCGAGTGGCCCGCCATTCGGGCGATGCTGCCCGACGTACAAGGCAAGCGCGTGGTCGATCTCGGTTGCGGCTTCGGCTGGGCGTCGCGTTGGATGCGCGAGCAGGGCGCGGCGTCGGTGCTCGGGCTCGATCTGTCGCAGAACATGATCGAGCGCGCGAGGGCCAGCACGTCTGACGCGTCCATCGAGTTCCGTATTGCCGATCTCGATACGCTCGATCTTCCGCCTGCGTCATTCGATCTGGCCTACAGCGCGCTGACGTTTCACTACGTGCGTGACTTCACGCGTCTCGTGCGTGCGATTCATGAAGGGCTTGCGCCCGGAGGGCACTTCGTCTTCACCATTGAGCACCCGATTTTCATGGCAGCGGCGCATCCGCACTGGATCGTCGACGAGGATGGCCGCAAGACCTGGCCGGTCAACGGCTATGCCGTCGAGGGCGAGCGTCGCACCGATTGGTTCGCCGAAGGCGTGCTGAAGTATCACCGCACGCTTGGCACAACGCTCAACGCGTTGGTCGATGCAGGGTTTCGGATTCAGAAGGTCGACGAGTTCGCACCGACAGCCGCGCAGATTCGTGAGACGCCGTCGTTGGCCGAAGAACTGGAGCGTCCCATGATGTTGATGGTATCGGCGTCACGATGAGTTGGGATAAGTCGGGATAAGTCGAGAGACCTCGAACGCCAGATTGGGCGCACAAAGCAAAACACCCCAGAACCGGAAGAGCTGCCCGGTTGCTGGGGTGTTTCGCTTTTGGAAGGACGGGCGTTGTCGTGAAACGCGGCCCCCGCTCCCGGTGTGACGTTTGCGCCTTACTTGACGCGCATGCCCGGCTTCGCGCCGTCGTGCGGCTCGAGAATGTAGATGCCCGGTTCCGCCTTCTCGTCGGCGGCCGAGGCGGCGAGCACCATGCCTTCCGACAGACCGAACTTCATCTTGCGCGGCGCGAGGTTGGCGACCATCACCGTCAGTTTGCCCACCAGCACTTCCGGCTGCGGATAGGCCGACTTGATCCCCGAGAACACGTTGCGCGTTTGCGCTTCGCCCGCATCGAGCGTGAGTTGCAGCAGCTTGTCCGACCCCTCGACGGCCTTGCAATCGACGATGCGCGCGATGCGCAGATCGATCTTGGCGAAGTCGTCGATGGTGATGACACCGTCGTCTGCAAGCTTGTCGATCGCCTTTTCAGCCTTTGCCGCTTTGTCCTTGTTGCCCTTGGCGGCAGCCGCTTCGGCCACCGGCGCGGCCGCTTGCAGCGAGTCGCGGTTGGCAGCGAGCAGCGCTTCGACCTGCTTGCCTTCGACGCGCGTCATCAAATGCTTGTACGCGGTGATGACGGTGTCGGCGGTGAGCGGACGGTTCACGTCCTGCCACGTTTGCGGCGCGATGCTCAGGAAGCGCTCCACGGCCTCGGCCGTCACCGGTAGCACCGGCTTGAGGTACAGCGTGAGCAGACGGAACGCCTCGAGGCACACCGAGCAGGCGTCGTGCAGCGCGGCGCTTTGTGCCGGATCCTTCGCCAGATCCCACGGCTTGACCGTGTCGACGTAGCTGTTCACGGCGTCGGCCTGTTCCATCACCAGACGCAGCGCCTTGCCGAACTCGCGGGCTTCATAGTGCGCGGCGATCTGCGGCGCGGCGGCGCGCAGTTGTGCGAGCAACGGCGCTTGCATGGCATCCGGCGACACACGGCCTTCGAAGCGCTTGATGAGGAAGCCCGCTGCGCGGCTGGCGATATTCACGTACTTGCCGACCAGATCGCTGTTCACGCGTGCGATGAAGTCATCGAGGTTCAGGTCGATGTCTTCCATCGTGTTGCTCAGCTTGGCGCCGATGTAGTAGCGCAGCCATTCCGGATTGAGACCCGTGTCGATAAAGCTCTGCGCCGTGATGAACGTGCCGCGCGACTTCGACATCTTTTGGCCGTCCACGGTCAGGAAGCCGTGGGCGAACACGTTGGTCGGCGTGCGGTAGCCCGAGAACTCGAGCATCGCGGGCCAGAACAGCGTGTGGAAGTACAGGATGTCCTTGCCGATGAAGTGGTACTGCTCGGTCTTCGAATCCGGCTTGACCCATTCGTCGAAGTCCAGCCCGCGCTGCGCGCACAGGTTCTTGAAGCTGGCGTAATAGCCGACAGGCGCGTCGAGCCAGACGTAGAAGTATTTGCCCGGAGCGCCCGGAATCTCGAAGCCGAAGTACGGGGCGTCGCGCGAGATGTCCCAGTCGGCCAGCGTCGACTCGCCGTCTTCGCCGAGCCATTCCTTCATCTTGTTGGCGGCTTCGGGCTGGGCGAGACCGGCGACCCACTTGCGCAGGAACTGCTCGCAGCGCTTGTCCGAGAGTTTGAAGAAGTAATGCGTGGAGGTCTTGCGCACCGGCGTGGCGCCCGAGACAACGGAGTACGGGTTGAGCAGGTCGGTCGGCGCGTAGGTCGAGCCGCAGACTTCGCAGGAATCGCCGTACTGGTCCTTGGCGCCGCATTTCGGACATTCGCCCTTGATGAAGCGATCCGGCAGGAACATTTCCTTGACCGGATCGTAGGCCTGTTCGATGTCGCGCGCTTCGATCAGGCCCTGATCCTTGAGCGCGAGATAGACGTTTTCCGACAATTCACGGTTTTCTTCGGAATCCGTCGAGTAGTAGTTATCGAAGGAAATGCCGAAGCTGTCGAAGTCGCGCTTGTGTTCCTTCCAGACGCGCTCGATCAGTTGCCGGGGCGTGAGGCCTTCCTTCTCGGCGCGCAGCATGATCGGCGTGCCGTGCGTGTCGTCGGCACCCACGTAGTACACCTCATGGCCCTGCATCCGCATGAACCGTACCCAGATATCTGTCTGGATGTATTCCACCAGGTGACCGATGTGAATCTGGCCATTGGCGTACGGCAGGGCGGAGGTGACTAAGATGCGGCGGGACATGAGGATGGATTGTGTGGTGAGGGAACTGGGAAAGGACGATTCTAGCAGGCGGGGCGGGATGGCGCCCAACCGGGCGTCCCGGCAGGGGGCTCGGGGCGATTGCAGAGGCGTCGACAGGGCACGTGTCGACCGGGGGCGGCAGCGGTGCCGGATCGCGCGGCCAAAAAAAAAGCCGGAACCAGGTTCCGGCTTAACTAGGCACACGTAACGTCAATAACAAAGAGGAGATGGAAGCGCCCACGGTGGGCACTTCCGGAGGGTCTGAGCGACTTGGCGAGCCTTTAGTTCAACCGATGTGCCGATTTTCGATGCTGCGATGCAGCATTCAAAGCGGCGAGAATCCGTCAAACGCATGCCCGGCGGGCCGGACATGCGTTTGCGTGGTCAAGCGGGGAGCAGACGGAAGTCAGGCAAGACGAACGCGAGACGAACGTTGGACGGCAGATGGCAGACGATCAGCCGCGCGGCGCTTGCTGATTCGGTGCGTGCAACAGGATTTCGACGCGACGGTTCTGGGCGCGGCCCTCGGGCGTAGCGTCCGAGGCGACCGGCTGGCTCGAGGCCACGCCCGTGCCGCTCATGCGATTCATCGCGACACCGCGGCTGTTCAGGTACTGAATGACGTTGGCCGCGCGGTTCTGCGAGAGCGGCACGTTGATCCGGTCGCCGCCCGTGCTGTCGGTATGGCCGACGATATTGGCGGTAATGCCCGGGTTCTGGTTGAGCGAGGCGGCAACGTCGTCGAGCACTGCGCGGAAGTTCGGCTTGATGTCGGCGCGGCCGGTATCGAACGTCACGTCGCTCGGCACGGCAACCTTGAGCGTGCCATCCGGTTGCTCGGAGATCGTGGTGCCGGTGCCGGCCGTGTGGCCGCCCAGCTTGTTCTTGATGGCGCCCCAGTTGTAACCCGTTGCACCGCCTGCGGCGGCGCCGACGGCCGCGCCGATCAGCGTGCCGGTGGTGTTGCCACCGATGAGGTTGCCCAGACCTGCGCCGACTGCGGCACCGACGCCGGTGCCGACTGCGGTGTTGGTGCCCTGCGGCGTCTCGCACCCGGCCAGCATGGCGGCAGTGGCCAGGACGAGCGCCGAAACGCGCAGCGTGTTCTTATTCATTTGAGGCTCCTTCTCGATTAGCTAGCATTCATGAAACAACGCGTGAGCACTTCGTCGAAGCACGCGCGCCTCGCAGGGGTTTTGAGCCTGAGGGCGCGCGGTCTTTTACAATAGCGCTGAGTGTCAACCGCAGGCAAGGACAGTTTGCCGCGAGGGCTGGTTCCCTAAAACACGCGCGCCTCGCATGCTAATCGAGAGCGTGCGCCACGGATGTTACAAGTTGTTAGCGCTTGCCGGGCCTTTGCCGGCGCGCCTCGACAGAGCGAGAGACCCCATGGAAGTCGCCCAAATCAATGAAGTGCTGCGTGGCATCGTCGACCCCGACACGGGGCTCGATCTGATCGCCGGGAAGTATGTGAAACAGGTCGCGGCCGAGCACGGCCATGTCGGCATCCAGATCGAATTCGGCTATCCCGCGAAGAGCCAGTTCGAAGCGATGCGCGCGCGCATCGCGGATGCCGTTGGCCAACTGCCCGGTGTCGAGCGCGTTGCCGTCGAGATCAGCCAGAAGATCGTGTCGCATGCCGTTCAGCGCGGCGTGAAGCTGCTGCCCAACGTGAAGAACATCGTGGCGGTGGCGTCGGGCAAGGGCGGTGTGGGCAAGAGCACCACGGCCGTGAACCTGGCGCTGGCACTGGCCGCAGAAGGCGCGAACGTCGGTATTCTCGACGCCGACATCTACGGCCCGTCGCTGCCCACGCTGCTGGGCATTCACGGCAAGCCCGAATCGAAGGACGGCAAGACGCTCGAGCCGATGATCGGCCACGGCTTGCAGGCCAGCTCCATCGGCTTTCTGATCGAGCCGGACAATCCGATGGTCTGGCGCGGCCCGATGGTCACGCAGGCGCTCGAGCAACTGCTCAATCAGACGAACTGGCACGACCTCGACTATCTGATCGTCGACATGCCGCCGGGCACGGGCGATATTCAGCTCACGCTCGCGCAGAAGGTGCCGGTCACCGGCGCGGTCATCGTCACCACGCCACAGGACCTCGCGCTGCTCGACGCCCGCAAGGGTCTCAAGATGTTCGAGAAGGTCGGCGTGCCGATCCTGGGCCTCATCGAGAACATGAGCCTTCACATCTGCTCGAACTGCGGCCACGAGGAGCCGATCTTCGGCGTGGGCGGCGGCGAGCGCATGAGCCACGATTTCGACGTCGATCTGCTGGGCAAGCTGCCGCTGGAGATGAGCATCCGCGTGCATGCCGACGCCGGCATGCCGAGCGTGGTGGGCGACCCGGACGGCCGTGTGGCCGAGCTTTACAGGGCGATCGCCCGCAAGGTGGCGGTGAAGATCGCGGCCAAGCAGAAGGACATGACGAGCAAGTTCCCGTCGATCGTCGTTCAGAACACGTAAGAACGGCTGGCAGGGGCCCTGGGCGCCCCGCGCGGGGCGGTGCGAGTGAAAACATCACCGCACCGCAACAATCGCGTAAAATACGCCCACTTTTTCACGTACTACGCCAATTCAGGCCCACACATGAGCATCAAGTCCGACAAATGGATCCGGCGCATGGCCGAAGAGCACGGCATGATCGAGCCCTTCGAGCCCGCGCAGGTGCGGTATTCCCAGGACGGGCAAAAGATCGTCAGCTACGGCACGTCGAGTTACGGCTACGATATCCGCTGTGCGGCTGAATTCAAGATCTTCACGAACATCAACTCGACGATTGTCGATCCGAAGAACTTCGACGAGAAATCGTTTGTCGACTTCTCCGGCGATGTCTGCATCATTCCGCCGAACTCGTTCGCGCTCGCGCGTACCGTCGAGTACTTTCGCATTCCGCGCAATGTGCTGACTGTGTGCCTGGGCAAATCGACGTATGCCCGCTGCGGCATCATCGTGAACGTGACGCCGTTCGAACCCGAATGGGAGGGTTACGTGACGCTGGAATTTTCGAACACGACGCCGCTGCCGGCCAAGATCTACGCCAACGAAGGCGTGGCTCAGGTGCTGTTCTTCGAGTCCGACGAAGTCTGCGAGACCTCGTACAAGGACCGCGGCGGCAAGTATCAGGGACAGCGTGGTGTCACGCTGCCGAAAACCTAGCCTGCTACGCTCGACTCGCCGCCGGTGAGCATCCCCCACATTGCACTGCCCACGAGCCACGGCCATGTCGGACCGTGGCTCGTTCTTTTGTCGAAGGAACGCCAATGAAATTCCGTTTTCCGATCGTCATCATCGACGAGGACTTCCGCTCCGAAAATATCTCCGGATCCGGGATTCGCTCCTTGGCGGAGGCCATCGAAGCCGAGGGCATGGAAGTCAACGGTCTCACGAGCTACGGGGACCTGACCTCGTTTGCGCAACAGGCAAGCCGCGCATCGAGCTTCATCCTGTCCATCGACGACGACGAGTTCGGCACGTTCTCGAGCGAATCGGGCGGTGAGGGGGAGGGCGAACTGGCGCTGGCCATCATCAACCTGCGCGCCTTCGTGCAGGAGGTGCGCCGCCGCAATCCGGACATTCCGATCTTCCTGTACGGCGAGACGCGCACGTCGCGCCACATCCCGAACGACATCCTGCGCGAGCTGCACGGCTTCATTCACATGTTCGAAGACACGCCTGAGTTCGTGGCGCGTCACATCATTCGTGAAGCCAAGTCGTATCTCGACTCGCTGCCGCCGCCGTTCTTCCGCTCGCTCACGCACTACGCGGCCGACGGGTCTTACTCGTGGCATTGCCCGGGGCACTCGGGCGGTGTGGCGTTCCTCAAGAGCCCGGTGGGCCAGATGTTCCACCAGTTCTTCGGCGAGAACATGCTGCGCGCGGACGTGTGCAACGCCGTGGAAGAACTGGGGCAACTGCTCGATCACAACGGCCCGGTGGGCGCGTCGGAGCGCAATGCCGCGCGCATCTTCAACGCCGATCACCTCTTCTTCGTGACGAACGGTACGTCGACATCGAACAAGATCGTGTGGCACGCCACCGTGGCGCCGGGCGACATCGTCGTGGTCGACCGCAACTGCCACAAGTCGATCCTGCACGCGATCACGATGACGGGCGCCGTGCCGGTGTTCCTCACGCCGACACGCAATCACCTCGGTATCATCGGCCCGATTCCGAAGTCGGAGTTCGAGCCGGAAGTCATCCGCGCGAAGATCGAAGCGAACCCGTTCGCCCGTGAAGTGCTCGAACGTGACCCGAACGCCAAGCCGCGCATTCTGACGATCACGCAGAGCACGTATGACGGCGTGATCTACAACGTCGAGATGATCAAGGATGTGCTGGGCAACAGCATCGACACGCTGCATTTCGATGAAGCCTGGCTGCCGCACGCGACGTTCCACGATTTCTACCGCGACATGCACGCGATCGGCGAAGGCCGTCCGCGCTCGTCGGAAGCGACCATCTACGCCACCCACTCGACGCACAAGCTGCTCGCGGGCATCTCGCAGGCCTCGCAGATCGTGGTGCAGGACTCGGACGCTCGCACGTTCGATACGTACCGCTTCAACGAGGCGTACCTGATGCACACGTCGACGTCGCCGCAATACGCCATCATCGCGTCGTGCGATGTGGCCGCAGCCATGATGGAACCGCCGGGTGGCACGGCGCTGGTGGAGGAGTCGATCGTCGAGGCGCTCGACTTCCGCCGCGCCATGCGCAAGGTGGACGAGGAGTATGGCGATTCGTGGTGGTTCTCGGTCTGGGGGCCGGAGAATCTGGGCGACGAGGGCACGATTCAGCGCGAGGACTGGGTGCTGCGTGCCAACGAACGCTGGCACGGCTTCGGCGATCTGGCCGACGGCTTCAACATGCTCGATCCGATCAAGGCGACGATCATCACGCCGGGGCTGGATGTGGAAGGCGAATTCGGCGAGAGCGGGATTCCGGCGGCCATCGTCACCAAGTATCTGGCCGAGCACGGCATCATCGTCGAGAAGACGGGCCTGTATTCGTTCTTCATCATGTTCACCATCGGCATTACCAAGGGCCGCTGGAACTCGATGGTGACCGAGTTGCAGCAGTTCAAGGACGACTACGATCACAACCGCCCGCTGTGGCGCGTGCTGCCCGAGTTCGTGGCGAAGTTCCCGCGCTACGAGCGTATCGGCTTGCGCGACCTGTGCGATCAGATCCACAGCGTGTACAAGGCGAACGACGTGGCTCGCGTGACGACCGAGATGTACCTCTCGGACATGCAGCCGGCGATGAAACCGACCGACGCGTTCTCGAAGCTGGCGCACCGCCAGATCGACCGGGTGCCCATCGACGAACTGGAAGGCCGCGTCACGAGCGTGCTGCTCACGCCTTACCCGCCGGGTATTCCGCTGCTGATCCCGGGCGAGCGGTTCAATGCCGCGATCATCGAGTACCTGCGCTTCGCGCGTGACTTCAACGAGCGCTTCCCGGGCTTCCATACCGATATCCACGGTCTGGTGGTCGAGGAAGTGGACGGACGTCCCGAATACTTCGTGGATTGCGTGCGTCAGTAAGTCGTTGCCACCACTGACGTCGAGAACGGCCCCGTGTGAAAGCACGGGGCCGTTTTTTTCGTGAGAACCCGCTTTGTGTCCGGACGGCGGCGCGCCTTATACGCCTGTTTGCGGCGTTAGAAATTCATGGTGGGTATATCGTTGGCCTACGTACTTTCGCAAGTCCTATGCAAATCGTTAGGAAATGCCGTGAAATGCCATGAACAGGCGTGAAAATTCGGTATATTGGCGCGACTGGATCTCAAACGCTCGATTTGTGCTTTAGATTGAATTTGTCATGTTTGGGAGTTTTCCCGGCAATTTGTACGGACTCGATTGCTACACTCAACGCACTTTTTTCGAGCAGGAGGGTTCATGGAAGCCGGACAACTGGTATTCAGTAACTACGGCACGCTCGTCTGTGCCACGTTGGTCTTGTTACTGGGCCGAAAACTGGTGGGGTGGATCTCGCCGCTGCGCACCTACAGCATTCCGGAACCGGTGGCTGCCGGGTTGCTTGTGGCGCTGGGCACCTTGGCGCTGCGTCAGTTCGGGAACTTCGAATTGAAGTTCGATACATCGATGCAAACGCCCCTGATGCTTGCCTTCTTCGCGACGATCGGTCTGTCGGCCAATCTGGCCAGCCTGAAAGCGGGCGGCCGTCGTCTGGTGCTGTTCCTCGTTGTGGTGGCGGGCATGTTGATCATGCAGAACGCGATCGGCGTTGGTCTTGCCACGTTAATGGGCCTGGCGCCCGGCGTCGGCCTGCTGGGCGGGTCGATCACGCTGGCAGGCGGCCATGGCACGGGCGCGGCCTGGGGCGAGACGCTCACCACGCGATACGGCGTACAGTCGGCGCTGGAGATCGCGATGGCTTGCGCTACGTTCGGGCTGGTGCTCGGCGGCTTGCTGGGCGGTCCGGTGGCACGTTATCTGGTGGGGCGTCTGGGCAACAAGGTGCCGGGCTTCGATGCGGCGAAGGATGCGGCCCCCGAGGGCTTCGAGCAGCCGCATACGGTGCGTCTGATTACGCCACAGGCGCTGATCGAGACGGTCGCGATGATCGCGATCTGTTTGCTGGGCGGCGAGGTCATTGCACGCTGGCTGTCCGGCACGGCGTTTGAATTGCCGACGTTCGTGTGCGTGCTGTTTACCGGCGTCGTCGTGCGCAACCTGCTCTCGCTCGTGGGCTACGAAGTCTTCGATCGATCGTTGTCGGTGTTGGGTAACGTGAGTCTGTCGCTGTTTCTGGCGATGGCGCTCATGACCCTGCGTCTGTGGGACCTCTCGACGCTCGCGTTGCCGATGATCGTGATTCTCGTTGTGCAGGGGGTAGCGATGGCTACGTACGCGATCTTCGTTACGTTCCGCGTAATGGGGAGCAACTACGATGCGGCAGTGCTTGCCGCCGGCCACTGCGGTTTCGGTCTGGGCGCGACGCCGACGGCCATTGCCAACATGCAGGCGGTGACTGAGCGTTTCGGTCCGTCGCACATCGCATTCCTGATCGTGCCGATGGTCGGGGCGTTCTTCATCGACATCCTCAACGCACTCATCATCAAGGGCTTCCTGTCGTTGCCGCTGTTCTGATGCGAGGCGTGTGACATCGTCATCGCCATAAAAAATGCCACCCGAATGGGTGGCATTTTCATTGGTGCCCGCTAAGGTCGAGCTGACCTTACTTGGCGAGCTTGGCGCGAGCGGCAGCGATGGCGCGTTGCACCTGTGCGGGGGCCGTGCCACCGATGTGATTCCGGCTGGCGACCGAGCCTTCGAGCGTGAGGCAATCGAAGACGTCTTCGCCGACGAGCGGCGAGAACTTCTGCAACTCGGCGAGCGAGAGGTCGGCCAGATCGATGTCGCGATCCGAGCAGATCTTCACGGCGTGCGCCACGATTTCGTGTGCATCGCGGAACGGCAGGCCCTTCTTGACGAGGTAGTCGGCCAGATCCGTCGCGGTCGAGAAGCCTTGCAGCGCGGCGTTGCGCATATTGGCTTCGCGCACCTTGATGCCCGGCACCATGTCCGCGAAGATGCGCAGCGTGTCGATGACGGTGTCGACCGTATCGAACAGCGGCTCCTTGTCTTCCTGGTTGTCCTTGTTGTACGCCAGCGGCTGGCCCTTCATCAGCGTGAGCAGGGCGATCAGGTGGCCGTTGACGCGACCGGTCTTGCCGCGCGCCAGTTCGGGCACGTCCGGGTTCTTCTTCTGCGGCATGATCGAGCTGCCGGTGCAGAAGCGATCGGCCAGATCGATGAAGCCCACGCGCGGGCTCATCCACAGCACCAGTTCTTCCGAGAAGCGCGAGACGTGCGTCATCACGAGCGCGGCGGCGGCCGTGAATTCAATGGCGAAGTCGCGATCCGACACGGCGTCGAGCGAGTTCGCGCAGACTTCTTCGAAGCCGAGCGTCGCGGCAACGCGTTCACGATCGATCGGGTAGCTGGTGCCGGCCAGCGCGGCGGCGCCCAGCGGCAGGCGGTTCACGCGGCGGCGCACGTCGAGCATGCGCTCGGCGTCGCGGCTGAACATCTCGAAGTAAGCCAGCAGGTGATGACCGAACGTCACCGGCTGAGCCACTTGCAGATGGGTGAAGCCCGGGAGGATCGTGGCGCTGTGTTGCTCGGCCAGATCGAGCAGCGCGCGGCGCAGGTCGCCGAGGTGATCGCCGATGCGGTCGATTTCGCTACGCAGCCACAGACGGATGTCGGTGGCGACCTGATCGTTACGCGAGCGGCCGGTGTGCAGGCGCTTGCCGGCGTCGCCGATGAGGGCGGTCAGGCGGGCTTCGATGTTCAGGTGAACGTCTTCGAGATCCAGTTGCCACTCGAACTCGCCGCGCTCGATCTCGCCGCGAATCTGCGTCATGCCTCGCTGGATGTCGGCCAGATCCTGTGCGCTGATGATGCCTTGTGCCGCGAGCATGTCGGCATGCGCGAGCGAGCCTTCGATGTCGAACAGTGCGAGGCGCTTGTCGAAGAACACCGACGCCGTATAGCGCTTGACGAGTTCGGAAACAGGTTCGGAAAAGCGAGCCGACCAGGCTTCGCCTTTCTTGTGGAGTTGGGAGGTCATTGTCGTAGCGTGGCTAATCGAGGCCCATCGGGGCAGAGGCAAGCAAACCGTGGCAGAGCACGGAAAACCGTGATTATACAACCCCGACGTGCTCGCCACGACACGCCCGGCGCCGGGGCCGGGCGCCGGTCAGTTCGCCATCGACAGTGTCCAGATGCGCGGCGGCGCTGACAGGCAGAGGCCCGAGGTCGCTTCGTCGAACGCCGCGCGTTGCAGCGCTTCGAGCTTCGCCGTCTTCGCAATACGCTCGCGGGCCTGATGAATGCGTGCCATACGCGACGGATCGTCGGGCAGCGCGCACAGGCGTGCGAGATCCTGCATGAGCGAAGTGCCAAGCCGGTCGAGCGCCGGGCGCAGACGCGAGGCCAGATCGACGGGCTCGCCCGGGGCACGGCCCTCACGTGCCCAGCGCGCCAGCAGGGCGGTCTGCACCAGCTTGCCCGCCTCGATTTGCAGACGGAAGAAGGTACGGGCCTGCGCGGGCGTCAGGCCGAACTGGGGGGCGCGCGCGCCCACGTTGTCTAGCAGCGCCTGCTCGCGCGGGGTGTCCTGAACGGGTTTGCCCGAGGCGTATTTGGTACGCGCCACCGCTTCACTGATCGCCAGACGCTCCAGAATGCCGTTCATCAGCGGGTCGAGTATCGGGTCGACGACGGGCTGATGTTTGGCCGGTGTGCCGGGCGATGCGGCCAGCGTTTGCGAGACCAGGCGCACGGCCAGACCCCGCACGCCATGCGGCGCAGCGGCAATGAGCGTGTTCGAGGCAGACGCGAGATCGGAGGGATCGGATGGGTAGGAGGGATAGGGATTGCCGTCTCGCGCCGGCATCGCGGCCGCATTGGTCGTATTGGCGGGATTGGCAGTAATCGCAGTATTGGCCGTATTGGCTGTATTGGCTGTATTGGCTGTATTGGCAGCCGCGGCGCTCTGCGTGCCAGCGCACAGCAGGGCAAGCGAGGTTGCCGCGAGGACTTTGGCCGCCAGCCGTGTGCGGATGGGGCGAGTCGTACGGCGAGTGCGTGCTTTGCGCGCCGTGCGTGCGGGTAAGACGGATATTGCAGATAGTGCGTTGGAATCGGAATGCATGACGGATTGGCCCCCCGGCAGCCATCGGGTCGAATCCGTCGAAATATACCGTCCTATCGGTCGACTGTCGTTGGGGAGAATCCCAAGGGGCTCGCAAATTGGCGGTGTTCACGTCTGCGCGCAGGGTTGCACAGAGGTTTGCCGAGCGGTGCCATGCTGCGCCAGCCCCGCGTGCTGCGGAGCTGGCGCAGTGTTACGCATGTCGGCAATCGGCCGGGGTTTCCGCCGTTGCTTTACCTCGTGCTTCACCCCGTATTGCGCAGACCTGCCGCAATGCCGTTGATGGACAGATGGATGCCGCGTCGTGCGCGCTCGTCCGATTCGCCCGCCCGATGCCGTTGCAGCAACTCGACCTGCAAGTGATTGAGCGGATCGAGGTACGGGAAGCGGTTCTTGATCGAGCGCGCGAGCAGCGGGTTGTCGGCAAGCCGCTCCTCGTGACCGGTGATGAGCGCGAGCGCCTGCGACGTGCGCTGCCATTCGTCGACGATGCGATTGAAAACGCGCTTGCGCAGCTTCTCGTCGGCCACCAGTTCGGCATAACGCGAGGCCACGCCCAGATCGGTCTTGGCCAGCACCATGTCCATGTTCGAGAGCAGGTTCGCGAAGAACGGCCAGCGTTTGACCATCTGACGCAACGTGTCGAGTCGCTTTTCGCGGCCCGCTTCGTTGCCCTTGCCATCGCTCCCCTCGTTCCCGTCGCCACCGTCGAGATACGCGCTGACCGCGCTGCCGAAGCCGTACCAGCCCGTAATGAGCAGACGGCACTGGCCCCACGAGAATCCCCACGGAATGGCGCGCAAGTCTTCGATGCGACGATTCTTGGGGTCCGAGAATTTACGCGAGGCCGGACGCGAACCGATGTTCAGTTCGGCGATTTCCGCAATCGGCGTTGCCGAGAAGAAGTAATCGGTGAAGCCCGGCGTCTCGTAGACGAGGTTGCGATACGCCGTGAAGGCCGTGTCGGAGAGCGTCTGCATCACCTTCTCGTAGGCGGCCAGACGCGGCGGCTGGTTACGACTCGGCAGCAGCGTCGCTTCGAGCGTGGCGGCCACGATCGTCTCGAGGTTGCGCCGTCCGATCTCCGCGTTGGCGAACTTGCTCGCGATGATCTCGCCTTGCTCCGTCAGACGGATCTGCCCGTTCACCGTGCCCGGCGGCTGCGACAGGATGGCCTGATAGGTCGGGCCACCGCCACGGCCCACGGTGCCGCCCCGGCCGTGGAACAGGCGCAGACGAATGCCCTTCTCCTCGAACAGATGCACCAGCGCGAGTTCCGCCTTGTACAGTTCCCAGTTCGACGTGAGGAAGCCGCCGTCCTTGTTGCTGTCCGAGTAGCCGAGCATGACTTCCTGCTCGCCGCCTTGCTGCGTCATCACAGCGGACATGCCGGGGATGTCGAAGAACTCGCGCATGATGACGGGCGCGTTGCGCAAGTCGGCAATCGTCTCGAAGAGCGGGATGACCATTGCGCCGACTTTGGGCTCGACGGCCGTCGCGCTATCGTGGCTATCGTTGCCTAGCGACCCCTGAAAGAGCCCCGTCTCCTTTTGCAGCAGCATGACTTCCACCAGATCGCTCACGGTTTCCGTGTGCGAAATGATGTAGTTGCGCACGGCGCGCGGACCGAAGCGGGCGCGGATGTCGCGCGCGGCGGTAAATACGGCCAACTCGTCGCGCGTGCGCTGCGAGTAATCGAGATACGGCGAGAAGAGCGGGCGCGGCTCACGCAGTTCGCGCAGCAGCAGGGCGAGCTTTTCGCGCTCGTCGAGCTTCGCGTAATTCGCTTCGACGCCTGCCTTGGCGAACAACTCGGCGATCACCGCTTCGTGCACATCCGAACTCTGGCGAAGGTCGATGCTTGCCAGATGGAAGCCGAACACCTCTGCGGCGCGCACGAGCGGGCCGAGGCGCTGCGAGATCAGTGCGCCGCCGTGATGCGCCATGAGCGACGCGACCACCGTGTTCAGATCCGAGATGAATTCGGCGGCGTCGAGGTACGGCGTGGCGTTGCCGATCGCGCCGCGATGCGGCACGTGACCGACCCACTCGCGCGCCGTGGCCGCCAGACGTGCGTACACGCCGATGAGGGCGCGCCGATAGGGCTCGTCGGTGCGATGCGGCGAATCGTCGGGTGAGCGGCGTGCGAGGGTAAGCAATGCGTCGCTTGCCCCGGCGAGCAGATGCGAGACGGACAGTTCCGCGCCCAGCAAGTGCACTTCTTCAAGGTAATGCGCAAAGATCTCGGTGGCCTGACGCGTGATCGCCAGTTGCAGCGTTTGCGCCGTGACGTTCGGATTGCCGTCGCGATCGCCGCCGATCCAACTGCCCATTTGCAGAAAGCGCCCGAGCCCCTCGGCGCGCACGCTCGGCACGGCGTCGTGCAACTCGGCGCTCACATCGTCGTACAGCGCGGGAATTTCGGTGAGGAACGTGCTGCGGTAATACGACAACGCGTTTTCGATTTCATCGGCCACCGTCAGGCGCGAGCTGCGCAGCATGCGGGTCTGCCACAGCGTGGTGACGTAGGCGCGCATCGATTCGGTATTGCGCGCCGACTCACGTTCGGTGAGGGCGTCGTCGCGATGCGCGAGCAGACGGGCGATTTCGCGCTCGGCGTCGAGAATGCTCTTGCGCTGGACTTCGGTCGGGTGAGCGGTGAGTACCGGCACGATGAGCGCGCTGGCGAAGAATGCTTGCAGCGTGGCGGGATCGGCGCGGCCGGCGTCTTTCAGGCTTTGCAGCGCGGCGCGCAGGCTGCCCGGCTGCGCCCGGCTGCCCGCAAGGGCGTGCACGCGGCGACGCCGGTTGTGATGGCGATCCTCGGCGATATTGGCCAGATGCGAGAAGTAGCTGAAGGCGCGCACCACCTGAATGGCTTGCTCGTTGGTCAGGCCGCCCAGCAGCGTGTCGAGCGCGCGTGCGGCGCTGCGGTCGCCTTCGCGGTGAAAGCGCACGGCGTTCTGGCGGATGGTCTCGACCAGATCGAAGGCGGCGCTGCCTTGCTGCTCGCGCAGCACGTCGCCGAGCAGGCGGCCGAGAAAGCGTATGTCCTCGCGCAGCGGGGCGTCCTTGTCTTCGCGCGAGCGGCGAGCCTTGGGCGCACTGGACTTGGCCGGCGCATCCACTGCCGCCAACGCTGGTTCAGGTATGGATGGGGCCGCGGGTGCTGCCTTCGCGGGGGGAGTTTTGCCGACCGACTGGGCGAGGCCCTCTTGCGGGGCTTTTACCTTTGCGCTGCTCTTCATGTCGCTCCTCTCGAGACCAGCCGTTAGGGCCGGTCAAGCGTGTTACCATTTTTTCTTTTGGTCTTCACGCGGTTGCTGAATGAACTTCGCTGCTCCTGAAACCCTGGTGATCGCTTCGCGCGAGAGCCGGCTCGCCATGTGGCAAGCCGAACACGTGCGTGACGCGCTGCACAAATTATATCCGCAGTGTCACGTGAGTATTCTCGGAATGACCACTCGTGGCGACCAGATTCTCGACCGATCGCTCGCGAAGGTCGGTGGCAAGGGATTGTTCGTCAAGGAACTCGAACTTGCGCTGGCCGACGGACGCGCCGATCTCGCCGTCCATTCGCTCAAGGACGTGCCGATGAAACTGCCCGACGGCTTCACGCTCGCGGCTGTGCTCGAGCGCGAAGACCCGTGCGATGCCTTCGTGAGCAACGACTACGAGAGCCTCGATGCGCTGCCCGCCGGCGCTGTCGTCGGCACGTCGAGCCTGCGCCGTGAAGTGAGCCTGCGCACGCAATACCCGCATTTGAAGGTCGCGCCGTTGCGCGGCAATCTCGATACCCGTCTGGGCAAGCTCGACCGGGGCGATTTCGCGGCGATCATTCTCGCGGCGGC